>Ga0210377_10001379_pt1 | contig 22264 bp, 20 predicted proteins | sample PLM4_65_b1redo_FD_155480 | JGI IMG/M metagenome (GOLD analysis project Ga0210377, IMG submission 155480) | Groundwater sediment microbial communities from an aquifer in East River, Colorado, USA - PLM4_65_b1 redo | ecosystem: Environmental > Terrestrial > Soil > Riparian zone | place: USA: East...
GGAGATGGAGCAGGAGGCGAGCGAGGTCGCGGGCGCCGAGGTGAGGCTCTCCTTCGTGCCGCACCTGTTGCCGGTGATCCGCGGCATCGTGACCTCCGTCTACGTGCGGCCGCTGGTGCGGCTCTCCTCGGCCGAGGCTCACGCGGTGCTCACGCGCGCGTACGCAGGCGAGCGCTTCGTGCGCGTGCTCCCGGCGGGAGCGACGCCCAGCCTGGCCGCCGTGCGCGGCAGCAACTTCTGTGACGTGGCGGCCTTCGCAGACGAGCGCAACGGCACGCTGATCCTGCTCTCCGCGCTCGACAATCTCTGCAAGGGCGCGAGCGGCCAGGCCGTGCAGTGCGCCAACCTGATGCGCGGTCTGCCGGAGGAGCTCGCTTTGCTCGAGGCGCCGCTGGTTCCGTAACAGCCTCCGCTCGATCCGTAACACTGGTTGGAACGGGCTCGATTGACAGGCCGGTGACGGTCGCGCTACAAACGCCAAAACCCAGCCCGGCGCGGATGGTGACCCCGCATTCCCCGTCCTCCGACGCGCGCTCCGCTCGCCTAGCGGATCCAAGCCGAGCCATGGTTTGACGCGTTACTTCGCCACGCACCCGACCGTCGTGCGGCTATCGGTTTCGGCCGTGGTGCGGCGCGTGCGCGGTGGCGAGGAGATCCTGCTGATGCAGCGCAGCGACAACGGACACTGGGGGCTGCCGGGCGGTCACGTCGAGCCCGGGGAGTCCGTGGCCGACGCCGCGCTCCGCGAGGTGCTCGAGGAGACCGGCTGGAGGATCGAGCTCGGTCGACTCGTCGGCGTCTACTCCGACCCCGCGCGCCAGACCGTCGAGTATCGCGGCGGCGAGCGCGCCCAGCTGGTGAACCTGTGCTTCGACGCGCTCGCGCTCGAGCAGGTCGCGCCGACCACGCCCGACGAAGCGCTCGCACTGGGCTTCTTCTCGCGCACGGGGCTCCCGGAGCCGCTCGTGCCGATTCATTCGATCCGGATCGAGGACGCTTTCGCGGGCGGCGAGGCCGCGCGCGTCCGCTGACCGCAGGCAATTCCACGGGGGGGAGGGGAACGACGTGATGGCAGAGAGGTCGACGAAGTTCATCTTCGTGACGGGGGGCGTGCTCTCTTCGCTCGGCAAGGGGCTCGCGTCGGCGTCGATCGGCGCGCTGCTCGAAGCGCGCGGGTTGCGCATCACCTTCCTCAAGCTCGATCCGTATCTGAACATCGATCCCGGGACGATGAACCCCTTCCAGCACGGCGAGGTCTACGTCACCGAGGACGGTGCCGAGACCGATCTCGACCTTGGCCACTACGAGCGCTTCACCCACGCCAAGATGGGCAAGCTCAACAACGTCACTGCGGGCCGCATCTACGACGCCGTGCTCGCCAAAGAAAGGCGTGGCGACTATCTCGGCGGCACCGTGCAGGTGATCCCGCACGTGACCGACGAGATCAAATTGCGCATCCGGATGGCCGCCGAGGGCGTCGATGTCCTGATCGGCGAAGTGGGCGGCACGGTCGGCGACATCGAATCGCTGCCCTTCCTCGAGGCCATTCGACAGGTGCGCGCCGACGTCGGCCGCGAGAACGTCTGTTACATCCACATCGCGCTGGTTCCCTACATCGCGACCGCCGGCGAGCTCAAGACCAAGCCCGTGCAGCACAGCGTGAAGGAGCTGCGCACGGTCGGCATCGCGCCAGACATCATCTTGTGCCGCACCGACCGCTTCCTGCCCAAGAATGTGAAGGCCAAGATCGCGCTCTTCTGCAACGTCGACGAAGACGCCGTGATCACGGCGAAGGACGTCGAGACCATCTACGAGGTGCCGCTGATCCTCAACAAGGAAGGCCTCGACGAGAAGATCACGCGCCTGCTCAACATCTGGACAGGGCGGCCGGATCTGCGCATCTGGGAGGACATCATCCAGCGCGCCCGCATGCCCGAGCGCGAGGTGACGATTGCAATGGTCGGCAAGTACGTCGATCTGACGGAGTCGTACAAGAGCCTGAACGAAGCCCTCTACCATGGCGGCTTCGCGAACCGTGCGCGCGTGCGCATCGAGTACTTTGATTCCGAGAAGCTCGACGATCCGACGCGGCTCGCGCACGTGCACGGCGTGCTGGTGCCGCACGGCTTCGGCGCGCGCGGCGCCGAAGGCAAGATCGCCGCGGTCCGCTTCGCGCGCGAGCAGAAGATCCCGTACTTCGGCATCTGCTTCGGCATGCAGTTCTCCGTGATCGAGTTCGCGCGCGACGTCGCTGGCCTCGCCGGCGCCAACTCGACCGAGGTCGATCCCAACACACCGCACCCCGTGATCGATCTGCTGCCCGAGCAGCGCGCCATCGAGAACAAGGGCGCGACGATGCGGCTCGGCAACTGGCCGTGCGTGCTCACGCCCGGCACCAAGGCTTTTCGGGCTTATGGTCAGGAGCGCATCGCCGAGCGCCATCGCCACCGCTACGAATTCAATCCGGAGTATCGCGAGCGCCTCGAACAGGCAGGCCTGGTGCTGTCGGGCACCTCGCCCGACGGCAAGCTCGTCGAGATCGTCGAGGTCGAGGACCACCCCTGGTTCGTCGCCTGCCAGTTCCACCCCGAGTTCGCCTCGACCCCATTCCGCCCGCACCCGCTCTTCGTCGACTACATCGCGGCGGCGGCTCGCTACGCGGCCAGTTCGTAGACTTCGCTCGCCCGTGGCTCGCTGCGCGCGGGCTCGCGGGCCGGCGCCGGGCCGGTTGCGGGAGGGGCGCGCCTCTCCTAACTATCGTGGCTTGCCGGGGCGTTAGCTCAGTTGGTAGAGCGCCGTGCTCACACCGCGGAGGTCATTGGTTCGAGTCCAATACGCCCCACCACACGGTCCACCGTTGCCAGGGCCCGGTAGCTCAGCCTGGATAGAGCACCAGCCTCCGAAGCTGGGGGTCGCGCGTTCGAATCGCGCCCGGGTCACCATTTCTCGCCAGCGTATCCTCGCGCCAAGGCTCTTGATGCTGGATCTCTATCCTCTCGAGGGTGTCTCCCGTCGGACCGATCGCGGTGGGACTCGTCGGAGATTCGCGCGAGAAGGTCGGCGCCGCAGCGCTGCCGCGGCAGCGAGGCCGATGCTCACGAGCATCGCCGTCCCCGGCTCCGGCACCGGCACCGTCACGAGGCGAACGCCGGCCGGCAGGTAATTCACCATCAGCGAGAGGTTCGGCGAGAGTTCGAGACCCTCGTAGTGGTCGAATGTGCCCGATACGGACGCAGCCGACAGGATTTGGAAGCTGTCCCCGAGATTCGGGAGATAGCCGTTCGCCAGTTCCACGCGGAGTGTGCCGCCCAAAGCGGATGCCCCGAGCACTTCGAGGATGTCGTGCGAAACGCCCGGTGCCAGGCCGCCGAGCATGATCGACAATGCGCCGTCAGGATCCTGTGTATAAGAACCGTCGACGGTCAAGTGCCCGATGGAAGCCCCCGGCGCCACAAGCCCCGCGTTCTTCACGATGCTCTGCACCAATCCATCTCCGGTGAGCGCGCCACCCTGCAGCGCCAACTGCGCGGCCGAGACGGTGCCATCCGCGAGGGAGACCCGGGCGTTGTCTACCACGCTGAAGGTCTGCCCGATCTCGACGCGGCCACCGGCTCCAACAGTCCACGTCGCTTTCCCATCCGGGTTGGAGGGATCGCTTGAGAAGAAGGCGTCCTCCACCACCGTCAGGAGGGAGCCGGCGCCAGAAACGCCAACCTCGCAGCTGCCACCACGATCCCCGCAGCCGACGCGCATGGTCTTCGTTGTGGCCTGCGCACCCCCGAGGACGCCGAACGAAGCCCCGGCGCTATACCCGCCGGCCACCAACAACTCGCCCGCGTTGCGAAACGTCGCGCCGGTGCCGATGACGCTCACCGAAGCGGAGCCCGGCGCATCGAGGCCAATCTGCGTCTCTCCGGTTTCGAGCAGCCCTCCTTGCTCCACCTGCACGTACGAGCTTCCTCCATTGCCGTCGCCCATCGCCGTAAGGCGCCCCGCGACAATCCAGGCGGAGCCCGCGCCCCGCACGATCGCCTGCTCGAACGTCTGCGTGGTGAGAACGGCGGACGTGCTCTCGACACGACCGCCATCCTGGACCAGAAGCGCCACGCTATTGGAATCGATCCGCATGTGGCCGGTGCGCCAGAGCGACCCTGCGCCTTCCACGACGCCGCGCGATCGATCGTAGCTTCCCAGAATATTGACGCCTGAATCCGCCGCCGTGGCGCCTCCGCGCAAAGTGAAGCTGGCATCGTCACTGAGGCGGAGCTCTCCAGTGTTGTTCCAAAGGGTTCCCAAGCCCTCTACCGTGATCTCAGTCCTTCCGAAACCGTGAAATTGACCGGCGGCCCAGACGCCGTCGGATTCCAGGTGAGCGCCCTCCGAAACCCCGAGCTCAATGTTCGCAAGTACGTGGCTGGCGCCAATTTGAAGGAGCCCGCCGTTGATCCACTCGGTGCCTGAACCGGCGATCCGCGCCCGGATGGGATCGGCGATATCTGCGTTGAAAAGATCGAAGTCGAGCAAGCGTGCCGATCCCGTCAGAAGCCGGCTCCCTTCAGAGACGTCGAGCACCGCGCCTCCCTGACCACCGACGCCCAGCTGCCCTGTCGTCTCGAAGGAGGCGCCGCCCGTCAGCAGGAGCTCGCCGTGTCCGCCCGTAAGTAGGCCGAGGCTCGCGGCGGGATACGCCCCGTCGGCCTCGCCCGCGACAGCGCGGCGCCCAAAGGCGTCGCTGCCAATCGACAGACTGCCGTCGGGCTCGAGCACCACCTGTCCATCATCTGTGATGGCCGCGCGGCCGGAGCTGGCGACGAGCAAGACACTTGCGCAAACAGCCAGATGCGTGACGCAGCGATGCACGGCTACTTCTCCTTTTTGAAGGAAACGGACGCCGAGATCGGCTCTGTAGGCCCGGTTGCCCACGACGGCGAAACCGCGCCATTCCGAATCACGATCCCCTCCCAGGAGTTCGGGCTTCAGCAACTTTCCGATGTCGGTGCATTTCGCGTGCCGGGGCATATGCGCGCCTCGCTCCGGGTCCCAAGGCGCGAGCCTCCCGCGTGGGGCGGCCCTCCCGCTTACTCATCGCTGCCGGGGCGGAGCGTCGCAGCGAGGGCGTGGAAACTTTCGGTGAGCGCGTGCTCGGCACGCCGAGCGGAGCTGGGCCGGAAGCGTCCGTGAGACATGCCTACGCGCTCATGCGACGACCGGGGTCGCGATAGGCGCGGTACCCCTTGTACTGTTCGTCCCGTGGGCTGTGTCTACAACCGCCAGGTCGACCCCGAGGGCTCAGAGCGCTGCCAGGACGGCACACTGATGCGCTGCGAGGAGGGCTCCTGGGACGACACGGGTGCCTGTAGGGCCGAGCCCGGACAAGCCCCGATCTCCGAAGGCGGAGACGAGAGCGAATCCGATGACTGACATCCACTGGCTCGTGCGCGAGCGCGACGACCGGGTCGAGCATGCCGATTCACCATGAGATCGATCGCAAGCGATCCCTGATCCGGACGACCTGCACGGGGGCCGTGAACCTCGAAGAGGTCTCGCAGCACTTCCGTGCCCTCGAATCCGAGCGCGATCTCCCCGATCCCCTCGATGTGCTGCTCGACCTGAGCGCGATCAGCTCGGTTCCCGAAGCCGACCAGATCCAGCTGATTGCCGCCGAGATCCGGCGGCTCCTCGGCAAGATCCACTGGGGCGTGTGCGCGATCGTCGCCACGCGCGATCTCGTCTTCGGCGTGAGCCGCGTGCTCGAGGTTCGCGCCGAGGACGCCTTCAGCGCCACCCAGGTCTTCCGCGAACCTGCCGCCGCCGAGGCCTGGCTCGCCTTCGAGCGCTCGCGCCGGCCGAGCGCGTCGTGAATCGCCGGCCGCTCGATCTCGGGCTCTCGCTCTTCTTCGTCGTGACGATCCTGTACGGCCTGCTGTTCAGCCTTCCCGAAGGCCTCGGCGTGCCGGTCGCGCCCGACAGCCCGTGGCCGCCGCTGCGCTCTCTCCACGGCTGGGCGGTCGAGCAGGAGCCGGCACACCTCGATCCGCCGCCGGTGCTGATCGCGAGCTGCCTCTTCGACGGTCTGTTTCAGGTGCCGGCGCTCTGCTTCATCCTCTACGGGTTGCTCCGCGAGCGCCCGTGGCTGCGGACGCTCTCGCTCGTCTACGCCGGCGCCGCCGTCACGAACATGTTCTTCTACTTCGCCACGACCTTCCTCGGGCCGACGCCGCCCACGAACCTCGAGGTCTATCTTCCGTTCAATCTCCCCTGGCTGATCGCGCCGGCGCTGCTGGGATGGCGGATGCGGGGCGAGGCGTCCTTCGCGAGCTCGCGACCGGCAAAATAAACGCAACGGGGTACCCTGCAGCGCCAAGCAGTAGGAACTCGCAGGGAGGCCTCGCTTGTCGTCACGCAATCGGTCGCTCGTGCTGCTGCTGTGTCTCCCGCTGCTGGCGGGCGGAATCGGGGCCTGCACGAAGGAAACGCCGGTGCCGCCGCTCGCGCTCGACCTGAGCTCGCAGGCGTTCAGCGAGCTCGATCGCCCGGTTTCGTACGAGCGCGACGTGAAGCCGGTGCTCGAGAGCCGCTGTGTGGTCTGTCACGCCTGCTACGACGCGCCCTGCCAGCTCCAGTTCTCCTCCTACGAGGGGGCGCAGCGCGGTGCGACCCAGCAGCCGGTCTACGATTCGTCTCGTCTCGAGGCCGCGCCGCCGACGCGCATGTTCATCGACGCCCAGACGACGGCGCAGTGGCGGACGAAGGGCTTCTTCTCGGTGCTCGGTCCGCGCCCGGCCGATGGCGCCGCGCCCGCTGCGGATCCGCTGCTGCTCTACATGCTCGCGCTCGGACGCGCCCATCCGTTCGCCGAGGGCCAGCGCCTGCCTGCCGAGGTACCGCTCGACATCGACCGCAAGCTGAGCTGCCCTGCGTCGGGCGAGTTCGGAGACTACGCGCGCGAGCATCCGCTCGGCGGCATGCCCTATGGGATGGCGCCGCTGCGCAGCGAGGAGCTCCGGATCCTCGCCTCGTGGGTGGCGCAGAACCCGCCGCCGGCCCCGGCCCCGGCGATTCCGGCTCGCGCGCAGAGCGAGATCGCGCAGTGGGAGGCTTTCCTGAACGGCGACTCGCTCAAGCAGCGCATCTCGGCCCGCTACCTGTACGAGCACTGGTTCATCGCGCACCTGCGCTTCGAAGGCTTCCCGAGCGGCCCCTTCTTCGAAGTGGTTCGCTCGCGAACCGCGCCGGGGGAGGCCATCGACGAGATCGCCACGGTGCGCCCCTACGACGATCCGGGCGTCGCGCGCGTCTGGTATCGCCTGCGGCCGGTCGCTTCGACGATCGTGCACAAGACGCACATCGTGTATCCCCTCAGCGCCGCCAAGCTGAAGCGCCTGCGCGAGCTCTTCCTCGACAGTGACTGGAAGCCCACGCGCACCCCGGGCTACTCGCCGGAGGAGGCCTCGAACCCCTTCGTCGCCTTCGACCAGATTCCGCCGGGTAGCCGCTACGCGTTCCTGCTCGACGACGCGCAGTACTTCATCATGACGTTCATCCGCGGCCCGGTGTGTCGCGGCCAGGTCGCTGTCGACGTGATCGAGGATCAGTTCTGGGTCGCGTTCGTGGATCCGTCGCGCGATCTCTCGGTCACGATTCCGGGATTCCTCGCGAAGACCGGGCCGCTCTTGAGCCTGCCGGCGGAACACCGCAGCGACTTCGGGCCCGGCGATCTGTGGTTCGAATACAACCGCAAGCAGCGCGAATACCTGGACATACGCGCGAGCTTCTACGACGCCCTCGATCCCCATCGCCGCGGGCCGGCGCTCGCTTGGATCTGGGATGGAGACGGCAAGAACCCCAACGCCCTGCTCACGGTCTTTCGCAACTTCGACAACGCGACCGTCGTGAAGGGTTTCGTGGGCGAGAGCCCGAAGACCGCCTGGGTGATGGATTATCCGCTCTTCGAGCGGATCTACTACAACCTCGTCGCGGGCTTCAACATCTACGGCAACGTGTCGCACCAGGTGTCCACGCGCCTCTACATGGACCACCTGCGCATGCAGTCGGAGAATCTCTTCCTCGGCCTCCTGCCAGCGGATCGACGCAAGGCGATCCGTGCCTCGTGGTACGTGGGCGCCACCCGCAAGCTGACGTACGCGGTGACCGATCGCTTGCGGGCCCTCGATCACGGCACGCAGATCCGCTTCAAGTCGTCCGACGTGAAGGCCGAGCTGCTGGACCTGATCCGGGCGCAGGCCGGCGCCGCAGCGGGGCCGCCCGATCTGCTGAATCGCTGCGCGCGGCCTCCCTGCGACCGGGCGGGCGCGAGCGCCGTCGAGCGCAGCGTCGAGCGCGAGCTCCAGCGGATCGCCTCGGTCAAAGGTGAGTTCGTGCCGTTGCTACCGCAGATCGCATTCCTGCGCGTGCGCGTGGATTCGACGGGCGAGCACGATCTCCTCTACACGCTCGTCCACAACGACGCGCACACCAACGTCGCCTTCATGTTCGGGGAGGACAAGCGGAGGGTTCCCGCGGACGACACGCTGAGCGTGATTCGCGGACACTTCGGGAGCTACCCGAACTTCATCTTCGAGGTGGAGGCCGCGAAGCTTCCCGAGTTCGTCGACGCCATGCTGGCGCTGCGATCCGACGCGGATCTCGAGCGCTTCGTCGGCAGCCACGGCATCCGCCGCACGAGCGCTCGCTTCTGGGAGACGACCGACTGGCTGCGCGCCGATCTGAAGCGCCGCGCGCCCACCGAAGCGGGGCTCTACGACTACGATCGCTACGAGAATCTCTAGGCTAGTCGCCCCGCTGCGCCGGCGGGAACTTCTCGAGCAGGCGGGCCATGGCTCCGCGCATGCGCGTCAAGCGTTCCTCGCGGCTCAGGCCCACGAGGACCTCCGCGCGCACATAGCCCATCCAGACGCGCCGCTTGGTCGAGGCGTCGGCGAGCCACAGCGAGAGGGAGCCGAGCGACGACGAGTTGTCGGGGCCATACCAGGTGTGCACGGCGAGATCGTACGAGAGCCGGTAGTTGGCGGAGCCTGACGTTGCAAGGCGATAGCCGCGGGCCGCGAATTCCGCGTTCGCGGCCTCTCGGATCAGCGAGTCCGTATCCATCTGGTTGATGCGCGGGTCGTCCGGCAGCTGGCTCGCCGCCTCGTCCCACACGTAGCTGGCCTGGGCCGGAAATCGGGTCAGTGGGTCGAAGGTGGTCGAGACGTCGATGCCTTCCGAGGCGCAGCCGACGACGTGAGCGGCCATCCAGAGAGAAAGCGCGAGGACGTGTCGCCGAGCCAGCATGCCATGATCTCCCGTCGAAGTCGGACCGCTCGAAGCCCGCAGCCTAGCACGCTGCACGTCGCTCCCGGCCGCGACGCGGGAACCGTCGCCTGCGTGTACCATGGACCTCTCGGAGGCCCTCATGAGACTCGAGACCCCCCGCGTCGCGCCGTTGCCCGTGGAGGAGCTCGATCCCGAGATCCGCGAGCGTCTCGGCGACGGCCCCGTCCTCAACATCTTCCGCACGCTCGCGCAGCACCCGAAGCTGATGAAGCGCTGGCTCGTCTTCGGCAATCACGTGCTCGGACGCTCGACCCTCTCGCCGCGCGAACGCGAGCTCGTGATCCTGCGCATCGGCTGGCTCTGCCGCTCGGCGTACGAGTGGGGCCAGCACGTGCGCATCGCGCTCGGCTCGGGGCTCTCACAGGCCGAGATCGACAGGATCCCGCAGGGGCCCGACGCCGCCGGCTGGAGCGAGCTCGAGCGGGCTCTGCTGCGCGCGACCGACGAGCTGCACGCCGACGCCTTCATTTCGAACGAGACCTGGGCGGCGCTCGCCGCGCACCTCGATACGCAGCAGCTGATGGATCTGATCTTCACGGTCGGGCAGTACAACCTGGTGTCGATGGCCCTCAACTCGCTGGGCGTCCAGCCCGAGCCGGGGCTGCCGGCCTTCCCGAGTCGCTAGCGCCACTGCCGGTAGCGCCGGATCAGGGCGTTGGTCGAGCTGTCGTGCGCGAGCGCGGGCTCGTCCGTCGCCTCGAGCTCTGGGACGATGCGGGTCGCGAGCTGCTTGCCGAGCTCGACGCCCCACTGATCGAAGGCGTCGATGTCCCAGATGGCCGCCTGCGTGAAGACGCTGTGCTCGTAGAGCGCAATCAGCGTGCCGAGCGTCTCCGGAGTGAGGCGCCGTGCGAGCAGCGTCGAGCTCGGGCGATTGCCTTCGAAGCTGCGGTGGGGGATGAGCGGCTCGGGCGTTCCCTCGGCGCGGACCTCCTGCTCGGTCTTGCCGAAGGCGAGCGCTTCGCTCTGCGCCAACATATTTGCGAGCAGCAGATCGTGCTGCCGCTCGTGCGGATTGAGCGACTGCGCGAAGGCGATGAAGTCGCAGGGGACGAGCGGCGTGCCCTGGTGCAGCAGCTGATAGAAGGAGTGCTGTCCGTTGGTGCCCGGCTCGCCCCACAAGATCGGGCTGGTCGGATAGTCGACGCGCGCACCCGCGAGCGTCACGCGCTTGCCGTTCGATTCCATCGCGAGCTGCTGCAAGTACGCAGGGAGGCGTTTCAGATACTGGTCGTAGGGCAGCACGGCGTGCGTCTGGGCGCCGAAGAAGTCCGTATACCAGAGCGAGAGGAGGCCCATCAGGACCGGCAGATTGCGCTCGAAGGGTGCCGTGCGAAAGTGCTCGTCCAGCAGGTGAAATCCAGCGAGCAGGGCGCGGAAATGCTCGGGGCCGATCGCGAGCAGGGTCGAGAGGCCGATCGCGGAGGCGAGCGAGTAGCGGCCGCCGACCCAATCCCAGAACTCGAACATGTTCCTGGTGTCGATGCCGAAGCGCGCGACCTCGGCGGCGTTGGTCGAGACGGCGACGAAGTGCTTCGCGATCGCCCGCTCGTCGGCTAGCCGGCTAAGGCACCACTGCCGAGCCGCGTGCGCGTTGCGCATCGTCTCGAGCGTCGTAAACGTTTTTGAGGCGACGATGAAGAGCGTTTCGGCCGGCTCGAGGTCGCGCGTCGCCTCGGCGAAATCCGTGGGATCGACGTTCGAGACGAATCGCAAACTGAGCGAGCGATCGGCATAGTGGCGCAAGGCCTCCGCCGCCATCACCGGGCCGAGATCCGAGCCGCCGATCCCGAGGTTCACGATGTTGCGAATGCGCTCGCCCGTGTGGCCGCGCCAGGCACCGCTGCGCATGCGTTCCGCGAACGCGATCATGCGGTCGAGCACGGCGTGGACCTTCGCGACCACGTCTACTCCGCCCAGCAGGAGCGTGCGCTCGCGCGGCGCGCGTAGCGCGACGTGCAGCACGGCCCGCCCTTCCGTGGTGTTGATCCGGTCGCCGCGAAACATGGCGTCGATGCGACCGCGCAGACCGGACTCCTCGGCCAGCGCGACCAGCAACCGCAGCGTCTCGTCCGTGATCCGGTGCTTCGAGTAATCGAGGTATAGGCCGACCGCTTCGAGAGCGAATCGCTCGCCGCGGCGCGGGTCCTCGGCGAAGAGCGTGCGCAGGTGGACGTCGCGCAGCGTCGCGTGGTGCGTCTGCAAGGCCCTCCAGGCGCGACGCTCCCGCAACGCTGTGGTGGCCGTGGTCATCGTCTTCTCCCTCAGCTCCGCTGCGCGGGCGATGAATCGAGACCGGACGCCGCGGCGGCGTCGGCGAGCCAACGCAGCTCGCCCGCACGCGGCAGAATGGCCTGCGCCGGCAACCGCTCGGGCTCCCGAGGTCCGCACAGGACGCGCTTCAGGATCGCCGCTTTCGCGCGTCCCGAGACCAGGAAGATCACCTCGGCTGCGGCGTTGATCAGGAGCGGTGTCAGCGTGACGCGCGCGGTCGCGTGCAGCTCGACTCGCTCCGCCATCACCCAGCGCCGCGCTTCCTGCACCGCTAGCGAGCCCGGGAAGAGCGAGGCCGTGTGGCCGTCTTCGCCGAGGCCGAGGAGCACGAGATCGAAGCGGGCGCCCGGCGCGCTGCGCGGGGGACCGGTCGGCGTGGCGAACGCCTCGCGCAGCGCCTGCTCGTAGCGGGCGGCCGCCGTAGTGGGCTCGTCCTCGCCGCGAATCGCGTGCACGTGCGAGTTGGGAAGGGGCACGTGGTCGAGCAACGCCTCGCGAGCCATGCGCTGGTTGCTGTCGGGGTCGTGCGGCGCGACGCAGCGCTCGTCACCCCAGAAGACGTGGACGCGCGACCACTCGACGCGCGCGGCATGCCGCTCGCTCGCGAGCAGCGCATACAGGCCCCTGGGCGTGGAGCCGCCCGAGAGCGCGAGCGTGAACGAACCGGACGTCCGGATCGCCACGGCTGCGGCGGTCACGAAGCATTCAGCCGCAGCTTCGAACAGGGCCTCGCGGCTCGCCGACACCGCAAGCGTCACGGCGCGCCCTTCGGACAGTGCCAGCCGCCGACGTTGGCCGTGAGGCGCTCGGCCTGCGCGGGGCCCCAGCTTCCCGGCTCGTACTCGTGGAGTGGCGTCGCGCCGCCGAGGATCGGTTGCACGATCCCCCAGGCCGTTTCGACAGCGTCCTGGCGGGCGAACAGCGTCGCGTCCCCGTCCATGGCGTCGCCGAGCAGCCGCTCGTACGCGTCCATCGCGTCGTCGGCCGGATCGCGCACCATCGAGAGCTCCGTGAGTCGGCCCACCATGGCCTCGCCCGGGTCCTTGACGCGCGCGCCGAGCGCGATCTCGACGTCGGGGCCGAGCCGGAAGCGCAGATAGTTGCCTTGCTTCGGGAGCGGCTTCGAGAGCGGCGGCCGGCGCAGCTCGACGATCACCTCCGTCGTGGTCGTCGGCAGGTACTTCCCGGCGCGGATGAAGAACGGCACGCCGTCCCAGCGCCACGAGGCGATCTCGAGGCGCACGGCGGCGAACGTCTCGACGCGCGAGTCCGGGGCGACGCCCGGCTCGCTCCGGTAACCGCGGAATTGGCCGCGTACGAGGCTCTCGGGATCGAGCGGCTGGATGCTTCGGAAGACCTTCACCTGCTCGTCGCGGATCGACTCGGCGTAGGTCGTGATCGGAGGCTCCATCGCGAGGAAGCCCACCACCTGGAGCATGTGGTTCTGCACCACGTCCCGAATCGCGCCCGCCTCCTCGTAGAACTTCCCGCGCCCCTCGACACCGAACCGCTCGGCCATCGTGATCTGGACGCTGCGCACGTAGCTCCGGTTCCAGATCGGCTCGAGGAACGTGTTGGCGAAGCGGAAGAACAGCAGGTTCTGAACGGGCTCCTTGCCGAGATAGTGGTCGATCCGGAAGATCGAGGCTTCGGGGAAGACACCATGCAGCGTCTGGTTCAGCGAGCGCGCCGACGCCAGGTCCCGCCCGAAGGGCTTTTCGACCACCACGCGGGCGTCGCGCGCGCAGCCCGAGCCGCCGAGGCCCACGACGACGGTGGGAAACGCGCTCGGCGGAATCGCCAGGTAGTGCAGCGGGCGGCGCGCGCCTTCGAGCTGCTGGCAGATCAGCTGGAAGGTGGCGGGGTCGTTGTAATCGCCATCGACGTAGCGCAGGAGCGAGGTGAGCTTCGCGAAGGCGGCTTCGTCGACCCCGCCGCCGTGCTCGGCGAAGCTCGCGCGGACGCGCGCGCGCAGCTGCTCGAGGCTCGCGCCGGCGCGCGAGACCCCCACCACGGGCACGTCGAGGTGCCCGCGCCGCAGCATCGACTGCAACGCCGGAAAGATCTTCTTGAAGGCGAGGTCGCCGGTGGCGCCAAAGATGACCAGGGCGTCGGAGCGAGGCGCATCCATGGCATCATTTCTTCTCGTGGTGGCCGCCGAACTCGAAGCGCATGGCCGAGAGCACGCGGTTCTGGAACTCGTCCTCGCCTCGCGAGGCGAAACGCTCGAGCAGCGCGGCCGAGAGCACGTGCGCCGGCACGCCCGTGTCGATCGCCGCGTCGAGCGTCCAGCGCCCCTCGCCCGAGTCCGAAACGCGGCCCGAGAAACGGGCGAGGCTCGCGTCCCCGTTCAGCGCCGCCGCCGTCAGATCGAGCAGCCAAGACGCGATCACGCTGCCGCGACGCCAAAGCTCCGCGATCTCGGCGAGATCGAAGTCGTACTGGTAGTGCTCGGGATGGCGAAGCGGGCTGGTCTCGGCGTCGGATGTCTGCTCGCGCTTGCCGACGTTCGCGTGGCGCAGGATGTTCAGCCCCTCGGCGTACGCGGCCATCAGCCCGTACTCGATTCCATTGTGGATCATCTTGACGAAGTGGCCGGCGCCGCTCGGGCCGCAGTGGAGCCAGCCCTGCTCGGCCGTGCCGCGGCCGGGCTCCCGTCCCGGTGTGCGGGGAAGCGTTCCCGCCCCCGGCGCGAGCGTCGCGAGCAGCGGCTCGAGGCGGCGCACGCTCTCCGTCTCACCGCCGAGCATCAGGCAGTAGCCGCGCTCGAGGCCCATCACGCCGCCGCTCGTGCCGCAGTCCACGTAGTGCAGCCCTCGGCCGCGCAGGCGCTTCGCGCGCTCGATGTCGTCGCGGTAATACGTATTGCCGCCATCGATCACGAGGTCGCCGCGTTCGAGCCGCTCCTCGAGCTGGCCGAGCGTGACGTCGACGACGGCGGCTGGCAGCATCAGCCACACCGCGCGCGGCTTGGCGAGACGGGTGACGAAGTCGTCGAGCGACGTGCTGCCGATGGCCCCTTCGTTCGCGAGTGCCCGCACCGTGTCCTGCGAGAGGTCGTGGACCACGCACGCGTGCCCCGCTCGTAGCAGGCGCCGCGTCATGTTCGCGCCCATGCGTCCGAGACCGATCATGCCGATCTGCATCGCTGCCTCGTCGATCGCGGGGGCCACGGCGAACCGGACGGCGCGAGCGACGTCACGCGGCCTGGTCGGCCAGGAGCTTGCCGAGCCGCAGCAGGTGTCGGGTCGTGCCGCCGAGGCTCAGCTCGAGCTGCTTCGCCCACAAGAAATAGCGGTGCAGCGGGTATTCGCGGTCGACGCCCACGCCGCCGTGCAGGTGCTGCGCCGCGTGGACGACGCGCTGTCCGGCCTCTGTTGCCCAGATCTTGGCGACGGCCACTTCGGCTTGCGCGGGCAGGCCCTCGGCGAGTCGCCAGCTCGCCTGCCAGGTCGTCAGGCGGATCGCCTCGGTATCGATGTAGGCGTTCGCGGCGCGGTGGCCGACGGCCTGGAACATCGCGATCGGCTGGTCGAACTGCTTGCGCGTCTTGGTGTACTCGGCTGTGAGGCGCAGCGCCTCCTCGCACACCCCGAGCGTCTGGGCACACAGGCCTGTGACCGCACGCGGCTCGAGCCATGCGACGATGCGCGCTCCGGCCCGGGGATCGCCGAGTGCGTCCTGCGCGGTCACCCGCACGCCGTCGAACGCCAGGTGGGCGTCAGGCTGGCCATTCGTCGTCAGAGCCTGCTCGAGCGTGACGCCGCGCGCCTGCGGGTCGACGAGGAAGACGCCGAGCGTGCCCCCGCCGGTCGCGGCGGGCACGAGGATGCGCTGCGCGATGGCGCCGGCGGGCACGCAGAGCTTGGCGCCTCGCAGCGTCCAGCCCGAGCCATCGGGAGTCGCGGTGGTGGTGGGGTGCTGGGCATCGCCGCCCTCTTCGTGGAGCGCGGCGCTGAGCACGAGCTCACCCGCGGCGACGCGCGGGAGAAGCGCCCGCTTCTGCTCATCGCTGCCGAACTCCGCGAGGGGCAGGGCGCCGAGCAGCGCGGTCTCGAGCAGCGGGACGGGCGCCGTGCGGCGTCCGGCTTCTTCGAGGACCAGCGCGAGCTCGAGGAAGCCGAGGCCGCCGCCGCCGTACTCCTCCGGCAGCGCGATGCCGACGAGGCCCGCCTGCGCGAGCTCCCGCCACAGCTCGCGGTCGAAGCGAGGCGTGCCGGCGCGCTCGAGCGCGCGCTGGCGCTCGTGGCTCGCGCGCTCGGCGAGAATCTTGCGCGCGAGCTCGGCCACCTGCTGCTGGTCTTCGCTGAAGGAGAAATCCATGGACGGGGCCTCCGGTTCACTTCACTTCACTTCACTTCACTCGCCTGCGGCTCGCTGCGCGCTCCGCTGGCTAGAAACGCGGCACGCGCGGCAGGCGCAGGCCGAAGAGTCCGATCAGATCGCGCTGCACCTCGTTGGTTCCACCGCCGAAGGTGAGGATCAAGAGGCTGCGGTAGAGCTGCTCGAGCTGCCCCATCGCGACGGCGCCCGGCGAGCCGCGCCGCAGCGCCGCACGGGGGCCGATGATCTCCATCAGCAGGCGGAAGGACTCGAGGTACCACTCGGTCCCGAACACCTTGATGGTCGACGCGTCCGCGACATCGAGTCTGTTCTGGGTGCCCGCCCAGGCCACCTTCCAGTTGATCAGGCGCAGGAATTCGAGCCCCGCGTAGACACGCGCGAGGTTCACCTGCACCCACTCCTGGTCGGCGACGCGCCGGCCGTCGGGCAGCTTCGTTTCCTGCGCGAAGCGCCGGGTGGCCTCGAAGGACTGCTCGAGCAGACCCGGGCAGCACAACGTCACGCGCTCGTGGTTGAGCTGGTTGGTGATCAGCTTCCAGCCCTTGTTCTCGCCGCCCACCAGGCGATCGGCCGGAACGCGCACGCCGTCGAAGAAGGTGGTGTTGATGTCGTGGTCCGAGAGCAGGTGCATGGGATCGACGCGGATGCCCTTGGACTTCATGTCGACCGCAAAGATCGAGATTCCCGCGTGCTTGGCGGCGTTCGGGTCCGTGCGCACGGCGAGCCAGACATAGTCGGCGTCGCCAGCGAGGCTCGTGAAGACCTTTTGCCCGTCGATCACGTAGCTGTCACCCTCGCGCACGGCGCGGGTCGAGAGCGCGGCGAGATCGGTGCCGGCGTCGGGCTCGGTGTACCCGATGCAGAAATGGATCGCGCCCTCGAGGATGCGCGGCAGGAAGAAGCGCTTCTGCTCGTCCGTTCCGAAGCGCATCAGGCTCGGCGCCACGGTGTTGATCGTGAGCATCGGTACGGGCGCGCCGCAGCGCATCGACTCGTCGAAGAAGATGAACTGCTCGATTGCACCACGACCCTGGCCGCCGTACTCCTTGGGCCAGCCGATGCCGAGCCATCCGTCACTTCCCATGCGCCGCACCACCGCGCGCATCGTCGGGCCCGTGCCCATGCCGCGGTGCAGCTCCTCCCGGATCTCGGGCGTGAGCAGCTCGGCGTAGTAGGCCCGAAGCTCGCGACGCAGCGCCTCATGCTCCGGGGTGTAGGCGATGTACATGCGGCTCCTCAGCGCCCCTTCGTGAGGCGTCCCACGTCGATGTAGCGGCGGATCTTGCCCTTGGTGGCCAGCGGCGTCCCCTGCGCATCCCAGAACTCGATCCGGTTGCCGGTCCCGGTCTGTACGTTCACGATCGTGTCGGAGACGACCACGATCGCGCGGGGCTTGGGCACCTCCGCCCAGCCCTTGAACCAATCACCGGTGAGAGATTTGTCTTCGCTCCAGCGCTTGTTGTGCCAGATGATCTTCCAGAGCTCTTCCTTCTGGTCGAAGGCGAAGGAGTAGAGCGGTGCCAGCGTCTGCTCGTCGATGTAGATGTCCTTGTGATGATAGGGGTGGTCCAGATTCTTGGGGACCATCCGGATCAGCACGGCGTTTCGCAGCTCCCAGCGGTCGTCCGCGTAGGACAGGCCATAGGGGCCGAAGTTGTGGTCCTTCACGTAGGGATAGGCTTTCACCTTCGTGTTCATCGGGCCGATCAGCTTGCGCTTGCCGACGCACTGCCATTCGTACTGGGGCACGATGCCGTTGAAGCTGCGCAGATCATCGAACGTGAAGTCGGTGCCGGAGATCGCGTCCGTGCGCTGCGCCGTCGAGATGCGGCGCACGCGACGCAGCGTCGGGACGTAGACCCAGGTGTCGTCGTTCCGCCCCTCGGAGCGCGGCTTGTCGCTGTCCTTGTAGCGGTAGGTGAGCAGCTGGATGCCGCGGGCGTCGAAGGGAGCCACCACCTCCGCTCCGAACGCGCCCTTGCGCTTCTCGCCCCGGAAGAGATCCCCTCCCTGCTGGTCGAGGTATTGCGGCTCGATGCGGTGCGCGAGCTTGACGCTCTGACCGGTGCCCTCGTAGTAGAGCGGAAGCTGCTCGCCGCGGTCCCAGTAGGAGTAGAAGAAGCTCGCGTGACCGTCGCCGCTCCCGGACTGGAAATTCCACATGATCTTGACACCGGCCTGGGCGTCCTTCTCGCAGTCGATCTGGTCCATCGGGAAGGGACGCCCGGCGGTGTAGTTCTCGAGGCTGCCGTCGGGGCCGATGCGGGCCTGGCCGGCAAAACGGCGGGTGGCGCCCTCGAACTGCTCGGAGCCCGAGTAGTCGGCTTGCGTCGGGCCGATCTGGAGCTGCATGCCCTCGTAGAAGAAAAAATCACGGTTATCCCAGAACTCGGCGGGGAGGAAGGGGCGCAGCTTCTCGACGTCACCGAGGGCGAGGACGTCGCCCTCCTTGAAGCTGGGGACGAGCGCGGCGGCGTCGTCGGTGTCCGCAGCGCGGCCGGGGTCCGCGCTGGCACACACGGCGGCGGCGCAGGCGACGAGCCCGAGCCGGCGACTCCGCGTGAGGTGTCGTTGCATGGATTCACTCCAACCGCTGAGGATCGGCGTCAGCGCGCCGTCGCGATCGATTTCGCGGCCTCGCCCGCTCCCCAGCGCGCGAACTCCGCGGCGGTGAGCCAGCGGGTACCGCCGCCCGGATACTGGCGTGCGCGCAGGATCGCTTCGGTGATCGATTGTTGGGTTTCGTCGAAACGGCCGGTCCACAGCCGGCGCGCGGTGGGAGCTTCGTAGATCGTCAGCTCGAACGCGACGCTCGCCGGGCGCGTCGAGCCCGCGGCCGAGCCTTCTCTTTCCCGGTAGCGCAGGACGCGCCCGAGCACGACGGCCGTCGCGCCGAAGTCGCGCGCACAGCGCACGGACGTGGCCTCCGGGTCGAGTCGGGGCACCGGTGAGCCATGGCCGGTGAAGGCAATCTCGACGTCGCTCGGGGCGACGACCGTCACACCCTGAGCGGCGAGCGCCTCGCTCACGAAGCTCGAGACGAGCGCGGCATCGGCCCAGCCGGCGCCCGATCCGGAAGCTCCGGGCGCGCTCGAGGGCAGGCTCGGATAGAAAGGCACGACGGCGACTTTCGCGAGCGCTGCCGCCGAGAGCCCGAAGCTCTGCGACGGGACCACCGGCCCGGGTCGGATTCCGAGCGGCGAGCGGGTCTCGCACCCGCTCACGAAGCCGGCGAGCAGCGCGAGGCCGGCGGCGGCGCACGCGACCCGTGCGCGCGCCGCAGAGGTCGGGGGGAGCGTCGTCATGGGGCCGGAACGTACCAGGCTTTCACCGCGAAAGGGTAGAGTATCCGCTGGCAAGAAAGGAGATCCCATGTCGCCGCTCGAAGAGATCGAGTCGATCAAGAAGCTCAAGTACAAGTACTTCCGCTGCCTCGACAGCAAGCGCTGGGCCGAGCTGGCGGATTGTTTTGCGCCGGATGCCAGGTCGTCCTACGACGGTGGCAAGTACAGCTTCCGCGGACGCGAGCAGATCCTCGGCTTCCTCGAGGGCGCGCTCGGGCGGCCGACGATGATCACGCTGCACCAGGGACACCACCCGGAGATCGAGCTCACGAGCCCGACCACCGCGACCGGAACGTGGTATCTCGAAGACCAGGTGATCGACGCGAAGCGCAACACCACGTTGCGAGGCGCGGCTTTCTATCACGACGAGTACGTGAAGCTCGACGGCGCCTGGAAGCTCCAATCGACCGGCTACGTGCGCACCTTCGAGGAGGTGCAGGACCGCTCCGAGACTCCGAGCCTCAAGCTCACGCGCACGCTGTTCCCGGCGGAGTGAGAAGCGCGTGGGTCGCTACACCCGCGCCGAGCTCGAGGTCGCCTTCGACAACTACCGCCGTCTCGCCCGCGAGGCGGGTGCTTCGGGAGACTGGAACGCCTGGGCGGACCAGTTCACCGAGGACGCCACCTACATCGAGCACTTGTTCGGCACCTTCGGCGGCCGCGAGGCGATCCGGCGCTGGATCACGACGACCATGGCGCAGGCGCCCAACCGGGAGATGAAGTTCTTCCCCGTCGAGTGGTACGTGATCGACGAGGACAAGGGCTGGGTGGTGGCGCAGGTCTGGAACCGCATGGCCGACCCAGGGGATGGGAGCCTGCACCAGGCCTACAACTTCACGCTGCTCAAGTACGCCGGGAATCTGCAGTGGTCCTACGAGGAGGACATCTACAATCCGCAGCCCTTCCAGACGATGATTCGCGGCTGGTTCGCGGCAAAGAAAACGTTGGGCTCGGGCCACTAGCAAGCGAAGCGCGCAGCGAGCCGAAGGCGAGCGAAGCTCACCGGCCTGCGAAGCGCGCAGCGAGCCGAAGGCGAAGCGGAGCTCACCGAACGAGCGCGCGGATCAGCCAGACGAGCGGCGCGAGCACGAGCGCCGACGTCGCCAGCGAGAAGAGCGAGGCCGCGAGGGCCCAGCCCAGGAACGCGGCGCGATCCGCGGGCGTCGCCACGGGCGCAGGGCCCGTGAGCCGCAGGCGCTCGCGCAGCTCGCCCACGCGCGCCTCGAGCAGCGACTCGTCCCAGACGCCAAGGTAGAGATTCCCGGTGTGCCGCCCGCGCACGAACGCGCGGTACACGGCGGGCGGATCGATCCAGAAGCCGAGCACCATCGCGTACAGATTCAGGATCCAGGCGGCGACGAAGCCGCGGCAGGAGCTGCCGATCTCCCAGGCGCCGATCTCCGCCTCGCCGAGCACGTTCGTGTCGTAGCCCGTCGCCACGTGGTGGAGATCGTGAAGGCGCACGGCGCGCACGCGCGCCGCCGAGTTCGGAAACGCGAACGGGATCGGGCCGAGCGCGAGCTTCACCCACTGCGCGTCGTAGCCGCCGTCGCCGAAGCCATTGCTCTCGAAGTAGCGCGCGCGAGCCTCGCGCAAGCTCAACGCGTCGTCGTAACGCGCCACGTTGCCCCTCTGTTCGCTGACGCTCGACGCCTCAGGCCCCTGGCGCCCCGCGCACGATCTTGCCTGCCGTGTTGCCGCCCTCGACCGGGAAATCGCCTCCCGTGCACGAGGCGCTGTCGTCCGACGCCAGGAAGAGCACCATCTTCGCCACGTCGTCGATGCGCTCGCGCTGCCTGCGGCCCGCCTGCCTTGGGAGGATCGGGTGGCTGCGCGACATCAGCTTTTCGAGATCGACGCCCGCCGGGACGTAGGGCGCGATCATCTCGACGCTGCCTGCTTCCGGGCAGACCGCGTTCACGCGGATCCCGAAGCGGCCGAGCTCGAGCGCCGCCACCTTCGTGATGCCGCGCACGGCCCACTTGCTCGACGCGTAGGCGACCAGGCCGTTCTTTCCAGCGAGGCCGTCGACGGAAGAGAGGTTCACGATCGAGCCGCCGCCCGCGCGCGTGAGCGCCGGGAGCACGGCGCGGATGCCGAGAAAGGTCCCCGTCTGGTTCACGCGCACCACGCGTTCGAAATCGGCGAGCCGCGTGTCGGCGATCGCCGCCATGTGCAGAATGGCCGCGTTGTTCACGAGCACGTGGAGGCCAGCATGGCGGCTCTCGACGGCCTCGACCGCGCGCTCCCAGTCGGTCTCGGATGTGACGTCCAGGTGCGTGTAGCACGCGCCCGCGCCGATCTCGTGCGCGACGCGTTCGCCGTCCTCGTCGCGCACGTCGGCGAGCATCACGCGGGCGCCCTCGCGGACGAAGAGCCGCGCGATCGCCTCGCCGGTGCCCCGCGCGGCGCCCGTGACGAGCGCGACCTTCCCCGCGAGACGCGTCACGCGCTACTCCGCGAGCCGATACTCGGACATCGGATGCGACTCCACGCGGTCGAGGTCGAGAAAGGCCCGGCAGCTCTCGACCATGCGTTTGACGTTGCGCTGGAGCGTCTCGGGCGAGCCCTCGGCCTTGTACCAGCGCATCGGGTCCGTGACGGCTTCCGCGGGAAAGCCCTCTTCGACGATTCCGGCCCAGGGCGGCGCGCCCGGCGTGAGCGCGCGCACGACGACGTTGCGGACGTACAGGAACGTGCACTGGGTTTCGAGCGCGACCTCGCGATGCGGTCCGTGCCAGTGGGCGATCCAGGCTTCCCAGGGCATGCGCTCGGGGCGCTCGATCAACGCAACCATCACGATGCCCCGCGTGCGCTGGCCGGGCGGCGCGCGCCGCGTGGTGATGCGCAGCGGTACGGACTCGACGACGAGGTATCCGGCGAGACGCGCGGTGGCCTCGGCGAGCGCAGCCTCGAGGGGTCCGCGCTGGTCGGCCGCATCGAGCCAGAAGGAGACGAGTCCCGCG
>Ga0210377_10001380_pt1 | contig 22262 bp, 19 predicted proteins | sample PLM4_65_b1redo_FD_155480 | JGI IMG/M metagenome (GOLD analysis project Ga0210377, IMG submission 155480) | Groundwater sediment microbial communities from an aquifer in East River, Colorado, USA - PLM4_65_b1 redo | ecosystem: Environmental > Terrestrial > Soil > Riparian zone | place: USA: East...
TCAAACTGGTGAACGAAACAAATTTCCTTGGACTTCCTTTGAGTGCTTCGGTTGTCAGCATTTACCTATCATAACGCTATTTCCGATAAAGTCTATTATCTATCCAAAACAAAAAGCCACAACAACGAGTGTGATCTTTTTAGTAGCGAGGCAGGATTTGAACCTGCGACCCTAGGGTTATAGGTTCGAATCCTAATTTCGCACAGTTTAAAAGCAAACAGGCACTGGTCAGTGCCTGTTTTTATAGCGGGGGCAGGATTTGAACCTGCGACCTTCGGGTTATGAGTGTCTGTCCTGTATCGCTGACTTTCCAGCTTTAGGTAACAATTTTAGGTGACTATTGCGGTTTATGATTCTAAAGAGCCTGTAGAGTTTGGGTTGTCACAATCGACAGCCGATACAGGGTTTATAACATAGACAAAATATTTGTGCAATCCCATCATTGATGACGCGCATGGCTGTAGCAAAGTCAGGAAAAGGGGGTAACGAGGATGGAAAAAGCAGCGGAAAGGTGAGCGGCGAAAAAGCGTCTGGCTTGTGCAGCATTCGTAAAGCCAGCCTGACGAATCAATGCAAGGATAAGATTATTAAGGTTCGCCATTACTCTTGCCCCATTGCCAATGGTAAAGCGAGTGGCGTCTTCACGGAGCGTAACCTCTCGCCGATAATGGAAACCTGTTTCAATTCCCCAATGAGCGCGGCGAACTTCCAAGAGCTTCATCGGTGTGGTCTTTTTGCGTGACAGGCTGGTAATTCCAAATTCAACTTCACAAGAGGTTTCATAACAAACTCCTTTTCGCCACCATTGGAATTCACGTTCCAGACGATAGACTTGCGCCAACCCTGGCCAGGCAGCATAAGCATTGAGCATTTCGCTAGTAATAAGAGTACGCCTTTCAATCCGTCCGTGTCCCTTGTTGACTTTTTGCGCTTGAAGGAAATCTGTTTGAATTTTTCCAAACCACGGTTTAGGATATTCAGGCGCAAAAAGTGATTGGAGATTTTTGTACAGATTGAGTTGGTTTTCTTTCACGGGAAAAACATAATTCCCTTGTTCGTCCAGAATGGTCTGCGCAAGGCGTTTTTGAGTATGCAAAGCATCGCCTGTCACCACTTTTCCAGCGATTTTCGCTAATTTTATGGCTTCTGGCGCCTTGGTAATCTCGTTTTCTTTACTCCCCACTTCCACTTGCGATATTGTTTTCCCTGCCTGCACATCGTACACACTCAGAGCGTATTCCGATGTGCCATCTTCGCGCTTCAACATACCCAATAAGGCTTTGCCGTCCAAGGCGCAAATGTCGCCACGCTCGCCGCTTTGATTGTATTCTCCCACCATTCGTTCTATTTCCGCTTCATAGACTTTGTATGCCAAGATTCGCCGATAGGTACTTCGTTCTGGCATGCGTTTTGGTTTGATCATCAGGACGATCTCTTATTCGCCCTGATGATGACTGCCCCACTCGGCAATCTGTAAGTCTCTGCAACCGCCCATATACGCTCCCCTTGTCGTATACCACCCCTTCTGCGCTAATTTCTTGCCCCTTGCCAATCGTGCTATACTCCATTTTAGATCATCCTCGATTTTTGCTTGTTTCAGCACTCGCAATTCTACCGAGAAGGATCTGTTTTTTATCTTTTGTCAAGCGACTTTGCTACAGCCATAAGGTATGCATCATCGTCTCATCCCATGAGACAAATTATTCGAAGAATGGAGACAAAAATAAAACGGCCAAGTTTGATGAAATTTTCACCGCTCTTAACAACAAAACATAGGATCTACCAGATTACGCTTGTGGATCGGGCCACTCGTTGTACATTGAGATGCAACTGTCTGTGGCCCAGCAGTTGCATCCATGTATGGCTGGTTTCACCCAAAGACAAGAAAATGAATTGAGCATCGATTCAGACTGATATTGGCTAACGCTAGATTCTGTAAATCAGTATTTACATAAGTGTTCTATTCTTCTCAAATAACCATTTCAAATGAAGGGTTTTCTCCCTCCAAGAACTGGAAGGTTATGCGCCCTAAACTTTCTGTTTTTCGTTGCTCGACTAGCTCTCTAACCTTCCGCATGTGAAGCTTTGCTTCGGGTCTCTTCGAAGCGCTCTCACCGCTGTTGAACCATAGCTTAAAGGGACCAGATGCCTGCGGATTGGTGGCTAGAAAAGGTACATTGCCAATGCGCGAGTCGATCAAAATTTTCAAGGCTTGAAGATTTGGATTCTCATGTTGTCCATTCCCGCAAAATATGTATGGTCAGCGGTAACTTTCGACACAAATTCCTCATTAATATTGTGCTCGCCACCGTGGTGCTGGACCTTCAAGATGTTGACGTGGATTTGGCCGTGATCGTTTAGTTTGTCATAAAAAGCAAGTCCATTCAGTATGTCTCGCCAATGCCCATCACCCGTTAAGAGCAGAGTCTTGTCATGCTCTTCGACCAGCAGCATCAGGGATGCCAAATTTGGTGGTGTAACTTTCGAGCGGTCGCCCAACTGTTTTAGCGGAGCTGAACGCAGAGTAAGCAAGGTCATGGCATCACTGGCACCAAGCTGTTCAGCATCCCGAATTGCTTGTCTCTGCAGTTTTGCCAGTTCTGTTGGATGCTCCTTCAACCATTTGCTCCAATCTCGCCGGAGTTTGTCAAGATCGGCTTCAAATGGACCAATGATAGAAATCTTTAGAGCTCCCAATTCAATTGAAGCGGGAGCCTCATTAGAACGTACGAAGGCAAGCTTGCCTCCAAAGTGTTCATTGAGTGGAATGCCTAATTGGTTGGGGTTGATGCGGTGCGAAAGCTTGATTGCTTCGGGTACACTGACTGCTAATTCCCGGTGTTCAGCGGCAAGACCAAGCAATTCAATGTCATTGTCTGGCGCACTTGACAGGATGGCAGCACTGGCAGCTAATATTTCACTAATTGCCTGGGTATCATCTGTAATAAGCTCATTGAAGGCATTATGCCAGATACCTTGAACAGTGGGTGGACGACCTGACTCAGGTGGCTGATGAGTCGGGTTACCATTGTGAATCTGAAAATCGTGTACACGCCAGGCCATCATATCATCCAGCAATTGCAACACTCCAGATATGTGATCTTGGTCAATATGGGACACATATACAAGGTCAAGTAACCGATTGTCTGTAGCTAAAGCAGCCAATGCCGGCGCGACAAACGTTTTGTAGGAATTCCGCATGCCACCGTCTACCAGGATCCGCCGGGCGCCATCCGTGCTTGTCAACAACAGGCAATCTCCTTTATCTGATTGGAACACAGTTAGCTTCATAGTTGCACCTCCTTACGTTGGTTGATAGCTTCTGCCTCTGCCAAGCATGCAGCTGGGTTAATCGCGCCGAATCCCATATCGTTTGCCCAGGCATAGACCCGCCCAGGCAGGGGGCGCGATGTACGATGCAAAATACCCTCAATTTGGGCCGCAGTAAGCTTAGGCTCAACTGCCAGCATTAATCCGATCACACCCGCGGTGAATGGGCTGGCCATGCTCGTACCTGTCATCTTCACCCACAGTCTGTCTCCATCGGAGAAGCCATTCGCCGCCACGATATCTGTGCCTGGTGCGGCCACATCCGGTTTGAACCGGCTATCTCGTGTGGGCCCCTGGCTGCTGGAGATGTGAACACGCTCTTCAGATTCATTGAGGTTGGCAACTGAAATTATGCGCCGGCCGCAGGCCAGTGAACTGACTGAGGAGTTGTCAACATTGGAATTTTCGGAGAAAAACGATGGAAACCGCCAAGCTTCCCGCGGACCAACCTGACCAAGACGGTGAGGATCATCCCGCTCGATCCAACCATGATAAGTGCCATCGCGCACATCCTGACCATGTAGTCGTACCCGCCATGTTCCCGCAGATATACCTTTAATGGAGTCTTGGCCCAAAAATGGGCTCAAGTAAATCGCTATGTAATTGCTACCATTTGATGGATGATAGAGTTCGTTATAAATACTGAGGAAGCTACCATCAGGTAATTGATGATTCTGAAGATAAGAACGTGGTTTGAATGGCCCGACCCATTCGGCCTCCGCAAGCGGCGGGAGCACAGAAACGTCAAAACGATCCTGTGCTTCATACCATATCTCCAACTCGTTCTCGGAGATATCTACGATCCCATTACCGACGACTTCCCATTCGATATCCTTGTGCAAATAGCGGCCGGAGATTTTGCCATGCGTGTGGATGCGCCCCATGACAAAGCCAACATCACCTGGGAAGGTGCCTACCTCTTGCCCAGCATTGCCCACTGCAACAGTCACGCTACGCCCTGGCACAGTCAGCGCGTTGTCGATCCAACGACTAATGGCACTTGTGCCATCATGGGCATGCCCATTGGTACCCAAACTGATATTGATTGAGACGGGCATGCTCAGCTCTTTAGCCAATAGGAGCAGATAATCCACTGCCAAGGCAATGCGTGTTGAATCGTAGAACGATTTACGGCGGTCTTCATCCTCCTCAGGAAGCGCTATAAGAACACCAGCGATCTTTGCCTGGCGACATATGCCGTGATTGCCAGCAGCAATACTGGCCACATGTGTGCCATGTGAAGACGGAGTCATCTGTGACTGCCTTTCAATTTCTTGGGCAGGGACTTTCAATTCCGCTGTTCTGGCTAGAGCCTGGTTCAAGTGGTCTTCCATGAACTCTGCCCCAAAATCAAACTGACTGCCATAGCGGCTTGCGTTATGATCATGAGGGCTGGGTCGAGCATTGCCACCCATATCCCAGATGCGGACGAAGCGTGTTTTACCGTCTTCAAGAAAATCAGGGTGAGCAAAATCAAACCCCTGAACATCAATAATGCCGATCAGTACACCCGCTCCATTTTGATGGTCTTTAGGATCACCGACCATCCAACGTTCCTGATCTGGCTCTTTAACATCTCCAAGGGAGATGACAGGAGTTGGAGTTGCTATCGGATCCCCAAGTTCAACGTGAAGGACTTGCGGATTTTTTGCGATTTCAGGGAGCGCTGTAAGCGGAATCGTAGCCGTGACCAAATTGCCCCGGTGCGCCCGATTCATTTGTACAGTACTCGAGTCTTCACCAATATCCTGTGTTTCAATGAAGATATTTATGAGCACATTTTCTGCCAGCCGATCTAGCGGCAGCGGCTCGGACGGTGTTTCCTGGGAATGAATCGGTTCGTCACCCCGCAAGATTGGCCCTTCCGGCTCAGATTTCATCATTGCCAGCGCGGCGCACTGTTCTGCTCTGGAAGCGTTCACACCGTTGGAGCCATCTGCAATCATACGTAGCTTCGCTTGGATCTTTCGCTTCTCTTCACCTAATAGTTCTGGCATAGCTCACTCCTTTCAGTGGTTATCGACAAGTTGTCTTCATAATCCAATTGGGGCTAAGTCAACATTAAGGGGAACGATACGAGATGTCATTGAAATCTTGCTCGTGATAGGCGTAGAGAGTGTCGTTGGCCACCTCGAAACCATGCCGGAACAGTCTCTCAAACTCGTCCTGCTTGAGACGCTTGATTGTGGTCGGGAATTCTGCCGCAAGTTTCACCTCTTCTTTGTTCAACCAGTTCCCGGCAAGCGTATCAACTGTGCCAACTTTGCCGGCGTTTCCCAGAATCTCCACACGCGTATTGCCCAGTTGCAAGAAAACACCCCGGTCCCCATGATTGAGAATTCTTTCTAGAATCGCTCTGGACCTCAGTGAACGGATTTGATCCATCATGATTCCGGTGACCATGCGAAAGAGTGCTTTGTACCCGAGGCTATAGCGTTCCGGCCTTGCCTTGCCCGCCCCATCACTTACAATAAAAAACTCGATTTCCTCATGCCAGCCTTTGATAAAGTCGTGCACACCCTCTAGTCCATGATTGTCATAGACACCGCCATCCCAAAGGTGGACGAATCGGTAATCTGGTACCACGGTCTCCCGTTGTCGATTCTTGTACCTCGCTGGACTCGTCAATGTTTTTATATCTGTTTCCAGATCCTTATATCGATACCATGAATAATTACTTGATTGGAGAATGAGGGGGCCAATCAGGATTGGAAACCCGGCTGAGGCAGCCAGTGCGTCACTCAGAGAGATATCAGTGGGATCCGTGTATCCAAAAGCATAATCTCCCATTCGAAAACGTTCAAATCGCCAGTTCTTTCCCGTCTCATAGCAGGTAGCGTTGATCATCCAACGGGGCTGTTCGGGTAAATTACGCAAAGGGACAGTGATACCCCAACGTGAGCGCAGGAGTGCTGAGAGGTCATCAGCGCGGGTCTCGAAGATTTTTAGAGGCGATCGCAGGCCGCGCCAAATCAAAGCATTTTGTAGGTTCTGAGTGATGAGAATATGATGAGCTTTCTTTACGATTCGATCCAGGTAGTCGGCGCTACTAGGCCATTGAAAATCGTTGAGCGCATAGATCAAGCCAACACAAAGACTACCACCTGAAACGGTTGAAATGAAAGTTACATCTTCTAACCGCTTTTCTTCAGCCAATCTTGCCAAAACACCTAGGTGGAAAACGGTTGCTCGATATCCACCTCCCGAGAGGGCTAGCCCAATTTTCATAGTATTTTCTCCTTTCCCAATATTATGCTTGTGATCAATTATTCATGTTCGTTTCCCGGCGCAATGCTTAATGCACGTGCACAGCTGACTTACCGGGAGCCACCTATGTGTTCCAATGCTGATTGCTGGAGCCCTGCCCATTGATCAGCATATGGAGACCCTTCAATCCTAATAAACGAAGGTACGATCAATTTTCGGGCATGAGGAGCTAGGAGAAAAAATATTTTATCGGTACAGGGCACTCCGCGTTTCGCGTTGCGTTCAAAGGCGCTATCACGGTGTCGCATTTGAGGAGGATTGGCAGGAATTGGATCCATCCAGTACCTGGGACGTGAAGTCCCGGCGTTCATCGGCACACCGCCAACAGTCACGAGGTGCGTCCCACCGTGTTACCCCCTACCGACTCGCTGACATGCAATCAGCTATTAATGAGCGGGGCGTGATCGCAGTCTCTGCTGCCATTCACGATGGGTGGAGAAATGCACTTGTAGGCTAGCCTGTAAATCCTGAGGCGCTCATGGCCAAGTCTTTCCTTTGGTGGATTACAACGAGATGCGTTCCCTGGTGCAAAATTAATGGGCCTGTGCTGGGCAAAAGGCAGTCATGCCACCTTGCCTTCCGATGATTGGCGGGAAGAAGAGACGCCTATGATGTTAGGGGAACGTGATCAAGCGTGCCGCAGATGCCTCCTATACTGGACATACTCAAAACACGAGCGCGATGGGTAGCGCCCTCGTCAATGCGCTGAGGCCCGACCTTAAGCGCTTTATGACCCATGTCAATCACCTGGGCAACAATTTGAATTCATAATAACGTACCTATCTTGCACGATTAGGGTTATACATGCATACAAATTTAGCGGGGATAATCCCCCAAACCTTGCTGGTCTGAGTGTTCTCATGTCTCACGAAATCAACCTTCAGAAAATGACAGTGGACGCGCTTGCCCTCAGGTGCGCGGAAGAGACTGACCGTTTTCGTATGCGCCTGCAGGATGATTCCCGATATTGCTTTGAGCTTTTTCGAAGGGCAATCTGCGACCGGGCTGAGTTGGCCTGGAATTTCATCTACCAACAATACGAACGACAGGTGGCTGCCTGGGTGAAAGAGCGCCTGGGGTTTGACGTCAACGAAGCGAATATTGACTACTTTGTCAACAGCGCTTTTGCAAAGATGTGGCATGCTCTGACACTGGACAAGTTTGGCAAGTTTGCTGACCTGAAATCCCTCCTCTACTACCTAAAAATGTGCGTCTACAGCGTGATCGTTGACCACAAGCGGCTGGCTGAGCCCCCCAGTCAATACGTTCCCGAGGAGGCGCCAATTTGGGGCAAGGACCCGGGCTTGGAGCCCGAAGAAACAGTGATTGACCACGAAAAACACCTAGCCTTCTGGGAATGGATCAACGAGCGGTTGCATGATGAAAAAGAACGCTTGGTCGTGTACGGGTCATATGATCTGGATCTGAAGCCGAAAGAACTTTATGAGCAGTTTCGGAATATATTTGACAACGTGGCAGAAATCTACACCATCAAGCAAAACGTCCTGGCCCGTCTGCAACGCGATCCTGATCGCCACAGATTCATGGGCAAAGATGCTTGAAAAGTGGTGGGGCTTTCGTTTATAGTAGTTAGAAAGCAAGATATCTACGAAAGGTATCGATGAATTGTATATCTCCTCCTGAGCTGGAAGACAGTCGCCTGCTAGCTTATTTAGATGGTGAGGCTGACCAGCAAACCAGGTCTCATCTTGAACGCTGTGAGTATTGCCGTGGAAAAGCCAATGCACTAGGCCGATTTCAAGACAACCTAACTTCTCGTCTGTACCGTATCACTTGCCCCACTTCGCTGGAATTAGGAGAATATCACCTCCGTGTGTTACCGGACTCTCAGATGTTACTTGTGGCACAGCATGTCCGTGAATGTCCGCATTGCACGCGCGAAATCGCCCAATTGACGGATTTCTTGAGCGACTTGACGCCGACCCTGGAGGAAAACTTATTAGGGAAGGTAAAAGTTCTCTTAGCAAGGTTGGTCGGAGGTCAGACAGCTGAAGCGGGTTCCGCCCCGGCTTTTTCAGCGCTTCGTGGTGAAGCTAAGGGACCACTCGTATTTGAGGCTGATGGTATTGTGATTACCCTAGATGTCCAATCGAGTCTCCAACAGCAAGTATCTATTCTGGGTCAAGTAGCTGCCGATAATCAGGATCAGTGGATTGAAGCAGTGGTGCAACTACAACAGGCTGACATACCAGAATTAACTGCCTCTCTGGACGATTTGGGAGCGTTTGGCTTTGAGGGAGTTCGTCTCGGTTCAATCCAGCTCACAATTACCTCAACGCATGGCATTGAGGTGCTGATCCCGAATATCGATATTTGAAAGAGTACTAAAATGGAAATGAACGATCAGTTAGAACTATGGTTGGCGGATGACATTCCTCCTGAGATGCTGTTGGCTCCTCTACCTAATGATGTGGCTGCCAACGTGGTTGATCGTCTCAAGCAGGAGGCCGATCGAAACTGGTTCATTAACCCACATTATTCATTGGAATTTGCAAGCCGCATCATCGCCATTGGTCATGCACGAAATGATATGCGCCAAGTTGCTTTGGGGCTGATGGCGCGGGGCGATGCACTTAAGCTATTAGGCCACTTGCAAGAAGCGTGGGATATTCTTGAACAATCCGGCAACATATTTCAAGAGGTCGGTGACATGGTCGGCTGGGCACGCACACGAATCGGCCGTCTGTATATAAGCTCGAAGCTAAACTGCGTCCCTGCGGCTCTTGCGGATGCAGAAAAAGCTCGTGCCATTTTCATCCGTCATGGCAACCGCGACAAATTACTACGACTGGAGTGGCAGACCGCTCTCCTCTATAACCATCTAGGTGATCAGCAAAAGGCGCTTCAGTTGTACAACTCTGCCATCACGACTGCCAACCAACTTGGTGAGGCAGGTTTGTCCTATATGGCGCCACTGTACGAGAATATTGGCCTGACCTTCACTGCATTGGGTGATTTCCAAAAAGCGCTGAGATATTACGATCAAGCACGAGAACTGGCACTAGCTCGGAATGAAACCTTGATTATCGTGGGCGCCGATGCGAATATCGCCGAAATTGCTCAAGCACAAGGGCATCATCGGCATGCCCTGACTTTGCTTCATGGGGCCTTAGCGAGACTGACGATCGAGTCTCCCTTTGAAGTAGCGATGACAAAACACCACATGGTCGAGTGTTATCTATCCCTTAATCGTTATGAAGAGGCGCGTGACCTTGCGCAAGAGGTAATCCGGGAATGTCACAAGTTTGACGCGGCTTACGACCTTGCTCGCACGCTCTTGAACCTCGCGGATGCCGAAGCTGCCTTGGGCAATTTGAATGACGCACAGGTTGCATTGGCAGAAGCAGAACCCATTTTTAGTTCTCTAGGTGCAACCAGTTGGGTCGCGACAATCCGTCTCTGGCGTGGACGGATGGCTCTCAAGCAAGGTGATGCTACCGGTGCCCACCAGGAGGCAATCATAGCTCGGACGCATTTCGAATCAGATGGGCAACAGGTGAATGATGCGACTGCAACTCTCCTACAAGCTCAAGCTCTGTTTGCATTGGGCAAATTTGAAACAGCCACACTGATGGGTGGTAAATCTCTGCGCATTGCTCAACGCTACAACGTCCCATCGCTGCGCTATGCGGCCCATCTTTTGTTAGGACAAATCGCAGAGGCCCAAGATGCAATACCAAAAGCCAGGCGCCGTTATGAGGCGGCGGTCACGACCATCGAGCACCTGCAACGCAGCTTAACTATTACACTTCGAGCTGGATTCCTGGAAGATAAAGGGGATGCATTACGAGCCCTAATTGCGCTACATCTCCAAACCGGAGATACCGCAGATGCCTTCGAAACATTGGAGCGGGCTAAGTCACAAATGTGGCTGAGCTACCTGATTAACCGGGATAGTCTGCTATGGATACGAGACGACAACCACAGTCGAGCTCTAATCGACGAACTGGATCGGTTAAGAGCTGAACATCAGTGGTTTTATCGACTGGCGCACGATCCACCGAGAAAGATGGAGTTTCCAAGTGCTGTTCGACAAGAGCAAGCGCAAGCCGAAATTGCACTGCGTGAACGACAAATGCGTATCATCACTGATCAACTGTATCTGCAAAGTGGCGACAATCAGTGGAATCATTCCACCCCAGTATTCTCCATGGAAGAAACTCAGCAAGCGCTTGATGATGCAACCTTGTTGATTGAATATCTTGTCAATGGAGAACAGTTGTGGGCTTTTACTCTTGACAAACAGACCATCAGAGCCCAGCGTTTACCTGCAACGGTTGGTGATTTGAATCAGTTAATGCGGCTCTTGCGGAATAATTTTTCTTCGGTCTTGAGCATGGAATCAAATTCGCCTGCAACTCGCATCCTCACCCAACAAGCCCAAAAACTATTGGAGCGTTTGCATAAAATGCTTATTGAGCCTCTGGCCGTCAAGAAGAGTAACCAGCAAAAGTTGGTCTTTGTTCCGTATGGTGCTTTGCATTTGATGCCTTTTCAGTTGCTGTATGATGGCTCAACCTATTTGATCGAAAATCACGAAGTTGTCATCCTGCCTGCAGCTGGCTTAGCAACCAGGCGCGGACCAAAACGTGCACGCGGTGCTTTGGCACTGTCGCATTCATGGGATGGGCGATTGCCTTATACGTATCCAGAAGCGCAATTTGTGCATCAGCTTTTCGGGGGGCAACTGTATTCAGATGAGGCTGCCAAGCGATCAATTTTGCAGACTTCTCCCAGACAGATATTGCACATTGCGGCACATGGGGAATATCGACTTGAAAACCCGGATTTGTCTTACTTGCATTTAGCCGATGGCCAACTATTTGCGGACGATGTGTTGCAGCACAATTTGAGTTACGAACTGGTCACACTGAGTGCATGTGAAACAGGACAGGCGAATGTGGCGGCCAGCGAAGAATTGATTGGATTGGGACGTGGCTTTCTATATGCCGGCGCGGGTGCCTTGATGCTCAGTTTGTGGGGTGTTTCAGACAGCTCAACTACCGAGCTTATGAAACGCATGTATACCGCCTTGCAAAGCGGCGAGTCCAAGGCTTCCGCTTTACGTAAGGCACAAAATTCTGTTTTGGCAGAGAACCGGAATCTGCATCCCGCCTTCTGGGGAGCTTTTCAGTTGATCGGAGACGATAGCCCACTCTCAGGGATATCGGATTGAAGAAATCTGATAATTGAACCAACAGGATATATGAAGGGAGTATGATTATGAGTGACAATTTAACACATTTGCATGATGATCCCGAAACCACGGTTCATAAGCAAGATTCGGGATTTGGTAATTTTTGGAGACGGCTCACGGGGAAAGCTGTGCCTCCGATTCAGTATTTTTTGCCTGGCCAGGTCCTTTTGCAGGTTAGCCATCCAGACGGTCTCTCAAAAGTCGAAATTGCTAATGCAGTGGGAAACTTCCTTGGTGCGCAAGGCGTTAAGGATGGTCATTACACTGCTCATGAAAATGCAAGTCCAGCTAACCATATAGACCCTGCAAAACACTCTGTAAGCGGGAAATCGTGGAAAACACAGATTCAACCCCCGAACCCCGAGTCAATTACCACAATATCTTCAAAAGATGAAAACGGGTTTGTGTTTTCCATTGTTCCCGCATATCTATACAATGTTGAGCATCATGATAAGAGTCACACCACTCTAATCGAAGTACTGATCTCTTCCTACAAAGAATATGAGGAAGCCAATAAAAAACCAATTTCCATTGCGAAGGATATGACCTTAAAGTCTGTATCCCCGAATTGGATTATGAGCGCCGCATATCATGGATGTGCCACTGGAGGACCCGGAAGCTGGCCGGTTCAAGCTCACTCGCCCGAGGGCGATGATTGGAAATTTTATAAGGCCCAGGACCAGAACGGTCTGGCCAGTGACGAACTATTATCTGACGGCAATGGTGTAGAAGTGCACGTCGCTATTCTCGATACTGCGCCGACCCAGCATGCCCTAGATACTGCTTTTGCCGAATGGCGTTGGAGTCATCCCTTGATCGAAAGTATGTTGAAAACCAAAGATGACCCGCTACGTCTGTACCCAGCCACCGGTCCCGATCTTTACCTGACGACTGACTTTAGTCTCTTGGGGCATCGCTACTGGATGCGCGACCATGGTCTCTTTGTAGCAGGTATTATCCATACCATAGCGCCCAAGGCAAAGTTACATCTCTATGAGGTACTTAACCCTTATGGCGCGGCCTCCATCGAAAACATCGCACAAGGTTTGATAAAAATCATGGAGAACGATGAGATTAAGCGCCCGCTCTTTATTAACTGCAGTTTCACGTTTGCTATACCTGTTCCTGGAGTTCTGGATAAAGATTTTCCACATGAGATTCGAAATCAAATTCGAGATCAAAACGGGTTTATCGATTATTTGCTTCAAACGCCCCGCGAACTTTTCGATTGGATCGTACAACAGAAGGATAAGGATGTGCATGTGATCGCTGCCGCTGGCAACGATGGTGACTACAATAATGTCAATTCTGGGCAAGGCCGACCTTCGACTCGCTACCCAGCCGCATTCAAGGGTGTATGGGGAGTGGGCGCGTTGCCTAAACAAGTTTCTATTCAAAGTAGCAAATATCTTGCCGCTACCTATTCCAACCTAGCGGATGACCAGGTGCCACCGGAAGGTTATGTAACACTTGGAGGAGAGCCTGGGATAGGTCAAGGCGTATTGGGCGTTTATATAGGTGATTTTCCTGTTGCCAAGGGGAAGGGCTGTCTGTCAACTTTATGGCGATTCCTTGGACTAGGCGCTCCACGCCTTGGCCACTTGCCCAAAAAAATTCGAGAGTTTATGCCAGAAGATATTGAATATAAAAGCAACACTACAGGTTGGGCATGGTGGGCAGGTACCTCTTTCGCTACTCCAATCATCACTGGCAAACTAGCCGCTGAAAGATCGATACGCGCAGCCACTGTTGTGCAAATTTTGGACGCTGCTAGCCAACAAAGTGTGATAACAGGCCCTGGAGCAAATCCAGTAACAGCGGAGGGAGAAAGAGCAATCCTCGTAGCTCAAAAAGCTCGAGAGTAGTTGAGTTGTTCTGGCTTTTTCTAACACCAGTCCGGAAGTGATACTTCCGGACTGGTGTATTTAATTCGCAATACATGAATAATCTTGGAATCTCCGTTTATAGAAACAAACAGGACGTCGATAGCCAACACCACGGCACAATAAGAAATGATTATTAGAAGGAGTGATGTTCGGCAATTCAGGAATGAGGTTTTTTTATCGCTGGACCAGTCTTGATATTGATTAGGCTCGTTGGCGGCAAATCTAAAATTTCCGTTGAATACAACAGGTCCAGTAATGAAAGCACCTTTAACTGAACAATTCCATCTATCTTTCGGGGACAAGGTGGTGTTTTTTTTATTTCGGAGACAATGCCTGAAAAATTACTTAGTGCTCGTTTATTAAGTCAAACGGCAATAGCTGCAAAGGAGTTGTCATGAAATCGCAAAATCAGGAAAAGGATGTATGGTTATATCGCATGGTCGTTGTGATCCTGGGTCTGAGCGTCCTCGGAAGCCTCATTGGTGCCATCTTGTTGGCCATAAGGGATCGTAATCCGCCAGAACTTCTTGTCGCACTGGGGTTGGCGGCCATTGGTGGACTTGCTGGCTTATTGGCACCGTCGCCGCTAAACCGATAACCTTAGCGAAGATTATGCGTATTTTCCAGGCCTGAATATAGGTAAGAGAAATTTTACACACGGCGCACAGGAGTCTGTCATGTTACGCAAAATAGTTCTTGTTGGTGTTATGTGCATACCCCTGATGGGTGCGTTGACAACACAAACATCAGTTCCGGTATTGTTAGCGATGGGATGGCTAATTCTATATGCACTTTCGGTCGCTCTGCGCAACGAACAAAATGGATAGCAGTCACAATAAGGAAATCGTATGGAACAAACCAATCAAGTCAATAGAGATCATCAGGTTGAGAACCTGGCGACTTTGAATCCAGGTCAAGCAGACGTTTGGGTATCCCCGAATCTCGGTTATCAACAAACCAATCCAGACTTTCAATACGATGCAGGTCGGCAATCAAGGGGCAAGATGCATGCCTGCCGGGCTTCACAACGAAATCTCCAGCAGGCAGGCGATCGGTTACGACGAGCAAATCGGGATCTTGGCGAAACGGCCGCCTTCATCGCCGCTTCATTGACAACCGTTACAGCTATTGAAGCCGTGATCAACATTGCCGTGGAAAAGATCGCATTATCTCCCAAAGTTTTACAGACCGCGTTTGATGCCTACATTCTATTACTGATCTTGATCTTCATCTGGGGAGCCCTTCGCATTAAAAGCACGCTGTCAAAACGCTCCCGCGCAGAACAAGATTTTGATCAAGCCAAGAAGGGTATCTTTGAATTCTGCCCTGTGGAGCAGTGGCCTAAACCTGAGGAATAGTGGTCTATGCAAAAGACAAGAAAAATATGCCTACGTTTAACCACCCACCGTAGCCTTATAGCCGTACTGGCCATAAGCAGTGTAATAAATGTGATCATTGTAGGAGCAGCATTTGGAGTCACTTTTCAGTCTGCTGCCGCGAGCTCGTTTAATCTGCCTTCACCTGCAAATCCATTTGTGATACCTATCACTGGGGGAACATTGCTTACATTTACCCCAACCCAGACAATTGCACCAACTCAAAGCATGAGTAACACACCCAGCCTCACGCTTACATCGACAGGCACATTCACTCAAACGCCGAGCACCACGCCAACCGTGACCTTGACCGCAACCTTTACTCACACACCTAGCATTACTCCTTGTGCTCCACAATACGCTTGGTTCATTTATATTGTTCAAAGTGGAGATACATTCTCTCACATCGCACGAATCACCGACTCTACTGTTAATGAACTTATGCAGGCAAATTGTATGATGGATACCATCCTCTTCCCTGGACAAAGATTATATGTACCCCGCCTGCCCATTGAGACGCCGACATTTACACCGACTGTCCAGACCGTGCTCTGCATTGATATGGAGGATTTGACGCCAGGAACGATGTATAAATCTGGTGAAACGTTTACCAGTACGAATATCCGCATAACCGTTACTCCATTTGAATGGAGCAACGGCGAAATGACCAGCAACGGGACCGCATACGTTACAACCGATCATCAAGCTGGCGGTTTCGGCGGAGAACTGCAGGTGAACAATGTCAATCTCTTTATTGACCCTCTCAATCCACCATCGATTGTCTCACTCCTCTTCGGCGAATATGGCGGCAACTTGAACATCGATATCAATGGTGACTTCCGAAACCTCGAGAACTTTGCAGACATCCATGGTCTTGAAATAGGCGGCACAAAGGTTTCCGTACTTCAAGGATTTGGAAGCGACAAAGGCTATTTGCAGCTTTCCGGAGTTATCGAAACATTTGGTGTTGGAGGGCAGGAGCTCGCAATCGACAATGTTTGTTTGTCAAGCTAAGAGACATGATTTTCATCTTTTTCTGACAGAAATCTTTGGAAATCGTCGTTTATTGTAAACAAACGATCCGCACGTAAAGCGTCTTTTCTCCTCCGATGGGTGACCGGGCAGAGGGCAAATGCCCGATCACTTCTTCGAATGTGGAGAGTACTCCTTTCCAAGCCAACACAAGGAGACTTCATGAACAAGCATTTCAATTTACTCGCTATAAGGAGGATAACCAAATGTTGCCAAAATTAACAGACCGTGAAGAACAAATTCTGAAACTGATCGCTGATGGCTTAACCAATAAGGAAATCTCATGTAACCTGATGATCAGTGAAGCGACTGTTGAAAATCATGTCCACCACATCTTCGCGAAACTAGGGATCTCGAACCGCACCAGGGCAGTTGCGTATGCTTTCCAAGCAAAAATCGTTATGGTTAACAACATACTGGAAAATAAAGGGAATCCTTCATGACGGTATATGTGGCACTTTATATAATAAGCGCCACTTCGATAGGCCGATAAGACACAACATGTATCTTGAGAGGAGAATTACGAGATGACAACGAAAACGTGGGTTGAGGTGCCTGTATTTATTCATGGTATCACTCCAGATGCGTCCCCTCGAAGCCATGCTCCACAATATGTGGCGTTGAATGGTTTAATACTTGAAGCATTCGAAAGGTTGAACGAAGACCAAAAGCTGGATGGGCAGGCAAGCAAGAAATTCAATACCAACCTTATCCCAGTAGAATGGGGATGGATTATGTTGAGATCTTCACTGAATTCTAAATTAGGCATCAAAAATGGTTTAGCAATAGACAAACAACGATCTATTGTAAAAGTGACAAATTAAATTAGTTAGGAGGAACACCATGGCTGTATGTCGAGAAGTCCGCAATTGGATTACAAGGAATGTTCTTGTTCCCGTCGTCAAATTTGTCACAGAGGCGAAGGAGAAATGCGAGGAGGTCGGCCATTGGGTCGATGAGCAGGTTTCCCAACCCGTTGAACGTTGGATTTCCCAGCAGGAAGAACGTTGCCGTGAGCTACCGTGGTGGAATCCCCTCCGCTGGTTCTGCGAGATCGTCACTATCGTAGTTAAGGTAGTCGTGTGGGTAGTAGTCACGGTCACGAAGTGGGTGGTGACCCTTGTTTGCCAAATTGTCACGACAGTCGTTGGGATTATTGTGACCTTTATTCTTCGAGTTATCTCATGGTTGGTCACCTTTGTAGTGTGCATCTTTACCGACCCGCTTGAGGCGCTGAAGTCATTCCGTGATCTCTGGTCAATCGTGGTCGAGACAGTTGCTGATATCTTCGAATTCGTTGAGACGCTTCTAGATGATATCGTTGGAATCCTGGACGATGTGAATCACCTACTCGACTCGATCAGCAGTTCCGCAAGCTGGCTGGGCACGGTCAGTGGTCCAGCAAAAGGCATCAAGGATCTTGTCCATAACATAGTTGAGGATATACGGGACCTGGTTGGCGCGATCAGAGACATTGTCATAGGCATCCTAGGGCTCAATCTCTGCCGCATTATCCGGGGCGGTACGGATCTGGGAACTGTATTAGGACGCGGGCTGCTGGATACTGGCTTTGTACCGGTTGCAGCACTCGCTGGGCCAGTAGGCATTACTGTGGCAGGTGGCGCTCGCGTAGTGGGAGCGGCAGTGGCTGGGACGCGTGACACGGTAGACATGCTCCGTCTAGAGGGGATCATTACATCTACAGTCAATAGTGCGTTCGGCACTGGCAGCGAGCGGGCCACCAGATCGCTCCGTCGGGTCGGGATTGGTGCAAGCACAATGGGACTTCCGTTCCATGCTGATGCCCGTCGACTGTTCCTTGCTTCGCGCAGCACTACTTTGAATCCAAGAGACTTACATCAACGAGGGGTTATTAACCTGCATGCGTTGGCTGGGCATCTCTCGGACTGTGGCAACCTCATTAATGAACCGGACGGCGAGGTCGTTTATGTTGGTACCGATCTTCATGTTTCTTACGCAGATTTACAGGATTATCTGGAGATCGGTCCGGCAGCGGTCCCCGAGTTTCAGGTATTTCCTATTTCCCGCGCAAAGTTTCAAATGCACTTGAAAGAAGCCCGACGTAAGGCTACGTTCTTGGGAGTGCATTTAAATTGGGGAAGCATTGATGAGTTGGAGGCCATTTCTCCAGGGGAACTCCCACTCAATGCGCTGGACGAAGATCCGCCTGGCGATGCAGTTCAGCAAGACCTGTTCCGTCGTATGGGTCGCGCCGGGATTAATGACGATCTGGCTGTTTTACCATCAGTGAGTCACTTTCACTACGTTCGCCGTAGTGCAAACAACACTGAACCTTTTGGTCTTACCTCGTGGTTCAGGCCGCCTTTGCAAGACTTCGGGCCGAGCGGCGTTACCTACAGGAATCGAACGCCAGACTGGGTCTTCCGGTGGGTCCTCGTTCATGAAATGGGACACTATTGGGGCCTCAATCACACGAACCGCAGCGGTGGCGATCGTAGCCTGGACGAAATCATGTATGCACCCTCGACCGGTATTGGACTATCCGGATCGGCTGTCTATGAGTACCTGCTTGGCGGTGGCGAGGCCCGTTTCACGCTCGACGATGCACGATCTGTGTGGGATTGGATAACCACAGATGGTGCAGCCTCGCTACTTCCTTAAATAAGACATGAAAAAGACAATTCGAACACTACTTGAGTTGCAAGCGCTGAGGAGTCTTAACGCCAGGCATGGCATCAGTGAGGTATTACTTGAGCTGCCAGGTCCATTCGATGAGATTCGAAAACTTGAAGTGGAAATCAACAAGAGTTTGAAAGCCTGCGGCTGTGAAATAGGCGCGATGTTAGTGGCAATTGGTTTACTGGCGCTGGTGTTTTTCTCTGTCCTTACACCTACTCATATCAACTGGGCATCTTCGAAAACTATATTTGGTACAGCTGGCTATCTGGGGATACTGGCTTTACTTGGAAAGATCATCGGCCTGGCCATTGCGAACCGGAGGCTACAACTGGCAATTGATCTGCTCGAACACAGTATTTCGCAAGGGGCAACTCGTCAGTGAGGAACCATTGGGCAACCACCAACGTTTGTGGATGATTCACCACCGCAGCGTTTCAGAGAAAATCTATATTCCGAATTGCCCACCAATAATCCAAATTGCTACTGGGACATTCTGTGCTGGGTCGCATTATCCTGTATGGAAGTCAATGGGCCGGTGCAAGAGTCCAGCGATCAGTGATCTTCTTGCAAGTGAGAAGTTGAAAATAAAGGTAATCCTTCATGACAAGATCGCTGGCAATAACTAAAATTTTATTCGATGTGAAATCCCAACCAATCGCCTAAAGGAGTCCAAAATGGATGCATCAGAAAATCCAAAACGATCTAGCAGTAAACCAGCCGACGCAACATCCCTCGAGTTCAAAACAAGCTTTGATGGTAAGCCTGATAAAACGATCAATGTGGTCGCATATGCCTTTGATCGGCAGGGTACATTGCTGACATCTGCAGCAGTAAAAGACGGTCTGGCAAAATTAACTCTCAATCCCGATCAAGCTCGAACCGCGCGTATCTTTTTCGCGCCAGAACATCCACACGTCAAAACAGAAAAATCAGTCACACTGGATACGATGCAACGCCTCCAAGGATACGAAGCGACGTGGGCGTATGATGCGCACAAGCGCGTGTACGAACTGTTGCCTATCCCAGAGATTCTGTGGCGATGGTGGTATTGGTGCTCGTGCCGGGTGCGCGGACGCGTGATCAAGGTCGAGACGCTGGGAGGCGTCACATACGAGAAACCAGTATGCCACGCCCGTGTCCATATCTGCGAAGTTGATCGACTAACGTGGATCATTGCCAGATTGCCCGATGACATCATCCAGCGACTGCGGGATGAATTGATTTGGGCGATCGAGCGCCCGTTCCCGCCCATTCCTAACCCACCTGATCCGCCATTCAAATTCGATCCCGGTTACATTGATCCATCGCCGTTGTTAACCAAAGCTGCCAACCTCTTCGGCAAGTTCGATAGGGCCGAAGTGAGGTTCGAGCCTCAGCCCGATAACCTGAAGGCGCTGGCGACGATGCGTATCAACGCGGACGCTGTGATGCTAAATCCGCAGCCACTGCCACCCAAAGCCGCAGAGCTGGCATTTGAAACCCGAGCTGCCCTGACGGCCAACTCAACTATGATCGTGCGCGAGGCGCTGATCAAAAATGTCGAGTTGATCAAGATTTATTGGTGCTATTGGGACTGGCTATGGCCGTGGTTCCGGTACGTTTGCGACGAAATGACGGTGGTCGAAACCGACGAGAATGGCCGCTTTGATACAACGATCTGGTATCTGTGCTTCGGCGATAAACCTGATCTGTACTTCTGGGTGGAATATTCGATTGGTGAGGTGTGGACAACAGTGTATCATCCCTCGATCCGCTGCAATACCCACTGGAACTATGCGTGCGGCACAGACGTGACGATCCGTGTCACCGATCCACGTGTGCATGGCTGTGGTGACAGACCGGTATTGTTGGGGAAGAAAGTCGTGGTGAAGACTATCGGACGGCAGGTAAGCATGGGCGAGATCTATCGTGATTCAGCCGTGCCGTCCGAAAAGGCCAAGGAAGGCCAAGTGAAAGAAGGCTGGATCGACGCCACTAAGCCATCACCGTTTGGTGCGACACTGGAGCCACGCGTGGACTTTGGCAACGGATTGAAGCTGATCAACATCACACACTATCGCTGGTCGTATCGCTCGCTAGGCAGCGTCAGCGAAGCCGATTGGACTGTCATGAATGATATCCTCGCGGGTCGCACGGTTTCGCGACACTACCGCGAAACGACGCCGCCCATGAGTCCGGTAGTTTACAAGTCGGTACAGATTGGACCAGATATCACAGTGCCTGGCTACTTTACCATCATCGATCCAGTGCTACCGGCCAGCGGTGAAGATTGGGAAGTGCTGGACGAAAGCTACGATTTGGCCAGCGCGTACTTTGCCACAACGGTGCTAACACCGGGCAAGTATGAGTTGAAGATGGAACTGTTCCGCAAAGTGGGTGCGGTTATGGTGCGTGTGGACCTCACTGCTGAGGGCGTGGAGTTGTATGAGATCAATGATCCCGCGCCACTGGTGGAAGGCTTATATAGCACGACAGCCGCCCTGAACGATCGCGCTCTCATTCAGCTGGTCGATGAGGGCATGGGAATTCCCGTGCCACACGTAGTGGGCTATCGGTTGGTGGTCCATGTGGATAATCGTGAGTGCTTCGGCAACATTGAAGATGTCACTATCAACGGTGTGACAGCGGGACCCTGCGGCTTCCTAGAATACCATCACTTGACAGACAATGCGCACATAGCGTTCCGCGCCAGTCATCCTGCCAGCTTCGCCTCGTTCCACTTCCGCGTGGTACGGGTCGCGACAGATATCAGCGAAGCGTCAGCCGCTGGACTCGTCGACGCGGCAAGCGTCAACGGTTTTAATCGTGCGGGCGATACATTCAGCAAAGATCTGACGATTAATACGTTGATGACAAGCGGCCTGCTGGCGGGGCAAACGCCCTGCACCGAGGCGGCTTTCGCCGAAGCGCTGCAGGTTTATGCACTGGCAACCAATGGCTATGATCGATTGAGTTATCTCGATGGGCCACGTGGCGGGCCATCACAGGTGGATCTGAAGGCCTTCGCCATTACCCCCGCGTAACACCACATTAACTACCTAGAACACAAAGGACATGGATAAGCACAACACTCCATGTCCTTTGTGAGTCGATTGAGGCGAAGTGTTCAGCTCCTAAAAGGTATTGACCGCCTCGATTAGGGATGTCACGGAATGTAAGGAAGTAGCCACAGTAAACACGTTTGCCATGGTCTTTGGTAACGACAGTGGGCGCACACCCACAGGCGTTTTGTGTATCACCCCAGTGCCCACATGGGCAGGCATACATTGCCGCAATCGATTGAGGATTTATCAAAAAAGATGATACTCAAAAATAATTCATCGGTGAGAATCATCCAGCCTGTCGGGCTCATTACCTTTGGGTCACAGGTTCGATTCCTAATTCCGCACAACTTAAAACAAAACAGACACTTGCGAGTGCCTGTTTTTATAGCGGGGGCAGGATTTGAACCTGCGACCTTCGGGTTATGAGTGTCTGTCCTGTATCGCTGAC
>Ga0210377_10001381_pt1 | contig 22261 bp, 22 predicted proteins | sample PLM4_65_b1redo_FD_155480 | JGI IMG/M metagenome (GOLD analysis project Ga0210377, IMG submission 155480) | Groundwater sediment microbial communities from an aquifer in East River, Colorado, USA - PLM4_65_b1 redo | ecosystem: Environmental > Terrestrial > Soil > Riparian zone | place: USA: East...
CACCGCCACCACCCGTACATCTTCCGGGGTGACAAAATCCCTCCCCTCCAGGTAGGCAACTGCCCTGGCCGCCTCCGCCAGGTTTATGCCGCCCCTGGTGGAGATCCCGGTGTGGATCAGCGAATGGCTGCGCGACGCGGCAACAATGGCAAAGATATAGTCCGTAACCTTCTCCGAGACATAGACCTTTTCCCTGACAATCCGCTGCGCCTCAAGGATATCCTCCATAGCCAAAAGCGATGGGATGTTCTTTATTTCATCACGGATGCTGCCATACCTGATAATCGATTTTTCAATGTCCTCCGGGGGATAGCCGATGCCGGTCTTGATGATGAACCGGTCCAGCTGCGATTCCGGCAGCGGATAGGTGCCGACCTGCTCCATGGGATTCTGGGTGGCTATGACGAGAAACGGTTCGGGCAGCGGATAGGTTACCCCCTCAACCGTGACCCGCCGTTCCTCCATCGCCTCCAGCATGGCGCTCTGGGTCCTGGGCATGGCCCGGTTGATTTCATCGACAAGGACGATGTTGTTGAAGATGGGTCCCCTGATGAAGCTGAAGCGGCTTTCCTCGCGGTTGAAGATGGAGAGCCCGGTGATGTCGGAAGGGAGCAGGTCGCTGGTGCACTGGATCCTGCCGAACGTCAACCCCAGGGCGCCGGACAGGGCCAGGGCCAGCGTGGTCTTACCCAGGCCGGGAATATCCTCCAGGAGAATATGGCCGCCGCTCAAAAGCGCAATAAAGGAAAGCCTGATGGCCCGCACCTTTCCTTTCAGGTAACGGCCGGACAGCATCTCAATAATGTCGAGAATCTCGTCTCTTTTTGCCAGGCTCATGGGGGAATCCTTTTTACGAATTAACAGATGTTTGGTTCAATCGTATTTAAATCGAAAGTCCAGAAAACACAAATTTAACGCAGAGGCGCAGAGGCGCAGAGGCGCAAAGAAGATCAATGGCTTGTTTTTTAGAGTTTTTTTCTCTGCGTCTCTGCGTCTTGGCGTTAAGAATCAGGGTTTGATTCAATAGGGTTTGCAAAGATTCAACTCTGTTACTATAATTTACCCGGTTATTTTTCGCCCTGCTTCCACGCCTGTGCACGTTTCTGCGCCTTGGCAATCTGCTGGGGGGTCATTTCCCGGGCAATCCTTTCCCGGTTGTCCTGCGCCTCCCTCAATCCCTGTTTTGCAGCCAGGTCAAACCACATGTGAGCCTGGACGTAATCCCGCGGCACCCCTTTTCCCGTAGCATAGAGACCACCCAGGTTGTTCTGTGCCTCGGTCACCCCCTGCATCGCCGCCTTACGAAACCAGAGAGCAGCCTTGGCGTAATCCCTCGGCACGCCGCTGCCTTTGCGGTACATCACCCCCAGCTCATGCTGGGCAACAGCACTTCCACCCTCTGCCACCGGCTTGAGCGCCGTGAAACTGCTTTTCTTCTCCACCATGACGTTGCCGGCGGAACCGGCAGCAGCAGACGTCGTCAATCCCAGAAACAGCAGCAGGCAAAGAGCAGCCCGGTTCGATCTTTTCTTCATGATTTTCTCCGGATTATTGTAGGTATCACAACAGTAGCCAATTTACACTACTGGTAGAGGACTTTGCAAGAGGTGAGGTGAAGAAAATAGGGATATGTTTGAACCAGATTTTGCGGGCGGACGCATCGGACGTTGGGGCAATTCATGAATTGCCCCTACTTGACGCCATAATTAGTATGATATATTATCATACCAACTGAAAGTGAGGTGTCGGATGGCAAAAGCAAAGCTTGCCGTAACAATTGATGAAAATACCCTCTCCGAGGTTGACCGCCTGGTCAGGAGACATGTGTTTCCCAACCGCAGCCGCCTCATCGAAGAAGCGGTTCGTGAGAAGCTTTCCCGAATGAACCGCGACCGTCTCGCCCGAGAATGCGCCCTTCTCGACCCTGAATACGAAAAAACCATGGCCGAGGAAGGGATGGGAGAGGAGCTCGGTCAATGGCCCGAATACTGAGAGGCGACATCCGCTGGGCCGATCTTAACCCGGTGCGCGGCAGTGAACAGGGGGGACTCAGGCCGGTGCTCATCCTGAGTCACGATGTCTTCAATGCCCGCTCCGGCACCGTCATCGCTGTGGCCATCACCAGCCAGCTTCAGCGGGCAGGCTTCCCTCTTACTCTCGAACTTACCTCCCCATCTCTCCCCAAACAGTCCTGGGTCAAGATCAGCCAGATCCGCACCCTCTCCGTCGAACGCATCGGCAAGAAGATCGCAGAGGCCAGCCCGGAAGAGTTGGGCCAGGTGGTGGAGGGGCTGAACGAGATCGTAGGCTAATTACTCCGCGCCAGCGACATTTGGTTTCAATCCTCGCCCGCCCGTGAAGGCGGGCGCTTCTCGGCTGCTCTTCGACAAAGCCGAGTTCCCGCTCGTTTCAATCCTCGCCCGCCCGCAAACCGTAAAAGGGTCAGACCTACAGAATTCATATTTTTAGCGCTCCCTTTATCCTGTCCATCACTCCATGCAGATTTTTATCCTTTTCCATCTTCCGGGGGAACAACCGGCTCGCTTCCGTAATCGCGGATTCTCGCACGTTGTACAACTCCCCTATTGTTCGCAGCTTTTCTCCGCTATACCTGTGGCAAAGATACATGCCTGCTTGCCTTGCCAGCTTTTCATCGCCGACTATTTGCGTATTGACTGCGGTCCGTATCTCTTCCAGCGAAGGACGGGAAGCGAATTGCCGCAATGCCGGGACATCTCTGTCTGCCTCTTTTGTCGATAGATGTGTTGCCGTGATCGTTTCTATGAAGCCGGCCGTCCCCAGTATTGCTGTGCCAAATGTGTTCTTCAAGGGGCTTTCGTATTCCTCCCCGAGCATGTCTTCGACAAACTTGCGATATTTCTTCATGGCGTCCGCAGTTCTTTTTCCGAAATAGCCGAGGATGAATTCTCTCTTCAGCCATTCAGTTACGTTGCCTTCTCCTATGTAGCTTCGATAACTGGACCACGGGTAGTCCTCCGGGTTGCTTACAATGCCGGCCCGCACGGGGTTCAGGTGGATGTAACGGGATAGCTCTGTTGCATATTCATCGGCCTCGACAAGTATCGCTTTGTACCTTCCCTGGAATAGGTGTCCCGCCCGTTTTCTCTTGATGTTGAAGTATGTCGTGTAGGCGCTGTTTATATGCTGCATGATCTGTGACAGGTTCCCTGCCGGCGTCTCCAGTAGCAGGTGATAATGATTGCTCATCAGGCAATACGCATGGATTAACGCCCCGTAACGCTGCGTTGCCGATGCGAGATATTCGAGAAACTTTTCCCGATCTTTCCGGCTCTTGAATACGTCCTTCTGTTCGTTCCCACGCGACGTGACATGGTAAAATGCTCCCGGATACGCAATCCTTAATGGTCGTGCCATGGCCCCCTCCTTTGATTGACAAGATTCTCTCTTACCACTTCAAAAGATTACCACGTTTTTTGTGATTTGTAGGTCTGACCCTTATTTGTTCTTCTCGCCCGCCCGTGAAGGCGGGCGCTTCTCCACCCTATTGGCCACCCCATTAGCCACTCCAGGTTTCAATCCTCGCCCGCCCGTGAAGGCGGGCGCTTCGAGACAGGGCTGAAACTATTACCGCCGGGAGGCGGTTTCAATCCTCGCCCGCCCGTGAAGGCGGGCGCTTCATTCAGATCACCGGCTACAACTTCTTTGCTTGCTCGTTTCAATCCTCGCCCGCCCGTGAAGGCGGGCGCTTCGATCGATGCCCTTACGCAAAAGGACAGCTTTGTCGTTTCAATCCTCGCCCGCCCGTGAAGGCGGGCGCTTCCTGGATCTGTTTGTTTATCATCACCCGTGGTCAGGTTTCAATCCTCGCCCGCCCGTGAAGGCGGGCGCTTCGTCAAGGGCGACGGCGAGCTCCGGGTCCATAATGTTTCAATCCTCGCCCGCCCGTGAAGGCGGGCGCTTCCATCGAAGACGGCACCATCACCGATGAGGGGATCTTGTTTCAATCCTCGCCCGCCCGTGAAGGCGGGCGCTTCCCGTCGATTACAGCGCCATGACCGGTTTTTGCATGTTTCAATCCTCGCCCGCCCGTGAAGGCGGGCGCTTCAAGCTGGGACAAGACCCAGTACCAGCTCTGGACCAGTTTCAATCCTCGCCCGCCCGTGAAGGCGGGCGCTTCCTGATACATTTTATCAAGCTCACTCTGATAGTTAGTTTCAATCCTCGCCCGCCCGTGAAGGCGGGCGCTTCTCTAAGGACCGGGGGTAATAAACCATGAAAACCAGTTTCAATCCTCGCCCGCCCGTGAAGGCGGGCGCTTCCTATTGTTTCCAGCGAATATAGCTCTGATAACTAGTTTCAATCCTCGCCCGCCCGTGAAGGCGGGCGCTTCGCTGCGTCTATATCGTGGTCGGTACGGTGCTGCACGTTTCAATCCTCGCCCGCCCGTGAAGGCGGGCGCTTCGGCAGCAAAGGAGTTTCCCGAATATCGCCAACAAGTTTCAATCCTCGCCCGCCCGTGAAGGCGGGCGCTTCCGGCCCGCACACAGATGGTCGCCGGCAGAGCGATGTTTCAATCCTCGCCCGCCCGTGAAGGCGGGCGCTTCGGTCGGAGGAAATGACCGAGGTGAAAAGCAGCTGGTTTCAATCCTCGCCCGCCCGTGAAGGCGGGCGCTTCCCTGGATCTGTTTGTTTATCATCACCCGTGGTCAGGGTTTCAATCCTCGCCCGCCCGTGAAGGCGGGCGCTTCAGACGACCCGACCTACCAGGATTACAAAAAGGGCAAGTTTCAATCCTCGCCCGCCCGTGAAGGCGGGCGCTTCTGTTTTCGAGTGTCCGTTCTGCGGGTATCAAATGGTTTCAATCCTCGCCCGCCCGTGAAGGCGGGCGCTTCGTTCCGAAATTGTCCACGGTGCCAAATTGTAAGAGTTTCAATCCTCGCCCGCCCGTGAAGGCGGGCGCTTCATTCGGGCAATGTACCGATAACGGCCTGGGCGGTGTTTCAATCCTCGCCCGCCCGTGAAGGCGGGCGCTTCTCGATCATTTTGTCGAGCTGCTCTTTTGTCACCTGTTTCAATCCTCGCCCGCCCGTGAAGGCGGGCGCTTCGATACCAGATAACGCTAAGCTCACCTGTTGAGCGTTTCAATCCTCGCCCGCCCGTGAAGGCGGGCGCTTCTAGGTAGTCACTCAAATTGAATGAGTAGAAAGGAGTTTCAATCCTCGCCCGCCCGTGAAGGCGGGCGCTTCCAGGAAGATCAGCAAACTGAGGTTGGAACAAAAACGTTTCAATCCTCGCCCGCCCGTGAAGGCGGGCGCTTCGGTCAAACAATGCGTGGTCTCTCCGACTATGCCGGTTTCAATCCTCGCCCGCCCGTGAAGGCGGGCGCTTCATGGTTTTGTGCCGCGGATGATTGTCTTCGAGTCGGTTTCAATCCTCGCCCGCCCGTGAAGGCGGGCGCTTCAATATAGTAATAGAATAAAGACTAATTCCAAAGAGTTTCAATCCTCGCCCGCCCGTGAAGGCGGGCGCTTCCCGCACTCAAAGACCTTTGCATGAGGTATCTGAGAAATGGTTTCAATCCTCGCCCGCCCGTGAAGGCGGGCGCTTCCTTGTATGTGTTTTATTGCCTTAGCTTCCGTCTCGTTTCAATCCTCGCCCGCCCGTGAAGGCGGGCGCTTCGAGCATCGATGCTCATGTAAGCGGCGAGACCTTGTTTCAATCCTCGCCCGCCCGTGAAGGCGGGCGCTTCCTACAACCAAGGAGGTGTAAAATATGGCCCGCATGTTTCAATCCTCGCCCGCCCGTGAAGGCGGGCGCTTCTCGGCCATGCAGGCGGGGCAAGTGGCAATCACAGTTTCAATCCTCGCCCGCCCGTGAAGGCGGGCGCTTCATGCTGCTGAACACGACCGGACCGCCCTGCATGGAGTTTCAATCCTCGCCCGCCCGTGAAGGCGGGCGCTTCTTCCGCAGCGGCTTCCTGAGCTGCCATCTGATCGGTTTCAATCCTCGCCCGCCCGTGAAGGCGGGCGCTTCGGGAATCATGTTTCGCAAGACATACACCGAACTTGTTTCAATCCTCGCCCGCCCGTGAAGGCGGGCGCTTCACGGTAGCAAAATCACCGTCAACCTTTACATCATGTTTCAATCCTCGCCCGCCCGTGAAGGCGGGCGCTTCTGCAATATCCATCAGAAAACCTCAGCAGTTAAAGTTTCAATCCTCGCCCGCCCGTGAAGGCGGGCGCTTCCCGAATTTAAAGCCATGAACGGTGTCGTTAACAGTTTCAATCCTCGCCCGCCCGTGAAGGCGGGCGCTTCGACGGCAGCATTCCCCTGCTGGTCAACATCACTGTTTCAATCCTCGCCCGCCCGTGAAGGCGGGCGCTTCGAGCTGGCCAAACCTGACGGACACCTGATGTTTGAGTTTCAATCCTCGCCCGCCCGTGAAGGCGGGCGCTTCAGAGGAAGCCGCGCAGGATGGGGAGTGGCACGACGTTTCAATCCTCGCCCGCCCGTGAAGGCGGGCGCTTCGAACTGGCAACCGACCATCCGCTTTATACCGTAATGTTTCAATCCTCGCCCGCCCGTGAAGGCGGGCGCTTCACACCGCCTCCAGATCCGTCATACTGGGTACTAGTTGTTTCAATCCTCGCCCGCCCGTGAAGGCGGGCGCTTCTTCCCCGGCACTCACAGCGCGGCGGCAATTTCATGGTTTCAATCCTCGCCCGCCCGTGAAGGCGGGCGCTTCGGATATGCCACGACTGCCAGATGGCATATACAGGAGTTTCAATCCTCGCCCGCCCGTGAAGGCGGGCGCTTCACAGTTTTTACGTTTTTCTTCCAATCTCCATTACTGTTTCAATCCTCGCCCGCCCGTGAAGGCGGGCGCTTCGATAATTTCTTTTCTACTATTATGTTATATCTGTTTCAATCCTCGCCCGCCCGTGAAGGCGGGCGCTTCGCATAAAAGAAGAAGTTTATAAAGCCTGCCTATGTGTTTCAATCCTCGCCCGCCCGTGAAGGCGGGCGCTTCAAGTCAGTTCCAGTGTTTCATTCCGAGATAATGGTGTTTCAATCCTCGCCCGCCCGTGAAGGCGGGCGCTTCGGGACCATTGAGCATGTCGTATCTGCCGATGCATCCGTTTCAATCCTCGCCCGCCCGTGAAGGCGGGCGCTTCTGCAAGTCTTGGCAGCAGTCTTGCCACGATAGGCGTTTCAATCCTCGCCCGCCCGTGAAGGCGGGCGCTTCGTGGATTGTTGGCTGCTAGTTGCTGGAGTTTTTGTTTCAATCCTCGCCCGCCCGTGAAGGCGGGCGCTTCTGTCCCCTTTTTTTGGTGACAGATTACAACAACTTACCTCCCCGATTCTGCGAATCGGGGACATTTGAGCCTGAGCAGGGCAACATGCTCTCCCTCTCCTTAAAAAACAGCATAGAATCAATACCATACTCGCCCGCGAATACCCCCTGATTCTTGCACATACACCGGGTTCGCGTTAAATAATCAATGGTTCATCAAAAAATATCGTGCGGCTCAAACCATAGGTTTCCACATGATCATCCCGCGGCTCTGTCAGGCGATAGAGTCGCAGATTATCTTCTTCCTTGCTGATCTCTCGCAACAACTTGCGGCGCAAATCCTCAAACTTCATCTCATTTACCTGGCACTCGAATACCGACTTCTGCACCCGCTGACCATAGTTTTTGCAGACCTGGGCAACCCTGCGCAGGCGTTTGCGTCCTTTGGGCGTTTCAGTGCTCACGTCGTAAGCAACCACGATCCACATGGTCCCTCCTTTGTAGAGACGTGCCGGTGGCACGTCTCCATGACCATAATACCATTGATACGCCCCAGCGGCGCGTCTCTACAATGCATTACGCATACAAAACCGGCGTGTAAGCCTCAAGATCACCACGCAGATGGCGCGCCAAGAGCCGTGCCTGCACATGGGGTAACAGACCAAAGGGAACCATTTCATTCAGCACCGGATGGTGAAACTCATCCTGTTTCCGCTTCTGATAGGCAACAACTACCTCCTTACGCCCAGCATCGTTCAAATAGGTGGCCCCGCCCGGCCTTACCTCAAAATGCTTGTCCGTAACCTGTTTGCGATTAATGAGGGTAAGCGCCAGCCGGTCCGCCAGCACGGAACGGAACTCCTCCATCATGTCCAACCCCAGCGAAGGGCGGCCCGGCCGCAGAACATGGAGAAACCCCATCTGTGAATCGAGCCCGACGCCTTCGACAGCGGAAATACAGTCATTGAGCAAGAGCGTGTAAAGGAACGATAGCAGCCCGTTTATGGGATCAAGGGGCGGCCTGCGGTTGCGCCCGTGCATGGCGAAGGTCTGACGCTCCTCTGCCTTCACCATCCGGTCGAACACATGAAAATAGGCATTGGCCGACTCCCCTTCCAGCCCGCGCACGTGGTCGATATCATCGCTATCCTTGAGATGAAACAAGGCATCCGCCAGAATATCGGCAGCCTTCTTCAGCGCTTCAATTTCACCCTGATCATCCGTTTCCCGCGCTCCGCGCATAAGTATCTGGCGGGAATTCTTCACCTTGCCGGCTACGATGTTCCTGGCGATGGCCGTAACGCGGTTCTTGTCTCGCAATGCCTCGTACTGGGCTTGGCGCAGCAGCACATTACCGGTAGTTTTTCCCACAACCCGGCATTTGAAGCGGCCGTTGCGGTCGAGGATCACCAGCGCCCGGCCGTCATCGGCGCAGCGTCCCATGAAAAAAGGGCTTATCATGACATTGCCCATGGTGACCACCGAACCCAGATGATGGAGAGGCACCTGCATCTGCACCTTGCCACTCACTTCGACCTTCACCGTCTCGTGGTCCAGGGAGAGGTAAGCCCCCTGGGTCATGACATAGAGCGTGTTAAGGAGTTGTTTCATGGCTTTTCCTTTTAGTTTTTAGCGTTTTTAGAGTTCATGGAGTTCTTTGAGTTTTAGAGTCTCAGAGCTATTCCCAAACTCTACAGACTCTACAAACTCCATTAACTCCTTAACTTGTTCAAATAACTGGAAAACCCCATAATCATCTTGGACGTTTCTTCCGTTGTATAGTACAACCTTTCAAACTGATCCTTGGTTACGTAACCTAGATCAAGAGCGACATAAAGCGCCGCCTGGACCTCTGCCGCAGATCCATGCGCAATAACCAGGAATTGGCAAAATTCACGGTTCGTTTTTCTGGCAAAGCCTTCAGCAATATTGAGCATAATCGAAACCGCTGCCCGGCGAATCTGGTCGCGTAACCCGAAATCCTTTGAAAATAACCCGGAATTGCTAACAGAATATATTTCTTGAACCAATCCACGAGCCTTCTGCCATGCCTGAATATCCTCAAACCGTTCAATTTTAGCCATCTCATCAACTCCCCAAACTCTATAACTCTATAACTCTATAACTCTATAAACTCCATAACTCCCTCTCAGCCTTGCGGCTCCGTTCCTTCTCCCCCACCACATGCGGCAGGCACGACTCATTCAGCGAACAGTCCTTGCAGCGCTTGTCGTTTACGGGTGGAGGAATATGCTGATTCGCAATCATCTCGTGTGTAACGGCTACAACTTCCTCCAGGTGCGCCCGCATGGCATCGGTGAAGACAATTTCTTTGCGCTCCCGCGAACCATGCCAGTAAAGCGCCCCTTTCTCCACCGTTACACCGAACATCTCCTCCAGACAGACCGCCTGGCCTAGGAGCTGTAGCACCTCGTGGTGTCCCGCGCGATGACGGCCGGATTTGTATTCCACCGGATAGGGAATATCGCCGTGGAACTCCACCATATCAGCCTTGCCGACCAGATTCAGACGATCTGACCAGAGAGGAAGCGCCCGCTCGTAACGGACGCCGGATATTTCGTGGGAGGAATCCACGTCCACATTCTCATGCACGTCGCGGCCGCGCATGGTGTAGAGGTTCTCGTGGAAAGTCTGCTCCACATGGATCAAGGCGCACTGGCGCGGGCAGTAGCTGTAGTGTTCCAGGGCGGAGAGCATGATGGGGTTGTCGGCATCAGTTGTCATTTTTCTTTTCCCGCTTTCGAGTCGATTCGATGGTCTTCACCGATGCCAGAAAATCCCGATCAACCGGGCGCGGCTGAGCGTCGATCAAGGTGCGATACCGTTCATATTCAAATTCCGCTTTTGCCTTTGCTGCTTCAGCAGAAATCGTACCTGCATGGTTCAGCAACTCATGCTCCGCGAGTTTCAAAAAATCATCCAGTTTTGCAATCCAGTCGCGCATGGTCATGACTTTGCGTTTGAGCGCCTGGAGTTCAGCGAATTCAATGTAGGCGTTCACAATGCGGTTCAGCGCATGGAGTTCATCTTCGGTCAGGTAGTTCTTGGCAATAGAGACATCATCTTTCCGCACAATGCCGCCGGGACGTGTTGAAATAAGCCCCATGTGCGGCTTGGCGGCATCCGCCCGCTGATAGATCACCTCTGCCGCCGTCTGGCCGTGGCAGGCCCAGTGCATCTTGTTCTGCACTGTTGCAAAGAATTGCTGCGACATCTCCGTATTGGGCGAATAGTCAACACTGGTCGCATAAATATCGAGTACTTTCTGATAAAAGCGTCGCTCCGAAGAGCGGATATCCCGAATCCGCTCCAACTGTTCATCAAAGTAATCCTTCTGCCCCTTGCCCGGCGGGTTTTTCAGGCGTTCGTCATCCATGGCGAAGCCCTTGACCAGGTATTCGCTCAATAGCCCCGTAGCCCACTGGCGGAACTGGGTCCCGCGATGAGACTTTACCCGGTAGCCGACAGAAATGATGACGTCGAGGTTGTAATGATCGACCTGATAGGTCTTGCCGTCCGTGGCAGTTGTTGCAAAATTTGCAACAACTGCCTCCCGCAGCAATTCGCCTTCATTGAATACGTTCCGGATATGCTTGGAGACGACCGACTTGTCCCGCTGGAACAGGTCAACCAGTTGGTTGAGTGAGAGCCAGACTGTCTCTCCCTGAAACCTTGCTTCGATTCGGGTACGCCCGTCCTCGGTCTGGTAGAGGAGGAAATCACCGGAGGGAGGAATGAGGTCTTTCTGTTTTTTCATGTCAGTTGCCTTTGTAGGGGCGCCGCTTGCTGCGCCCTGGATTTTGCGATGTAGGGGCAATTCATGAATTGCCCTTACGGTTCTGATTTCAATAAACCACCTCTTCCGGCCAAACTTTGACTTCTACACCCGAAGGCATTTGTTCCTTGTTCACTTCAATAGTGTAATCGTCCTTGCCGCGGGGCAAATCCGAGTTTTTCTTTACTGTTACCCGCTCGAACAACCTGCCGGAAAGCTCGTTACCCAAATGGCTGGAGTGCTTGAAGATGACAAGTTTACGCGGATTCATCTCACCACGCGCCGCTGCCCGGTCGTGCTCGAAGGCGTTGATGAGTGATTTCCAGAGGAGAGTAAGATCTTCCTCAGAAAACTTTGTTTTTGCGGCATCAACGGCTGATACAAAGCCATGCATCCGGTAAAGTGCATAGGGAACGGTGGTCTTCCTGCCGAATGTGGAAGCGTATTCCCGGCTTTCCTGCTTTTTTGCATCTTCTTCCGTGGTAACTGCACATCGTGTAATGGAATGTTCTGCCTGGAAAATACGGTCTTCTGAACGGGAGAAAGTAAACTGTACCGGCCCCCTGATAGTTCCGGCACCTTTATCTCCCGTAGCAAGGACGGCCCCGAATGTTCTGATGTCAAAATACTTCTCAGCAAGATTAACCTGCCGATCACGTATATTTTCGCCTGTTGCCTTGTCTATGACTGAGTTCAATACTTGCCCCTGGCGAATAAAGATATCGAATCCGTCTACTGGCACTATCTTATCTTCAACCAATTTTGATTTTTCCAGCATCACAAAATTTCTGACCTTACGCTTGATACAGACATCCGTAACCAGGCCTTTCTGGTCTTCCGCATCAGCCCTGGGCAGATTTACCTGATCGGGGTCACCATTGGGATTGCCGTCTTTGACATCGAAGAAAAATACAAAATCATGCCGGTTTTTGATTGCTACACTCATGGGTCTATTCTCCTTTATTTGTTGTTTGATCCAGCAAACTGGGCCTGTTTTTGATGATAATAACCAATGGCGAATTGCCCCTGTTCTTCCAATAGAAACTGTTGTGGAAACTTCAGAATATCAATTTCCCCGCACAACGCTTGCAGCTCCTTGTCAAGATTGACGGCTGAGCCTGGTTGTTCGCTCTTCAGCTTGGTCAGGTGCTTGGAATTCAGGTTGAACAATCTGCCAAATGCTGCTGCCGGCGTTGTCATGGCATAGGTAAAATATTTCTCCCGGATGCCTGCATTTCTGTCTCCGAGCGCCTTGTACTGGATATGCTCCAGTTTTGCGAAAATCTGACCGCAGATGTAGGCTATCGGTTTTTGCCCTTGGACATCGTTTTCCATAATCATTGAGCCACCTCCTTTAATATTTCGATTCAAAATCAGCTTGATGAGAGAAGCACGTTCCGTACTGACGTCATAACGTGCTCGCTGAAGTGCCTTTGACAGAATCCAGGTCGGGATTGAGGCCTTGTGCAATGCGGCTTTCCAGAGCGCAACTGCGACCCGCGAGGTTGCAACGTCATCCTTGTCATACTCATAGGTGCCATCGCTCTTCATACGCTGCCGCTGACAACTTCGCGCCAATGAGTATAGCGAAGCGTAGTTGGTGTTTATCTTCTTCAAATCCGCATCATATTTCCCGATTGCGATATCGCTGAACCATTGGGCAATAGATGTCCGGAATTCCCCCAGACTGGTTTCGATCCAGTCCCGCACGGCAATGCGTGCCGCTGCGCCGGAAAGTGTGCATGAGTAAAAACGCTCCGGTTCGAGATAGCGGGCAGCCGTTTCTTTTCCTGAAACCAATGACTCAAGCATGATGGCAACTTCATCGGCAGACGGCGTGTCAAGCAGATCAATTTCATCCAATGCCTGATTGTTGCGAGTCCAGAAAACCATAGCGGTATCCGAGCCGAAATTTCTTCGATTGGTATAGCGGAACTGTGGCTTTGATTTCCCTTTCTTATCGGCAACCATTTTTTCGTTACCTGAAGAAAGGAGCCAGTTCAGCCCCTCCACATAGGTTTTTGCGCAGTTGGTACAGATTGATGAGTTGTTGTTCCCTTTCAACTCATACGATTCAAAGGCGTTTTCGTTGTAGGAAACAAGGGCACAGCCGCTTGATTGCCCGTCCGGCACCTTTTTAATCATCCCGTGGGGAATATCTTCAACGGGGTAATCAGATTTGCTACAAATGGAACACTTCTTCGCACTGGCAGCCAACTGCTCCTGTTGTGTGGCCTCATACATGTCAATGACAGCCTGAAGTACTTCCTGCCTCTCATGTATCCGTGTAGATTCTGAATGCAATCTGAAGCCTAAGTTTCCGGCAAGCTTCTTTTTAACTTTCTTGTCATCAGTTGCAGAAAGCGCTTCGAATTCCGCCAGAGCCTTATCAATGCCGGTCTCGTTGTTCTCGTAGAAAGCGATTACCGGTGCCAATTCGTCCATGGTTTTGTAGAGTGCGATCTTCTCAAGAAACAGTTGATGTTTCTTTTTCGACGTATCGCCACCAAAACAGAGCACCTCCTCCGATTTATCCAGTAATAGCCGTGCTTTTCCTTTTTTGGCCGTAATTGCCTCAGCGGGAGTTGGTTTGTCTTCTATAAGTTGTAATCCGTGAAAAACACCATCTGGAGTAATCACCAATTCCACCGAAATGGTTTCGTCCTTCAATGCGTCATGAACCCAGGCATTATCCGCCTTGCCAGCCCTCAACGATTTTCCTAGCTCACTCAATTCCTTGATCATACTTCCTCCTCTTCCAGCCGGTTGAAGTCATAAATGGCAGAAGAGACTTCGCTTCCTATGGGCGGTCGCAGATGTGAGGAGTGCATCATCTGGCTGTTTTCCGGCACTTCACAGTTCAGCACCCCATCACGGATTACCGCCTCGAAAAAGAGCGGTTGGGGCTTGCCAGTGTCGTCATAGAAGATATCGAACAGCATGCTGCCGATGGGGATGGTTTCCTGTATGGGCTGCTCATTTCCTTCCGGCGACATGAACTCGGCGGAAAACTCGCGTGTGCCAAGATATGGCCTGCGCCAGCACTGCCCCTTTTTGACTCGCCGTGGGAAGAGCCCTTCTCTCTTCTCTGTCATGCCGACGTACTTTTCATACATCCGCTTATCGGTGGCATTGTTCATAAAAATCGACGCCTCGATGATATAAGCCACATCCCGCAACAACACACTATTACGCTGTGCCCGTTTCTCCTCGACAACAATCGGATTGCGCCCCTGCTTGGAATTAATCTCATTCCGCTTGACGGACATAAACCGCACCGGGTTAAGCACGATAATCCGCCTGACATACCACTGAAATTCCGGTTTCCAGAGGATGGCGTCCAGCACACCGCGCGCCGCCGACGGCGTCATGCAGGGGTAGGTCATCCTCTCCACCTTCAGGTCGGGCCTGGTAAAACAGGCATAGTCCCCCGTCACTTTCACCCGTACTACTCGATCATCAAGCATATGCGCCTCCTTGATCACACCACATACTTGTCCACCTCCATTGGAGCCACGGAAATGCCCGTGGCCGGATCATAATTGCCGTACCAGATTTTGAAACCGTGGGGTGACGTCTTAACGTCCTCTCTATTTTGAAAGATAAAGTTTTCGTACGCCTGCACTGTGAATGGCTGCATGGCACGGTAATCGTCACGGGACAGGTACTCTTTGTATTGCAGCGAGTGCAGCAACTGCCTGCTTTCCTCGTTGTAATTGTAGATAAACAGCCCCTCTGAGTGATCGTCCAAATAGCGGTAGCTGTCATTCACTGTCTCGAAATTGAACTCCTTGCGGGCGTTGTTGATTCCCTGCTGCTTTGCCTGGTCAATATAGAGGGCAAAAACGCTGGCGTAATATTTTTCAAACACGTCATGGCTGTAAAGTTGCTCAATATCGTTTTGAAGCAACTCTGCCGCGTAGCCGGCGCAGGCCTGGTAGGTCTTGTTGGGGTATCTGGCGTCCTGCAAAACGAAGAGAAAAACATTGCCGTAGCCATCCATTTTCCCTTCCCGGTTGCAGCGCCCAGCGGACTGAATGATTGCCTCAAGCGGAGCCAGCGCCCGGAACACCAGTGGAAAATCAAAATCTACCCCGGCTTCAATAAGCTGAGTCGAGACCACCAGGATTTTCTTTTTCGCCTCAAGATCGGCCTTGATATCTTTGATCGTCTTCTTCCGATGAACAGGACACATCGCGGTTGACAGGTGGTATTTCGCATCCCATTTTTCGCCGGGTTTCATGAGCATAAAAAACTCCAGCGCATCCTTCTTGGTGTTGAAAATAACCAGCGCCGATTGATCGAGTTCAATTACCTCATCCGTCAACCGGCTAAATGATATGGGCGCAAGGTCACCCAGCAGGTGATAGGTTACTCGTTTGGTTTTGTCGTACAGATTGCCGGGTTCTTCGATGAGGGGAGTAATAGTGGTAATACCGTCAAAACCGGGGCGTTTCTCATAGGCCGGTTGGGTCGCGGTGCAGAAAAGTAACGACGCCCGCATGACCTCCTGAACATCATTCAACATGCCTAAAGTAGGAAGAACGATCTCTTTGGGAATGGTCTGCACCTCGTCAAAGATGACAACTGATTCGGCAATGTTGTGGATTTTGCGGCACTTGGAGGGTTTGTTGCTGAACAGAGATTCAAAGAACTGCACCGTTGTGGTGACAATCACCGGAAAATCCCAATTCTCGCAAGCGAGCTGCTTTCTTTTCTGCTCGGTGGAATAATCCTCGTTTCGGTCGGTGGCTGATTTCTGCCCCTCGTTGTAGCTAGAGTGGTGTTCAAGAATCCACTCTTCACCGAAGATTCTTTTCAATTCGCGGGCCGTCTGGTCAATGATGCTGATGTACGGCAGGACAATGATGATACGTTTCAGATGGTTTTGTTTGGCGTGGCGCAATGCCCACGCCAGCGAGGTCAGCGTTTTTCCCATGCCTGTAGGCAATGCCAGCGAGTAACAGCCGGGAGAAAGCAACGCCTTTTCGAGCGCCTGATTACGGGCTTGATTGCGTAGTTCATTGATTTCGCCAGCCTTGGATTTGGTGGCAAACTCTTCTTCAAGCTTTTCGAGCATGAAATCAATCGGCAACGTCCGGTCAGGTCGTAATGCGGATTTATCCGAATCAAAATGTTCTTCAGTGGAAAGCCAGTCGCTGTCGGTAAGGGCGCTGAAAAGGTAGCGAATGAAAAGCTCCCGTTGAAATCCGCTACTGTCGAATTTCAGCGGCTGTTGCACAAGAGAATTATCGTCAAGACCGGTATCCGTGAGAAACGACGTTACCACCCCTTCAAAACCGTCAACATCATCATGAAGAAACGGATTGATATCGCTCTTCCACGCAGCTCTGTCTGGCAGTCCCTTATGATGGCCATCAATGGCAATGGAAGCATCGGTGCTTTTAAGCATTTTCCCAGCAGCATAGCCAGCGCCCCACACGGCATGTGGCACACTGCCGCGCCGTCCGCCATTTTCCAGATATCGTTGAAATTCTGGCTGATATTTGCCAAGGTCATGGAGCAAGCCCGATAATCGGAACAGCGACTTGAAATCATCCCGACAAGCAAAAGACTCTGCAAGTTTCGCTGACTCGTGCAGATGTTTTGCTAAAGGATGTTTTTCATTTTTTCCGTTTTCTGAATGAGCAAAGAACCCGTTATTCATCATCCCCCTCCTCCAACCTCACAACCCCACCGCACTCCGGGCAGCGGCTATAACCATCATCATCCGGCTCCGCAAAGCGCAGCCCTGAGTCCACCGGGTATCGATATCGTGATATGTCATCAACCTGCCGTAAAAGGCGATATCCTCCATCAGGCCGCAATTCTGGCACTTATACAGTTCCCGCAAACCATCGAAAATGCCATGCTGGCGGCACAGCTCCTTGATGCCAAGAATAGCCTCGCCAACATCTTCCACAAGCTTTTTGTATGCCGCATCTTCGGTAATACTTTTTCCCTCTATTTGCTTGCCGTCGCTTTTCTCCATCTTCCCCTCCGGCACTGCATCATAAGCGTGAATTAACTTTAACACAAGCATGTGACATAATAAGTCGCAAACTCTCAGGGCATTTAAAATTTATCTAAATTCTCCGCCTCCCCCAATACCGAAAATAACCCTCCATCAAATCCCCCTCAAGCCGGACGCGGCAAGCAGCGCCCCTACGCCTATTCCAGGCACCAGCGCCACACCGGCACTACGCGGATCGTCCTGCCGCTCTCCTGAATGGTTTCATCTTCCTCAAGCGTCAGGATAAAACCTTCCGGGAGTCCGAACTCATCCATTGCCTCCATGACGCCGGCAATCTCCCTTTTCCTTGTTTTGGGGTCAGCCATGGTTGCGGTAACCTGAATGGCGGCAGTTACCCTGGCGTCTTCCATTACCAGGAAGTCACACTCCTTCTTTCCTTTCCAGTAATAGCACTCACAGCCGCGCCGCCGGAGTTCCGTTAATACCAGGTTTTCCAGCAGCCTGCCGGTGTCCTCGGAGAATTTGAAGGAGACAGCCTGGATAAAGCCGTTGTCAATGCTGTAGATCTTGCGAGGAAAGGTGAGTTGTCTGCGAACTGAATAGGAAAAGTGTTTAAGCGTTATGAAGAGGTAGACATCCTCCAGATAGCCCAGATACTCCTCCAGCGTATGCTGTGCGGTTCCCAGGAGTGGGGCTAGTCCTTTGGGGCTGAACGGGCAGGTGATATTGCTGACGAGATAATGGGCGGCTGCTTCATAACGGGCAGTCTGCCGTATGGGGTAGCGACGCAGCACATCTCTGGTCAGGATGGCGTTATAGTACTCCTTGAGCAGAAGAGTCTTAATCTTCCTGCCCGGTTCACTTACAACCTCCGGAAAACCGCCATCCTTCAGGTATTCGGCAAAGCGGTGCAGCAGCTTTGGCTTATTGGCCAGCAGGATATGGGGCTCAAACCCCTTATCCCAACCGGATGCAGTGAGAGCTTCACGGAACGAGAAGGGGAATATCTCAGCCGTTAATGTCCTGCCGGTGAGAAGAGTGGCGTACTCTCCTTTGAGCAGGGAAGAGTTGGAGCCGGTGATGACCGTCTTGACATGGCGTGCTCCGTCATAAAGCTTGCGTAGATCTCGCTGCCACTGCTCCGCTTCCTGAACCTCGTCGAGGAACAGATACAGATTCCCCTCGGGATTCATCAACTCAAGGTACTTTTCATACAGAGAAAGGATCGGCGTGCCGGTAAATGCCGGATCTTCCAGGTTAAGGTGCAGTATGTTGCGCGGAGAGACACCATCATTCAGGAGTCTCTGGACAAGGAGATGGAGCACGGTGGTTTTGCCGGATCGCCGGACACCGGTGATGGTGAGAATTTCTCTCCGCTTCAGCAGCTCCCGGATAAGGTCCATGCCTTCCCGTTCCACTGCCTGCATCCAGTCGCTCTCGCTTTGCCACCAGGGATTCCAGAAGGTGATCGCCTCATTTAGGTTCATTGCAGTGCTCCATTTTTTTATTTTTAGAGCATTATACTTATCTATTTTGTATTTTCAAGTTGTTTTATCTACCGGCTCTGTTACCGCAATTATATACCCCGCCATCAAATCCCCCTCAATCTCCCTGGAAACCGCAAACCGGGCGCGGCAACTGATCGCCGAGCAGGCCGGTGTGATCGGTCTTTTTGTGGATGCCAAGGATAACGCCGCCAGACGATTCTATGTGCAATATGGATTCCTGACAATTCCCGAACATCCTCTCCAACTCTTTCTGCCGATAGAAACGGTTCGCGCCGCGTACTGACCGGAATAAACCCTAAATTAACCGCCCGGCGGGACAACAAAAAAAGCCGCCCCCACTGGCAACGTGCCAATGGGGGCGGCTTTCAAACGACTATTCGGTTTTGACTATATCCAGCATGATCCTGCTCCGAAAATCTTTTTATGAAAAGGAGCTCATCTTATACACCCCCGGACCTCCTGAGTCAATCTGTTTAGTTTTCATCCGGAAACGGCCCTTTTCCGCCCTGGCTGTGTCAATCTGCTGGCTTGCTTGTGCGGCGTACCGGGTGTACGCCTCCGCGCAATCCCTTGATTTCCTTGCCAGGACGAAAAATTGCTCGTTTCCAAATTGAAAACCACTAGTTTCGCATCCGGAGTTTCCGGATGGAAACTGTTTAGACTCCTCTGACCCACCCCTCCCAGTCAAACCGGGCAAAATCAATGAGCAGGGCAGCCGGTATGAGTGTGTCCAATTCGTTAAACTCCTGCTTTAACAGTTTTGCCGTAAAGAGCTTGAAAAGCGACAGTTCCGCCTCAAAGAGCCGGATGAATTCATGGCGCAGTAGGGGCAATTCATGAATTGCCCCTACGCTGCCGACAAAATTGAGGCTGCAGCAGGCATCGTCCATCACCTCGCCGGTGACATCCACCAGCGGCAGGCCGTGGAGGCGGCAGGTCATGGGGCGATGGGCGTAGACCAGGCAGCGGCCGTCTGCGCCGAGGAGAACGCAGGGGGCCTCGTCATCTTCCGGCATGACCTGCTCCCACTCCCGGTCGTCACGGTGATTGAGGATGTAGGGGGGCGCAAATTCAGGCCAGGCGGCCTTGATTCCGGCCAGACGCTCATTGGCCTTGCGCAGCACATTTTTCTTCAGCGTCTCATCGAGAATGTCAAAACCGCTCTTGAGAAAGCAGGCGTCCAGCAGGGTTATATCAAAGAGCCCCCGGCAGCAGCCGGAACACCCTTCCTTGCAGGCGATCTCCCCGCCGGCAGCAGACACGGAGCGGCTGAACCAGCCATCAACCGTGGCAAGCAGCGCGCCATATTGTTTCAGCAGATGTTCCATTGCACAATCTTCCGTAGCATAAAGCCTGCCCTTCAATAAGGAGAGGGCAGCGAATCCCATCGCCGCCCTCTTCTTCACTCTTCACTCTTCACTCTTCACTCTTCACTCTTCACTCTTCACTCTTCACTCTTCACTCTTCACTCTTCACTCTTCACTCTTCACTCTTCACTCTTCACTCTTCACGGCCTTATCACGATTCACGGCCTTATCAAGCCAGCACCTCGGCCTTGGTGAAGATCGACTTCAGCCAGTACCCTTCCTTTTCGATGTTCTCCCGGCCGCCTTCTTCGCGGTCGACGAGCGTTACCACGCCGAGAACCGTCAGCCCTTCTTCTTCCGCCCTCCTGATCGCCTTCAGGGAAGAGCCGCCGCTCGTCACCACGTCTTCGACAATGACGACCCGCGCTCCCGGTTTGAAGTTCTTCCGCCCCTCCAGCCAGGCCCCGGTGCCGTGCCCCTTGGGCTCCTTGCGGATGATAAAGGCGGGGATCGGCCGACCTTCGAGAAAACTGACCACCGACGTGGCGGTGGCAATCGGGTCGGCGCCGAGGGTCAGTCCCCCTACCCCTTCGACCTGCTCCACATCCCTGATGGCCGCAAAAAAGAGCCTGCCGGTGAGATAGCCCCCCTCGGGGTGAAGGGTAGTCTGCTTGCCGTCGAAATAGAAATCGCTCTCCCGGCCCGAGGCAAGGACAACCTTTCTTTTTTCATAGGACAGTTCGTTGATGATCTGTTTCAGCCGCGCTTTTTCACTCATATTCGGGTAACTCCTTCTCAAATAAACCGAGCTGCGGCGCAATGCCGAGCTTCGGAAATTTAACCGGGTATCCCCCGGTAAAACATGCACGACAGTAACCGGTGTTTGCGGTGCCGACGGAGTTTATCAGCCCCTCTTCGGACAGGTAACCAAGGGTGTCGGCGGTTATGTATTTGCGGATCTCGTCGAGTGAATGGGAGGAAGAAATCAGCTCCTTGCGGTTCGGCGTGTCTATACCGTAATAACAGGGGTAACTCGTGGGGGGAGACGCTATCCGCACATGGACCTCCTTGGCTCCGGCACTGCGGATCATCTTGACGATCTTCCGTGAGGTCGTGCCGCGGACAATGGAATCGTCGATGACAACAACCCGTTTGTCCTTGAGCACTTCGCGCACCGGGTTCAGCTTGATCTTGACGCCGAAGTGACGGATCGCCTGTTGCGGTTCGATGAAGGTCCTCCCCACGTAATGGTTGCGGATCAGCCCCAGCTCGAACGGAATCCCCGCTTCTTCCGCATAGCCCAGCGCAGACGGCACCCCGGAATCGGGGATGGGGATGACGATGTCCGCATCGACCTTATACTCACGCGCCAGTTGCCGCCCCATCTCCTTGCGCACCTGGTAGACGTTCTTGCCGAAGATGTACGAATCCGGCCTGGCAAAATAAACGAACTCGAAGATACAGGGGGTCGGCACGGCCTTGTTCAGCGGGAAATAGGAGTTCAGCCCGTCCTTGGTGATGATGATGACTTCGCCCGGCTCTATCTCGCGGATGAATTCCGCATCGATCAGGTCAAGGGCACAGCTCTCGGATGCCACCACGTAGGAACTTCCCAGCTTGCCGAGACAGAGCGGCCGGAAACCGTTGGGGTCACGGACCGCCACCATCCGTGTTTCGGTAAGGAACAACAGGCAGTAGGCGCCCTTGATCCGGTTCAGGGAGTCGGTTATCCTGTCCAGCAGCGAACTGGCCTTGGATGTGGCCAGGAGGTGGACGATGATCTCGGTATCCATGGTGGTCTGGAAGATGGAACCGTAGGCCTCCAGTTCGTCCTTGATGATCTGGGCATTGACGATGTTGCCATTATGGGCCACGGCAATGGAGCCCCGAGAATAGTCGACATTGATCGGCTGGATGTTCTTGATCACCGAGGAACCGGTTGTCGAATAGCGCACATGGCCGATGGCCGATTTGCCCGGCAAAGACTTGAATATTTCCTGGTTGCCGAAGACGTCGGCCACGAGCCCCATGCTCTTATGGGCGTGGAGACTGGTCCCGTCGGATGAGACAATGCCGCAGCTCTCCTGGCCGCGGTGCTGCAGGGCGTAGAGCCCCAGATAGGTCAGGTTCGAGGCCTCGGCGTGGTTGAAAATCCCGAAAATGCCGCATTCTTCTTCAGGTCGTTGTAACATCATAGGTGATAATTACTCCTTGCCCGTAGAGGCATCTGCAGAAATTCACTCTTCACTCTTCACTCTTCACTCTTCACTCTTCACAGGTTCTTCTTCACATACTCCGCGGCGTTCCTGAAGAGAATCAGGCCGTCGCCGTCCTCCGGCAGTTCCTCCCTCGTCCAGCGTGGGTGCTGGGTGCGATGGACAAAGGCTTCCGGGTGGGGCA
>Ga0210377_10001382_pt1 | contig 22254 bp, 21 predicted proteins | sample PLM4_65_b1redo_FD_155480 | JGI IMG/M metagenome (GOLD analysis project Ga0210377, IMG submission 155480) | Groundwater sediment microbial communities from an aquifer in East River, Colorado, USA - PLM4_65_b1 redo | ecosystem: Environmental > Terrestrial > Soil > Riparian zone | place: USA: East...
GATCGCGGCGGAGGCGCCATGAAGAAGGACACCGGCCAGCGCTCCCGGTTCGACCTGCGCAAGGACATCTGGACCGTCGTCGCGCTGCTGGGGGCTCTCCTCGTCCTGAACATCGGCTTCTACCTGTTCCTGAACATGCCGCGGCTGCGGGCGCTGTCCGACCTCGCCAGCGGGCGCGATGCGGTGCGCCGGACCCTGGTGGACAGCACCAAGTCGTGCCAGGCGATGCGGGAGCTCGTCGAACGCTACGACCACGAGACCGGCCGCCTCGACCAGTTCTACGTCGACCGGCTCGGCACCCAGCTCGAGCGCATGACCCGCATCCAGCAGGCGCTCCGGGCGATCGCCACCGAGTTCCGCATCGACCCGGAGTCCATCGACTACAACATCAGCGACGTCGAGGACAGCGACCTGCTGCGTTTCCAGGTGACCCTGCCGCTGGTCGGCGGGTACCCCAACCTGCGTCACTTCATCAACCGGGTCGAGACGACGGCGTACCTGGCGATCATCGATTCGGTCGAGCTGGCCGGTTCGCGCGAGGGCGGGGCGATGCTCAGCCTGACGATCCGGATCTCGACCTACTTCCGCGGTGCGGAGCGCCCGGCGGGCGAGGGCAGGCGGTCGAAGGGGTCGTCGGCATGATCGGGGCGCTGGTGAAAAGGCGCGAGGTCATGCTCGGCCTCCTGCTCGTCCTGCTGACGGTGGCCCTGTGGAAGAACCTGGGCGGTCTGTCCGGGGGCGGGGGCGCCGGCGACGCCGGAGTCCCCGGTCGCGGCGCGCGCCCGGAGCTCGGCGGCCTCAAGCTGTATGCCATCGACTGGGCCGCGCTCGATGCGCCGCGCCCGGCCTACGACCCGAACGGCCGCAACATCTTCCAGTTCGGCGTGCTGCCGCCACCGCCGCCGCCGGTGCTGTCGCCCGCCGAGCAGGAGGCGATCCGCAAGGCGCAGAAGCAGGCTGCCGAGGAGCGCGGGCGCCAGCAGGAGCTGTTGCGCCAGCAGCAGGAGGAGCAGGCGCGGCGGAATCAGGAGCAGGCCGAGGCGACCCGGATCGCGCAGGCGAACGCGCCTCCGCCGCCGCCCCCGAAGCCGCAGCCGCCGCCGATCACCTACAAGTTCATCGGCTATTTCGGACCGATGGACGCCAAGGTGGCGGTGCTCTATGACGGCGCGGAGACCCTGTTCGTGCGCCAGGGCGAGGAGCTGCCGAAAGGGATCAAGGTTCTCGACATCGGATACGAATCGATCAAGTTCGGGTTCACCGACCCGCAGTTCAAGGACGAGTCCCGTACGCTGCCGATGAGCAGCTCGTACTGAGGAGGCGACGGTGTGGCGGATTGCGGCGAACGGTGGTGACCGGATGAGGCGCGCGGTGGTGGCGCTGGCGCTGGGGTTGGCGCTGGCCGCCTGTGCCACCGGGGGGCAGGCCTACCACGAAGGCGAGAAGGCGATGGAGGCGCAGAACTTCGACCAGGCGGTGGTCAGCTTTTCGAAGGCGCTGGCCGCGAAGCCCGGGGACACCAAGTACAAGGTGGCCGTGACCCGCGCCCGGACCCGCGCCGCCCAGGTCCATTTCATGAAGGGCAGCGACTACATGAAGGGGGGGCTGTACGAGGATGCGATCGCCGAATTCCAGCAGGCGGTTTACCTCGACCCGTCGCACCAGTTCGCCGCCAACGAGATGCAGAAGGCGCTCGGCGAATGGCAGAAGGAACAGGCGCGCGCCGACTGGAACCTTGAGAAGATGAAAAAGAAGGTCTCGCCCGGCCGGGACGCGCCGCGGCTGAGCGCCTCTTCGAACATCCCGATCGTCCTGCGCTTCAAGGACGAGGGGGTCAAGAAGATCTACGACGCCCTGTCGAAGGCCTCGGGGATCAACTTCATCTACGACGAGCGCGTGCCGCTCGACAAAAAGGTCTCGATCGACATCGCCGACGTGACATTCGAGCAGGCGCTCGAGCAGCTCATGATGATGAACAAGCACTTCTTCAAGATCATCGACGAGAAGTCGCTCCTGATCGCCGAGGACACGCCGCAGAAGCACAAGGAGCTGGACGACCTGGTGATCCAGACCTTCTTCCTGAGCAACGCCGACGTCAAGGACGTACAGGTGCTGCTGCGCACGCTGCTGGACGCGCGCCAGATCGCCCAGAACGACCGCCTGAACGCCATCACCATCCGCGACACCCCCGAGCGCGTCATGGTCGCCCAGAAGATCATCGAGGCGAACGACAAGGCCAAGTCGGAGCTGATCATCGACGTCGAGCTGCTCGAGGTGAACCGCACCCTCCTGCGCAACCTCGGCATCGACCTGACCGGCGTCGGCACGAGTGGCGGCACCGGCAAGTCGCTGACCATGTCGTACGGCGGCGGCAGCTCGGTATCGCTCAACAACCTCGATCTGCTCAAGCAGGCGGGCTCCTGGCTGGTCGGCCCGATCCCCGGCGTGGTCGTCAACTTCCTGAAGACCGAGGGCGACGCGCAGGTCCTCGCCAAGCCGCAACTGCGGGTCAGCGAGGGGGCCAAGGCCCAGGTGCGCATCGGCGACCGGATCCCGATCCCGAACACCACGTTCAACGCCGCGTCCACCGGCCTCGGCAACACCGTCGGGGTGCCGATCACGTCGTTCACCTACCAGAACGTCGGCATCAACATCGACCTCGAGCCGCGCGTGCACCACAACCGCGAGATCACCCTCAAGGGGAAGATCGAGATCTCGAACCTGGCCGGGGAGGTGTCTGCGGGCGGCGGTCTGACCCAGCCGATCATCGGCACGCGCGAGATCGAGACCACCATCCGCCTGCGCGACAACGAGACCAACATCCTCGCCGGTCTGATCCGCGAGGAGGATCGCAGCTCGATGTCGGGTGTCGCCGGCCTGTCCAGCATCCCGCTCCTCAAGCGCCTGTTCGGCACCACCACGACCGACATCAAGCAGACCGACATCGTCCTGATGATGACGCCGCACATCATCCGCATCCCCGACATCACCGAGGAAGACCTGCAGCCGCTGTGGGTCGGCACCGAGTCGAACGTCGAGCTGCGGGGGGCCAGCCGCAAGAGCGCCTACGCTTCGCCCTTCGAGAGCGGCGAGGCGGCGACGAAATACCCCGGCATCCCCGACGTTCCCGAGGAGCCGCCGGCCACCGACGCCGCCGCGGCGCCGAAGACCGGGACCGAGACGCCGGCCACGACGCCGGCCGGGGACGCCGCGGGCGGCGCGCTGCCCCCGAGCACGGTCATCGTGCCGGCGAGCCCGACCGCGCCATCCACCGGCCAGCAGGCCACCGGCGGTGGAGCGATCGGAGGCGCCACCACGACGACACCGCCCGCGAAGATCGGGAGCATCGGCGGGGGTGGCGGTGGCGGCGGACAGCCGCCTGCGACCACGCCACCGGTGACGCCGCCGGGCCCCCCGCCCGCGGCGGGCGGCCCGGCGGCAATCGCGTTCACACCGTCGTTCTGGACCGCGACACTGGGGCGCGACTTCAAGGTGAGCATCATGATCAGCAGCGCCGCGAACGTCGGCAGCGTGCCGTTCCACATCGCCTTCGACTCGCAGTTCGTCGAGTTCGTCGGCGCCGCGGGCACGTCGCCCTTCCTGAGCCAGGACGGCACACCGGTGTTCGTGCTGGCGACGGTCGGGGCGGGCGGGCGCGAGGTGATCGCCGGTCTATCGCGGCAGGGGAGCCGGCCCGGCGTGTCCGGCAATGGCACGCTGCTGGAGATGACCTTCCGGCCGAAGAAACCGGGCACGACGACACTGTCGTTCAGCGACCTGTCGGTGCTCGATCCGCAGGCGCAGCCCCTGCCGCACGAGGCGCTGCTGCCGATGACGGTAGTTATCCCGTGACGCGGCAGAATTGAGGAGAGCGGCGACGCATGTGGTTCATGAGACGGCGAGGATCCGACGGACGGGGCGAGCGGGGGGTGACCCTGCTCGAGATGGTCGTGACCATCGGCGTTCTCCTGATCCTCGCCAGCGTCACCGTGCCGACCGCGCGCTTCGCGGTCAAGCGCCAGAAGGAACTCGAGCTGCGGCGGTCGCTGCGCGACATGCGCCGCGCGATCGACGAGTACAAGAAGTACTGCGACACCGGGCTGATCCCGAAGGAGGGTGTCGACTCCGAGTGCTACCCGACCGAGCTCGAGCTCCTCGTCGAGGGAGTCGACAAGGTCGGAACGATCGGGCAGAAGGTCAAATTCCTGCGCAAAATCCCGATCGATCCGTTCACCAAGAGCATCGAGTGGGGGAAACGCTCGCAGCAGGACGAATTCGACTCGTCCTCGTGGGGCCAGCAGAACGTCTACGACATCTACACCACCTACGAGGGGACGGCCCTCGACGGGACGGAGTACAAGGACTGGTGAGGCGACGCGGTGGTGCGGCCATGACGATGGCAGCGGTTCGGAGCGGAGCGGCGCGGCGGGCCCGCGGCGGCGCGCAGGCGGGGTTCACCCTGATCGAGCTGCTGATCGTCGTGGCGATCATCGGCATCCTGGCGACGATGGCGGTGGTGCAGCTGCGGCAGACACCGCAGCGCGCCAAGGAGGCGGCGCTCAAGGAGAACCTCTACGTCATGCGCAACGTCATCGACCAGTACTTCACCGACAAGGGGAAGTACCCGGACTCGCTGAGCGCGCTGGTCGACGACGGCTACATCCGCAAGATCCCGGTGGATCCGATGACCGGCTCGGAGACGACCTGGGTCGAGGAGCAGTCGGGGGGTGGGGCCGAGGAGGACCAGAACGAGCAGAGCCTGCAGGGCGGCATCGCCGACGTCCACAGCGGTTCGGACGACGAGGCCCTCGACGGCTCGCGTTACGGCGAGTGGTGAACTTCATCCCCGGCCGGCGCGCGCCGCGCCACGGGGGGTACAATAGTCATCACGTGGAAGGAGTGGAGATCATGAACGCGAAAAAGAGGTGGTCCATCGTCGCGGTGGCCGGCGCCCTGCTGATCGCCGCGGCCGCCTGCGATGACTCCGAGACCGTCGCCCCGGACGGGTCGACCCTGAGCCTCGCGGCAACGCCATCGACCATCCTGCTGTCGAACGGGACACAGGCCAGGGAAGTGACCGTTCTCGCGACCATACGGAACAGCATCGGCGTTCCGCTCCCGGGCCAGGATGTCAGGTTCACCACCACCTCGGGTGAGCTCACACCGCAGGCCGGCATCCCGGTCGAGTCGGACGACATCGGGAACGCGGTCACGCTCCTGAATGACGCGAGGGCCAACACGACGATCACGGCACAGTCGGGGAAGGCGACGGCGAACGTCCAGCTGCAGACGACCACATGCGATATCTCGAGCATCGCCCTTGACCAGAACCAGCTGAACTTCACGACCTGCGATAACACCATCATAAATCAGGGCTTCTTCAACATCACCGCCACGGTTACCGACACCTCGGGCGATCCGTGCGTCGGCATCCAGGTCACATTCACGGTGAAGCCGGAGACCCGCCCCGACGAGGACGTCGGGATCAACATCACCGTTGTCGGAGCGGCGACTACCGACACCAACGGCGTGGTCACGGCGAAGGTGACCCTGGGCGGTGACTGCGCCGATGACTGCCCGGGCCAGGACTGCAACACAAGCGGCCAGAAGATCGAGGCCTCCGGCGGCGGGATCACGAGCACGCCGGTCACGTTAAACATCTCCATCTGATGACCAGGCGCCGTGCAGGTGCGATGGGAGCGAGCGTTAGCGGTTCCGCGCCGCCAACCCGGGCGGCGCCCGTGAGCGCGGCGCGTCAACGACGCGGGGGTGAAGAGGGCGGTCTCCTCCTCGTCCTGATGGTCGGGGTCGCGGTGATGTTCATCGGCGTCTCGGTCGCCGCGCAGGCCTGGTCCGCCACCTGGCGGCGCGACAGCGAAGAGGAGCTGATCTTCCGCGCCAACCAGTATGTCGACGCGATCCTCGCCTACCGCAAGGACCACGGCGGTCACTTCCCGGTCGATCTCGAGGAGCTGATGAAGATCGGCCCGCGCCAGGTCCGCTACATCCGCAAGCTGTTCAAGGATCCGGTCAACCCGGGCGGCCAGTGGGGACTGCTCTACCTCATGCCGACCGGCAACGCCATCTACGACCCGGTCGCGGCGCAGCAGGCGGCCGAGGCGCCGCCCGACGATGGGGTGGGCGGCGCGGCGGGTGGTGCGGGCCCGGCGTTCTCCGGCGCCATGCGCGGCGGCGTTACGCCCATCGGCAACCTCGATCCGATGGGCACCGGTGCGCCGCAGGCCGGCGGCCTCGGCGCGCTGATGACGCCGGGACAGGGCGGCGCGCCGGGCGCGGCCCTCGGAGGGCGGAACCTGCGGGGCGGCGTGGCCGGCGGTCTCGGCGGCGCCCCCAAGGGAGCCGCGATGCCCGGCGCCCTGCCGGGCGGGGGCGGGATGGCCGGCCTCGGAGGAGCGGGCTTCGGGGGTGCGGGCGGATTCGGGGGTGTGCTGCCGCCGCCGAAACCGAAGGGCTCGTCGTTCGATGAAGACTCGCCGAGCGAGCCGCCGATCGGCTGGCCCATCGTCGGCGTGATCAGCCGCGCGACCGGGCGCATCAACGACAGCACTTTCAAGATCTACAAGGGCCACGAGAAGGTGAACGAGTGGCAGTTCCACGTCTTCGACCGCACCATCGATACGGCGCAGGCGCCGCCGGGGACGGTTCCGGGCGGCTCGCCGGCGCCGTTCCTGGGGCCCGGATTCGGCGGCAAGGGGTCGATCGGCGGCATCGGCGGCGGTCGCCAGCCGGGAAAGCAACCCGGCGGCGGCAACCTGTGGCCACCAGCGCCTCCCGGCGGCAACTAGTCGTCCACGACACCATGATCATCATGAAGTTCGGCGGCACGTCGCTGGCTGGGTCGGGCCCCATCCGAAAGGTCGAGGAGATCGTCCGGCGCTTCGCGGCGCGCCGGCCGGTGGTGGTCGTGTCGGCGCTCGCCGGTGTCACCGACGACCTGCTCGACGCGGCGCGCGCGGCCGCCGCCGGCCGCCCGCACGAGGTGCGCCGGCGGCTCGCCCGCCTGGTGGCGCGGCACGCGGAGGTGGTCGAGGGGCTCGACCTGCCGCGTCCTCTCGATGCCGCACTCGCGCGGGCGCTGGCCGGCGAGTTCGACGAGCTCGGTGGTGTGTTGCAGGGCATGCTCCTGCTGCGCGAGCCCGGCCGGCGATCGCTCGACCTGGCGGCCTCGTTCGGCGAGCGGCTGTCAGCGCGCATCGTCGCCGCCCAGCTCGGGGCGGCGGGCCTCAAGGCGCGCTACGCCGACGCCCGGGAGTTCGTCGCCACCGACGACACCCACGGCGCGGCGCACGTCGATGTCGCCGCCACCCGCCGCCGGGCCCGGGCGCGCCTTCTGCCGCTGCTGCGCGGTGGCGGGCTGCCGGTCGTGACCGGCTTCATCGGCCGCGGCCCCGACGGCGCCACGACGACCCTGGGTCGCAGCGGCTCCGACTACACCGCCGCCCTCCTGGCCGAGGCGCTGGGGGCGCGCGAGCTGTGGATCTGGAAGGAGGTCGACGGCGTGTGCACCGCCGACCCCGGCCTGGTCGCGGGCGCCCGGGTGGTGCCGCGCCTGTCGTACGAGGAGGCCACCGAGATGTCGCACTTCGGGGCCGAGGTGATCCATCCGCGCACCATGCAGCCGGCGCGCCGGGCCGGCATCGCCATCCGGATCAAGAACACCTTCCGGCCGGCGGCGCCGGGGACGATGATCGCGGCGCGGTCGCAGGGCCGGCGCGGGCCGCTCATGGTCAGCAGCCTCGACGGCATGGCGCTGGTCACGATCGAGGGCGCCGGGCTGTTCGGCCAGCCGGGGATGGTGCTGCGCCTGCTGTCGCCGGTCGCCGCGGCCGGCACCAACATCTACATGATCTCGATGTCGTCCTCCGAGTACAACATCTCGTTCGCGATCCACCAGGACGAGGTGGCGCGGACGATGCGGGCGCTCGAGCGCGACTTCCGCTCCCGCGGCTGGCTGGGGGAGCAGGTGGCGCGGGTCACCGTCGAGCGCGGCATGGCGGCCGTGGCGGTGGTCGGGGCGGGGATGAAGGGGCAGCGCGGCATCGCCGGGCGGATCTTCAGCGCCCTCGGAGCGAAGGGCGTCAACGTGGTCGCCATCGCCCAGGGGTCGAGCGAGTACAACATCACCATCATGGTCCGCGGGCGCGACATGCGCGCCGCGGTGCGGGCGATCCACCAGCGTCTCGCCGCCACCCGGCGCCGGGCGCGCCGGTGATGCCGCGTCTCGATGTCTACATCCTCGGACGGGGTCAGGTCGGCGGCTGCCTGGCGCGGCAGATCGAGGCGGTGCGCGGCCGCTTCGCGCGCACCAGTGGTGTCGTCATCGCGATCGCCGGAGCGGCCGGGCAGCAGGGTGGCGCCGCGCTCGTCGAGCGCGCCGTGCGCGCCCGTGGCGCCCGGCTTCTCGTCGACGCCACCGCCGCCGACGGCATGGCCGCGGTGCACGCGCGCGCGCTTGCCGCCGGCGTGAGTGTCGTCACCTGCAACAAGAAGCCGCCCGGCGGCCCGCAGGCCGACTGGGATCGCATCGAACGCGCCGCGCGGCGCTCGGGCGCCATGGCCCTGCGCGAGGTCACCGTCGGCGCCGGTCTGCCCATTCTCAGGACGCTGCGTGACCTGCGCGACAGCGGCGACACCATCGCCAGCGTCGAGGGATGCGTTTCCGGGACGCTCAACTTCCTGTGCGCCGCCCTCGAGCGCGGCCGGCCGTTCTCCGCCGCGCTGCGTGAGGCGCGTCGGCTGGGATTCACCGAGCCCGACCCGCGCGACGATCTTGCCGGCGGCGACGCCGCCCGCAAGGCGATCATCCTGGCCCGCACGTGCGGTTGGCGCGTCGATCCGGCGGAGATCCGCCTGCGCCCGTTCGTGCGCTGCGACCCACGCACCGGCGCGGCGCAGTTCCTGGCCGGCGCCGCCAGGCACGATGCGCCTCTGGCGCGCCGCTTTGCCGCCGCGGCGCGACGCGGCCGGCGCCTGCGCTACGTCGCGCGCGCCGCCGCCGGCGCCCGGGTCACGGTCGGGCTGGCTGCGGTGCCCGCCGATGGGCCGCTCGGCCGGCTCGCCGGACCCGGGAACATCTTCGTCGTGCGTTCGCGGAGGTATCATCGCCACCCTCTGGTCGTGGCGGGCCCGGGCGCCGGGCCCGAGGTGACGGCGGCGGGGGCGCTCGCCGACATTCTGGAGGTGGCGCGCGCCATGGGTCTGGGGGTGGGGCGATGAGGCGGCGTGAGGGTGGACGGTCGGCGCGGGCGGGACGCGGTGGCGCCGGCATCGATCCAACCCCGGTGGCGGTGCTCGGCGCCACCGGCGCGGTGGGTCAGCGCTTCGTGGCGCTCCTCGACGGCCACCCGTGGTTCCGGGTCGCCGCCCTGTGCGCCTCGGACCGCTCGGCGGGGCGTCCGTACGCCGAGGCCGCCCGCTGGTGCCTCGATGTGCCGATGCCGGAGTGGGCCCGCGCCATGGAGGTGCGGTCGTGCGACCCGGGGCTGCCGGCGCGGCTGGCCTTTTCGGGTCTCGATGCCGCCGTGGCCGGCGAGATCGAAACCCGCTTCGCGGCGTCGGGGTACGCCGTCGTCAGCAACGCCCGCAACCACCGGATGGACCCGAAGGTGCCGCTCCTGGTGCCCGAGGTGAACCATCGCCACCTGGATCTGATCGCGGCGCAGCGCCGGCGCTTCCCGCGCGGCGGCTTCATCGTCACCAATCCCAATTGCTCGACGGTCGGCCTGGTGATGGCGGTGGCGCCGATCCATGTCGCCTTCGGCGTGCGCCGCATCGTCGTCGCGACACTGCAGGCGGTGTCGGGGGCGGGCTACCCGGGGGTCGCGGCGCTCGACATCCTCGACAACGTCATCCCGCACATCGACGGCGAGGAGGAGAAAATCGAGGCGGAGAGCCGCAAGATCCTCGGCGCCGCGGGTCGCCCGGCGGCGATCCCGGTGAGCGCCCACTGCCACCGGGTGCATGTCTCCGACGGCCACACCGTGGCGATCTCGGTCAGGACCGCGCGCCCCGCCACGCCCGCCGCGGCCATCGCGATTCTGCGCGGCTGGCGCTCGCCGCTCGCGGCGCTCGGCCTGCCGAGCCTGCCGGAGCGGCCGCTGGTGGTGCGCGACGAGCCCGACCGCCCGCAGCCCCGGCACGACCGCATGGCCGGCGGCGGCATGACGGTCAGCGTCGGCCGCATCCGCCGCTGCCCGGTCCTCGGGCTGAAGATGGTCGCGCTGGTGCACAACACCATCCGCGGCGCCGCCGGTCTCGCCATCCTCAACGCCGAGCTGCTGCGGGCGAAGGGATTGCTCGGATGACCGCCGGCGCCGACAGCGTCCGGGTCTTCGCCCCGGCGTCGATCGCCAACCTCGGACCCGGTTTCGACTGCCTGGGTGTCGCCATCGACGGCCCTGGCGACACGCTCGAGGCCCGGCTCGTTGCCGGCGGACCGCCGGGGGTGACCATCGAGGCGATCACCGGCGACAGCGCCGGCATCCCGCTCGAAACGGCGCGCAACTGCGCCGGACGGGCGGCCCAGGCGGTGCAGGCGCGCGCCACCGGCAGGGGCGCGAAGGACGCCGCGCTCGTGCTGCGGCTGCACAAGGGCCTGCCGCGCGGCAGCGGTCTCGGCAGCAGCGCCGCCTCGGCCGTGGCCGGCGCCGTGGCGGCGCACCTGTTGCTGGGGACGCCGCTCGGCAGCAACGCGCTGCTCGAGGCGGCGCTGGAAGGAGAATGCGTCGCCAGCGGCGGCAGGCACGCCGACAACCTGGCGGCGTCGCTGCTCGGCGGATTCACCATCGTCAGGAGCCACGAGCCGCTCGATGTCGTGCGCATCGAGGCGCCGGCTCAGGTGCGCTTCGTGGTCGTGCTGCCGGCGATGGAGCTCGAGACCCGCCACGCCCGGGCCATCCTGCCCGAGAGCGTGCCGCTCAAGGCGGCGATCGCCAACTGGGCCAACGTCGCCGCCATGGTGGCCGCGTTCGCCCGCGGCAACGCCGCCGACATCGGCCGCGCCGTCGTCGACCGCGTCGTCGAGCCGGCGCGCAAGCACCTGATCCCCGGCTTCGACGAGGTGCGCCGGGCGGCGCTCGACGCCGGGGCGCACGGCTGCTCGATCAGCGGCGCCGGCCCGTCGGTCTTCGCCGTCGCCACGGCCGAGACCGGCGCCGCGGTGGCGGCGGCGATGCAGGCGGCCTTCGCGCGCCACGGCCTGGAGTCGCGCCCCTTCGTGTGCGGCCCGGACAACCGCGGCGCCCGCCGGGTCGACTAGGAGTGTGTCCGAGTCATGGGATGGGTCGCGCGCATGGGGCTTGCGGGTCGCAGGCGAGGCGCGAGGAGGAATCGATGTGGGGCATCGATGACGACGAGTAACGAAGCATGGGGCCGCAATCCCCATGCGCCCTTCGGGTCCGCGGCGGCGCGGGGCCGTCTGTGTCGTTGCCGCGCCTCGGCGATGTCCCGAATCGCGTTCGTCGCGGCGCCTCGCATACGGCCCCGCGGCGCCGCGAACGCGACCCATCCCATGACTCGGACACACTCCCAGTGAACGGGCCGCCCGCGGCCTTCCGGTGCATCGCCTGCGGGCGGCCGTGGCCGCTCGACGCGATCCGCTACACCTGCGACGACTGCGGCGACCTGCTCGAGGTGGTGCTCGACACCGCGCCCCTGCGGGCGCTGCGCGCCCCCGACGCCTGGCGGGCGCTGTTCGACAGCCGGCTCGGGGCGCGCGACGGCCCGCACGCCAGCGGCGTCTGGCGCTACCACGAGCTGATCCTCCCCGATCTGCCGGCCGATGAGATCGTCACGTTTCCGGAGGGGAACACCAACCTCTACCGGGTCCCGCTGGTGGAGCGCGAGGCCGGGTCGGCTGACGTGCGGGTCAAGCACGAGGGTGAGAATCCGACGCTGTCGTTCAAGGACCGCGGCATGACCGCCGGTGTGTCGTGGGCGCGCCATCTCGGGGCGCGCGTGGTCGCCTGCGCCTCGACCGGCGACACCTCGGCGGCGCTGGCGGCCTACGCGGCGCGCGTGCAGGGGATGAAAGGACTCGTCGTCCTGCCGCGCGGCAAGGTCACCGCCGAGCAGCTGTCGCAGCCGCTCGCCGCCGGCTGCCTGACGCTGTCGCTGCCCGTCGATTTCGACGGCTGCCTGCGGATTCTGCGCGAGGTCTGCCGGCGCCGGCCGCTGTACCTGCTCAACTCGGTCAACCCGATGCGCATCGAGGGGCAGAAGGCGATCGCCTTCGAGATCATCCAGCAGCTCGGCTGGACGCCGCCCGACTGGATCGTCGTGCCGGTCGGCAACGCCGGCAACATCTCCGCCATCGGCAAGGGGTTGTTCGAGCTGCTCGAACTCGGCCTCATCGACCGGGTTCCACGCCTGCTCGGAGTGCAGGCCGAGGCGGCGGCGCCCCTGGCGCGCGCCTGCCGCGAGGGGTACGGCGCGCGCGTCCGGGTGACGGCGGGGGAGACCGCCGCCACCGCAATCCGCATCGGCGACCCGGTGTCGTACGACCGCGCCGTCAAGGTGGTGCGCGCCTCGGGCGGGTTCTTCGAGTCGGCCGGCGAGCGCGCGATCCTCGACGCCAAGGCCCTGGTCGACGCGTCCGGCGTCTACATCTGCCCGAACTCGGCCACCGCGGTCGCCGGTTTCCTGAAGGCGCGCGCCGCCGGACGGATCGCCGCCGCCGAGCAGGTCGTCATCGTCGCGACCGCGCACGGCTGCAAGTTCAGCCAGGCGACAATCGAGTACCATACCAGCCGCCCCGAGGGGGGTGGGCCGCGGCGCGCCAATCGCATCGTCGAGGTCGACGCCGATCCGGGCGCCATCGAGAGGTTCCTCGACGGGGTCTGAGACGAGGAGGCCATTCATGCCGAAGAAGAAGACCGGCACCACGCGGCGGCGCGCGCCCGCAGCCCGCGCCGGGGTGACCCGGCGCCCGGCCGCGAAACCGAAGGACCGGGCCGCCGGCGCCAAGGGGACGCGAACGCTGCGCGCCGTCGATCTGATGACCCACGACCCGATCACGGTGCGACAGGACATCACCGTCGCCGACCTGTGCGACCTCTTCCAGGAAAAGAACATCAACGGCGCGCCGGTGGTCGATCACCGCGGCCACCTGGTCGGGGTGGTGGCGCAGGACGACATCATCTACGGGGCGATGGGAACCGCGGTCGCCCCGCCGGCCGACAAGGGACATGCGGCCGCGACCGGCGCGGCCGGCAAGGCCGGCGCGCCGGCCGGCCCCGACGCCGGCCCGGCCCGTCGCGCCGGTCGCCGCGTCGTGGCGCTGCTGCGCGAGCGCCACCTCGCGAGCCTGCCCGATTCGCAGCCCCGGCCGGGCGAGAGGCCATTCTGGGCTGATGCCCGGCCGCCCAACGACCCGCTGCGGATGCCGGTGAGCGCCATCATGACCAGCCCGGCGATCTCGGCCGAGGAGACCACGCCGGTGCGCGATCTGTGCCACGTGATGTGGAACCTGCGCATCCACCGGATCCCGATCGTGCGCGGCGGCAGGGTGACGGGGCTGGTCTCCTCGATGGACCTCTGCCGCGCCATTCTCGACGGACTGATCGAGGCGTGATCTGATGCCGCGGCCCGCCGTGCGCCGTGCCGGTGTTCGGGCGACCGCGGCCCTGGCGGCGGTCGCCGCCATCCTGCCGCTCATTCTGGCCTGCCGGGGCGGGTCCGCCGGCGCACCCGGCGCGATCCCGGGGCTCGCGGACCTGGCGCGCACGGGCGAGACCGTCCTGTTCGCGCGCCGCTTCCCCCTGGGGCCGCCGGCCGCCGGCGGCGAGGCCTCCTGGGCGCTCGTGGTGGTTGTGCGGATGGCCGATGGCCACGAGGAAATGCGCCTCGGTGAGCCGGCGGCCGCCGGCTTCGCCCAGGTGCATGCGACCCGGCCGGGGGACGAGTTCCGCAACCTCGACGTCGAGGACATCAACGGCGACGGCCGGCCCGAGATCGTCGGGCGCTGGGCGGGCGGCCAGCTCGAAGTGGTCGATGTGATCGGGCGCGGGCCCGAGGGGGGATGGCGTTCCCTGCTGCAGAATGCCGGCCAGGTGATCGAGGAACGCCGGCGGGCCGACCGCACGATCGCCTTCTGGATCACCAGCCGCACCTACGAAGAGGAGAGCGGTCTCCCCCCGGTGTACGAGACCCGCGTCTGGAACTGGGACGGCACCGCCTTCAGCGAAGAATCGAGATAGGGCGCCCGGCTGCGCTATACTGCCGCTCCCGCGTCGGGAGCCGCAATCCAACACGCCCCTGAAGGGGATCCGAAACCGATGAGCATGTCGACCAACGGAATACGCAGGGAAGCCCATCCCAACGGCCTGGTGTTCATCACCGAGCGCATGGAGAATATCCGCTCGGTCGCCCTCGGGGTCTGGATGAAGCGGGGATCACGTCACGAGACCCCCGACCAGAACGGCATCTCCCATTTCATCGAGCACCTGCTGTTCAAGGGAACCGAGACCCGGACCGCGAAGGACATCGCCCTGACCATCGACTCGGTCGGCGGGCAGATGGACGCCTTCACGACCAAGGAAAACACCTGCTTCTATTTCAAGGTGCTCGACCGCCACGTCGATCTCGCCATCGATCTCCTCTCCGACATCGTCCGGCACCCGAAGTTCATGCCGGACGACATCGAGAAGGAGCGCAAGGTCATCTACGAAGAGATCAAGATGGTCGACGACACCGCCGACGAGCTGGTGTACGACATCTTCAGCGAGGCGTTCTACGGCGACCATCCGCTCGGCCGGCCGATCCAGGGCACGGTCGAGTCGGTCGGACGGATGCAGACCGACGGGCTGGCGCGCTTCTTCCGCGAGTCGTACCGGCCCGCTAACTTATTGGTGACCGCCGCCGGCAACCTCGACCACGACCGGCTCGACAACGCCCTGCGCACCGCCTTCGGCGACATCCCGAGCGGCTCGGCGCCCGTGCTCGGCCCGTCGCCGAACACCCGGGCGGGGCTGACGGTGCGCGAGAAAAGCGATCTCGGGCAGCTGCACTTGTGCCTCGGCGTTCCGGGCGTGGCGATGAACGACGCGCGCCGCTACCCGGCGTACGTCCTCAACACGGTGCTCGGCGGCACCATGTCGTCGCGCCTGTTCCAGCACATCCGCGAAGAGCGCGGCCTGGTCTACTCGGTCTTCTCGTCGGCGAACTCGTACCTCGACACCGGCAACATGATCGTGTACGCGGCGATGTCGCCCGAGTCGGGCCGCGAGGTGCTGACGCTGGTCGTCGAGGAGCTGCGTCGCATCAAGGACGAGCCGATCTCCGACGCCGAGCTGCAGCTCGCCAAGGATCACCTCAAGGGCAATCTGATGCTCTCCCTCGAGAGCAGCAGCAGCCGGATGTCGAACCTGGCGCGCCAGGAGCTCTACTTCGGCCGGCAGACCACGCTCGACGAGATTCTCGCCGGCATCGACCAGGTGGGGCGCGACGAAACCCGGGCCCTGGCGCGTGACCTGTTCGATCCGGCGCGCTGCGCCGTGGCCGTCCTGGGCAAGGCGGCCGGGGCGCGTCTCGACAGCGTCCGGCTCGACTTCTGATGCCGGCGCGATCGTCGGATCCGGTCACCGTCGCCCTGCGACGCCTCCCCGGGAACGACGATCTGCCGATCCCCGCGAAGGCCACGCCAGGGAGCGCCGGGTTCGACCTGCGCGCCGGCGTCAAGGGCGACATGACGCTCGCGCCGGGCGCCCGGGCGCTCATCCCGACCGGCTTCGCCATCGCCATCCCGCCCGGCCACGAGGGGCAGGTCAGGCCGCGCAGCGGACTGGCACTGCGCCAGGGGCTGACCATGCTCAACACGCCCGGGACGATCGACTCCGACTACCGGGGCGAGGTGGCCGTGGTGGCGGTGAACCTCGGCCAGGAGCCGGTGACCATCCGCCGCGGTGACCGTATCGCCCAGCTGGTGATAGCACCGGTGCCCGACGCCCGCCTCGAGGAGACCGGCGATCTCCCGGGCACCGGTCGCGGCGCCGGGGGGTTCGGACACACCGGGACGGGCTGACCACCTCACCCGCCGGCCCTTTCCCGGTGCGCGTTACAGAGCAATGTCATTGTGAATCTGCGTCGCGCAAGGCCTTGCCGATGATGGCGCGGCGGGATCGATTCCGGTAGACTCCGCGCTCGCGCAATCGGCGGAGGGGGATGGCCATCCGGCTGGCGGTGCTTGGAAGCGGCAGTGGCGGCAACTCCACCCTCATCGAGGGCGGCGGAGTGCGGCTGCTGGTCGACGCCGGCTTCTCCTGCCGTCAGCTGGCGCAGCGTCTGCACCTTCTCGGCGTCGAGCCCGGGGCGATCGACGCCCTCCTCATCACCCACGAGCATGGCGATCATGTCGGCGGCGCGGCCACCTTCGCGGCCGCGTTCGGGACCCCCATCTACTGCACCCGCGGCACCGCGGCCGCGGCCGGGTTTGGCGACGGGACCGCGATGGTGCGCACCATCGTGGCGGACCAGCCGTTCGATCTCGGGGGGCTGCGGGTGCGGCCGTTCGCGGTGCCGCACGATGCCGCCGAGACCGTCGGCTACGTGCTCGAGGCGGGCGGAGCGCGCGCCGGCTACGCCACCGATCTCGGGCACGGCCCGGGGGCGGTGCGCGAGGGACTGCGTGACTGCGACCTCCTGGTGGTCGAGTCGAACCACGATCTCGACATGCTGCGCCTGGGTCCGTATCCTGAGCACATCAAGGCGCGGGTCCTGGGGCGGCACGGCCATCTCGACAACGAAACCGCCGCCGACATCCTCGGGGATGTCGTCGGCCGGACGACGCGGGCGGTCGTCCTGGCGCACTTGAGCGAGACCAACAACAGCCCGGGGCTGGCGCTGGCCGCGGCGCGGCGGCGGCTCGATGAGTGCGGCCGGCGTGGCACGGCGCTGCACGCGGCCGAGCAGCGCCGGCCGTCGCCGTGGTTCGAGGTGTGAGCCGATGATCGCGCGCTATTCCCGCCCGGCGATGAGCCGGATCTGGGACGACGAGAGCAAGTACCGCCGCTGGCTCGAGGTCGAGCTGGCGGTGTGCGACGCCTGGGCCGAGGCCGGGCGCATCCCGAAAGAGGCGGTGCAGGTCATCCGCGCCCGCGCCGGGTTCGATGTCGGGCGTATCCGGGAGATCGAGGCGACCGTCCAGCACGACGTCATCGCCTTCCTGACCAGCGTCGCCGAGAAGGTCGGGCCGGAGTCGCGCCATATCCATTTGGGGCTCACCAGCAACGACGTCGTCGACACGGCCCAGGCGCTGCAGATCCGCGCGGCGGCCGACCTGCTCCTGCAGGGGCTCGAGGGGCTGCGCCAGGCGATCGAGCTGCGCGCGCTGGAGCACAAGAACACGGTGATGATCGGCCGCACCCACGGCATGCACGCCGAGCCGATCACGTTCGGCCTGAAGCTCGCCGTCTGGCACGACCAGGTGCGCCGCGACATCGCCCGGCTCGAGGCGGCGCGGAAAGGGCTCGCGGTCGGCAAGCTGTCGGGCGCGGTGGGGACCTTCGGGCACCTCGATCCGGCCACCGAGGCGCGCGTGCTGGGCGCGCTCGGCCTGCGGCCGGTTCCAATCGCCACGCAGGTCATCGCCCGCGATCGGCACGCCGAGCTGATCGCGGCCATCGCCCTGGCGGGGACGTCGATCGAGTCGTTCGCGGTCGAGATCCGCCACCTGCAGCGATCCGAGGTCGGCGAGGTCGAGGAGCCGTTCGGCAAGGGGCAGAAGGGCTCGTCGGCGATGCCGCACAAGAGGAACCCGATCGGCTGCGAGCAGATGGCCGGTCTGGCGCGCCTCCTGCGCGGCTACATGGCGGCGGCGTTCGAGAACGTGCCGCTGTGGCACGAGCGCGACATCTCGCACTCGTCGGCCGAGCGGGTGATTCTTCCGGACGCGACCATCCTTCTCGACTACATGCTGCACCGCTTCACGCGCATCGTCGCCGGCATGGTCGTGGACAAGGCGGCCATGCGGCGCAATCTCGACGCCTCCGGCGGGCTCATCTTCTCGGGGAACGTGCTCCTCGCCCTGGCCGAAAAAGGGGCGACGCGCGAGCAGGCCTACGACTGGGTGCAGGGCGCGGCCATGAAGGCGCGCGGCGGCGGCGGCGATTTCCTGGAGCTCCTCAGGCAGGAGCCCGGGGTGGCGAAGCTGCTGACCGCGGCGGAGCTGGAGCGCTGCTTCGATCTCGAACACCAGCTGCGCCACGTCGACGACCTGTTCCTGAGGGTCTTCGGGCAGCCCTGAGGCGGGGGCCGGCGCCGCCGTCCGGGGCGGCGCCCGACCGGCGGCGCGTATGTTATGCTTCGGCTTCTTCCGGCGGGAGGCGGTTTCTTGAAGGCTCGCGTCTACGTCACATTGAAGCGCGGTGTGCTCGATCCCCAGGGCAAGGCGGTCTGTTCCGGGCTGCACCAGCTCGGTTACCGCGAGGTGACCGATGTCCGGATCGGCAAGTACATGGAGGTGACCCTCGGCGGCCTGCCGCGGCAGGAAGCCGAGAAGCGCCTTCAGGCGATGTGCGAAAAGCTCCTCGCCAACCCGGTCATCGAGGACTACCGGTTCGAGTTCCACGAGGAGTGAGGGGGCGGCGGTGAAGTTCGGGATCGTCGTCTTCCCCGGCTCCAACTGCGAGCACGACGTCTATCACGTCGCCAAGCACCTGCTCGGCCACGAAGCCTCCTTCATCTGGCACAAGGACACCTCGTTCGCCGGCGTCGACTGCCTGGTCCTGCCGGGCGGCTTCGCGCACGGCGACTACCTGCGCTGCGGCGCCATGGCGCGGTTCTCGCCCGTCATGGGCGCGGTGAAGCAGTTCGCCGAGCGCGGCGGCATGGTGTTCGGCATCTGCAACGGCTTCCAGGTGCTCACCGAGGCGGGGCTCCTGCCCGGGGCGCTGGTGCGCAACGCCGGCCTGCAGTACATCTGCCGCGACGTCCACCTGCGCGCCGAGCGCCAGGACACGCCCTTCACCTGCCGCATCAAGCCCGGCAGCGTCCTGACGATCCCGATCGGCCACGGCGAGGGGTGCTACTTCGCCCCCGACCACGTGATCCAGGAGCTCGAGACGAAGCGCCAGGTGGTGTTCCGCTACTGCGATCCGACCGGCGAGGTCACCGCCGACGCCAACCCGAACGGCTCGCTGCACGCCATCGCCGGGGTGTGCAACGAGAAGGGGAACGTGCTGGGAATGATGCCGCATCCCGACCGCTGCGCCGAGGAGGTTCTCGGCCGTGCGGTCGGGATGCGGCAGTTCGACTCGATCGTGCACGCCTGGACGGTGGCGCGCCGCAACAGAATCTGACCGGGCGGCGGCAGCGCGGCGCGGGGGACGAAACGAAGACATGGCGACGATACGCGAACCCGAGGTGACCCGCGAGCTGGCGCGGCAGGAGGGGATGACCGGCGAGGAGTTCGAGCGCGCCTGTGCCCTGCTCGGCCGCACCCCCACGTTCACCGAGCTGGCGATCATCGCGGTGATGTGGTCGGAGCACTGCTCGTACAAGAGCAGCCGCATGCATCTGAAGAAACTGCCGACCGAGGGCCCGCGCCTGATTCAGGGGCCGGGCGAGAACGCCGGCATCGTCGACGTCGGCGACGGCATCGTCGCCGTTTTCAAGATGGAGAGCCACAACCACCCGTCGTTCGTCGAGCCCTACCAGGGAGCGGCGACCGGGGTGGGCGGCATCCTGCGCGACATCTTCACGATGGGGGCGCGGCCGATCGCGTCGCTCGACTCGCTGCGGTTCGGGGCGATCGACGCGCCGCGCATGCGCTATCTCGTCGGCGGCGTTGTCGCCGGCATCGCCGGCTACGGCAACTGCATCGGCATCCCGACCGTCGGCGGCGACGTCGTCTTCCACCCGTCGTACGACAACAACATCCTGGTCAACGTCTTCAGCCTGGGCATCGCCCGCGCCGACAAGATTCACAAGGGGATTGCCTCGGGGGTCGGCAACCCGGTCATGTACGTCGGCTCGCGCACAGGACGCGATGGCATCCATGGCGCCAGCCTGCTGGCGTCGGCCGAGTTCGACGCCGAGTCCGAGACCAAGCGGCCGACGGTGCAGGTGGGCGACCCGTTCACCGAGAAGCTCCTGCTCGAGGCCTGTCTCGAGGCGATGAAGGAGCGCGGCATGGTGGTCGGCATCCAGGACATGGGCGCCGCCGGGCTGACCTCCTCGAGCCTCGAGATGGCGGCCCGTGGCGGCGCCGGCATGGATATCGACATCGACAAGGTGCCGCTGCGCGAGGCCGGCATGACGCCGTACGAGATCATGCTGTCCGAGTCACAGGAGCGCATGCTCCTGGTCGCCACCCCCGAGAGCGAGGCGCGTGTCCGCGCCCTGTTCGAGAAGTGGGACCTCGAGGCCGCGGTCATCGGCCGGGTCACCGACGGCGGCCGCGTGCGCATCTCCTGGAAAGGGACGACGGTCGCCGACCTGCCGGCCGCCGCGCTCGCCGACGACGCGCCGCGCTACGACCGGCCGCACGCCCGCCCGGCGTGGCAGGACGAGGTCCAGCGCCTGCAGCTCGAGCGCGTCGCCGAGCCCGCCGATGCCGGCGCCGTGCTGCTGCGCCTGATGACATCGCCCAACCTGGCGTCGCGCGAGTCGATCTACCAGGTCTACGACCACATGGTGCGCACCAACACCGTCGTCCGGCCGGGGTCCGATGCCGCCGTCATCCGGCTCAAGGGCGGCACCACGGCGCTGGCGCTGACCTCCGACTGCAACCCGCGCTACTGCTATCTCGACCCGGAGGAGGGCGCCCGCCTGGCGGTCGCCGAGGCGGCGCGCAATCTGGCGTGCGCCGGCGCCGTGCCGATCGGCACCACCGACTGCCTGAACTTCGGCAATCCCGAGCGACCCGAGATCATGTGGCAGTTCGTGCGCTCGATCGACGGCATCGCCGACGCCTGCCGCGCCTTCGAGGCGCCGATCGTCGGCGGCAACGTGTCGTTCTACAACGAGACCGAGGGGAAGGCGATCCATCCGACGCCGATGATCGCCATGGTCGGCCTGCTCGAGGATGTGCGCGCCGCGCTGACCCAGTGGTTCCGGAACGCGGGGGACGCCGTGCTGCTGCTCGGCGAGCCGGGCGGCAGCCTGGCCGCGAGCGAGTACCTGGCGGTGGTGCACGGCCTCGAGGCCGGTCGCCCGGCGCCGGTCAATCTGAAGGCCGAGCGCGCCATCCACGACGCGGTGCGCGCGGCGCGCGACGCCCGGCTCATCGTCTCGGCGCACGACTGCTCCGAGGGGGGCCTGGCCGCGGCGCTGGCCGAGTGCTGCATCACCGCCCCGGGCGGGGCCGTCGGCGCGCGCATCTCACTCGACGCGACCGGCCGGCTCGATGCGCTGTTGTTCGGCGAGGCGCCGTCGCGGATCATCGTCTCGGCGACCGCCCAAAACCGCCCCCGCCTCGAGACCATGTTCCGCGCCATGGACGTGCCGCACCGGGTCATCGGCGAGGTCGGCGGCGCCAGCCTGAAGATCACGGTGGGGAAGAGCGTGGTGGTCGACCTCGATGCCGCCGAGCTGCGCACCGCCTGGAAGGCGGCCCTGCCGCTGCTGCTCCGCAAGCCCGCGTGACCCTGACCCGGGGGGATACCGCGTGACCCGCAGTCGAGCCGTGTTCGGCATCCTGTATCTTCTGCTGCTGCTCGTCGCGACCGGATGTTCGACGGCGAGCCGGGCGATCCGCAGCACCTTCGCCGACTACAACCAGACGGTGCACTTCAACGAGGGGCAGGAGATGCTCCTCAACTTGGTGCGCATCAAGTACCGCGAGACGCCGCTCTTCCTCAAGGTGGGGGCGCTGTCGTCGTCGTACTCGTTCGAGGCCACGGCCGGCGCCAACTTCGGCAAGGGGACGGGGGGCAAGGCATACGGGCTCGAACTCGGCTCGAGCGTCTCGAGCCGGCCGACCATCACCTACACGCCGATCGAGGGGAACACCTTCGTCAAGCAGATCCTGGCCGAGATCGACCGCGAGACCTTCGTCCTGTTGGTGCGTTCGGGATGGCGCATCAGCACCCTGTGTCACGTCCTGGTCGAGCGCATCGGCGACAGCCTCAACGACGACGATGCGCCATCGTACGATCGCTTCAAGTCGGTCGTCGCGACGCTGCAGGAGGCGCAGGACGCCAACCACATCGAGTTCACCCTCGAGGATGACGTCCTCGGGATGACCGTGCTGACCCACAGGATGAGCCTCGCCAGCGACGAGCAGGCGGCCGAGATGCA
>Ga0210377_10001383_pt1 | contig 22250 bp, 23 predicted proteins | sample PLM4_65_b1redo_FD_155480 | JGI IMG/M metagenome (GOLD analysis project Ga0210377, IMG submission 155480) | Groundwater sediment microbial communities from an aquifer in East River, Colorado, USA - PLM4_65_b1 redo | ecosystem: Environmental > Terrestrial > Soil > Riparian zone | place: USA: East...
CCGATCCCGACACGACCGTGGTGTCGATCCTCTGATACGGGCTTTCCACCCGTCGCAGCGAGAAACCGGCGTCGAGATCGACCGTGAGGCGAAGCCGGTTGACGCGGCTCGAGCCGGGGATATTCACCGGCGGTGTGACCCGGCTGGCGTCCGGAACCTGATCCGTATCGACGGACCATCCGACGCCAACCGGCACCGCCGGCTTTTCCTGTCCGGGGATGTAGCGAGGCCCGATCGTCATCGGGAAGCGCAGGCTGAACACGGTGTCGTGATAGCCGACGTTCTGCTGGTAGTTGATCGCCACGACGACCTCTTCGCCCGCGCCGACATTCGCGATCGACACCGTGAAGAGGTTCGGCCGCTCCTGCGAGAGCAGCGATGCCTTCTTCCCTTCGCTCTTCGCCTGCTCGTACGTCTTCTCGGCTTCCTTGCGCTCCTTGATCTCGCCTTCGATGACGCGCTGCCCGATCGTCATCCGCAGCCGATCGACGGCCGCGTCTTCCGGCAGCGGAAACGCGTAGACGGCTTCGGCGCAGGTCGTCTCCGGATTGCGGAACGTCTGCGTGACCTCCCCGCGGAGAATCATGCCGCGCACCTGGAGATCGACGACCGTGTCGACGGTCGGCGCGGCGATGTAGAGGCCGGCCTGGCTGGTTCTGAGCAGCATCATCCCGCTCTTGACCTGATCGAGCGTGACGACTTCCTGTTGTGCGAGTGCTGCGATGGGAAACAGAAAGATGGCCAGTGCGAAGAATCGGGGTTTCATGGCTCAGCTCCTCCGCATCCCAATTGGCGTCCGGTTCTTGGCGGGGGCGGGGAGCGGGTGGGGAAAGGTGAGGGCGGATTGTGGCGAAATGAGGCAGTGCTGAGTGCTGAGTGCTGAGTGCTGAGTGCTGAGTGGGCGGTTACTCAGTACTCAGCACTCAGTACTCAGTACTTGAATATTGGCCTGTAGAATCGAGACCGTGCCTACGATTGCCATCGTCGACGACGAAGCGAACATCCGCGAGACCGTGGCGTTCGCGCTGCGCCGTGAAGGCTACGAGGTGCAACTGTTCGCGGACGGCGCGGAAGCGTGGGCGGCATTCGAGTCGTCGATCCCCGATCTCGTGATCCTCGACATCCTGATGCCACGCATGGACGGCCTCGAGCTTTGCCGGCGATTCCGCACGCTGTCCGATTCCGTGCCGATCATCTTCCTCACCTCGCGCGACGATGAAGTCGACCGCATCCTCGGCCTGGAGCTGGGCGGGGACGATTACCTCGTGAAGCCGTTCTCGATGCGCGAGCTGATCGCACGCGTGCGCGTTCTCTTCCGCCGCGCGGCGCGTCGGGCGAAGGAGCCGGGCGAAGACGAGACCATCCTGCGCGTCGGGTCGCTCGAGCTCGACCCGCAGCGGTTCATCGTGCGGTGGAAAGGCCAGCCGATCGAGCTGACCGTCACCGAGTTTCTGATGCTGCAGGCGCTCGTGCGCCACCCCGGCCACGTGAAGACGCGCCAGCAGTTGACGCGCGACGGCTACCCGCACGACAACTACGTGAGCGAACGCACGATCGACAGCCATGTCAAACGCATCCGCAAGAAGTTCGAGGCCATCGATCCGCAGTTCGACCGCATCGACACGGTCTACGGCATGGGCTATCGCTATCAGCCGGAATCAACCGGAGCCCGCTGATGCGCTCCGTCTCTCGCCTCTTCTCGCGCATCTCGCTCCGCCTGATGCTGTTCAATCTGCTGCTCGTGTTTCTTCCGATCGGCGGCGTGCTGCTCCTCGGCACGTACGAGCAGAATCTCGAGGCCACGGAGCGCGACGCCATGCAGCGCCAGGCCCGGCTCATCGTCACGATGATCCAGACGAACGAAGTGCCGTCGCTGACGAAAGCGGCGCCGATCGCGCGGCAGATCGGACCGAATGACGGGCGCGTGCGCGTCGTCGATCCCGAAGGGCACGTCGTCGTCGATTCCGGCGCGCTGAGCGACACCGGAAGCGAAGAAGAGTCCTCGGGCGGTCCGCAGCGAAACTGGTTGTATCGGCTGGGCGCCGCCGTGATGAAAAGACCGCTGCAATGGTTCCGTCCGGCCACGCATCCGCTGACGTCGAGCGAAGCGTACGAGCGCTCGCCGATTCTGCGCGGCAAGGAAGTGCAGGACGCGCTCCTCGGACTCACCGGCAGCGAGAAGCGCGTGTCCTCCGCGCCCGATCGACAGGTGATGCTCTACACCGCGCTGCCGATCTATCAGCGCGGCGACATCATCGGCGCGGTGGTCATCTCGCGTCCGACGGACGACATCCGCCAGGACATTCACGCCATCCGCCTGGCGATTCTCCGCATCTTTCTGATCTCGGTCGTGCTGGCGATGATCCTGGCGCTGATGGTGAGCACGACGATCGTGCGTCCGCTGCGCCAGCTTCGAAAGGAAGCCGGCGAGATCCTCGATCGCCGCGGCCGCCTGCGTGGCCGCTTCAAAGGATCGGTGAAGCGGGACGAGATCGGCGACCTCTCGCGCGCGCTCGAACGCCTGACTCGCCGGCTCGAACAGCATCAGCAGGCCACCGAGGCGTTCGCGTCGGAGGTATCACATGAGTTCAAGAACCCGCTGGCGTCGATTCGCATGGCCACGGAGATGTTGTCGCAGGTCGAGACGCCGAACGAGCGCGCGCGGTTCCTTCGCATCACGGAATCCGAGATCGCGCGGATGGAGAACCTCCTGACAACGGTTCGCGAGATCACTGTGATCGACGCCGAGATCCAGAAGGAGGAGCGCAGCGAGGTCGACGTGGCCGAGCTGCTGCGCCGCATCATCGAAGGTTTCCGGCTTCGCGAGCGCGACAAAGTCGTGTTCGACCTCCAGACCGGCGACAAGCCGCTCGTCGTGCACGCATCGGAAGACCGGCTGCTGCAGGTGTTCGAGAACATCCTCGACAATGCGGCGAGCTTCGCGCCGCGCGGATCGACGGTGAATGTGAACGCCAGCGCGCCCGATCGCTCGATCGTCGTCCGCGTCCGCGATCACGGTCCCGGCATTCCCGAAGAAAACCTCGGACGCATCTTCGATCGCTTCTTCACCTATCGCCCCGAGCAGCAGCGCGACCACCGTCACACCGGCCTCGGCCTCTCGATCGTGAAAGCGATCGTCGAGGGCTACGGCGGGAGCGTCGGCGCGGCAAACGAGACGGACGGCGGCGCGGCGTTCGAGGTGCGGTTGCCGGCGTAACGTCATCCTGAGCCCCGAAGGCGGCGAAGGATCTCAGAATACGCAACTCGAGATCCTTCGCTTCGCTCAGGATGACGTGAGCCGCTTACGGCAGCCCGCGAGGTGCGGTAACCATCTCGGTCACTGGTCCGCCGGCGTTACCTGATCGCGCGGCGATGTGCGGCGCTGGCAATGAACGCGAATCCGATCGCAATGATGCGGATGATCTGCTCGACTCCGGTCGCCACCGTCACCGACACGCCCAGCGTCGGCCGCAGCGCCAGCCAGAGGTCGTACATCAGCCACATCGCTTCGCACAGGGCGAGGTAGAGCCACGTGTGCATCAGCAGGCCGCCGCGCAGCGCCAAAGCAGGAAAGATCAGCGGAATGATCAGCGCGATGCCGACGATGTCGCCGAGCGTGGAGATGATCAGCACCGAGTCGGCGCCGGCCATGGCGATCCCCCGCATCAGAGGGAATCCGCCGACGGCCAGAGCGACGATCATGCCTCCGATCACGGACGCGGTCTGCGTCGACCGCGAGACGGGAGCAGTGAGGCCGGTTCCGCGCCACGCGCTGACGAACATCCAGAGCGACAACGCGATGAGCACGTTCTGCAGAATCAACATGCCGTCGAGTACCGGCCTGCTGAGAACCAGCCGCGGCATGAGGAGCGCGGCCAGGCGCAGTGCGTACCGGATTGCCGCGAGCAGATAACCCGCTCCGAATGCCGTCCAGCAGAAGAACAGCTTCTCCCCCCACTCGAATCGCGCCGCCGTTGCCAGCGCGCTGAACGCGGTGAACAGAGCGACCACGATCAGAACGGCGCGGTAATACAGCGCGGCGCTCGGATCGTCCATCAACAATCCGACGGCGACAATCGCACCGGTGACGAACGGAATCGCGATCAGCTTGCTCAGACCGCGAGCTCCCTGCGGATTTCGGCGAGCACTTTGTCCGCGCTGGCTTTGCCGAGGAGCGTGCGCAGCATCGGCCCCAGCGCGTCGAGAAGGGCGGGGACCTGCGCTCGCGTGATCGAATCAGGATCCGTCGAGAGCGCCTGTTTCGCAAACAGCTTCAGCGCGTTCGCGGTGCTGAACGGTCCGAGATACTCGGACAGCCGCGCCCGGATCAGGTCCGCCGGCCTCTTCACACTGTCAGCCACTGGCATTCTTGATTGGGCTGAGGAAAGTATAACGTCCTCGGCATTTACCCCAGCTTCGCGGTGGCCAGGAATTGCGGCTTGTGTCGCGCCGTCGTCGCCTGCTCGTACGCATACGCGTACTTGATGAGCTCCGGCTCGCTCCACGCTCCGGCGAAGAAGGAGAGGCCGACCGGCAGACCGAACACGAGTCCGGCCGGCACGGTGATGTGCGGATAACCCGCTACGGCCGAGGGCGTCGAATAGCCGCCGGTGAAGTGATCGCCGTTCGCCAGGTCCGTCGGCCACACCGGCCCTCCCGTCGGCGCGATCAGCGCATCCACCTTGTGCTTCGCGAGCGTGGCATCGATTCCTTCGGCACGCGACAGGCGCCGATTCTTCGCCAGCGCTTTCAGGTACTTCTCACTCGTGAGAGGCCCTTTCTTCTGCGCCTGCTCGAAGAGCTCCTGACCGAAGTACGGCATCTCGCGATCTCGATTCTCCTCGTTGAACTTCATCAGATCAGCGAGCGTGCGCGCCTTCACGTCCGGCGACGTGCCGGCGAGGTACTTGTTCAGGTCGGTCTTGAACTCGTACAGCAGCACCTCGAGCTCCGTGTCGTCGTACTTCCCGGCCGACGGCATCTCCGCTGGATCGACGATCGTCGCGCCGAGCTGCTTGATCGCATCGATCGCTTCCTTCATCAGCGCATCGACATGCTGATTGAAGCCGAAGAAGTGGCGCACGACTCCGATCCGGGCGCCCTTCAATCCGTCTTTGTCGAGATACTTCGTGTAATCGGGTTGCGGCTTGCTCGTCTTCGTGACCGCGTCCCTCGGATCGACGCCGGTCAGCACAGACAGAAGCGCCGCCGCGTCGGCCACTGTTCGCGTCATCGGCCCCGCCGTGTCCTGACTGTGCGCGATCGGGATGATTCCGGATCGTCCGACGAGTCCCAGCGTCGGCTTGATTCCGACGAGTCCGTTCGCAGACGACGGACACACAACGGAGCCGTCCGTCTCCGAGCCGACGCCGATGGCCGCGAGATTGGCCGCGATCGCTGAGCCGGTGCCGGAGCTCGATCCGCACGGATTGCGATCGAGCACATACGGATTGCGCGTCTGCCCTCCCCGCCCGCTCCATCCGCTCGTCGAATGCGTGGAGCGGAAATTCGCCCATTCGCTGAGGTTCGTCTTGCCGATAATGACCGCACCCGCCGCGCGCAGTCGTTCGGCAACCCACGCGTCGCGCACCGCGATGTTGTCGGCCAGAGCCAGCGACCCGGCCGTGGTGTGCATCCGGTCGGCGGTGTCGACGTTGTCCTTGATGAGAACCGGGACTCCGTGCAGCGGACCGCGCGATCCTTTCTGTTTTCGTTCATCGTCGAGCGCATCGGCGATCGACTGCGCGTCGGGATTGAGCTCGATGACGGCGTTGATCGCGGGCCCGCGCTTGTCCAGCTCATCGATGCGGCCGAGGTACATGTCGGTGAGCGATCGCGCGGTGAAGCGGCCGCTGTGCATCGCATCCTGCAGATCGGCGACCGTCATCTCCGACAGCTCGAACTGTGGCGTGGCCGGTCCGGCCGGCTGCAATATCGTCTGCGGCGCGGCACTGGCCACCGGATGCGCGATCGCCAGCGCTGCTCCCGCGGCAGCAAGCCCGAGGAAGTGTCGTCGGTCGAGGGCCGGATCGTGTTCAGACATCGTTTCCTCCATCACAAAGTAGATACGATTCCACCGATGAAAGCCATGCGGTTGATCGCGACCGGCGAACGCCTGCGAATGCATCACCTCGACGATCCGTCTCCGCGAGCCGGCGAAGTCGTTGTCGACATCCGCGCAGCGGGGATGTGTCACAGCGATGCTCATTACCGCGCGGGGCGCGGGAGCGTGCGGCTTCCGCTCACGCTCGGACATGAGATTGCCGGTGTCGTCTCCGCGATCGGCGACGGCGTGAGCTCCGTTCACCGCGGTGATCGGGTTGCGATTCACTACCTCGCCAACGCCGACATGATCGGCAAGGAGCGCGACGGCGGATACGCGGAGAAGATCGTCGTTCCCGCCGCGAACGCGGTGCCGATTCCGGACACCATTCCGTTCGACCAGGCCGCGATCATGATGTGCTCGACGGCGACCGTGTATCACGCTCTCCGACTGGCGGGATTCCAGCGCGGTGAGTCCGTCGCGATCCTCGGCTTCGGCGGTCTCGGGTTCTCGGCGCTGCAGGTCGCGCGCAAACTCGGCGCGGGCCGCATCATCGCGGTCGATGCAGTGCCCTCGAAGCTGGAGCTCGCGAGATCGCTCGGCGCCGAGGTCGGAGGCGAGCTGATGGACATCGATGTCGCGCTCGAGCTCTCGGGTCACGCCCCGCTGTGTCTCGAAGCGCTGCGAGCGCTGGCACCCGGCGGACGGTTGATGCTCGTTGCGATCAATCTGCGCTCCCTCACCATCGATCCTTACGCCGACGTCCTCTGCCGCGAGCGGCGCATCATCGGATGTTCCGATCACACGCTCGAGGAGTTGCAAGAGCTGATGCGCATGGATCTCGATCTCTCCGGTGCGATCACGCGAAGAATTCCACTCGAGGAAGGCGCGATCAACGATGTGTTGGACGATCTCGATCGCGGGACATCGCACCTGCGAACCGTGATCGTTGGTTGACGCTCGTGAAAGTCGTCGTGCTGCGGCTTGTTTTCGTTGACCGTCGACCGTTCACCGTTGACAGGGCGGCACCGCCAGTGCGGAACGGCATCGCTCCGGCGTCGCAGAGGCCGGCGCGTCGAACTGCGTGTCGCCGCGAAAGGTCATGGTTCGGCCGTCCACGAGTCGCGTCTGCGAGCTGCTGTTAACCAACGGAAGCCCTTCGGCGTTTCTATCGTAGCCGGAGGTTCGCCGCATCAGCCCAGCCGATCCATGGAACATTCTTGTGCTTGCAGTCGTGATTGCCTCACTTCTGCTCGTGGGAATCGTCAGCGGCACCATCGCCAGGCATTTGATTCAGGTTGCGCCGGCGACGATGCTTCTGATCGTGCTGCTGCGGTATCGACCTTCATGGTGGCCGGCCTCCGTCCTCGCGATTCACCTCTTTTGGTCTTTCATCATGCTCATGATCTGGCTCTTCCTGGCAGGGGTCGCTCACGTGGTCACCGGCAGCTTTACCGTCACCGAGATCGCGCTCACCGGCGCGATCGGCGTTGCAAGCATCTTTGGCTGCGTTGTCGCGGTACGCAACCTCCGTTCGACCTCCTGGCGTGCTGCTGTTCCAGCATTTCTCGTCGCCGTTATCGCCCAAATAGCAGCAATGTGGGTAAGCCTGCAGCCAGGGATTGCGACACATTGAACTCCTTCGGCAGCTGAGGCGGCATCCCTGAACCGTCATCGAGCACCACGTCGAATGCTCAGTGAAGCGCGCCGTCCAACTCCGTAGCAGCCGCCGCCGCCCGCGTTGACAGCGACCCCACCCGGCCATACGATTACGGACTTACTGATGGATTTCCGTGACAGAGGAATCGTTGCCTCGGTCATGCAACAGTCGAATTCCGGAACGAGGAGGTTGTCTCTCATGCGCGCTACTTCCTGCGCCATCCCGGCCCGCGGAGTCCTCATTCTCGGTGCACTAATCGTGCTCTCTGCGTTCCCTCGCGCAGCGCACGCGCAGACTCCGACGATCAACGACTTCACCGAATACACGTACGCCGTCCCGGCGGGCGGGATCGGATCCTTTGCCGATTTTCCGGTGACCCGTACGTTCCCTGCGCCGATCGGATCGCTGCAGCTCTTCATCGTCGGCGGTCGTGCCGACGACATCGGCTACGTCGGCTCGAGACTGGTGACCAATGTTCCAGCGATGTGTGCGGACGTCGGGACCGTGACTTCCGTTCAGGACGTGACCGATCAGGTGACGATCAGCGGAGACACGGCGACCTTTGTCCTGCGCGCGCAGGAGAACTGCTGTTGCGTGACCGGATGGGGAACTGCGACCCAGGGCGACCGGGCGAATGCACGCTTTCAGTGGGTCGTCACATTGGGGTGCCAGGTTTCCGGTCAGACGTCCACCGATCCGCAGGCGCTCTCGTTCGAGCAGGGGAACACGGTGACGGAGGTCGGTCAATCTCGCATCGCACCGGCGGAGGATACCGCCGCGCGCGCGGCCGAACTCGAGTCGGCGCTGGATGCGGTTCAGCCCTACGTCGAGATCGATGACAACGGGCTGGAGCGTCTGCGGGCAGCGGAGGCGCGTAAGGCCGGAGTCCCGGGCGAGGCGATCGGGCTGGCCATGCGCGTGATCGCCCTCGACAACCGAGTCATTGCCGCGGCACAGCGCGGTGAGGAGGCCGATCTCGGGCGAGCCGAATTCGAGTTCATCGAACCGCTCTTCCTGCAGATCGCACAGACCGATCCGTGCGGAACGCGCCAGAATCCGGCGCCCTGTCCCCCGCGCGTCGAGTCCGGCCTGTTCTTCTTCACGCGTGATGAGGTCATCCGCTCCCTCGAGGCTCTCGGCTATCACCGGACCTCGAATTACGCGGGCGGAAGCAGGGGCAACGACTACTCGCGCGTCGTTCCGCACGCGTGCGGCGGCAGCACGTTCCGCGTGCAGGCGATCATCCATCAGCGCGACCCCTGCTGGACCTATAACACTCAGGGTCCCGAGCCGAACCCCGAGGTGCTCGAGTACGTCTGGCCGCGTCTCGGGTGGCCCGGATACGTGCGGTGGTGGCATCTGCACTTCTGCTGAACGAGAATGGTCGGCGGGGAGCGCGATGCGCTGCCCGCCGCCACTGATGCGATTCTTCCGACCCGATGCCGTCCGGATCACCCTTCTGGCGGTGTTCCTCTTCATTGCCTTCCTCGGATGGCGCGAGTCCGGCGCATTTTCCGACCACGGAGATGCACCGGCCACAGGGTTCTGGACGCTCTGGATGGCGCTCCTCGCTCCGCTTGGACTCCTGTTGTTGCTCTTTCGGAAAGCGGGTGTGACGATCGACCTCTTTCGCGCCGCGCCAGTCGTGTTCTGGGCCGTGCAGATCATCTACCTCTACGCCATGGGGTGCGCGATCGCCTCAATCGCTGGCGCAGTGTCACGGAAGATCGCTTCTGTTGCCCGCCGCTGACCAATCGCAGCCGAATCTACCTCGACCAGCTTTGTGAACCGATGTGTGGTGGTGGCTGTTCTGGACATCATCCCATCAGCATCGCTTTGAACATTGCAGCGCAATTTTGCGACTGCGTCACGAGGTGGGCCTTCTCATCTCATCTGAACGCGGGATCCGTTGGGCGGACGCAATCACCCGCCGCAGGTCATGCCGTGACACAACGGCGTAACGAATACGCTCGCGCCGTGCGATCACGTGACTATGCCAGCAAATGGTTGGAGTAGTCTGGGCGCCATGCGCGCGATCACCGGACTCCTTCTGCTGTTACTTGTTCCTCCCGGCACGGCAAACGCGGCCGGCTTTGCTGATATCGGTTACGGCCCGCATCCCGTTGGCTACCGTTCGCTGCTGAGATCCGATCCATCGCGGACCTTCGTCGATGATGGCAGGGTCGTCGGGCAGCGGCCGGTGCGGATCGACCTCTGGTATCCAGCCAGGAAGGAAAGCGGAAAGGCGATTCTGTTTCGCGAGTATGTGGCCGCCGACGGTGGTGTCACGGCGGTCAAGCCGGAACTGCTGGAGACCGTAATGCGCGCGGCGCGCGGAGCAGCGTTTGGGGAGGGCAGCTTCCCGCTCGTCGTCTACGCGCACACAGAGACCTGCAAGAAGGCGATCCTCGCCGAGTACCTCGCCAGTCACGGCTTCGTTTTCGCGTCGCCGGCCGTCCTCGGCACGTACGACAAGGAGATCGACCCAGGCATGACCGACGTTGAAACGCAGGCGCGCGACCTCGAGTTCACAATCGGCACTGTTGGTGCGCTCGCGGCGGTTGACAGTACCCGCGTGGCGACCGCCGGCATGAGCTTCGGCGCGCTGAGCGCGCTTCTTGTCGCGATGCGCAACGGGAACGTCGACGCGGTCATGAGTTTCGATGGTGGGATCGGCTCGACACCGAACGTCGAAAACTTCGGCTTCGAGCGGTCGCCGTTCCACGACACGACCCGCTTGCGCGTTCCGATCCTTCACCTCTTTGGTCCGAAGGTTCCGGGCACGCAACTCGACTACCTTCGCAGTCTTGTGTACGCCGAGCGCTATTTCGCACCGTTCGAGCCGCTGGATCATAGCGACTTCTCCGGCGCCGCCGTCTTCACGGACGACGGCGCGAAGCACGCCGCGTTCGGTGCGGTGCTCGATACGGTTCGCTCGTTTCTCAACCGGGTCTTTCGCGGTAGTAGCGACGCGTTCCCATCGACCGTCGAGACGCTCGCCGCAAAGCCGGCGCCCCCGACGATCGAGGAGGTTCGCCATCTGGTTCGGCATCGCGGAGCCAAGGCTCTCCGCGAACGTTTGCAGCCTTATCCGCTCGAAATCCTACGCAAGACCGCGAGTTGGCTGAACGATTACGGCAAGGCAGCCGAGGCGCGAGAAGTCCTGGCGATTGCAGTGGAATCGTATCCGCAATCTGCACGCGCGCATTTCGGCCTGGCTGTGATTCTGATCAACCTCGGCGACAGCATGAAAGCCGCGAAGCACTTCGCCAGGTCGCTGGAGCTTGCACCGACCGATCCACTGCTCGACGAGGCGGCACGAAAAAGAATCATCGATTCGGCCGCTGAGCGTCTCAAATTATTACGGCCGCTCGATCACTGAGCCACTGATTCGCGGCCGCTAAGTTCGGCGGATAACGAACGGATCGAGATCGAGCCTGACGCCGTAGTCCCCTGGGGATCAGGGGAGCGTGAAGTGCGCTGCCTGTGATGCCGCATGATGAACTGGATCAGCTCAAAGCGCTTCCGCCGTCCAGCGATACTGCCGTCTAACGGGCGGACTCGACTCGTCGGGATGAACAGCAGGCGGAGCGGGGCACGGCGTATCGGCACCTTCTTCTTCTCATGATGATTGTCGAATGTAGCTGCCCGCGCTGCCCCGCCGCTCCCCGGCCGGCGGAATCAGCAGCTCGATCCAGTCGCCTTCGAACCACATCTCGATCTCGCTCTCCTTCGGCTTCTCGTCGGTCCCGCGGGGGCGAAGCCGGTCGTCGAGATGGAACCGCCGTCCGCCAGTCCAGCGAACGCGGACCTTTTCACACTGGTGAGCGGAGATGTCGGGTGGACGGTTCTCTCCTCGAAGGCGCCCCTCCAGGTATTGAACGAACTGGTCACGCTGGTCCTCGCCGATCATGGCGATCTCGAATCGCGGCGCCGTCGGAATCGGCGTCGTCGACAGCAGCAGGTTCGGCCCCACCGAACGGATGTTCATCACTTCGAAAAGCAGGTACGCGCCGCTCGCATTGACGCCGTCCATCTTCACGTCGATCTCGATCGGCTCGAGCGTCCGCGCCTCCTCCAGCAGCAGTTCGAGGATCTCCTGCTCAGTCTCCTCTTTCGGCAGGCCGCTCTTGGCCCGGGCTTTCTTGAGGTCGTGCACAATCTCCGGAAACACACCGAGCCCGAAGCCCTCGACGAAGAGAGCCGTCTTTCGTTTCATCTTCACGGATGGAAGAAAGAACGGATGGCGGCTGCTGGCCCCCCATCGTCCGATCAGCGTCTCCACCTTTCCGACGATGCCGAGGCTTCGGGCGATGTTGTTGGCTGTGCCGAGGGGGAGAATGGTCACCGGAGCGTTCCGGGTTTCCGCCACCGCCTTCATCACCTTTCCCACTGTCCCGTCGCCCCCGGCGGCAGCGATCAGATCGGTGTCGAGCTCTTTCACCACATCGATCGCATCCGTTGAATAGTAGGTGGCCTGATGGCCGGCCTGTTCTACGGCTGCGCAGAGCGCGTCCCGTCCGAATGTGTCGGTACCCGATTTGGGGTTATGCACCAGGGTGACTCTCAGGGATGGCTTCCGATCTGCTTATCTCTTCGTGCCCGCGAAACGTGAACCTGACGAAGGATGATGGGTATGCGCATTCTGGTAGCCAATGATGATGGGATCTACAGTCCTGGAATTGCAGCGCTCGCCGAGGTTGCCAGCCAGTTCGGAGAGGTACGGGTGGTGGCGCCCGACGTCGAACAGTCTTCGATGGGACATGCGATCAGCACGACGAGACCTCTCTCATTCCGACCCACGCAGTTAAAGAACTTCGAAGCCTACAAGGTCAATGGTACCCCGGCCGACTGCGTGGCCCTCGGCGCGCATCTCTGGGAAAGTGTCGATCTCGTTCTCTCAGGTATCAACCTCGGCGTGAACGTCGGCAACGCCATGTGGCATTCAGGAACTCTCGCTGCCGCCAAGCAGGCCACGCTCCTCGGCTTTCGCGGCATCGCCTTCAGCACGCCGGCGACCCCGACGCTGCCTGACTTCGAACGGCTCGCCCCGTTCGTGCACGAGGTGCTCGATCTCCTCCTGAAGGAACCCCACCTCCGGCTCGTCAACGTCAATCTGCCTGCCGAGCCCAAAGGCATTCGCTGGACGAGGCAATCGGTCCGCCACTACGACGGCAGAGTCGTCCCCGCCAAAGATCCGATGGGACGTGCGGTCTATTGGCTCACCGTCAAACCGATCGAAGAGCCCGAAGAAGGCACCGACCGCTGGGCCATGGAACACGACCTGGTCTCGCTGACGCCGCTCCGCGTCGACCTGACCGACGAGCAGGAGCTCGCGCGCATCGCGGCAAGTAGCGCGCCGGTGTGAGGCGCTGTGCTTTGCGGTCGCACGCAACGGTCCGCTGAGCTCTGGGGACAGGCCGCGCGGTTGAGCGCGGGATCCGTTGGGCCGATTCGCGTGAAATGAGGAGAATTCACCGCCCGTCACGCGTCGTGATGCACCACGGAAGAACACGCCTCGGCATCATCCGGGCACTCTACAGAGACTGTCGTGACCGCGCGCATCGCGTCTCGCCGGCTCCGTACAGGTATCATCTACAGCTCGGAGTTCTTGTCTGAAGATCAGGATGGAACGTAGTCCGTCGGGACGGCCCGGCGATGGCGAGTTTGCCGCCTACGCAAAGAAAGACATCGAAGCCGTCAAGGGCGACGATGCTGTCGAGGCTCTACTGTCTCAGGCAAACGACGTTGGGCGCGTCCTCGAGCAAGTCTCAGAAGCGGTGGCGCAGGGACTGACCTATGCCATCGGGAAATGGACTCTGAAGCAGGTGATTGGGCACATGCTCGACGACGAGCGCATTTTCGCCTATCGGATCCTCTGTCTGGCGCGCAACGACCAGCGGTCATTGCCGGGTTTCGACGAAAACGAGTACATGGCGTTCAGCGACTTTGAAAGCCGGCCACTCGCCAGTTTGCTCTCGGAGTACAGCACTGTCAGAGCGGCGACAGTGGCGTTGCTGCAGTCGTTCAGTGAAGAAGTCTGGCAGCGTAAGGGGATGGTAAATGGCTATGAGGCATCAGTGCGGGGCCTGGCATTTCACATTGCCGGACATGAGCTACACCATCTCCAAATCATCCGCGTGCGCTACCTGAAGATCCTCCCATGACCCTCAAGCAGGACCGCCACCTCGCCAGCGCCGACCGCGTGATCAACGATCAACCGGTCACAGTGCTCGCCCGAACAGCCCAAGCGCGATGGTCATGCACATCCGCGCCGTTTCGGCATCGTACCGCGAGCCTTCATCGCGCATGAACGCGTGCTCGGCGTTCACCTCGTGCCAACTGAACAGAACGCCCGACTCATGTAGCGCTTTGTGGATGACCACGCGTCCCTCCGGCGGCACGTGCGGATCCTGGCGGCCGAAGATCGTCACCAGCTCGCCCTTCATTTCGCGGACGCGCGCGAGCGTGTCGGCGTTTTTCCCCTCGCCGAGCGTTCCGCTGTGAAGGTCGGTCGGATAGAACGAGCAGCAAGCCAGGATCGCCGGCTTCAGAGCGGCGCGGAACGCGAGGTGCCCGCCGATGCAGAAGCCGACGGTCCCGATGCGCCCATTGCACATCGCGTGTTCGCGCAGCGCGCGGATCAGCACGTCGGCGTCGTTGTCGAACGTCGAGAGCTTCGTCTTGTGCTTGTACGCGTTGCCCTTGTCCTTCCCCACATCGTCGTAGCCCAGGACGGTGCCGGGAGGCTCGTGCTCGTGGTAGATCTCGGGCGCCATCACGACGTAGCCATGGCTGGCGAACTGCGTACAGAGCCGGGCGATCGGCGGCGTCTGCTGAAAGATCTCCGGATAGAGCACGAGTCCGGGATAACGCCGCGACGCGCCGCTCGGCACCGGCGCGTAGACGTGCGTGCGCATCGTGCCGGTCGGCGTCTCGAGATCGCGGTGCTCGTAGCGGACGATCATCGCGCCGGCGCTCCGTATCGCAATGCGATCAGACGCGGAGCGGCCCCCGGCGCCAGCGTCACGATGAACAGATCGTCGTATTCCGAATCGGCGATCGCCGGAGGCGATGCGACGCCCAGCGCTCGGATCACGTCGGGCGTCGTGTTGGAGTGCCCGACGACGAGCAGGGTCTGGCCGCCCTCCTTTTTTCGAATGAGATCGGCGACATCGGCCGCGTAGGAATCGCCGGCGGTGATCGCGACCGGCTCGATCTTGTGATCCTTCGCCACCGGCTCGGCGGTCTGCCGCGTGCGCTGATACTGCGTCGTGTAGATCGCGTCGACCGGCACCCCGACGAGCACACGCGCGAGCTCCTTCGCGCGCGCCGCACCGGCATCGCTCAGCGGGACGTCGCTGCTCATGGTCGCGGCCGCGGTCTTCTCCGCATGCCGGACGAGGATGACGGTCGTCGGCTGCGACGGCGCCGCGATCGCGGCGACGGCGGTGGACAGCGCGAGAAACGTGGCAGCGATCGAGCGCATGGGAGACTAATATCACTGTTGCATGGACGAAGTCCTGACCCGCTATTTCGGCGCCGAGAAGAGCGAGAGCCTGCTGTTCATCGCGATCGGCATCCTCGCCATCGGCGTCTCGGCATGGCTGCTCGCGACGCGCAGCCCGTTCCGCGCGGCAGCGTGGCCACTGATTGCGATCGCGGCGATTCAGATCGTGGTCGGTTCGACCGTCTACTTCCGCACCGACAAGCAGGTCGCGGATCTGCGGGCGACACTAAAGAGTGGCGACGCATCGGCTGAGATCGCCAGGATGACCACCGTGATGCGCAGCTTCGTCCTCTATCGCTGGATCGAGATCGCTCTGGCCGTCGCCGGTCTACTGATGACGCTGCTTGCCCGCAACAGCCTCCACTGGCGCAGCGCGGGAATGGCTCTGGCGGCTCAGGCCCTCATCATGCTGCTCCTGGATCTGTTCGCTGAGAATCGCGGCCAGATCTACCTCGACGCACTCCAGCGGATGTAGGTACCCCTCTTGCTCTCCAGTTTTGTCTGGAGAGCCTTATGAAACGACTATTTCTCGCCGCGCTGCTTCTGATTCCGGTCAGTGCGAGCGCGCTCAACACGAATGAACTTCTGTCGCTCGTCGCGTTGCCGCTCGCTGTGGCGGCGGTTGCCGACGTCACCGGCGTTCCGACGGACGAGCTGAGCAACTTCATCGCCACGCTCAACAACGCCAACGTCCCGGCGCCGCAGATGATCGAGGTGATTCGCTACGTTCCCGTCGCACTCGTCATGGATGCAACGCAGCAGCAACCGGTGTTCGTCGAATACGTGCAGTCGCAGGTGCAGCAGGGCGTGACCGGTCTGGCGCTCATGCCGATCATCGTCGAGCGGCTGCGCACTTACGACGTGCAGCCCGAATTCATCACCATCACGGCACCGCAGACTCCGGTCCAGGTGCGCACGATCATCGTAGATCGCACCTACATACCGCCGGTCGTGATCACACGCGTCGAAGAAATTCGCAAGCGGCATCCACACGGCGGACCTCCGGGACAACTGAAGAAGGCGATCGGCGTGCAGACCGGAGCGGAGGTCGTTCACGGAGGCAAGCGCGGACAACCGGAGAAGCAGCAGAAAGGTGTCGCGCCTCCGATGATCTCTTCTGCGCCGCAGGCGATACCGCCGGGACAGGCAAAGAAGGACCACGGAATGCCGCCGGGACAGGCTAAGAAGATGGAAGGCGGCAAGGGCCATGGAGACAAGGGTCATGAAAAGCATTAGCGCTGTCGTCGCGATCGTCGCGCTCACTCTGACGATCGGCTGCAGGAATCAGCCGGCATCCTCGACCTCGAACAGTTCGAACACGCAGCCGGCGGTCGCGCAGGCGAGTCTCACTCCCGAACAGCTCGGCGAGCTCGGCGCCGCGATCAAGAAATCGCCGAATGACGCGCAGCGCCTTCTCTCCGATCACGGCCTGAGCGAAGAGTCGTTCGAACAGGCCGTGCGCAAAGTGGCTGAGGATCCCGCCGCGTCGAAGCGCTACGCGGCCGCGTATCACAAAGCCGGCGCGTAAGTTCTTCCTGCGGTTTCGGCGATAACCAGTGTGGCGCCGCCGGTGCCACACTCACTCTGCGCTGTGCAGCGGCGGCATCAGTCGCTGAAACGCGCGACCGCTGGCATCGGTGCCGGCCACGCCCGCGCGATAGGGAACGGACGGCACGACGCACGGCACGTACTCTTCGCTCAGCTTCGTCGAATCGAGAAGAGAGCCGTCGCGCGCGACGAACACGAGCTTCGCGTCTTTCGTCGCGCCCGACACTACGACCCTGCACGTCAGCTTCTCGCCGCGCTTCGCCTCCCGCTTGATCGGGAACATCCCTTCGTGCCCCGGCCGCCCGCCCTGCTCGACGAAATCGAAGGCGATGAGTTGAATGCCGTCCGCTCCCGGATCGACGTGCGCGGTGACGGCATACGCTCCTCCGCCGTGCAGCTCGAGACGCCACATGCCTGCAGCCGGCGCGGAAATCGTCGCGATTGCCATGTGCTGAAACGACTGGATGCCGTCGCGGGCCACGGTGCCATCGGGACGAACCAACACGGCGAGGTCCTTCCGCTGCGCGCCGGCAAACAGCGTCATCGACTTCGCGCCGCTCTCGATGGGGATCTCGAACACGCGTTTCGAATCGAGATCTCCGTACGCAAAGAACACGTCCTCATGATGGACGGGCACCTGCAGACGCGAAGAGGCGAACTCTCCCGGCGCCCAGAAGTAGAAGTCCCCACCGGTCGACGCCGAGAGCTCGTAGAACTCCCTGTTGAACGCCGCCGATTGACGCGGCGTCTGATCCTGCTGCAGCGCGAGCGCCAGAAGCGCGATGGCGAACGTCACCACACCCTGCAGTTCTTCCTGCTCACCATCGGCGCGTTCTGGCCGCACTTGAACGCGCGCTGGAACTCCGGCATGTTCGACACGATGCCGTTGATCCGATATTTGCCGGGCGAATGCGGATTCGTAATCGCGTTCGCGCGGAGGTTCTCCGGCCGCTGGTTCTCACACGCCCACTGCGCGAATCCGATGAAGAAGCGCTGGTCGGGCGTGAAGCCATCCGCGTCGGGCAACTGTTGATTCGCGGTTGCGTCTTTCCAGGCGATGTACGCCAGCAGCGTTCCCCCGAGGTCCGCGACGTCTTCGCCGGAGGTGAGTTTGGAGTTGATCTTGATGTCGTCGACGATCGTGTACTGCGCGTATTGATCGCGCACGCACTGCACCCGCTCCTCGAACGCTTTCGCATCCTCGGGCGTCCACCAGTCTTTCAGATTGCCGTTCGCATCGAACTGGCGCCCCTCGTCATCGAACGCGTGCGTCAACTCGTGGCCGATCGTGGAGCCGGTGTTGCCGTAGTTCGGCGCGTCGTCGAGCTTGGCGTCGTAGAGCGGCGGCTGCAGCACGCCCGCCGGGAAGTTGATGTCGTTCATCTGCGGGTCGTAGTACGCGTTGACGGTGGGCGGCGTCATGCCCCACTCGCCGCGGTCGACCGGCTTCCCGATCTTCGCCAGTTGTCGATTCGACTCGAACACAGTCGCCCGCGTGGCGTTGCCGAAGAAGTCATCGCCATTCACGCCGATCGGCGAGTAGTCGCGCCAGCGGTCGGGATAGCCGACTTTGTTCGCGATGGCGTGAAGCTTCTCCATCGCGCGCTGCTTCGTCGCATCGGTCATCCAGTCGAGCGAGCGGATCTCGCTCTCCATCGCCTTCTCGATGCGCTGCGTCATGTCGACCGTCTTCGCCTTCGTGTCGGCGGAGAACGTGCGGCGCACGAACTCCTGGCCGAGCGCTTCGCCGAGGTCGCGGTCGACGTAGCGGACGCAAGTCTTCCAGCGCGGCGGCATCTCGCTCACGCCTCGCAGCGTCTTGCGGTAGAAGTTGAAGTCTTCCGCCACGAGCTTCTTGGAGAGATACGGGGCGCGCGCGTGCACGGCGTGCCAGCGGAGGTAGGTCTTCCACCCCGACAGAGGGACGTTCTGCAGCTCCGTCTCGACGGTCTTGAAGAACTTCGGCTCGGAGACGTTCACCGTCGTGACGGCTCCGATGCCGCTGTCATCGAAGTAGCGCGCCCAGTTGAGCGAAGGCGTCAGCTTCTCGAGCTCCGCGCGCGTCAACTTGTGGTACAGGTTGTAAGGATCGCGGCGCTCGACGCGCGTGAGCGATGACTTCGCCAGCGCGGTCTCGATGCGCATCACCGTCCGCGCGTCCGCCTCGGCCTTCGCTTTCGGCTCGCCGAGCATGCGCAGCATGTTCGCGACGTGCTTCACATACTTCGCCCGGATGTCTTTCGACTTGGCGTCGCCTTTGAGGTAGTAGTCGCGATCGGGAAGCGAGAGGCCGCCCGCGCTGGCCTGGGCGATGACTTGTGTGGCGTCGCCGAAATCCTGACCCGAACCGAAGCCGAAGAGCCAGCCGGAGCCGTACGTGCGCGCGTGCTCCGTCGCCAGAAAGCTCGACAGATCGCGCTTCGTCTTCAGCGCCGCGATGCGGTCGAGGAGCGGCTGCAGCGGCTTCGCGCCGAGCTGCTCGATCGCGTCGGTGTCCATGCACGACGCGAAGTAGTCGCCGATCTTCTGCTGCACCGCATCACGGCCGGCCGCGGGCTTTGCCGCATCCTGAAGGATGCCCCAGAGGTACTGCATGTTCTCCTCTTCCAGCTTTCCGTAGACGCTCCACGCGGCCTGATCGGCGGGAACCGGATTGTTCTCGAGCCAGCCACCGCAAGTGAATTGATAGAAGTCGACACACGGATCGGCGCTGCGATCCATCGACGGAACGTCCAGCGACGGCGTGTACGGCACCTCGCTGAGCGGTTGCTGCTGGGCGAACGCCGAAAAGGCAATCAGCGCGAGTAGAAGAAAGCGTTTCATACGCCAGAGTCTATGAGAAACGCGCATGCATCGCGGTAAACAAGGTGTGGCGCGCGCGTGACTCTGGAGCGCCCGGGTGGCTTCGGAGCGCCGCCGTCTCGGCGGCTGGTCCGCCGGCGTCTCGCCGGCCGAACTTACGGACGAAAAGCATCCGGCCAGAGGCCGGCGGACCAGCCCGCGGGACGCCGGCGCTCCGCTCCTAGAACTCCCTCTTCGGTTTCGCCTGATCCCGTCCCACCCGCCCCGCGGCGATCTCGGCCTTGAAGTAGTTCTCCCCTTTGACCGGCGCTCCGTGGATGCGGCGCAGCAGCGCCAATTGGCCCACATGCGTCAGCGCATCGGCAATCGGGCCCTGAAAGAGTTTCTCGGCCGGATTGTGCAGCGGCTCCTCGGATGCGAGGTACTTCTCGAACGCGGCGAGTCCGGCAAAGAAACGGTCGACTTCACGCTCCCACGGCAGGGGCGCGGAATCCGTCCACGACGGCTGACCGCTCGCCATCGAGAGGCCCCAATCGAGCAGGTCGCCGATGTGCGCGAGGATCTCGCCCGGCGTGCGCGTCGATTCAACGACGCGCAGTGACTCGAATCCGGGTGGTGCGTCGCGAACGACTTTTCCACCGCGATAAGCGAGAGTGGCCACCGTGTGCCGTAGAAAATCGCGTTCCATAGAACCTCACTGCCGCAGAAAGAAGCGCCGGATGGCGAGCCTGCGCACGCGCTCAGCGAGGAGGTCGCGCTCGTGGCGGATTCCTTCGTGAAACTTCACGCGAAGAGACACACTGCGAATATACCGCGCCACCGCTCGCGACACTTCTCCGGCATCCGTTTCGGCCCCCACGGCAACGCATTCCTCGTAGACGCGTTCCATCTCACTCGCCGCACCCTCGAGCGACGCGTTGTCACGAACCCACGCACTCACACGCGCCGCGTCGGCCGCGTCATACCCCCGGAGGCGCTCGCGGACGCCGTCGACGGTGATCGGATCCGTCAGCGTTCGAAATCCGAGGTTGAGATCGCGCAGCGGAGAGAGCCGCTCGGTTCGCACGTACGGCCCGAGCCCAGGGGCATCGCACAGGATCACGGCGCAGCCGACCGCCATCGCCTCGAGCGCGCCGCGTCCTTTCGCGAACACGACGTCGAACTCGCGCAGCAGCTTCTCCGGATTGTCGACCACTCTGCCCACCGCCAGTCCGGCCGCTTCCATCTCGATCCCTTCCCTCCGGCACGCTTTCCGAACGACGGGCAGTCCGTTCGATTCGTTCAACTGATTGCCGAACAGCAGCGCTCTCCGCGGTCGATCGGGAAGCGCGCTCCGCGGCGTGAAACGTGCGAGATCGACGAAGTTGCGCAACGTCATGATCTGATCAGCGGGAACGCCCGCATCGAGCAGCCGCTCGCGGCACGGGCCGTCCACCGCGATCCAGCGGCGGACGCTCGGATGGAGCGGCGGCTCCTCCTCCCATGGCACCGCACCATGGCAGATGAACACCGCGGGCACGCCTGGAAAACGCACGAGCGCCGTCATCGCTTCGAAGTGGTGATGGCAGTGAAGCACGTCGGGACGCCACGGCGCGTCGTTCAAGTCATCGAACACCGGCACGCCGGCCGCGCGCAACTCTTCGGCCACCGGACCGAGGAGCGTGCTGTACGCCGCGAGCTGATGACCGCGCGCGCGGAGAGCCAGCGCCATGTCGCGCACCCACAACTCCGTGCCGGCACGCGCGGAGAGCGTGTTGTTGGTGAAAAGGATCTTCAGCGAACGCATGACCCTGTCATTCCGGCCCGTTCGACTCCGCCTCACCCCGTTCGGCTTCGCTCAGGGCAGGCTTCGACGGCCAGGAATCCGGGCAGGCGATGGTACGGACCATCGCGTTCAACGGCGCGATGTGAGTGCGATAGCGGATGACATCGCGGTAATGACCCGCCTCCACCTGCTTCTCGCCGTGCGATTCATAAAACGGTGGAAGATCCGGTGGCGTCAGACTCGCGGTCAATGATCGCCGCCGGAAGCGCTCCACGCGAAACGATTCCAGACCGAGTTCCGCGATCGACTTGTCGACTTCGCTGCGCATCTCCTCATAACCACGCGCGACGCGAACCTTCCGTTCGAGGCTTTCGTCACCGAGCGCCACGGTCATCGCCGCATCCGACGTCCACGGCCCGACGACCGCAAAATCGTAATTCGCGATCCGAACCCCACGCCTCCCGGCGACCGCGACGGCAGAGTCGATGAGCAGCCTGCAGATGTCATGGCCGGGGTTGTATCCCTCGACCGCGTCGCCCGCGACGGTCGTGACGCCGCCAGCAATCAGACCGTCCGCGAGCTCGAGAACGAGGTCGCTGAAGAGCTGGACATTCTGCTCGCGCATCGCGTCATAAAGCTCACGATCGGTCAGCCGGCCGAAGATGCTGCCCTGAAGGACTCCAGCTTCGTTCACAAGCGCGGCTGAGGCATGCAATCGCGAGTTGCCGCTGTGACCGGATCCGTCTGTGAGCACGTACACGTCAGGCCGCGCCAGCGTCAGCCAGCCATAGACGCGCAGCTCGTGGCCCGGATGGGCCACGACCAGGGCCGACCGAGCTCCGCGCGGCGATACCGGGGATGAGTCCATGAGAGTGGATACAAGTGTTCTGCAACAAAAGGCAGCGGGCGGCATTGTACCCCG
>Ga0210377_10001384_pt1 | contig 22248 bp, 17 predicted proteins | sample PLM4_65_b1redo_FD_155480 | JGI IMG/M metagenome (GOLD analysis project Ga0210377, IMG submission 155480) | Groundwater sediment microbial communities from an aquifer in East River, Colorado, USA - PLM4_65_b1 redo | ecosystem: Environmental > Terrestrial > Soil > Riparian zone | place: USA: East...
GGCGGCGTCTAACAATCCAGCGTTGTCGCGCTGATTGCTGCTGAGAAGCCCTGCCATTGGAAGGGCGTTCCGCGTGGCCCGACGAATCTCATCCGGGCGATGGGCTTCGGTTTCGTGCAACCACGCCAGCTCCGCTAGCCCGGTCGTTTCGCCGCCCTGTTGGAGGGGCATCAGCAACAAGCGCCCACAAGCGCGCTCTGCCACGAGCGTGTCGCCGCGAGTCAGCGAAACGTAGCCGCCGCTTCTGGCAAGCGCGCGCCGATAAACTGGCCACGCTTCGACCGCCAGTTGCGGTTCTGCTCCATCAGGCCAAACTGCCCGACGATACTCGGCGAGCATGCTTACCGTGTCGGCAGCTTGATCCCAGCTTGAGATAATGCACCAGTGCGCTTGAAGGCTGCGTGTCATCTGACGGGCGATGGCGTTCAAGACCTGGCCCAGATCAAGCGACCACGATAGGGCGTTAGCCGATTCTACCAGCAGGCTTAATTCGCGCGACCGTTCAACTTCTTGCGTGTACAGCCGGGCGTTTTCCAGCGCAATTGCAGCGTATCCGCCTAGCCCGGCCAGCATGTCCACATCGCGGCGGTTGAATGGTTCGTCTGTGGCAGGCTTCATCACCCCCAACGCGCCTATCACGCGACCCTGATTGGTCAGGGGCACGTAAGCCAGCGGCCTTTCGGCCTTCTTGTGCGCATACGGTGGGGGCATTGACTCGCCTCGGTCAGCAAGATCGGTTGATCCTGCGCGATGGCGATAGCGCCAAGGAAATCATCTGTAGGCTGGTGAATCAAGCGCGCGCCAGACGATTCGGGAGCGCGCGCGGCCTGCAACAGCAGCGCGCCACGATCAGGATCGGGGAGAAGGATCACCCCATCGCTGGCATGGGTGAGCGAAACCGCGGCGTCAATCACGCGCGTGAGCAGTTCGGACAAGTCCAGCACAGAACTGAATGACTTGCCCAAATTATAAAGCAGCCCGGATTCGGCCAGGCGTTCTTCAGACGAGGGCGCAACTCTGGTCATGATTGTCCTATCCCCACCCGCAATTATAGCCATGCGGCGCGGCCCTGCCACCCTGAACACGAAAAGCGCGAGTATTCTGGTCGCAATCGGGTTCATATGCTAGACTCAACTCATGCAGCGTGTGACTCACCACGACCTTGTCTATTACCAGTTTGATCGGCTTGCCCGCGCCTTTGGCGTGGCGCATGGCGTGTTCACGCGGCTTGGCGGTGTCAGTCCAAAACCCTTTGATTCACTGAATGTCGGATCAACAGTGGGCGACGAGATCGCTAATGTGCAGGCGAACCGTGAAAGCATGGCCGCTGCGCTAGGCGCATGTGACGCCGACACGCGCACCACATGGCAAATTCATGGGGCCGATGTGGTCGTGGCTCGCGGGCGGGCGGCTCAGGGTTGGCCACCGCCGCAAGCGGATGGCATTATCACCAACGAGCGTGAACTGCCGCTGGCGATGCGCTTCGCCGATTGTGTTCCTCTGGTCTTTTATGATCCGGTTCAACAGGCCATCGGGCTGGCGCACGCGGGCTGGCGCGGCACGGTCGCCGGAATAGGCCCGGCTACCATCAAGGCGATGGAAGGCGCGTTTGGCTCTCGCCCTGCCGACATCATCGCGGGGATCGGCCCATCGATAGGCCCATGCTGTTATGAAGTTGGCGCCGATGTGACGCAGCAGATCGAAGATTCCTTTGGAACGCTTGAGGGTTTGATCCATCGTCAAGCCGGGAACGGAAATCGTCCCCATCTAGATCTGTGGGTTGCCAATCGTCTCGCGCTGGCGCAGGCTGGCGTGACTGTTATTGAGGTTGCCGGGATATGCACCGCCTCGAACACGGACGAGTTTTTTTCTCACCGCGCGGAGGCGGGCCAGACCGGGCGGTTCGGGGCGCTTATATCGTTGAGTGGCGCAGGTTGAACGCGCTGATGGATGTTGCCGCTATCCAGGCGCGCGTGGCCGAAGTTCGCAACCGAATTGCGCGGGCTGCCGGCCTCCGCCGCCGCGATCCCGCTGACATCTTGCTGTTGGCGGTCACCAAGACCCAGCCTGCGGAGACAATCCATGCCGCCTATGAGGCTGGCTTGCGACATTTCGGCGAGAATCGCGTAGAAGAGGCAGTAGGCAAAACGCTCGACAGTTCATTGCGAGCGCTCGACGATGTGACATGGCACATGATTGGTCATATCCAGAGCCGAAAGGCGGATCAAGTCGCCGCGTTGTTCTCATGGGCGCATTCGGTGGATCGGCTAAAGGTCGCCCGCCGTCTGAGCGACGCCGCCCGGCAGGGCGGAAAGACCTTGAACGCGCTGCTGGAGGTGAACCTGAGCGGAGAGAGCGCCAAGTCGGGTTTTGATCTCTCGCGTTGGCCGGATGATCGCCAGCAGGAGAACGCGTTCATAACGGAGGCGCAAGCTATTGCAGGGTTGCCGGGTCTGCGCGTTACTGGCCTGATGACAATGGCGCCTTACAGCGCGAACCCCGAAGACGCCCGCCCGATTTTTCGCCGCCTTCGAGAACTTCGGGAGCGGCTCGGAGACACGGTTCCTAAATGTGATTGGCGGCACTTGTCGATGGGCATGAGCGGCGATTTTGAGCTGGCTATCGAAGAGGGGGCCACTATCATCCGGCTGGGAACAATCATCTTTGGCCCACGCGAACGCGGCTAATTTGTTTTCAATGGCTCTTCTGAAGACTGCAAAGGCGAGTTTTGGTGCAAACGCTTCTGATGATTGTGAGTTTTCTGCTCAACCTTTATAGCATTCTGATATTGCTGCGCGCTCTGTCATCTTTTACCCGACTCGATCCGTACTCCAACGACCTGATTCGCTGGTTGTACCTCATCACTGAACCCGCGCTAGAGCCGATTCGCGCCCTGTTGCCGCAAACAGGCATTGATTTTAGCCCGATGATTGCGATGATATTGTTACTTGCGCTTAACCGGGCTCTGAGTATACTGGCAGCCAGTTTATAGTTGGTTATGACAACTCGATGTGCCACGTCCTGAGAGGCTGCGAATGCGCGACTTAAAGAACCTGAATATCACTGATGCCTCACGCGGGGCTGCGTTTACGGTCAAGATTGTCCCCAAAGCGAACAAGACCGAAATCGTGGGCATACAGGAAGATGGAACTATCAAGATTCGGTTGATGTCTCCGCCAGTGGAGGGACAGGCTAACGAGGAGCTGATCAAATTCCTTGCCGATTTCTTGCATGTCACGTCGAAGGATATCGAAATTGTGGCGGGGCTGGATGGCCGCCGCAAGTTGATCAGCGTTTTGAATGTCAACGCCGACGATGTGGATAGACTGGTCAAAGCCAAAGCGGGCGACACGGTAGTCGATGACGATGACTGATGCGGCGCGCCAGTTGCAGCGCTATGTTTGCGAGAGACTCAAGAGGTTAAATCGATGAACTGGCGCGCACGTTTAGCCGTCGCGTTGTTTCCGTTGCTGATCGGGTTGATCGGATGTTTGGCGGCTGAACCCACGCCGGAGACATTGCCAACGTTGCCGCCATTGACGGCCCCGCCGCTTCAATCAGCTACTCCGCTGATCCGAGTTGATTATCCGACGCCAGCGGCCAACGCCAGCGCGCCCGCGCTCTCCGACACCGCCGCTTATGTTCAAGGAGCAACTTCGGCGCTGGCGAACGCTCTCAATGTTCCCGAATCTTCCATAATCTTTCTGGGCATCACCGAACAGCAATGGCCTGATTCCAGTCTGGGTTGCCCGCAACCCGATCAAGCCTACGCTCAGGTTGTCACGCCCGGCTACTTGATCGCGCTCAAAGTTGATCAGGCGACCCACGAAGTTCATTCTGATAAAAACCAGCATTTTGTGGTTTGCCTGAATGGAAACGGGTCAGCAGCGTCCCCGACCCCGCCTGACCCGATTGTGGCCGAATTTATGTCACAGATCAAACAAAGCCTTGCGGCTGACTTAGGGATACCGCCCGATGACGCTGTGGTTGTCACCAGCGAGGCGGTGGACTGGCCGGACGGCAGTCTGGGGTGCAAACCGGGCAGGGGCACAGCTTATTCGCCTGAGACGATTTCTGGCTACCGCATCGTTTTCGCTGTCGAAGATGTTTATTACGAATACCACACCAGTTTTGACAATTGGATTCTGTGCGAGACGCCAACCCAATAATACTGCCGTCATTGAGGCATTGTCAAGACGGGAAAAACAGTGGTATCAACAGCGCCGCGCCAATCCCTGCGATGCCGACCAGAGGCAGGCCCAGCCGGGTGTAATCCGAAAAACGATAACCGCCGACGCTCATCACGAGCAGGTTCGCCGGGTGCGCGACCGGGCTGAGAAATGCGGCTGACGCCCCAATCGCCACCGCCATGCCCATCGCCTCTGGATTCATATGGCTCTGAATTGCGGCGCTGATTGCCAGCGGGCCGATGATTAGTGTGGCGGCTGTGTTCGACACAACCTGCGTGAGCAGCGCTGTGATGATGACTACCACAAACAGCGTCGCGCTGCTTCCCAAAGTCCCAACCAGATTCGGCAGCCATAGGCCGATGATGTTTGTCAGGCCGGTGTTCTCAACTGCGGCTGCCAGCGGCAGCATTCCCCCGATCAAAAAAATCATCTGCCATCGAATGCTGGTCCGCGCGCTCTCAATCGAGACGCAGCCAGTGATCACCGCCAAAATAGCAGCAGACAGCGCGGCCAGCGAAACGGGGAGCAAATGAAAGCCAGTGGCAAGCAAGAAAGCCGCGAGTATGCCCACCGCAATTAAAGCCTTGCCAGAAGCCACCGGCGTTTCAGGAAGCTGGGTCAGAACCACAAAGCCTGTGTCGCGTCTCAGCAGCCCTAATTGAGTCGCTGAACCCTGCGCCAAAAGCCCATCGCCCGCTTGCAATCGGTATTCGGTCAAATGCGACCGCCACGGTCGCCCTTCCCGCCAGATAGCCAGCACGTTCACGCCAAACCGTTCGCGGAACTTGATATCGGCCAATGTTTGCCCAACAAAGACGCTGTGCGGCGGCAGCGCAATCTCGGCAAGCTCGGTCTCGTTGGCGAACAGCGCTTCGTCCCTATCCGATGTGCGTTCCATCACAACCAGATCAAGCTCCTTGCCGGCTGTCGCTGCGTCGTCCGAGCGCGCTCCTAATAGCAGCCAGTCATCCGCCATGATTCGAGTCTGTGGAGATGGAGGCGCGATGACACTTTTCCCTCGAATGATCGCTGCCACCGTTGCGCCATACCGGCGTCCAAGCTGGCTGTCAACCAGAGTTTTGCCAGCCAGAGGAGAACTTGGCCTCACATGAGCTTCAAACAAGCGTTGGCTGAGCGCATATGTTTTGGGAAGTTCCGACCGCGCTTGCTGGAGGGCGCTCCATTGATCGGCGGGCGCGCGGCGAGCGCGCATGCGCGGCGCCGCCCACGCCAGATACCCGATCCCGACCAGGGCAATTGGCCCGCCGACAGGCAAGAAGCTCAACAGCCCAAATGTCGGCAAGCCGCGCTGCGCGAGAAGGTCCGCCAGCAGCAAATTGCTCGTTGTCAGAAGCGTCGCCATACCGCCCAGCAGCGCGCCAAACGCCACAGGCATGAGTAACTGCGATGGGCTAAGGTTGCGCCGATGCGCTATCTGGCGCGCAATCGGCGCTACCAGAGCCACCGACGCAAAGGTGTTCATCATCAGCGATATTATGCCTGCGGCCAGCGACACCAGTCCAACCGTCACCGTCTCAGGCGCGTTCTGAAGCGCCGCCAGCAGCCTTCGACTGACATACGCTGTCACGCCTGTGGTTTCCAGGGCTGTTGACACGATGAACATGCCCACCACCGTCAGAATCACCGGGCTTCCAAAGCCACTGTACAGCGTGGGCAGATCAACCAGTCCCGTAATGCCTAACGAAACCATCACGCCCAGCGCCACAATATCCGGGGCGACTTTGCCGGTGATCAAAAGCGCCAGCGCTGTTAGAGCAATCAGCAGTGTGCCGATGGTCTGGGGGGTCACGACAAAATTGCTCAGGGTCGCCTTCCTTGTTCGCGCAAAACCGGAGCAAGCTAGAAGCCGCTCCGGTTTAAGTCGTTCAGGCTAATTTTGGCAGCGATGCGCTTACATCACGCCGGGGAGATATTTGCCGCTGGCCGAGCCGGTGGCTGCCAAAGCGCGGTAAGCCGCATCGCGCACTTCGGCGTGGTTGTCGCGCAGGGCCGCATACAGCGGCGTGATGCCCTCAAGCGGGGATAACACGGCCAGCGCCTCTGCTGACGCCAATCGGATCGCGTCATTGCCTTCCTGCAATGCTCGCACCATCTGCCCGATGCCAAAGGCCCCTGTCTGGGCGTTTTCGTCGCGCTCGGCCAGCCATGCTGCCAGCCAGGGAATATCTTCCGGCCCGGCATGGCGCTTCGGGGTCAAGTCTAGTGGCTGACGAAGCTGCTCTAACGCAGTCTGAGCCGCCGTGCGAACCAGCCATTGGTCATCCCTGATCTGCGCGTCTTCCAACAGGGGAAATACCCACTCTTCGCCCACACGCTGCAAGCCGTACACAGCGGCGCGGCGCGTCATATAATCCTGCTCCTTGATCGCTTCCCGCAATAGCTCATGGCCTTCGCCAGCCAGATTGCTGGCGAGCATTTCTGCGGCGGCGCGCCGGGCCATTTCAATGCCTGTCAGCAGCACCTGAATCATGAAGTCCAGCGCCGCTTTGGTGCCAATCGCTCCCAACGCCAGCGTCGCGGCTACGACTACAGCCAGATCAGGGTCGGTGATCACTTCACCCAGAGCTACGACGGTTTCTGGATCGCCCAGCCCCCCCAGTCCCAGCGCCGCGAGCGTTCGAACGCGGCTATCGCCGCTCTTGAGTCCCTCGCGGAAAATAAAGCCGACATTTGGATCGCGCGAAGCCACCAGCGACGCCATAGCGCGTTCTCTCACCAGCGGATACTGGCCAGGGCCAAGCAGCAATTGCGCCAGCCGTTTGAAAGCGTCACCGCGCCACATTGCGGTTGGCGATGCGTCAGTCGCCCATAAGCCCAGAGCCAGCGTTCGGCTGCGCTCAATATCGTCAAATTCACCCAACCGTTTATCCACATACGGGCCGATGTCCTGTATTTGCGCCAGAAAGGCTACGGTGAGGTCGCTCTGAAGCCGGCCATCCAGCAAGGACGGCGTGAACGGCGCATTGCGCAACGCTTCAGCGGCCAGATAGGCGGCGACGGCAGGTTGGGCAAAGGTCATACGCTTGTTCATGCGTTCGATAATCAGCCGGGTCTGGTTGGTGATGAAATAGATAAAGTCCGGCGTCGACATCGGGGCTTTGCCCGCGACAGCCGCCCGCGCCGCGTCGGTCACGGCGTTCGCTTCTTCCATCGATAGCCCGGCCTGCTCGGCGGTTGCCAGATCGCGTTCGCCCATCCGCTCCAGCGCGGGCCGCAAATCCGGCGCGGGGATCGTGCGGTTGACATAAGCGCTGTACCAGCCGCGCCGCCCCTGTCCGGGGTCGTCCCCCGCGAAGGTCGCCCACATTTTCAGGGTGACATCCAGCGGCGAGCGTGTCCGGTTGCCCCGCGTGGCGCGTCGCACAACTTCGGCGTCGGGTTCGGGCGCTGGCTCTTTTTTTGAGCCGCCAATTTCCGGCCAGGCGGTTGCCCACAACTGGCCCAGTTCCGAGAATTCGGTTTGTCCCCATGGCGCGACGAACACCAGCGCCAACCCCAATTCCTGTAGCGCTTTGTAACCGCGAACTGGCCCGGCTATTACGACCTTATTGCCGGGGTAGGCGCTCACGAGCGCCTTAAGCCATTCGGTGACCTGCTTCTGATTGGTCGGCGGCAGTTCATCCCAACCATCCGCCAGTATCAGGCCATAGCCGCTGGCGAACTGCCCCTGAACGGCGTGCAGGGATTGTTCGGCGAGGCTCTTCATGCGGATGCCTGCGGCTGCCAGCATCGGTTCCAGGGGATCAGCGTTAGCGCCCCACGTTTGAGGGTTCAAATCAAGGTCAGCGACATGCAGATACACAGGCATCCGCGCGATATCCAACAGGCCGCCAGGCTGACTGTCTTCTTTCTGGCGCGCCGCCAGGACGGTCATCAGTGCCATCGCGGCGGTTCGCCCGCTGCCCGGCAAGCCAAGCAAAGCTACATTGTCCTTGCCGCGCAGCAATCGATCCAGCGGGATATTAGCCATCTGGTACGCGGCCATCGCTTGGGGCCAGTCCGGGGTAAGCGGCACAATCGTCTGCGGCCCCATATAGCCCTCTGGCTCCTCTTCCATCGGATCAAACGGCTCCGGAAGCGCATAGAATTTTGGCAGCACGGCGATCTGCTCTAACGGGACGAGATGTCCGGCTACATGCAAACTGTTGGCCTGTTCGATCACCGCTTCGCGGTAGCGCGCGTCGATGTTACGGTTCAGTCGTTCGCGCGTGTTAGCTGCTCCGCGAATGAATGACATGCGAAGTTGGCCGATCCTTTCGCGGAAGGCGAAAATCGCGGCTCCTACTACCAGCGCGGCGACGCCGCCAATTGCCAGAGCAATAATCGTGTCACTATCCATTTGCCACCGCCCTCGTCGTTAAATATAGAGAATTCGTCCGCAGGTTGGGCAAGCCGAAACTTCGCCGCGCCGCGCCTGCTGCACCATCTGGCTGGTCAGTTCGACTCCACACCCGCCGCACTCAGCGCCTTTGATCATCACCACCGATGATCCGCCGGGCCGTCTGCGCAACTTATCGTATAACGAAAGTCCCGCCGATTCAACTGTGGCCCGCGCCTGCTTCGCCTGCGATTCCATATCAGCGAGACGCGCCGTCAGCGCCGTTTGTTCATTCGCCAATGTGCCCGCTTCCGCAGCGCGTTGAGCCAGAGCTTGGTTCAGAGCGTTCTGGCGTTCAATGATTTCTTTGCCCAGTTCGTCGACGGCTATCATGGCTTCCAGCGCAGGCTCTTCCGACGCTTCGCGCCGGTGGTTGAGTTCGGCCAGCTTTACTTGAAGATCGGACAGCTCGCGCGGGTTGAACACTTGCCCGGAATATAACCGCTGCTCGGTCGTAGTGGCTTCGTCTTGAAGTCGCTCTCGCTCGTGTTCAAACGCGGACTGCTTCTTTTGCCATACCTGCCGCGCCTGTTCGCTCGCTTCCAGCGCAGCGCGAGACGCCAGCACGACAGCATCTTCGTTTAGCAGTCGATGGATTTCGGCAAGACGGCTGCGTGTTTCATCGATCTGGTTGTCCAGCGCTTGGAGATGATAAAGCGCGGCTGTTTGGCTCACATGATCGCCTTTTAGGTAGGCTTTTGACTGTCCACTACAAAAATTGGCGGACGCCAACTTGCTTGATTGCGTGACTCAAGCCATTATACTACTGCGCAAAAGACGCAAGCAACCGACACGGACTTTCACAGGGAATTGAATTGGCGACCAATGCGGCTATGACATCCGGAACTATTATTGAAAACAGCGAATGGCGGTGGGTGTTCAATGCCAGCGCGTTGCTCATCGTGATTATCACGTTGCCCTTCATCGTGGCCTACGGGGCGACCCCGCCCGGCAGCCAGTTTATGGGCATGCTCAACAACCCGATTGACGGAGCAACTTACCTTGCCGATATGCAGCAAGGTTATTCAGGGGCGTGGCTTTTTCATTTGCCGTACACGCCTGAGCCGCATCGCGGCGTTTTCCTCTTTACGTTCTTTCTGGCCATGGGGCATCTGGCGCGGCTGCTAAACTTGCCGCTCACTCTAGTCTTCCATGCAGCGCGCTTGGTGAGCAGTCTGTTGATGTTTGTGACAATCTACCAATTAGTTGCCGACTTCACCGCGAATATCACTCAACGTCGGATCACATGGGGCATGGCGATTGTGGGTGGGGGACTGGGTTGGTTGGCCCTGCTGCTTGGCAAAGTCAACCCTGTGCCCCCGGATATTCTGGCGCAGGCTGAAGCGTTCCCGATTCAAGCCGCCTACACCAATGCCCATTTTCCGTTAGCGATTGCGATTGCGGCATGGATGGGACATGCGTTGTATACAGTCGCGCTGGTCGAAACTGATCGCTGGCCGCGCCTAGATTACCTTACCATGAGTCTGGCTGTCGGAACGCTCATTCTAATAAGCATTGCGCCATATGGCCTGATTCCCCTTGGGATAGGCTATGCTGCCGTCTTGGTTGTCCTCTGGCGGCGGCGCAGGGCATTCCCGCGCCGCGAGATGGCGTGGGCCAACCTCGTATTGATCTTTGGCATCCCCCTTGCCGCCTACAACGGATGGGCGATCTCGGAGGCCAACCCTGAGTTCCACGGCTGGATGCAGCAAAATGTGACGCTCTCGCCGCCTGTCTGGGATTACTTGATCGCATTTGGCCTGTTGCTGTTGTTGGCGGCGATTGGCGTGGGAAAATCGCGGCATGTGCTTGAAACCAAGGATGTGTTTCTTCTGACGTGGATTGTGTCGGCCTTCCTGTTGGCTTACGCGCCTCTGGGTGTTCAGCGGCGCTTTCTTACCGGGATCAATGCGCCGCTGGCTATCTATGCTGGCGTCGGCTTGTGGCGGGTTGTGATCCCCTCTGTCGCGGAACGTCTGCGCCCTCTGGTTCTGGCGGCTGTTTTGCTGCTTGGGTCGTTGTCCACTATTCTGGCGATAGCCATTCCCTTGATTGGCGTCCGCGACACGGGACAGGGCTTTTACTTTTACGTCACCTCTGCCGAGATTGAAACCCTGAACTGGCTTCAGGCTAACGCAAAACCTGCTGATGTCGTTTTGGCCTCCCCGGAATTCAGCTTGTTTGTTTCGACGCGTGGGGTTCGCATTGTTTATGGGCATGAGCATCTGACGCCCCGCGCTGGTGAGCGCCTGCGCGAGGTGGAGGAATTCTACAAAGGCGTCAACTGTGATGTGACTACGGTTGAAGGCGTCACATTGGTTGTTGTCGGGCGCCGCGAACAAAATCTTGCTGGAGAATCGAAGATGTGCTCGCCTGGCGCTCGCCGGGTTTTCATTTCTTCTGACGGCGCGGTCTCCATCTACGCTATTTCCGGCGACTAGGATCGCCTGAAATGCGGGCTTCAACGTCCATCTCAGCCTCAGACTCAGATTATGCCTCCCGCCGGGTGACGCCTTTGGAATGGCGCTGGACGCTGATCGCCAGCGTCATTCTTTTGGCTTTGTTTAGCGCGCCTTATGCGTTGGGCTGGTCGAATTCCAGTGCGCGGGCGCAGTTTAGTGGTTTTCTTATTGGCATCGAAGACATGAACTCCTATCTCGCCAAGATGCGTTACGGAGCGAGAGATGGCTGGAATCTCGAACTGGTGTACACCTCGGAACCGCATCAGGGCGGCTTTGTTTATGCGCCTTTGCTGGCAATAGGCAAGCTCGCTGCTGCGCTGTCAGGCGAAGGCAGCCATGTGTCGATGTCCGCGCTGGTAACGGCGTATCATGCCGCGCGGTTGTTGTGCGGCTTGCTGTTGCTGACAATGATCTACCGCTTTGTCGCCGAATTTATGGTGGATGTCGGCCAGCGTCGCGCGGCATGGCTGCTGGCGTCCATCGGCGGGGGACTGGGCTGGATCATGCTGTTCGTCAACCCATCCATGCGGATCATGGCCGGGTTGCCCATTGAGCTATATGTGCCGGAAGCTTACAACGCCCTGCTGATCTACAGCTTCCCGCATCTGGCTCTGGCGCGCAGCCTGATGCTCGGCGGGTGGCTGCTGTTGTTTGCCGCCCTTCGTGACCGAGACTGGCGAAAAACACTGTTGGCGGGCGTTGCGTGGCTGGGGATGGGGTTGTGCGTTCCCTTTTATGTCGCGCTGCTTGGCGCGCTTTTAGCGGCATGGCTCATTGGATTGATGATCGTCCATCGCAAGATACCGATCTCGGAGATTGCGTTTGCGTTTTTGGCCGGGGCGCTTCCTCTCGCCTATTTGATTTACAACGCATGGCTGTTCACCACAAACCCCATTTTCGCTATCTGGTCGGCGCAGAATATGCTGCCGTCGCCGCAACTGCTGGACTATGTGTTAGGTTATGGGGCGCTTCTCGCGCTGGCGATTCCGGCTGCGCAGGGGTTGATCAAGAATGGCCTTCAACGCCGCGCAACAGTATTAATCATTTGGCCGATTGTCGCGGCGGCGCTGGTTTACGCGCCGATCAATGTTCAACGCCGATTGCTGGAAGGCGCGTATATTCCGCTGTCCATTCTGGCGGTGGCAGGGCTGACCCGTTTGACCGAATCGCGTGGCGCATGGGCGCGCCGCGCCGCGATAGCGTTTATGGCCCTGCTCCTCCCATCGACGGCAATGTTATTGCTGACCGGCGTGGCTGCGGCCAGCAGCCGGACATGGCCTGTGTTCCACCCGGCGCCGGAGCTTGCCGCCCTCGGCTGGCTCGACGCCAATGTCCCGTCTGATAGTGTTGTTCTTTCGACCCGCGATTCAGGGATGGTTCTTCCGGTTTTTTCCAATGTTCGCACCTATCTGGGTCATGGGCCTGAGACCGCGCATTATCTCGACAAGGAGCGCGTCGTGGGCGAAATGCTGTCCTCAACGGATAACGCCCCTCGAGATCGGTTCTTTGCCGACAACGTCATCGATTATGTGTGGGTCGGCCCGCCGGAGAGCGCTCTGTGCGGCCAGCCCTTGTGCGCGGGGCAGTTTCCATCGCCGGCCTTCAAGGTGGTCTTTAGCAACGGCGACTACTCGATTTATCAGGTTGAAAGGTGATCGCCAGAGCGCGCGTGAACGCGCGAAATCTGCTTGCCATTGCGATATTGTGCGTCGCCGTCGGCGCTCTTTTCTATCGCCTGTTGCTCGGCGAGGTCATTTTTTGGGGGACGCCGCTGCTTCAATTTTACCCCTGGCAAAAGCTCGCCTTTGATCAGATTCGGGCCGGGCAAATTCCCCTGTGGAATCCGCTGGTTGGCAATGGCGCGCCGCTGCTGGCGAATTACCAGACTGCCGTGTTTTACCCGCCCAACTGGCTTCACTTGATTATCCCCAGCGAATACGCGATGGGCATTATTGGTATGGCCCATGTGATCTGGGCCGGTTTAGGCATGGCCGCTTACCTGCGGCGAGTTGGCGTTGGGGCGCTGGGGCAGGGGGTGGGGATGCTTTCCTTCGCCCTGTGCGGCTACCTGATCAGCCGTTTTGGTTTTCTAAGCATAACGACTTCCATTCCATGGCTGCCGTGGCTCCTTTGGGCTATTGATGGGACCGCGCAGTCGGGCGCGTCGCGTCGCCCTTTTGTCCTGTTATCGACCATCGTGGGATTGCAGCTCTTAGCGGGTCACGCTCAGACCTCTTTTTATTCCCTTGTGCTGGGGGTGTTATACGCGCTGTGGCGTTTCGGATTCGCGGCGGCAATGTCATGGCGCGCGCGGCTGCTCCAGCTCGCCGGCGTGGCCGGGTCGCTGCTGCTGGGGGCTGGTATCGCCGCCATCCAACTGACTCCGACGGCTGAACTGATGTTGTCGTCGCAGCGCGTTGCCGGCGTCGAACCGTTGGCGGGCCTGAGTTATTCGTTCTGGCCGTGGCGTTTGACGACGCTCGTCGCGCCGAACCTGTTTGGCAGCCCCGGCCTTAACTACTACGATGGCTACGGCGTCTACTGGGAGGACGCCCTCTATATCGGACTGCTCCCGTTGATCATGGTGGGACACGCCGTTGCGCGCTGGCTGCGAGAGCAGCAGTCGGGCAATATTTCCGCCCCGGCGCGCGTCGTCCCTTTTTATGTGGCATTGCTGCCGATTGTCTTTGTGCTGGCGCTGGGTCGCAATACGCCTGTCTTCCTGTGGCTTTTTGAAAACCGCATTCCGGGCTTTGTCACGTTTCAGGCTCCGACCCGCTGGATGCTGCTGGCGGAATTCGCCCTGTGCGCGCTGGCGGCGGTTGGCGTGGATGTCTGGGAAAGCTCCGAACGCGGCCTGTACTGGACGCGCCTGTTGATGGCGGGCGGTTTTGCTGTGTTCGCCGGAAGTTTCATCGCGGTCAATGGGCTTGGGTTGGGGGTGCGCTACATTTTTGTCCCGGCGATGCTGTGGCTTGGCGCGGCAGTTATAGCGTTTGGCGTGGCCGGTTTGATTCTGCCTCTGGTCGAGCAGCGAACCCGCTGGCGGCCTCACTGGGAGTTCGCTGTTCTGGCCCTGATTGCAACCGATCTGGTCGTCGCCCACTGGGGCCTGACGCCTACGGTTAGCGCGTCCTACTATCACCAGTCTTCGCAGTTGGCAGAAGTCGCGCAGGCAGACGCGCCGCAGTCCCGTGTATTCTACCTGCCCGCCGACGAAGACATCGCCAAATTTGGCGAAGAACTGGCAAACAGTCCGGGCTTGCTCGATACTCGCAATTTTCAAGCATCTGGTCGCGCTCGCCGCGATGAACTGAGAAACTCCTTGCTGCCCAATCTGGGTATGCTCGATGGAGTCGTCTCTTCCAACAACTTTGACCCGTTGCTGGTGGGTCACTATGATCAACTCATGCGACAGTTCGATTCGACTCTGACTCAATCGTCCATCATATTGATGGAGCGCATGAACGTCGGCTTGCTGCTCACGACCAATGGTTGCGGGCCGCTTCAACTGGCCCGCCGGTCAGGGATGATCTCCGCATGTCGTGTTCCGAAACCGTGGCCGCGCGCTGTGATCGCCAACTGCGTTCGTCAGGGCGATGGTGACGCTCTAGTTTGTGAACGAACAGAGGGCGAGGCGACCATCAATCGGGATGACTCAACGCATGTGAGCGTTCGCGTTTCCAGTGAGCGTCCGGCGACGCTGCTGTTGCTGGACACTTACTATCCGGGCTGGAAGGCGACGGTGAACGGCAATGATGCGCCCATCGAACGAGCGAATGTCGCGTTTCGCGCCGTGAGTGTTCCCGCCGGAGAGTCGACGGTGAATTTCACCTACCAGCCTGTATCATGGGCAGCAGGAGCGATCCTATCGGCGGTGGCAATAGCGATCACGGCCTCGTTGTGGGCGCTGGGAAGCGCAAGCTCGAACTCAGGCGCGGCAGAGGACTCCCGGCCATGAGCCATGACGCGCTTCCCCGCCAGCGGATCAATCTGCCAGTTTCTGAGCGAAAAGCCCTGATTGCGCTGGGCGATTTGGTCGCTATCAACCTCGCGGTTCTCATCGCCCTCCGTATATGGGCTGCTGTTGGGCGGATCGCGTTTGGCGCCGAATTCGTCCTGTCGCAAACACACTGGTTTGTCATCCTCAGCCTGATCTGGTTTGTTCTGGCGTCCGCCAACAACTTCTACGATCTGGCGCTGACGGCGCGTTGGGCGCGCAGTCAGGCCCGCCTGCTAGTGATCACCTTCCAGCTTTTGATTGTCTATCTCCTGATCTTCTTCTTCTCAGACCGCGCCTCGCTTCCGCGTTTGTTTATCCTCTACTACGCTGTCGCGTCGTATGTATTGATCGCGGTCTGGCGCTTGGGCCGACCTTTCCTGATCGGGTGGCGGCCTTTTCGCCAGCGCGAACTGGTGCTGGGCACGGGTTGGGCGGCTCAGGCGATTGCCGGCGCGGTTCGCCAGCACGCCCCGGAAGATTACGAGATCGTGGGTATGGTCGCCGACCGATCCCAGCCGGGGTCAGATAAAACGCTGGAAAGCGTGGCTGTCGTCGGCGTGGCCTCCGATTTGTCCCGCTTGGCGCGCGAGCTGGGCATCCACGAGATCATTCTCGCCACCAGCGGCGGCATTGATGGCGATCTGTTTCAGGCCGTCATGGATTGCTACGAGCAGGGGATTCGTCTGCGGCCTATGCCCTTGCTTTATGAGCAGTTGACCGGGATGGTTCCGGTGGAGCATGTGGGCGACAACTGGAATGTTATCTTGCCGTTGGAAGGCCGTTCGCCGCTTGATCCATACCCGATACTGAAGCGAGCGATGGATGTCAGCTTCAGCGTGTTAGGGCTGGCAATCTTCGCCGCGCTGCTGCCGCCCCTCGCGCTGATCATGACTCTCGACTCGCCGGGACCGATTTTCTACCAGCAGGAGCGTGTTGGCCGGGCCGGGCGTGTCATTCGGATCATCAAGCTCAGGAGTATGGCCCCTGACGCCGAGGCCCGCAGTGGGCCCATCTGGGCGGTTAGCGGCGACACGCGGATCACGCGGGTTGGGTGGCTGCTGCGAAAGAGCAGGCTGGATGAAGTTCCGCAGTTATGGAACGTGCTGAAAGGCGAGATGAGCTTGATTGGCCCGCGCCCGGAACGCCCCTTTTTCGTGGATCGCCTTCAGAACGTGATACCGTTTTATCGCACCCGGCTGGCAGTCTCGCCGGGCTTGACGGGCTGGGCGCAGGTCAACTATCGCTACGGCAACGTTGACGAAGACGCTCTGGTCAAGCTCCAATACGATCTTTACTATATTCGCCATCGCTCTTTGTTGCTCGACCTGCTGATCCTGCTTCGAACGGTCGGGCGTGTCATCCGGCTTCAGGGCGCATAAGGTTCGCCGCTGTTTCGCCTCCCAGGTCACTGCCGACCGGAGAGCGCTTGGTTTGTCAGGAGGATTCTTTGCCCAGACGTTGGCGGTCTCGCCTGTTGATGCTCGCCGTTCTTTATTTCACCTTTTTGGGCGGAACATTCGTCACCGACCTGAGCTTCTGGCCGCGAGTCGCGCACCATGTCATCGTTACTGCCGCGCTGGTCGGCTGGCTGATCAGCCTGTGGCGTCGCCACAGCCAGATTCCCGCCACCCCGCTTGACGCGCCGCTGGCGCTGGTGTTTGTGGCCTACGCGGTAGCCACCCTTTTCGCCGTCGATCCGCGTGTCAGCGCTGAATCGTTGTGGCAAATTGGCGTCCATATTCTGTTCTACTATATCGTCGTGGACATCATGCGCCGCTGGCCGCCCCGCGCCGTGCTCGAGCCGATCTTTTTGTCCGCGGCAGTCGTCATTCTGGTCGGCGTCGCCGAGTTTGTCTCGTGGTATTTCGGTCTGAACTGGCTGCCGATGTTCCAGCAGGGCTGGCCGCAGATTGGCGGGCTGGCGCATCCTTTTCCGCCGCTGCTGTACCGCCTGAGCTTTACCCTCGGCGTGTCCACCTCGCTTTCCGGCTATCTGGCGTTGCTGATCCCGGTGGCGCTGGCATGGGCTTTGTCAACCCCAACACGCGATGTTCGCAGGGGGCTGCTGGCGTGGATCGCTGGCGCGATAGTCGTCTTAATCCTGAGTTTCTCGCGCGGCGGGCTGCTGTCGCTGGGGGTCTCGCTGTCTTTGCTGGCTGTCCTGATAATCGCTGGCAATACTGAGATCAGGGGCTGGATTTTTAATCGCTTGCGCGGCTGGCGACTCCCCGCCCTGTTGGGCGCGGCCCTCCTTGCGGTCGTCGCCGTACTGTTCGTTTGGCTGCGGTCTGCCGGGCTGTCCGGCCATGCGGCGGGCGACGATGTTCGACGCAACCTTTTTGACAGCGCGTGGCAAATCGGGCTTGCCCATCCCGTGATTGGGGTAGGGCCGTATGGCTTTGGCCGCGCCCTGCGCCTGTATCGGGATCAGGCTATCACCGGGGATCACTTCACGGCGGCTCACAATGCCCCGCTCCAAATTTGGGCTGAGGCGGGGGCCATTGGCCTGATCGCCTTCGCCGCGCTGGTCGCCGCCGTCCTGTGGGTGGCCGCTCGCCGCTGGCGTGGCGCGCAGGGGGCGGAGCGCCTCCGCGTCGCTGGCGTCGTCGCCGCCCTGATCGGGTTTTCAGCGCAAAACATGGTGGACACTTTCACCAACACCCCGTTGCTGCTTCCGGTCATGGCCTGCGCCGCCTATCTGGCTCTGCCTCTCCACAAACCCGATCAGGCTCCCAGCCCTATCCGGCAGGCGCTCCAAAACTTGATAGCCCTGATGGTCGCCGTGTCCGTCGCGGGTTGGGCTTTTTCGGATGTCGCGCAATACCACTTCAATCAGTCTGGCCGCTTCGCCGACTCCGGCGATCTTGACAGCGCGCTAGATGAAATCCAGCAGGCCCGCAGAATCGATCCGGCGATGGGTTTCTATGATTTCCAGCGCGCCCAGTATCTCGCCAAGTTGTCCGCCAGCCAGCCCGCGCTGCTGCCCCAGGCGATCACCGCCTATCAGGACGCCCTGCTTCACGAGCAGACCTACGCCCTGAACCATGCCAATCTTGCCATTCTGCTGGCTAACGCGGGACGCTCTGCCGACGCCGCCGCGCAAATGCAGGAAGCGGTAAGCTGGCAGTTCTCGGACGCCCATTATGTGCTGGGCTACGCTGTTCTTTCAGAGCAGAATCACGATGACGCTGTCGCGCGGGACGCCTATATCAACGCGCTCGAACTGAAACCGGAGTGGGTCGAATCGGCATTCTGGGCATCGACGCCTCTTCGCTCGCAAGCGCGAGATGATTTTTCGGCAGCGCACGGCCTGACCGCGTTCACGCCTGAACAGCTTGGCGCGCTGTCGCCCCTGTGCTGGCCTGTCGAACAACCGTTGCCCCGCTTTGATCAAGCGCCGGTGACGCAGGCGCAAACTGCCGCTTGCCTTGCCGAGCGCAGCTTGCGGATAGACAATGACCCCGGCGAGACCATCGCGCTGGCTGCGGATGCTATTGCCCTTGATCCGGCCAACCCGACGATCTACATGTTGCGGGCGGCGGCGTATCTGGCAACCGGAGAAGATGCGCTGGCGGAGACCGACGCCCGCACGGCGCTTTTCTTGCAGGACAACCATGCTTACGCCATTCTTGGCCAGCTTGCTGAGGATCGCGGCGACTTTGCCGCTGCCGAGGAATTCTACAAGCGCGGCGGGCCGATTGTCGTGCAGTTGCAGGGCTGGGATGTGTCGGTTTATGCGCGGCGCGGCGATCTTGCCCTCCTGCCACAGCTAGACGCGCCGGGGCCGGGCCATTATGAATTTGCTGCTTGGGATGCGCTAGCGCGACTTTATGACAAACAGGGCCGGGCCAGCGACGCCGGGCGAGTGCGCGATATAATTCGGGAGCTTGATCCATATCATCCCTTCTAAGCGTTCCCGTGCGTTGCCGGGTCGCCCCACCCTGTTTTTCTGAAAGCCGTCATCGTGCCTGAAACGCTGATCGTTTTGCCAACCTACAACGAGCGCGAAAACCTCCCGCTCATCGTCAACATGCTGCTCGATCTGCCGCTTGATCTGGGCGTGATCGTCGTTGATGACAATTCCCCGGATGGCACGGGCGCGCTGGCCGACGATCTGGCAGGCTCAAACCCGGATCGCGTGTTTGTCATTCATCGCGCGGGCAAGCTGGGGCTGGGGACGGCCTATCTGGCCGGTTTCAAACAGGGATTGGCTCAGGGCGCGGATCGGTTAATGACGATGGACGCCGATTTCTCCCACCACCCGCGCTACGTGCCCGACATCGTTGCCGCCAGCCTTGACGGCTTTGATCTGGTGATCGGCTCCCGCTACGCGCCCGGCGGCGGAACGCCTGACTTCCCGTTTCAGCGCCGTCTACTCAGCAGCGGAGCCAACGCCTTTGCCCGGTTCATGCTTGGCTTGCGCGCCCGTGACGCGACCGCCGGGTTTCGCTGTTATCGTCGCGCTGTCCTCGAAACGCTCCCGCTCGGTTCCATTTTCAGCAATGGCTATTCATTTCTGATCGAAATGTTGTTTCTGGTGCAAAGAGCCGGATATTCGGTCGGCGAGGTTCCCATCATTTTTGAGGATCGCAAGCATGGGTCGTCCAAGATTTCGGAGCGCGAGATTGTCAAGGCCATGTACACCGTGCTGCGGCTCGCGTGGCGGCGGTTGTTCGGGCGCGACCCCCGTTTTCTGCTTCGACGTGACGAAGCCCGCCGATCACGAACCCCCTGATAGATCGATTCGCTCAAAGATCAACATGCCATCGCTGCTGTAAATGTCGGTCTCAATCTTTTCCCGCAGCCGATACATCGCTTTGAAACGCGGGTCTTTCAGCAGCCCGTTTCGTCCATACGTTTCGAGAATGACAACATAATCCGGCTGCTGGTCGATAATGAGGTCTGGCGCGACAGAATACGGCGCGTCGCCCAGCATGGCCGGGTCAATCGGATAGTAGCGTGTGGCCTCTGGCGAAATCAGCCCCAGCGTGTCAAGGATGCGCGCCTCGGAAAACCATCCCATCGCCCCGATATCCCCGGCGGCGATCACTGTGTTCTCTTTGATGAGCGGCTTCAGGCTGAGAGCCGCTTGTTGGTACAACAACTCCAGTTGGTGCCATGCCATGTCCGGCGCGGGCCTGTCCGGCCCGTGATCAGGGTGCAGCCTCCACTCGTTCATGCTCAACAGCGTCCACGCCACGCCAGCGTCGCCAGCGCCCAGCGCGCCCTATTTTGCCCGCCGATCCGGGTCGCCAACCCCCACGCGCCGCTAACAATCGTCAGAAAGTAAATTGGCAGCGACGGCGCGGTGTACCAGCGAAATATCAACGGATTAGCCAGCGCGAAGGTCGTAGCATATACCCAGGGGAACAACGCGATAGGCGCGTTTCGCCACTTCCTATGAATCAGATATAAGCAACCCAGCGCGCTGAGGGGCAAGTACAGCGCGAATCCTACTATTGCGCCCGTGGCTCCAAAGGAAGTGAATTCGTGAAACGGCGTCGCAAATGTTTGGACAAAAATAACCAGCCCTTGCGTTGGCTGGACAATGTATGCGACAATTTTGGCGCTCATTGAATGCGGAAGCGGGCTGCCAAATGTGAGCCACGCAAAAACGATCCACGGCGCAGCAATTCCCGCGAAGATAGCCCCTCCGGTCAGGGGCAAGCGTTTCCACAGGGGTTGATCCCGGTTGGCAGCCCATCGCTCGGCGATCATCGCTATCCCCAGCGGCCCGGCCCAGATCAGGGTGTCCGGGCGGGTCAGCAGGGCGAAACCCGTCAGCGCGGCGGCCAGTTTTGGCCGTTGGTAAGCATATGCCGCGAACGTGCCTAGCATCAGCGTGATCGCTACGCTGGTTTCCATGCCGCCAATGGCGAAGGTGATACTTGCTGGCGATAACGCCCACAAAAACGCCACGATTAGCGCGGGCAGCCGGTGTTCGAGCAGTCGCTTGCCGAGCATATACAACACGGCAGCGCCGATTCCGTCCGCCAGCGCGTTGATGATCGGCGAGACGATGGGCAGGGCCGCGCTCCCGGTGACGCTTCCAATGGCGGCCAGCAGTAGCGTGTACAGTGGCGTTGTGGTTCCCAGCACATTTTGGCCGGGATTGTAGACGAAGCCCGCCCCGTCGATGATATTCTTGGCGTAGCGATAGGTGATATACGCGTCATCGATCAAGCGTGGGCCGGGGATCAGGCGCAGCCCGATGGCGAGGAGCGCGAGCGCGGCGCAAAGGATGGCGTCGCGCCGAACAGCGGATGGCTCGTGTGTGGTCATAGGGTCGAGTATAGTCATCGGCATTTTGCCCCGCCAGCCGGCTCGAGCGCTTGAAAATGATCGGGCGGCACGAAAGAGTCTGCGGTAGGGGCGACCTGCGGTCGCCCGGTGAGGCTGAAATGCCAAGACGCCCGCACACTTTTTCGTGCCTGTTATGATCGGCGGCGCTTGTCAGCAACGCCCCGCGCGAGTAGCATTCGTGTCGGCGCGTAGTGGCGCGCTCCGAAAGCGAAACCCATGCTTCCCTTCCGATGGCTGACTCTTCCGCGCTTGATCATGGCGATAACCTTCGTTGCCATCTTCGTGATCGCATTTCGCGCCCCGTTGGACACCGATACCTACTGGCATTTGCGGGCGGGGCAGTGGCAAGTCGAACATGGCGCGTGGATGTTCAAGGATGAATTTTCCTCGACGCGCATTGGGCAAGCGTGGATTAACCTTTACTGGCTGGCGCAAGCCCTGATGTACGGCATATATTCGGCTCTCGGCGATAGCGGGCTGGCCCTTTTCACGGCGGCGGTGGCGACGGCGGGCATGGCCTTTATCCTTCCCCTGTTGGTCGGCGACTGGCTTCAACGCGCTTTTGTGATGATTCTCGCCGCTGCCGCTAGCGCGCTGTTCTGGTCGCCCCGTCCGCAAATGATTTCGTTCTTGTTGAGCGCCATCGTTGTTCGTTTGTTATGGCTCTTTCTCAAACAGCGCCAGGATCGCTTGTGGCTTGTCCCCGCGCTAATGATCGTGTGGGCCAATATGCATCCGGGTTTCGCGCTGGCGTTTATCCTCATCGCGCTGGCGATGGTGGGCGAAACCGCGCGTTGGCTGATTCACCAATTTGCGCCCAACAGCGCGACTGTCGTCGATGCGCCCACGCTGCGGCCTGTGCTACGGCTGGGGCTTATTGCGCTGGTCTCG
>Ga0210377_10001385_pt1 | contig 22236 bp, 22 predicted proteins | sample PLM4_65_b1redo_FD_155480 | JGI IMG/M metagenome (GOLD analysis project Ga0210377, IMG submission 155480) | Groundwater sediment microbial communities from an aquifer in East River, Colorado, USA - PLM4_65_b1 redo | ecosystem: Environmental > Terrestrial > Soil > Riparian zone | place: USA: East...
CGCCTCGGCGACGCTCGTCCTGCTCGGCCTGGGTGCTCTCGCCCTGCGGAAACGCGGGCCGGCAGCCTGAGTCCCTCGGGCTGCGAAGCTGCTCGATCGCCGTCCCGCTGGTCCGCAGGATCGGATCCAGCGGGACGGCTCCGAGCGTCGGCCCACCCACGGGGAACTGGGCGGTTATGGACACAAATCGAGCGAAGATCGGCATAGGCTTTAAGGAGCCGTACCGCGTAGCATTCCGGCTACAGTGCCGCCCGAAGCCCACTCGGAGGGAGTGACAACGGTTTCACTGCGAATGACAAGCTGCGAGATAGCTAGCGATCTCAAGGCACTAGGGAGGGAAGAAGAGAATGAAACGCATCCTGGGAATGGTCGTCGCAACGGCGAGCGTGCTGGTCTTCAGCTCGTTCGCAGGTGCGGCACCGGTTCATATCGATACGTCCGGACTCGGTACCATCAACTCGCGAAGCACCGATGCGGCCGCGGTCGACGACTGCCCGTTGGGCATGTCGAACAAGTGCTTCATCTACTCGTTCGCGGCCGGCAGCTCGGTGGATCTCGACATCACCGGCACCGCCGTGACACTGACGGGCGCGACGACGCACGCCGTTGCGGTGACGCCGCTCGTCTTCGGGACGATCAACCTCAGCACGGACGCACTCGTCAGCATGTCGGGCGCAACCGGCACGCTGGTCGGCAACGACATCGTGTGGACCAGTGCGGCGGCGTCCTCGGTGGTCGGTACGCTGATCTGCAACGGCCCGAACTGCGGGCTGCTGTCGATGACCGAGGCATTCGTCTACCCGATCCAGCTGCTGGACATTCTCGGCAACACCTCCACGGTGAACCCGGTCGTCCTCGGCACCTGGTCGCTCAACGCCGCGCACACCGCGATCATCGCGTCGACCGTAACGGTGACGAACGTCGGAAATGCACCGCAGTCGATCCCCCCGAGCGACGATCGGCGCGCTCGAGGGTATGTGTGGGGAGGGACCAGCCTCGGGAATCCGGCGCCTTATGCGCTGCTCCCCGAGCCCGCCTCGGCGACGCTCGTGCTGCTCGGTCTCGGCGCTCTCGCCCTGCGCTCGCGCAAGGCCTGATCGCGTCCGTACCGGACTAGTCTGGCAATACGAAGCGGGGGTGGCGGTTTTCGCCACCCCCGCTTTCGTTCGTGCGCGCAACCGCAACGGCCCTGGCTTCGTATCGCTGGGTGTCAGGGAGGAGCGCGCATGCTGATTCGCCGAACCCCCCTCGGAGAGCGGTCCGAGCTCGAGGTCACGGATCACTCGCTGTACCTGCGCCGTCGCGAGTTCATCCGTGCCGGTGCGGTCGCCGCGGCCGCACTGCTGCTGCCCGGCTGCGGCCGGGCCGAAGAAACCGCCGCTGCAGGGAATTCCGGCACGAGTCCCAAGAGCCCCGTGCGCGCTCCCGACGGCTTCTCTACCGACGAGCCGCAGACGCCGCTCGCGGACGTCTCGAGCTACAACAACTTCTACGAGTTCGGGACGGACAAGGACGATCCGGCCGAGAACGCGGGGTCGCTGGTCACGAAGCCCTGGTCGGTTTCCATCGAGGGCGAAGTCGCGAAGCCGGGCAGCGTTCCGCTCGAGTCACTGCTCGCGGGCACGCCGACCGTCGAGCGCGTCTATCGCCTGCGCTGTGTGGAAGCCTGGTCGATGGTGATCCCCTGGCGAGGCGTGCCGCTGCGCGACGTGCTCGCCCGCTTCGAGCCGACGTCGCGCGCGAAGTACGCGGCGTTTCGCACGCTGCTCGATCCGGCGCAGATGTCGGGTCAGCGCCGCGCCGTGCTCGACTGGCCGTACCGCGAGGGCCTGCGCATCGACGAGGCCATGCACGCGCTCGCGCTGCTCGCGACCGGCATGTACGGCCGCGACCTGCCCAATCAGAACGGCGCTCCGCTCCGGCTCGTCGTGCCGTGGAAGTACGGCTTCAAGAGCATCAAGTCGATCGTGTCGATCCGCCTGCAGGAGACGCAGCCCGAGACGACCTGGAACATGTCGGCCCCCAGCGAGTACGGCTTCTACTCCAACGTGAACCCCGACGTGGATCACCCGCGCTGGAGCCAGAAGCGCGAGAAGCGAATCGGCGACTATCACCGCACGCGCACGCTCCCGTTCAACGGCTATGCGGATCAGGTCGCGCAGCTCTACGCGGGAATGGATCTCCGCGCGAACTTCTGAGCGGCGAGGGCAGGGCGCATTGCGCGACGGACCGAGGTGGTTTCCGCGGTCGAGCGGACAGGCCGCGCTGGTGGCCGCGGCGCTGCTGCCGCTGGCGTGGCTCGGCATTTCCGCGCTGTGCGGAACCCTCGGCGCGAATCCGGTCGAACGGCTCGAGCACACGACCGGACAGTGGACGCTGCGCCTGCTGCTCGCCACGCTCGCGGTCACCCCTTTACGGCGAGCGCTCGGCCGGCCCTGGCTCGCGCCGTACCGGCGGACGCTGGGCCTGCTCGCGTTCAGCTACTGCACGCTGCACCTGGGGATGTACGCGCTGATCGACCTCTTTGGCGCGTGGGACACGCTCGTCGAGGACGTACTCGAACGGCCCTACATCAGCGCCGGATTCACCGGGTTCCTCCTGCTCTTGCCGCTCGCGATCACCTCGACGCGCGCGTGGCTGCGCCGACTCGGCAAGCGCTGGGTCGTCCTCCACCGCCTGGTGTATGCTGCCGCCGTGGCGGGCTGTCTGCACTTTCTCTGGCTCGTGAAGGCGGATCTGTTCGAGCCGCTGGTGTACTCGGGCATTCTCGCGCTGCTGCTCGGTGCCCGTCTCTGGCCGCTTCTCAAGCGTGCGGCGGCGTCGCCATGAGCGCGCTCGCCATCCGAACGACCGCATTCACCTTCGACGTCGAGCCGTACACGCTCGAACCGTCGCTCAACAGCTAGCGGGCGGCGTCGACGAAGGCGCGGAACAGCGCATCGGCCAATTCGTTCGCGTCGGTCTCGGGGTGCCATTGCACGCCCAGGCAGAACGGTCCGCTCGGGCGCTCGATCGCTTCGATCACGCCGTCGTCCGCGCGTGCGCAGACGCGCAGGCGGCGGCCGGGCTCCGACACCGCTTGGTGATGCCGACTCCCGACCCGAGCGGCGCTCGCGCCCGAGAGCGCCGCAAGACGCGTCTCCGGCGCGATCCGGAGCGCGTGGCGTCCGTCGCGCTCGGGCAGGCGATGCGGTCCGGCGCTGGGGACATCGGTGGCGATGTCGTAGTGCAGCGCGCCGCCGAGCGCCTGCGCGAGCAGCTGCATGCCGTAGCAGATGCCGAGCACGGGCAGCTCGCGCGCGAGCGCGGCGTCGAGCAACGCGCGGTCGAAGGCGAGCTGCGCAGCGGGCACCGGATCGAAGCGGACCTCCAGCGGGTACGGCCGCGGCGGCAAGAGGTCGTCGCCGCCGGGCACGAGCAAAGCGCCGATGCCGGCGACGAGCGCGCGCGTGTCGCTCTGCATGGGCAGGTAGACGGGAATGCCGCCTGCGCGCTCGACGGCGCGCGCATACGCAGCGTGCACGTAGTGATACGTGTGCTCGGCCCGCCAGCGGCCGCGGTCGTCGAGACAGAGCGGGATGCCCACGATCGGCTGCACGCGCGCATCATAGCTGGCGTTCCGGGGTATGCTCTGCGCAGGCTCCACCAGGGAAGGGGATCGGAGATGGGCCGAGAGACCGAGCTCGTAAGGGGACTGATCGAGGCGTTCAATCGCAACGACCTCGAGCAAGTCATGGCATTCTTCACGACGGACTGCGTGTACCACAACATGCCGATGGCGCCGGTGAAGGGCAGCGAGGCGATCCGCAACGTGCTGAAGGGTTTCCTCGGCATGGCGACGGAGGTGAAGTGGACGACGCACCAGATCGCGCAGACCGGGCAAGCCGTGCTCACTGAACGCACCGACGGATTCCGCATCGGCGGGCGCTGGGTGGAGCTGCCGGTAATGGGCGTGTTCGAGTTCGAGAACGGGAAGATCCGCGCTTGGCGCGACTACTTCGACCTCTCGACCTGGACCAAGCAGCTCCAGCCCGCGGGTTGAGCGCGAAGCCGCGAGGCCTGCTCGTCTCGACGCGCTTCCTCGGGCGCCACGGCGCGGCGCTCGAGGCGGCGGCGCGCAGCGGCGGGCTCGCGCTCGAGCGGATCATCGTGCCAGACGATCCGGAAGCGCGGATCGAAGCGTCCGACTGCGCGCGGATCGAGCTGGCCTACTTCTCCGGGGATCTCTTTCCGGAGCGCTCGCGCGCGTTCTTCGCGGCGGCGTTCGCCGCGCCGAATCTGCGTTGGCTGCAGGTCTTCAACGCCGGCGTCGATCACCCGGTGTTTCAGCGCTTCGTCGCGAAATCCGTGCGACTCACGACCGCGGCGGGCAGCTCCGCCGAGCCGATCGCGCAGACCGCGATCGCGGGCATGCTCATGCTCGCGCGCGGCTTCCCCCACTGGCTCGACGCGCAGCGGCGAGGGGTCTGGGAGCCGCTTCCCGAGACTTGCGTGCCAGCCGACCTGCGCGGTCAGACGCTGCTCGTCTTCGGCCTGGGCGAGATCGGCCGCGAGATCGCGCGACTCGCGCGCGCATTCGGCCTGCACGTGATCGGCGTGCGCCGAAGTCCGGCCGCGACGGACGATCCCGTCGATGAGCTGCACCCACCTGCGCGCATGCGCGAGCTCCTGCCGCGCGCGGACTGGCTCGCGATCGCCTGCGCGCTCACCGATGAGACGCGGGGCGCGATCGACGCCGACGCGCTGGCGCGGCTCCCGCGCGGCGCGCGCGTGCTGAACGTCGCGCGCGGCGGCGTGATCGACGAGCCCGCGCTGGTCGAGTCTCTGCGCGAAGGCCGTCTCGCGGGCGCCTACCTCGACGTCTTCGCCGAGGAGCCGCTGCCCGCGGCGTCGCCGCTCTGGGCGCTTCCGAACGTGATCGTGACGCCGCACAACTCCTCGGCCTCGCGCGGAAACGAGCGCCGCCAGGCAGAGGTCTTCTTGCGCAACCTGGTGCGCTACGGCCGCGGCGAGCCGCTCGAAAACGTCGTGCGCGCGTGAACGTCGCGGCGCTGCTGATCAGCGTGCTCAGCTACAACGTGCACGGTCTACCGAGCCTCGTCGTCGCCGACGATCCGGAGGCGCGCATGCCCGAGATCTCCGCGCGCTTGAACGGCTACGACGTGGCGCTCTTGCAGGAGAGCTGGGCGTACGGCGAGGCGCTCGACGCGTCCGCCACGCACGCGGTGAAGGAGCGCAGCGGCGGCGTCGACACGGGCATGTTCTTTCAGACCGGCCTCGCCACGTTCGCGCGCCCGCGCCTGCGCGCGGTGACGCGCGGATCGCTCGGCGCGTGCGCGGGCTGGGTCGACGGCGCGAATGACTGCTTCGCCGACAAGGGCTTCCTGCGCGTGCGGCTCGCGCTGCCGAACGGAGTCGAGCTCGACTTCTGGAACCTGCATCTCGACGCGGGCGCTGCGGCGAGCGATCGCGCCGCGCGCGACACGCAGCTGCGTCGGCTCGTTCGGCGCGTGCGCGGCGTCTCGCGCGAGGGCGCGCTCGTGATCGCCGGCGACTTCAACCTCGACGACGGGAATGCGGCGGATCGCGCGCTGCTCGAGCGCTTCGCCCGTGAGCTCGGGCTCGCCGACAGCGGCGCGCGCGCCGCCGCCGACGGCCCGTTCGCGCACAAGCACATCGACTTCATCCTGTACCGCGGCGGCGCAGGCGTCGCGCTCGCGCCCGAGGAGGTCGGAGAGGCGCGCGAGTTCTCCGATGGGCCGACACCGCAGAGTGATCACCCCGCGCTCTTCGCGCGGTTCCGTGTGCTGACGCCTAGCGACCCCTGAACAGGTCGGCGGCCTTCGCGTCCAGCGTCGCGGGGCGCGCCCGAGTGCGCGCCCAGTCGCGCAGCTCCTTGATCCGTTCCTCGTAGGTCTCGTAGAGCGGAACGGTCTCGGTGATCGCGTTGGCGAGGTCGTTCCAAGCGAGATCGCGGCCCTCGGTGAACGCGTTGTAGAGCCCGGCGCTCACGACCTGCTCGAGCTCGCTGCCCGAGAGCCGCGCGGCCTGCGCGGCGAGCTCCTCGAGATCGAACTGCAGCGGGTCGCGGCTGTGGCGCTGCAGGTGGATCGCGAGGATCTCGACGCGCTCCGCCTGCGTGGGCAGATCGACGAAGAACAGATCGTCGAAGCGGCCGCGGCGCAAGAGCTCCGGCGGCAGGCGGCCCACGTCGTTCGCGGTGGCGACGACGAAGACCGGCGCCTGCTTCTCGGAGAGCCAGGTCAGGAATGCGCCGAAGACGCGGCTCGACGCGCCGCCCTCGCTCGCGGCCGCGAAGCCCTTCTCGATCTCGTCGATCCAGAGCACGCACGGCGCGATCGACTCGGCGACCGCGGTGGCTTCGCGGATCGTGGCCTCCGGCGTCCGATCGGGCGTGCCGAACGCGGCCGCGAGATCGAGCCGAAGCAGCGGAAAGTTCCACTCGCGCGCGACCGCCTTCGCGGAGAGTGACTTGCCGCAGCCCTGTACACCGAGCAACAGCAGGCCGCGCGGCAGCGGCAGGCCGAAGCGCCGTGCCTCGTCGGTGAACGCGCGCCGGCGCTCGCGCAGCCAGCGCTTCAGCTCGCCCAGGCCGCCGACGTCGTCGAGCCCCGCGCTCGATTCGTGAAACGAGAGCGCTGGCGTGCGCCGCAACGCCTGGCGCTTCTCGTGGACGATGCTCGCGACCGCTTTGGCGTTCAGGCCGCCCGCGAGCGCGCACGCTTTGCGGAACACGCGCAGCGCCTCGTCGGCGGTGAGACCGAGCGCAGCCTTCACCGCGCCCTCGAGCGCGACGGGCTCGGGCGCCTCGATCGCAGCTTTGAAGATGTGCTCGAGCTCGGCCGCGCGCGGCAGCGGCAGCTCGACGACCGCCGCCTCGTGCACGAGCTCGGTCGGCAGGTCCAGCGCCGGCGCGATCAGCACGATCGACTGCATGCGCTCGGCGAGCAGCTCCAAGAGGTCGCGCAAGCGGCGCAGGGCGAGCGGGTCGGAGAGCTGGCGATGCGCATCGAGGATCGCAAACAACGCCGGCTCGCAGACGGTCGAGATCGCGCGCAGGCCGTCATCGAACGAGCCCGCGCCAGTGCCGGTGGCGCCGAGGCCCGAGGCCACCGACCACGGAATCAGCTCGCGCCGGCACGCCTGCGCGGCGAGGCGCAGGGTCGCGAGCGCGCGCTCCTCCTCGAAGGACTCGAGCAGGATCAGGCGCCAGCCCGCCTTCACCAGGAGCCCGATCTCTTTGGCGCACTCGCGGCTCATGCGTCTTCGTCAGTCCATGTCGGAGGTGGCGCGCACGACCTCTTCGTAGGTCGTGAGTCCATCCGCCAGTCGCCGCAGCGCGCTCTCGCGCAGCGACTCCATGCCCTCGACCCTGGCGCCGCGGCCTATCTCGGCCGCGTCCTCGCCCTTCTTGATCAACTCGCGCACGCGGCGCCCGACGTTCAAGAGCTCGAAGACACCCGTGCGGCCGTACAGGCCCGTGTGCCGGCACTCGACGCAGCCCTCGCCCCAGCGCACCTTCAGCCGCTCGCGCCGCTCGACGGGAACCTTGATGCCGAGCGCCACCACCTGATCCGGCGTGAGCGTTCCCTCGACCGCGCAGTGCGAGCAGATGCGCCGCAGCAGACGCTGCGCGAGCACGCCGCGCAGCACGCTCGAGAGCAGGAAGCGCTCGACGCCGAGCTCGGCGAGCCGCGTGACTGCGCCGGCGGCATCGCGCGTGTGCACGGTGGAGAGCACGAGGTGGCCGGTCAGTGCGGCTTGCACCGCCATCTGCGCGGTCTCCGCGTCGCGAATCTCGCCGACCATGATGATGTCCGGATCCTGGCGCAGGATCGCGCGCAGCGCGGTCGCGAAGGTGACGTCGATCTTGCGCTGCACCTGTACCTGCATGAAGCGCGGGTCGACCATCTCGATCGGTTCCTCGACGGTGGTGATGTTCACCTCGGAGCCGGCGAGATAGCGCAGCGTCGAGTAGAGCGTCGTCGTCTTGCCCGAGCCCGTCGGGCCGGTGACGAGGATCAGTCCCGACGGTGCGGTGATCCACTTCTCGTAGACCTCGCGCTCGTGTGCCGCGAAGCCCAGATCCTGCAAGTCCGCGAGCAGGACGCTCGGGTCGAGCACGCGCACGACGACCTTCTCGCCGAAGGCGGTCGGCAGACTCGAGACGCGCATCTCGACCTCGCTCGGGCCGCGCTGCGTCTTGATCCGGCCGTCCTGCGGACGGCGGCGCTCGGCGATGTCCATGCGCGCCATGACCTTCACGCGCGAGACGATCGCGGCGTGCACCGCCGGCGGGTACGACTCGATGTCGTGCAGGATGCCGTCGATGCGGAAGCGCACCGCGGCGTCGTTCGAGCGCGGCTCGAGATGGATGTCCGAGGCGCGCTGCTCGAAGGCGTAGTTCAGCAGGAAGTCGACCGCCGCGACGACGTGCTCGTCGTTCGAGCTCGCGAGCTCCTCGTTCGAGCGCAGCTGCACGAGCTGGACGAGCGCCTGGGTGGGGCTCTGCTCGCCGAGCTCCGAGACCGCCTGCTTGATGCTCGAGCGCAGCCCGAAGACGCGGTCCGCGACGGCGAGGATGTCGCGCTTGGAGGTGATCGCGTAGACGAACGGACGCCGCAGCACATCCTGCAGCGTCTCGCGCAGGGTCGTGTCGAAGGGGTCGGCGACCGCGACGACGAGCGCGTCGCCTTCCTGCGCCAGCGGGATCACCACGTGGCGGCGCACGAAGGGGCGCGAGAAGGTCTTGGAGATCAGCGCGTTGTCGAGCTTGAGCGGGTCGATCTTCACGTAGCGAAGACCGGTTTCCGCGGCGATCGCCTGCGCGATCGCGTCCTCGTCGAGCTTGCGGCGTTCCTTCTGCGCGTGCGGCAGCGAGGCGGCGGCGACGATCTCCGCGGCGGAAACGTCGTAGCGTGCCGCGGCCTGTGAGCGCACCGAGCCGACCTGCTCCTTCAGCACGCGGCTGCGCAGCGTCGTGGCGCGTCCCTCGAGATCCTTGCCTTGCGGCGCCGAGAGCACCTTCGTGCGCACGAGCAGCTCGACGAGCTCCGTCAGGTTGAGCGGCGGTCGCGGCTCAGCGCTCGGCGGTCCGTTGACAGGCAGCTTCGCGGCGGGATCCGACGACGCGGTCATCGCGCACCGTATCGGCGCGGCGCCGCTTGGACCGAAGGATTCTCGGCCTCGCGGTCCGGCCGGGCTTCACGTGTCCTGAACCCGAAGTTCGCTCGCGTTCTCGGCGGCCGATGCATCCGCGCTCGCGGCGTTGCACTCGCTCGACGAATCAACGGATTCGCCTCGCTCGCGCGCCTTGCGAGCGCGGCGCCTCGACCGCGAGAATCGCGTCGGAACTTCAGGTTCAGGACACTAGCGGGCCGCGACCAGCAGGCGGTCGAACTCGGGCTGGCTCCAGCCTTGGATCCAGGCATCGCCGACCTGGATCACGGGCACGCCCGGCCGCCCACCCGTCAGCTCCAGGTACTCGGCGCGCGCTTCCTCGTCCGACGACACGTCGCGGTTCACGTAGGAGATGCCCTTCTTCTCGAAGTAGGCGATCGCGGCCCGGCAGTACGGGCAGCTCGGGGTCGTGAAGATCACCACGTCCGCGCTGTTGAAGCCCGCGTACTCGTCCGCTTGCGCGTAGGACGGCGCTCGGGCCGCGGGCGTCTCGATCCGCGAGGCCGTCGAGCGCTGCCGCTCGGGGATCTGCTCCAGCCGGGCGGCCACTTGCACGCGCCCGCGTTCGTCGATGTAGCGGTACTGCTCGGGCGCCTGCGCGGCGGGCCGCCGCTCGGCGCGCTGCTTGGGCCGTGGCTTCGGCGCGACCACTTCCGGCTGCGCGGCCGCGGCAAAGCTCTCGGATTCGAGCGCGCTCTTGGCTTCGGGTGGCTCCGGCACCGCGGGCGAGCACGACATCACGAGCGCGGCCACCACCAGCCACGCCGCAAATCCGGGTCCGAGCGAATGCAACTTCACGAGCCTGCCTCCGGGACGTCTGACGGTGGAGCTTCCGTCTCACTTCGGCCGCCGCGCGCGCGGGGTTGACCGGCAACTTCGGCCTCGAGGCGGGCCTCCTCGCGCGCGAGGTCCCGCTCGATCTCGACCCGCAGCGCTTCGGCCGCCTCGGGGGTGAGCTCGCGCGGGACGTCGCGCGGCGCGAGGTAGCGCGCCACGACGCGGGCGAACGGTACCGGGACCTGCATGCGGTCCCAGCTTCCCGCCCGCCACTTGTGGCGCGTGGCGTAGAGCGCGGGAATCAAGGCGGCGCCGGAGCGCTGGGCCATCAGGATCAGACCCGGCTTCACCTCGCCGCGCGGTCCGCGCGGTCCGTCGACGAGGTGGCAACAGACCACGGGCCCGCGCAAGAGCCGCACCGTCTGCAAGAGCGCCCGCGCTCCACCGCGCGAGCTGGAGCCGCGCACGGGCCGGAACCCGACGTGCTCGACTGTGCGCGCGATGCGCTCGCCGTCGCGGCTCTGGCTGATCATCACAATCGGGCGAAAGCGACCCAGGTCACACGCGCCGATCAGCAGGTGGCCGTGCAGTCCGTACAGGATGATCGGCCGTCCGGTTTCGAGCAGCGCGCGCACTGGACCCTCGCCTTCGCGGCGAACGCGCAGGGTCCGACCGACGAGCCGCAAGAGCTCTCCGGCCACGAAGGGCAGGATGCGCTCGAGCAGCGGCGGCCTGATTTGTGTCTCGTCCAACGCGGCGCTCCCGGGAATGTGCGTGTATCATGCCGCGCGATGACGGAGACGGCCCGACTCGAGATCGACGGGAAGATGTACGAGTTCCCCATTCTCACCGGCTCCGAAGGCGAGCGCGGGATCGACATCGGCAGGCTGCGCGAGCTGACCGGGTGCATCACGCTCGATCCCGGCTTCAAGAACACGGGCAGCTGCAAGAGCGAGATCACCTTCATCGACGGTGAGCAGGGCATCCTGCGCTACCGCGGGTACCCGATCGAGGAGCTGGCCGAGAGCAGCAGCTTCCTCGAGGTTGCCTACCTGCTGATCCGCGGCGAGCTGCCGACGACCGCGCAGTACGAGAGCTTCACGAAGGGCATCCGCTACCACACGATGCTGCACGAGGATCTGAAGAGCTTCTTCAGCGCGTTTCCCAAGGACGCGCATCCGATGGCGGTCGCGGCGGCGGTGGTGGCGGCGCTCTCCACGTTCTACCCGGAGGATCTCGATCCGCTCGACCGAAAGCAGGTCGAGTCGAGCGTCGAGCGGCTGATCGCGAAGTTCCCGACGATCGCCGCGTACGCGCACAAGCACTCGATCGGTCACCCGTTCCTGTACCCGGACAACAAGCTCGGCTACGTCGAGAACTTCCTGCACATGATGTTCGGCACGCCGTGCGAGGAGATCATCGCCGACCCGGTGATCGTGCGTGCCATCGAAGTGCTCTTGATCCTGCACGCCGATCACGAGCAGAACTGCTCCACTTCGACGGTGCGCCTGGTCGGCAGCTCGCACGCGAATCTCTTCGCGTCGATCGCGGGCGGCATCAACGCGCTCTGGGGACCGCGCCACGGCGGGGCGAACAAAGAAGTGATCGACATGCTCGAGCAGATCGCCGAGGAGGGCCTCACGGCCAAGCAGTTCGTCGAGCGCGCGAAGTCCAAGGACGACACGTCGCGGCTGATGGGCTTCGGCCACCGCGTCTACCGCAACTACGATCCGCGCGCGACCGTGATCAAGAGGGCGGCGATGGACGTGCTCGGGCGGCTCGGCATCAACTCGAAGCTCCTCGAGATCGCGATGGACCTGGAGCGGATCGCGCTCGAGGACGACTACTTCGCGAAGCGGCGCCTCTACCCGAACGTCGACTTCTATTCGGGCGTCATCTTCAAGGCGCTCGGCATCCCGACGCCGAGCTTCACCGTGATGTTCGCGATGGGCCGGCTGCCCGGCTGGATCGCGCAGTGGATGGAGCTGCTCGACGACGGACAGGCGATCGGCCGCCCTCGCCAGATCTACGTGGGCCCGCCGCAGCGCCCGTTCGTGCCGATCGACAAGCGCCGCGGCTAGCGGCGGCCCATGCGGCAGGCTCGCTGGACCGAGTCGGGGGTCGAGGTCGCGGAGGTCGCGCCGCCCGAGCTCCCGCCGGAATGGGTGCGCCTGCGCGTGGCGGCTTGCGGGATCTGCGGCACCGACCTGCATCTGTGGCGCCGCGAGCTCGCGCCGCCGCTGGGCATTGCGCCGGGACACGAGATGACGGGAACGCCGCTCGAAGGCCCGCGCGGGCTCGCCGATGAGCTCTACGCCGTCGAGCCGATCTGCGTCTGCGGCAGCTGCGACTTCTGTCTCTCGGGGCGGAGGCACCTGTGCGAGAAGATGGCGATCATCGGCGTGATGCGGCCCGGCGGGCTGGCCGAGTTCGTCGACGTTCCCGCGTATGCCGTGCATCGCGTACACCCATCGGTGTCGCCACTCCTGGCGTCGTTCGCGGAGCCGCTCGCGGTCTGCGTGCGCGGGGTGTCGCTCGCGCGCGTCGACGACGACAGTCGCGTGCTCGTGATCGGCGCCGGTACGATCGGGCTCGTCTCCGGCCTGCTCGCCCGCGACCGCGCGCGCGAGGTCGCGATCACGGCGCGGTATCCGCAGCAGCGCGAAGCCGCGAAGCGGCTGGGACTCCGCGCGCTCGCGGAGGACGAGGTGAAGGCGTGGGTGAAGGATGCGCAGCCCGACGTCGTGATCGAGACCGTCGGGGGACAAGCGCAGACGCTGCTCGACGCCACGCGCTGGTGTCGCGCGGGCGGGCGGATCGTGGTGCTCGGGATCTTCTCGCAGCGCACGGAGCTCAACGCCTACAACCTGGCGACGCGCGAGCTCGAGATCGTCGGCTCGAACATGTACGGCATGGGCCGGCGCGGCCCGCAGTTTCGCTCGGCCGTCGAGCTCCTGCCGCGCTACGCCGCGGAGCTCGCGGCGCTGCAGACGCACCAATTCGGCCTCGATCGGCTGGAGGAGGCATTCCAATGCGCGGGCGACAAGGCGAGCGGCGCGATCAAGGTGACGATCGTTCCGGGCGCGCTGCGCGCCTGACCTGCTCGCTCGCGCTGGCGGCGTTCCTTTGGGTCGGCGCCGCGCAGACGCGCGCCGCAGACTGCTTCGACGTCGCGCTCTACGCGGAGCTGCTGCAAGCGCATACGCGCGCCGTGCCGGAGGTCGTTGGCACGCGCGTCGACTATCCCGCGCTGCGCGTGGACCCAGCGTTCGAGAGCGTGGTCCGCAGCGTGGCCGCCTGCGACACGGCTCGGCTCGCGACGCGCGAGGAGAAGCTCGCGTTCTGGATCAACGCCTACAACATTCTCGCCATGCGCATGGTCGCGAAGCACTGGCCGGTTGCGAGCATCAGGGACATTGGCTCGCTCCTGTTCCCGGTTTGGGGCAAGACCGCCGCCGAGATCTCCGGCCGGAGCTATTCGCTCGACCAGATCGAAGACGAGCAGCTGCGTACGCTCGGCGATCCGCGTATCCACGTCGCGATCGTCTGCGCATCGACCTCGTGCCCGACGCTCGCGCGCGAGCCGTATGTCGTGGCGACGCTCGACGCCCAGCTCGACGCCGCCTTCGCGCGCTTCGTGGCGAATCCCGAGAAGGGCTTCCGCCTGGACCGCGCGGCGAGGACCATCCACCTCTCGAGCATCTTCAAGTGGTTCGCCCGCGACTTCGAGAAGCAGGGGGGGCCGCTCGCGGTGATCTCGCGCCACCTCGGCGGCGCCGAGCGCGACTGGGTGCGGGCGAACGGTACGACCGCGACGCTCGAGTACATGGACTACGACTGGCGGGTGAATGGCTGAAGGGATCCAGAGGCCGCGTGAGCCGCGCGATCTGCGCGGGCGGCGACGTGCGTGGGCATGGCCCGGATCCTGGCCCCGCCTGTCGGAGCTGATCGCGCGCGTGCTCGCGATCGGCGCGCGCGCCGTCTACCGCGGCCAGGTCCGGCGCGGCCTGTCCCAGTGGCTCGAGCGACACCGTGAGGTGACGCGCCCCGAGTTCCGGCTCGCGCGCGGCGGGTCCGCGCTCGACGGGCTGCGCATCGCGTTCCTGTCCGACATCCACGCCGGGAACTTCCTCGACGAGGAGGACTTCCTGCGCATCTGCGCGCGCGTCGCGGATGAAGCACCGGATCTCGTCTGCCTGGGCGGCGACCTCGTGAATCTCTGGGAGCACGAGGTCATGCACCTGCGCAAGGGACTGTCGCTGCTGCAGCCGCCGCTCGGGACCTTCGCGATCTACGGCAACCACGAGTACGGCGCGGCCAAGGAACCCTGGCTCTGGCGCTCCGTGCTCGAGGCCCAGGGCATCGAGATCCTGAAGAATCGCGGCCGACGCATCGCGCGCGGCGACGCCACGCTCTGGCTCGCCGGCGTCGACGATCTGCTCGCCGGCAAGCCGAACCTGGAGGGCGCGCTCGACGGCCGCGCGCCGGGCGAGCCGATCGTGCTGCTCGCGCACCATCCGGACTTCTTCGAGGAGGCTGCCGACGTCGGCGTCGACCTGCAGCTCTCCGGCCACACGCACGGCGGCCAGATCCTGATCTTCGGCCGCACGCCCCTCCGCCACACGCACGAGGGCTATTGGTCTGGCCGCTTCGAGCGCGACGGCGCGCAGCTCTACGTCGGGCGCGGCGTCGGCGTGAGCTTGATCCCGGTGCGCATCGGCGCGCCCGCCGAGATCGTCGTCGCGACGCTCAGAGTGGGCTGATCGGGGTCTCTCTCAGCCGCCCTTCGCGGTCTTCAGTGCGGCGGCGAGCGCGGGCACGATCTCGAACAGATCGCCGACGATGCCGACGTCGGCGACCTCGAAGATCGGTGCGTCGGGATCCTTGTTGATCGCGATGATGAAGTTCGAGCTCTTCATCCCGACCAGGTGCTGGATCGCGCCCGAGATGCCGACGGCGACGTAGAGCTTGGGCGAGACGACCTGACCGGAGCTGCCGACCTGGTACTCGTGCGGGAGCCAGCCGGCGTCGACGACGGGCCGCGACGCGCCCATCTGCGCGCCGAGCGCCTCGACCAGGGGCTTCAGCACCGCGTCGAAGTTCTCGGGCTTCTGCAGGCCGCGACCGCCGGAGACGATGATCTCGGCCTTGGTCAGATCGTGTCCGCCCGCGGGCGCGACGCGGATCTCGACGAACTTGGTGCGCGAATCGCCGGCGACGCCGTCGAGCTTCGCGACGCTGCCGGACTCACTTCCGGTGTAGGCATCGCTCGCGCCGGGCTGCACGGTGGCGAAGCGGGGCGAGCCCGAGACGCGCAGGCGCGCATCGAACTTCGCGTTGAACATGCGGCGCACGAAGACCAGATCGCCGCCGTCCTGCTCGATGCGGATCACGTCGGTCGCGATGCCACAGTCGAGCGATGCCGCGACTTTGCCCGCCAGGTCCCAGCCGATCGGCGTGTTCGAGATCAGCACCAGGTCGGGCTTCTCGGCGTCGATCGCCCTGCGGATCGCGCGCGCATGACCGTCTGCGGTGTAGACCGCGAGCGAGGCGTCGTCGGCCAGCAGGACCTTGCCGCCACCCCGCTTGGCCAGATCCTCGGCCACGGCGCCGACACCGCTGCCGATCACGAGTGACGCGACCTCGCCGCCGAGCTTGCGCGCGAGCGTGACGAGCTCGAGCGTCGCCTCGCGCAGGCCGCCCTTCTGGATTTCACCGACGATCAGTGTCTTTGCCATTACAGCAGCCCCAGCTCCTTGACCTTGCCCACGAATTTCTGGGCGATCTCGTCCTTCGAGCCCGACAGGATCTCCGCGCCCTTGCCCTTCGGCGGGGAGTAGATCTTCTCGATCGTCACCTTCGGCGCGACGGCGCCCGCCGACAGGCCGATGTCGGCGAGCGACTTCTTGTCGAGCGGCTTCCGCTTGGCCTGCATGATGCCCTTCAGCGACGCGTAGCGGACCTCGTTCATGCCCGTCTGCGCGGTGAGCAGGCAGGGCAGCGGCAGCTTCACGACTTCGAGCGCGCCGCCTTCGAGCTCGCGCTCCACCTCGACCTGGCCGCCATCGAACTTCGCCGAGACGATTCCGGTCGCGTGCGGAACGCCGAGCAGCTCCGCGAGGATCGGCCCGGTCACCGCGAAGTTGGTGTCGTCCGACATCAGCCCCATCAGCACCAGATCGCACTTCTCCGTCTTCGCGACGGCGGCGATCGCCTTGGCGATCGCGAGCGAGTCGGCGCGCGCGAGGCCGTCGTCCCAGATCTGGATCGCGCGATCGGCGCCCATGCCCAGCGCCGTGCGCAGCGACTGCTGCACGCGGTCCGGGCCGATCGAGAGCACGAGCACCTCTGAAGCGGCGTCCTTGTCCTTGATCCGCAGCGCCTCTTCGAGGGCGTAGTTGTCGTAGTCGTTGATCTCGAACTTGATGTTCGCGTCCTGGATCCAGCTCCCGTCGGAGGCGAGCTCGAGGCGTGCGTCCTTGTGAGGCACCTGCTTCAAGCAGACGAGGATCTTCATGAGGGCGGATCTCCGTGCGATGGCGAGCGGTTGCGCGCGCCGGGGGAGTGCGGGCGGACTCTACGTGACGGTCAGCGTCGTTTCAACCGGGTGCAGCGCGTTGTTTCAGCCTCCGCCCATCAGCTCGCGCCACATTTCGAGGCTTTGGATGCGGAGGTAGGTGTTGACCTTCTTGGTCTCGGCCATGGTGCGGTGGGGGCCGCCGCCGTAGTCGTGGCCGGGGTAGAGGATGGTTTCGTCGGGGAGGGCGGCGAGCTTGCGCAGGCTGTCGTACATGGCGTCGGGGTCGGCGCCGGGCAGGTCGACGCGGCCGCAGCCCTGGATGAAGAGTGTGTCGCCCGACACCAGGGAGTTTCGCACCATGAAGCACTGCGAGCCGGGCGTATGGCCGGGCGTGTGCAGGAAGTCGATCTCGATATTCCCGACCTTCAACGCGTCACCACTGTCGACCTTCACGATGTCGGAGTCGGAGATGCCGGCCACGCGCGCGACGCCCTGGGCCTCGTGCTTGTTGGCGTAGACCTTCATCCCCTTCAGCTCGAGCAGCTCGCGCAGCCCTTCGATCTGCCGGCCGAAGATCGAGCCGCCGATGTGGTCGGGGTGGTAGTGCGTGACGAGCGCGGCGATCGGCTCGAAGCCCTGCTCGCGCACGTGGGCGACGAGCGGCTCGATCGCCCACGCGGGATCCACCAGCACCACCTCGTGTGTCTCATTCGAGCCGACGACGTAGACGAAGTTCTGCATCGGTCCGCACGCGATCTGCTCCAGGTACAGCTCGTCAATCATGTCTTGTAAGCTGCGACCGGAGGTGGGGGCATGTCAAACGAGCGCGCGGTGGTCGTCGGCGTGGGGCAGGTGCGCAACCGCCCGGGGCTCGATTGCGCGCAGTGGAACCCGCTCGAGCCCGCAAAGCTGATGGCGCTTGCGCTCGAGCGCGCGGCGGCCGACGCCGGCCGGCCCGAGCTGCTTCGCGACGCCGACTTCGCCGGCGCGATTCCGCCCATGGCCTGGGCCTACGACGATCTGCCCGGGCGTGTCGCCGAGCTGTGCGGCGCCAAGCCGCGCGAGACCGAGGAGCTGCCGGGCGGTGGCGAAGGCCCGATCCTGCTCTTGAATCAGGTCGCGAACCGGATCGCCGCCGGCGAGATCGAGATCGCGCTGCTGACCGGGGCCGAGGCGGTGTACAGCCGCCGGCGCGCGCGCGCCGAAAGTGAGCCGCTCGCGGGCTGGACGCCGGGCGGCGAGCGGATCCCCGGCTTTCTCTTGAAGATGAAGCCGTTCGCGAACGCGCTCGAGCAGCGCCACGGCGTGCGCAATCCCGTCGACATGTATCCGGTGTACGAGAACGCGCTGCGCGCGCGCGCGGGGCGCTCGATCGAGGCGCACCAGCGCTACGTCGCGGAGCTTCTGGCGCGCTATTCGGAGGTCGCGGCGCGAAATCCATTCTCCTGGTTTCCGGAACCACGCACCGCCGTCGAGACGCGCACGGTCGACGCGCGCAACCGCTGGATCGGCTTCCCGTACCCGAAGCTCATGAACGCGATCATGGAGGTCGACCAGGGCGCAGCGGCGATCGTGATGTCGGAGTCGGCGGCCGATCGGCTCGGCATCGCGCGCGAGAAGCGCGTGCGCTTTCTCGGCGGCGCGTCGGCGCAGGACGGCTGGAGCGCGGCCGAGCGCGTCGATCTGGCGTCGAGCCCGGCGATCGCCGCGGCTGCGCGCGCCGCGCAGGCTCACGCCGCGCTCGGCATCGCCGACGTCGACCTCTTCGACCTGTACAGCTGCTTCCCGTGCGCGATCGAGTTCGCGCTCGACGCGCTCGGACTCTCGACGACCGATCCGCGCCCGCCGACGCAGACGGGCGGGCTCGCGCACCACGGCGGGCCGGGCAACAACTACGCCATGCACGGGCTGGCCAACACCGTATTGCGTCTGCGCGCGGGCGCCGGGCGCGTGGGCCTGGTCTCGGGCCTGGGCATGAGCGCGACCAAGCACGCGATCGCCGTGCTCTCGACCGACGCGATGCGCAGCTCCGCCGCCGACGGCCGGGCCTCGAAGCTCACGCTGCCCACGGACCAGCTCGAGGGGCCTGCGCTCGTCGACGCGCCCGACGGCGCGGCGCAGATCGAGAGCTACACCGTGACCTTCGACCGCGACAACCGGCCCGAGAAGAGCATGCTCTACCTGCGTCTCCCCGACGGCCGGCGGAGCCTCGCCAACGGCGAGAAGAGCGAGGCGCTGTTCCGGCTCCTGCTCGAGGTCGAGGGCGTCGGCGTGCGCGGGCGAGTGACACCGGGACGCGACGGCGCGCCGAACAGCTTCGCGCTCGCCTGAGTCAGCTCGCAAGCGAGAACAGCGCGGTCGCCGGCAGACCCAGCGCGATCACGCAGATGCCCAGCGCGCGCGCGGTGCCGGTCTCGAGCACCTCGCGCGTGGCGATCACGAGCGACGCGAGCGAGAGCCCGACGCCGGCCCAGGCGAACAGCGGGCCGACGAGCGGCAGGCTGTAGCCGACGAGAAGCGCGAACCAGACGTACGCGAAGCCCGTGCAGCGCAACAGCCGCGCGTAGTCGGCGCCGCCCTCGACCGCGAGCCGCGAGACCGCCCAGATCAGCGCCGTGATCACCAGCCACTGCAGCATCGCCAGCGCCGTCCACAGGAAGATCAGCGGCATGGAGTTGCGACCAAGGCCGGCGAGCACGGAGGTCGCGATCACGACGGCGATCGCCTGCGGGATCGCGTGCGCGTCGCCTTGGATCTCGCGGTAGATCGCGGGCTCGAAGCGGATCACGCCCTGCAGCCGCTCGGCCAGGCGGCGCTCGGCGCGGAACAGCACCGAGAGGGTGGAGTCGCGCTCGCGCTCGCCGCCGGGATCAGCCACGCCCGAAGCGTAGCTCAGGCGCGGCCGATGACTTCCTGCACGAAGAGCTCGAGCTGCGCGAGCGCCTCGTCGCGGATTTGCTCCGCGGTGCGACCGGTGCGCTTGATCGGCTCGAGCCCCGGCCCGCAATCGGAGATCACGTGCAGGCGCGTGGGCGCGCCGATCCGGCGCAGCAGCTCCTCGAGCTTGTCGATCCGACAGTGCGGATCGCGCGCGCCCTGCACGAACAGCATGGGGCAGATGATCCGGAACATGTAGTCGACGTCCTGATGGCTGGGCTTGCCCGAAAGGTGCAGCGGGAAGCCGAGCGAGAAGGCGGCGTCGACCTTCAACCCCTGTGCGATCGCGCGCGTCGCGACCCGCGCGCCGAGCCCGATCCCGCCAACGACCATCCGCGACGGCGCGTTCTCCGGGTCGGAGAGCACGGCGGCCACCGCGGTCTTGAACGTGCGCTCGAGGATGTTCGGCGCATCCGGGCGCTTCTTCTTCTGCTCCGCGTAGGGGAAGTTGAAGCGCAGGACCAGGTGACCCCGCGCCGCCAGCGCCGCCTGCAGCGCGACCAGGCCCGGCTCGTCCATCCCGCCCAGCAGATCGTGCCCGATCACCAGCCCGATGCGTTGGCCGCTGGGCCACCACTCCGGCGTCGCCACGACGCCGGTGACCACGACATCCGGCATCGCGGGGATGCGGATGGTCTCGAACTTCACGTTCGTCTCCATTCGCGGCTTCTTATACCATACCGACAGGTCCGCGCCGCCGAGGACATCGACCTGGAGAAAGTACTGATCGTCGGAGTCGCGCGAGGGCAGGGCCGCCTGCTGGCGCGCCGGCTGTCGCGCGATCAGCGCGTGATCGGCGTGGACAGCGAGGACTGGGACCGCCGGCCCGCGGGCGCGCCCTTCTACAAGCTCGACGTGCGCACGCGCGCTTTCGAGGACGTGATGCGCAAGGAGCAGCCCGACGCGGTCGTGCATCTGGGTTTCGTGCGCCATTTCCGCGGCCCCGACACGGCGCGCTTCGACGCGAACGTGCGCGGCACCCGGAAACTCCTCGACCACTGCCGCACATACGGGGTGAAGAAGCTGGTGGTGATGTCGACCAGCTACGTCTACGGGGCGCTGCCCGAGAACCCGAGCTTCGTGTCCGAGGACCATCCGCTGCTTGCCGGCCGGAACTACCCGGAGATCCGCGATCTGGTCGAGGTGGACGCGCTCACGACCGGGTTCATGTGGCAGTACCCGGACATCCGCACCTCCATCCTGCGGCCGGTGCCGACGCTCGGCTACTACAGCGACAACTCGATCGTGAACTACCTGCGCCAGACCCGCGTGGTGGTGATGATGGGCTTCAACCCGATGCTGCAGTTCATGCACGAGGAGGACCTGGTCGAGGCGACGGCGCTGGCGCTCGAGCGCGGCCTGCGCGGCGTCTACAACGTGACCGGGCCCGGGGAAGTTCCGCTGCGCGTGGCGATCGAGGAGACCGGCGGTCGCGCCCTCTCGCTGCCCGAGCCGATCGCGCGGCCGCTGCTCGGCCGGCTCTTCCGGCTCGGGCTCGTGCGCATCCCGCCCGGCGCGATCGACTACATCAAGTACCCGTGCACGATCGCGGGCGATCGCTTCATCCGCGAGACCGGCTTCCGCCCGCTGTTTGGCCTGAAGGAGTCCTTCCGAAGCCTCAAGCGCTGAGCGCGTGTACGTGGCGGGGCCCGGCGCGCGGGCGGCCGCGCGCCACCCGCACTTCGCTCGGCTTCGCCTCGCTGCGCGCTCCGCCTTCGGCTCCGCTTGCCGGACGCACTATCACCGGTGTCGGTACTCGGCCGCGCGCCACCCGCACTTCGGCTCCGCTTGCCGGACGCGCTATCACCGGTGTTGGTACTCGGCCGCGCGCCACCCGCACTTCGCTCGGCTTCGCCTCGCTGCGCGCTCCGCTTGCTCGGAGCGCGTCTTCAGCGGCTGTATCTGGTCGCCGAAGAGTCGCCCGAGGCGCGGAGCGGGCGATGGCGGTGCGCGGATACAGGGTTCGAACTTCACCGGCCGCGCTGGTCTGGGCGGGCGCGTTGGTGTCCTTCGCGCTGCTCTCGCTGGGCCTCGTGCACCACGAATCCGGGCGCAGCGCGCGGGCCCGGGTGGCGGCGCTGCCGCTGCGGCCGGTGCTCTTGGTCGACCTGGCCGCGAACCGCGAGGCCCGCGGCGGAGAGCCGCTCGCAGAGCTCGAGACCTGGCGTGCGGCGGGCGCCTCGATGGGCCGGGCGGTCGAGGTCTTCGACGGTGAGAGCCTGATCGACGTCGACCCAGCCCGCTACGCCGTCTGGGTGCTGCCCGCCCAGGATCGGCTCTCCGACTACGACTGGGCTGCGGTCGACGCGTATCTCGCCCGCGATGGCGGAGCCGTGCTGACCGGCGCCACGGGCCTTCTGAGCGAGGACGAGCGCGAATCGTCGGTGCTCGAACAGCTCTTTCCCGGGGAGCGCTTCTCAGGGTCCGAACCGGCGGCGAGCAGCCTGCACGTCGTCGGCCGCAGCGCGCTCGTCGCCGGCTTCGCGCCGGGCGCCGAGCTCGCCTTCGCGAAGCGCGACCGCGGGATGGCCACGGCCTCGCCCGGCCCGCTCGCCTGGCGCGGCGGGGAGGCCGGATCGGCGGTACTGCAGGGCCGACATCGCGGCGCGCCCGTGGCCTGGCTCGGCTTCTCGATCGCGCAGCTCGCAGAGCCGGACGACGCCGGCCGAGTCGCTCGCAATGCCCTGCGCTTCGCGGCGCGCGAGCCGCTGCTCGACCTGCGTCCCTGGCCGGACGGGCGACCGTGCGCGGTGTTGGTCGATGCCGGGCGTACACCGGACGGCTTGGGGGATCTCTGTCGG
>Ga0210377_10001386_pt1 | contig 22228 bp, 21 predicted proteins | sample PLM4_65_b1redo_FD_155480 | JGI IMG/M metagenome (GOLD analysis project Ga0210377, IMG submission 155480) | Groundwater sediment microbial communities from an aquifer in East River, Colorado, USA - PLM4_65_b1 redo | ecosystem: Environmental > Terrestrial > Soil > Riparian zone | place: USA: East...
ACTCTCGTTTTGATCGTGGACTCATACCGGCCCCTCCTTAATGGGGGTATTCTTCCGGTAACATGATTTATGAGTCAACGATGCATTTCAGAAATCACTTGGGTAACATTTATTGTGAGTCAATTCGCGTTAATGTGTCGTCTTGACTATCCGTGAGTTGTAGTTTATACTTTATTTCGTTGAAGTGTGGATTGCACATTATTTTGGTATGGTCTTGCTACAAGTATGAGGTGTGTTCAAAAATATACGTTGAGGGAGAAAATGAATGATACCCAAAGATGACAAGCCTGTTTGTGAGGCAGCAAATCTATTTAAGGAAGAGATCCTTGAGATTATGCCGGATATTCCCCTGCCGCAGCTCGTTGATATGGTGTCAGTATACATTTACTATCACTATGGCATTACCAAAGAAGAAGCGAAGAAGGTTATTGAAAAGACCTGTTTTTGAGAACGTAGATTAAACTTTATGGTATCTCTTTCAAGAAACCGTTGAGTGTCATCCATGCAAATGGGTGACACTACGATGTCCATGAAGTGATTTTGTATTTTGCGTGATGATGATCGGAGGAAAACCATACCTGATCAAGTTCAGCTTACTTTTTTTACATACCTGTTCACTTCTGACATTACCTGAAGTGGGGCTGTCTGTGCATTTTTCAAAAGATATATACTCCTGGAACCGCGGTAAAGAAGTGATGTCCCCTCTCCTGATCGAAGCGGTTTGAACGTAACGTCCTCCGGTACATCGATTCCTTCATCACCGGTTCGATGTTCATCACTGAAAACAAGATAATCGTTTAAAAAAGGGATAAGCCTGTTCAGGTGTTCGATGAGCGCCTGTTTATCAACCACGCCGCTTTGTCCCGATCTGAATGATACGCTCAGCGCCCTCATGCCTTTTGGAGCGCTTGCAATATTATCATTAGCGCTGAGAGAGATCGTATAAAAATCCTGGGGCGACTGATAGTCCGGAAGATAAAGCACCTCCGGGCACATACCAACCGGTATGACGGTATCCCGCAGCCCCATGAAGATCGTCGACGAATCATAGCGCTTTGACAGATTCAGGAGTATCGTGTCAGCCTCTATGACTCCCTGTTTTGCTTTAATACCGACAATATGACCGCCTCTCGATGCGAGCTCGGCGTCCTTCTGGTTATACAGAATTTCACCTCCCTGCTGAAGAATGGTGCTATACAGCTGATCGGCGAGTTTTTTGAAACCGCCTTCGAGGTAGAGTGGCGGGGTATCGCACAACGTGATAAGGTCCACCAAGGATACTTCTGCAACAGGTCTCTGAAAGAAATAAAGGGATTGGATATCAAAGAACGTTTTCAATTCTCTGCTGAAGCGGTATCCCCGGATAAACCCGGCAGCAGAACGGCGCGACGTCACGTATGACCAAAAACGGCTTTTTACCGACTTCTCTGCCAGACCATGCAGATCCCGGTAGAACTTCATAAGCGCATTTATTTCTTTGGGGAATTCTCTTCTGAGTTCTTCAAGCGTTTCACCCTGATCGGCAAAGATGGTGATCCTGTGGTCAGGAAGCGCCACTTGATAACAGGGAGAGTGAACGGAAACGCTATGGACGATCCCGAGATTCGCAGATAGCGTGTAAAATGCCCCTCCCCGTTCAAATCCATAGGATAGCGCCGGTGATGCATAGAAGCTGTATCCATCCCTGTCATAAGCTCCCACAGCCCCGCTCAATGATCCGCCGCGCTCAATGACGATAATTTTTTTCTTCTTCCCGGACAACAGTGCTGCTACGGCAAGTCCGCCGAGCCCTGCACCAACCACTGCTACATCGTATTTCGGCATGGGTACTCCTTAAAATTCAGGGTTCAATGTGCACGGATGGAAAGCAACGATTGGTTCAAGGTTTCAATGTTGTTTATTCAGCCAAAAACGTGAACGGCTCGACTCAGCTCGGCGAAGTCCCTGAACCGTGAACCTGACAAGCTGCGTTGTCACAAATAAAAAAGGAAACAGGGAATCTCATCGAGTCTCCTATTTCCTTTCTTTTATTTTTCAGTGTGCTGTTGACAACGGGGAAGGCTATTTTTTGTTTGCCTGATCCCGCATGGCTTCCTTGCGTGACAAGCGAATTTTCCCCTGCCGGTCGATCTCAAGCACCTTGACGAGCACCTCATCCCCTTCTTTCAGCTCATCGGTCACTTTTTCGAGCCGCTGGTCGGAGATCTGAGATATGTGAAGCAATCCGTCGGTGCCCGGGAATATTTCAACAAAGGCGCCGAAATCCATGATCTTCCGGACTTTGCCCATGTATATCTTGCCGACCTCGGCGTCCTGGCAGATGCCCCGGATGATCTCTTTTGCCTTAAGGGCGGCTGCCTCGTCTGATGAAGCAATGTTGATCGTACCATCGTCCTCGATATCGATCTTCGCTCCGGTCTGTTCCACGATGCTGCGGATCACCTTTCCGCCGCTGCCGATGACATCCTTGATCTTATCTGTGTTGATCTTCATCGTAATGATGCGCGGCGCGTAGGCGTTCAGGTTCTTCCTCGGCTCTGCAAGTGTCTCAAGCATCTTGCCGAGAATATGCAGCCTCCCGTCCTTCGCCTGCTGCAGGGCCGTGCGCATAACATCGATCGTAATACCCTCGATCTTCATGTCCATCTGGAGCGCGGTGATCCCCTGGCTTGTCCCGGTGACCTTGAAATCCATGTCCCCAAGGTGGTCCTCCAGTCCGAGGATATCAGAAAGCACGATGACCTTGTCGCCTTCCTTGATGAGACCCATGGCGATGCCCGCGACCGGGGCCTTGATGGGCACACCCGCGTCCATGAGCGCCAGCGTACCGCCGCAAACCGTTGCCATGGAAGACGAACCGTTGGACTCGAGGATGTCTGATACGATCCTGATGGTATATGGGAACTCCTGCTTGGTCGGAACCATTGCCTTCAGGGCACGCTCGGCGAGCGCCCCGTGGCCGACCTCGCGTCTGCCCGGTCCGCGGAGGGGTTTGGTCTCGCCTACGCTGAACGGCGGGAAATTGTAGTGCAGCATGAATGTCTTGAAGTACTCTCCCTCGAGGGAGTCTATGCGCTGCTCATCCACTGACGTTCCGAGGGTGGTTACCACGAGTGCCTGTGTCTCGCCGCGGGTGAACAAGGCCGACCCATGGGTCCGGGGGAGCATGCCGACAACGGAACTGATAGGCCTGATCTGGTCCGGCTTTCGTCCGTCAGCCCGTATATTCTTTTCCAGAATGATCTTCCGGACCTCATCCTTTTCCAAACTGAAGAATATCGTTGCTATCTGGAGATTTCTTGTCGGGTCCTCATTCTTGAGCTTCTCTTTGATCTCGTCGAGCAGCGCATCGAGCGTCCTTTGACGCTCCATCTTGTCCGGAATGACGATGGCGGTCAGCAAGCGCTCCATGGCCAGCGCAGCCACCTGCCCGGCAAGGTCCTTATCGATCTCGACCGTCTTCACCGGCCGCTTGGGTTTTCCGACCTTCGCGGCAAGTTCGTTCACCAGCGCGACGATCTTTTTGATCTCGCGGTGCGCGGTCTCAAGGGCCTCCAGCATTTGGTCCTCGGTCAACTCGATCGCTCCGCCTTCGACCATCATGATGGCATCAGCAGTGCCAGCCACGACCAGGTTGAGTTTCGTGGTCTCAAGCTCCTTATGATCGGGATTGATGATATACTTTCCGTCGACAAACCCGATCCGAACGGCCCCGATGGGGCCCCGGAACGGGATATCGGATATCGCGAGAGCGGACGACGAAGCGATCATTCCCATAAGGTCCATGGAACTTTCATCTCCGATCGAAAGTACCGACGCGATGATCTGCGTGTCGAAATAGTATCCCTCAGGGAACAACGGCCTGATCGGCCGGTCAATGAGCCTTGACGTCAGGATCTCTTTTTCGGTCTGCCGTCCCTCGCGTTTAAAGAACCCGCCCGGGATCCTTCCGGCAGCATAGGCCCTTTCCTGATAATCCACCGTCAAGGGAAGAAAATCAACGTTGGCGCGTTCTACTTTCGAAGAAACGGCCGTTGACAGGACCACGGTATCTCCATACCTGACGACAACAGCGCCATTTGCTTGTTTAGCCATTAATCCTGTTTCCAGGATTATTTTTTTTCCGCCTATTTCTGCTTCAACTGTTGTGACCATGAAACCTCACTATTCCCATTGCAATCGTTATGCTACTTTCGTATTCCCAGCTGCTCAATAACCTTGCGATAGCGGTCAAGATCGTTCGTCTTCAGGTAATTCAGATGCCTGCGCCGTTGCCCGACCATTTGCAGAAGACCTCTCCGCGAATGTTGATCGTGCTTGTGCGCCTGCAAATGCTCCGTCAGATGGCTGATTCGTCCGCTCAGAATTGCTATCTGCACTTCCGGAGAACCTGTATCTGATGGATGCCTGCGGTACGTATTGATCAGACCTGTTTTCTGTTCCTTATCCATTCAACCGTCCCTCCTTTCATTAAGATGTTTCTTTCTAAGGCGTGGTAAACTATCATATTTACAGCGAGATGTAAAGCATTTTATTCATTATTGGAAATAATTCAGGTTAAAACATAAAAAAAACAACAATCCGACATATCCGTCGGATCCGTCTCATGAAAATATTCTATGAAAAAACCAGATCGGGTTTGAGGACTCCGGCAACGATACGCGCAAGACCCAGGAGCCTGCCGGCAGGGCTATGAAGCCTGATATGGTCGCTGGTGATGTTTGCAAAGGACGAGGGGCAGGATATCTGGTTGCCATGCAGCACCCGCACTGTTTCGGCCTCGCTGATCCGGATCGCCGGGAACGCGGCAAGCGCCTCGTCGATCGGAGTGACCACCTGTTCCGCGTTGCCTGCTGTCATCATCTCCTGAAGCCGATCAAGGGTGACGGCGCCATCTATGTTAAAACGCCCGGAGCGCGTTCTTTCCAGGCCAATAAGATGCGCTCCCATGCCCAAGGCATCTCCTATTTCAGCGCACAGCGTGCGGATATAAACGCCTTTTGAACAACGCACCAGGAGACTCACCACGGGATCCTCGAACGCCGTCAGCTCGATATTATATATCGTTACCGATCGCGGCTTCAGCAATTCCGCCTTGCCTTCGCGTGCCAACTTGTACGACGGCACCCCCGCTACCTTCACGGCAGAGAATGCAGGCGGACGCTGCATGATCGAACCGATGAAAACCTGCAGAACGTCAATGATCTTTTGTTCGTCAGGCGGAGTATACGACCTCGTTTCCAGTATCTGTCCCTCGGCATCAAGGGTATCGGTGGTCACTCCGAGCCGCATGATCGCCTTGTACTCCTTCTCCCCTGCTTCAAGATACTGCGCGATCCTGGTTGCCCTGCCCGCACAGAGGACGAGAACTCCGGTCGCAAGCGGGTCGAGGGTTCCCGTATGGCCGATCCGCTTTTCATGCAGGATCTTCCGGACGCTCTCGACAACATCATGAGAGGTCACCCCTGACGGTTTGTTGATATTAAGAACGCCGTCCATCCGATATCGTTCCTTTGTTCCTGATCTGTGCCGCGATGGCCTTCTCGACTTTTCCGATCACCAGCTTTGTTACTTCCTCGAGCGTCCCGTCGAGCACACCTCCGGCGGCGTTCTTGTGTCCGCCTCCGCCGAACGATTGTGCCAGCACTGAAAGGTCAACCCGTCCCTTGGAACGCATGCTGATCTTATACCGCGCGCTTCCTGTTTGCCTGAACAGTACCGCCACCTCAACACCCTTGACTGACCGGACATAATTTACGAAGTTATCAGTGTCCTCAGACGTCGTGCCGGTCCGCTGATAAAGATCATCGGTCACTACGACCCATGCAGTCCGTCCATCCGTACTCCGTTCCATGTTCGCCATGACCGTTCCCAGGAGTTTCAATCGATGGTACGAAAAGGATTCGTATACGTTTTCGGTCACGAGCCAGGGGTCTGCACCCGCTTCGAGCAGCATTGCCGCGATCTTCATGCTTTCCGGCGTTGTATTCGTATAGCGGAAAGACCCCGTGTCAGTAAAGATAGCAGTATAAAGACAAAGCGCAATGTCCTGATCGATCGAGACATCGAGTTCATGGATAAGCTTGAAGATCATCTCGCCGGCGGCGGACGCGGCTGTATCCAGCCAGGTAAGAGGCCATTCAAGAGCATTGGTAATGTGATGATCGATGTTGATCAGTAAATCGGCAGGATAGATATCGTCAAACAGTCCCGTTCGCGGCGGGTCCGCGTCAACAACAATGAATGCATCGTAATGACCCTGAACCGGCTTTCCGACCCTGATCCGCTTATGCTGCGGCAGAAAACGGTAGATCTCCGGCACCGGGTCCAGATTGTGCGCGATCACCGTCTTACCCATTTTTTCCAGCGCGAGCATAAGCCCAAGTTGAGACCCGAGGGCGTCTCCGTCCGGACTTTTATGCGTGGATATAAGAACGGTCGTGCACGCTTTCAGTGCCGCTGCAATGCTCGCGTGATTACTCATGCCTGGTGTCTTCCGTCTTCTTCTCTTCTGTCTTCTTCTCTTCTGTCTTCTTCTCTTCTGTTTCCTGTTCCTGCTTTTTCTCGATCTCGTGCAGGAGCTCCATGATATGCGCCCCGTGCTCCACAGTATCGTCGAAACGGAACAGGATCTCCGGAAGGCACCTCAGGGTCATTCGCCTGCCGAGCTCAGACCTGATGAATGCCGCAGCACTTTTCAAGCCCTTTAACGTTTCTGCCTTATCGCCGCCATAGATGCTCACGAAAACCTTTGCATTCCTGAGGTCATCCGACAGCTCGACATCGGTCACCGTGACAAACCCAATTCGGGGGTCCTTTATTTTGCGCATGAGGATATCGGCGATCTCCTGCTTCATCTGATCGCCTACGCGCACTGCTCTTTTATAGGTTGGTTTAGCCATGATTAAAATCAGAAGACAGGAGTCAGAGTCAGCAGAAAGATAAAGCATGAGGTTCAAATCAGATTGTATTCCGGCTTCTGGATACTGGCTTCTGGTTCCTGTTCTTCAAAATATCTCTATATGATAATCCAGGAGGTCTATTTCCGGCACTCCGCGAACCATGTTCAGCACATGGTCCAGCGTCTGGTTGAGGTGGGATTTATCATTACTCACAGCAGCCACTGCCAGGGATGCCTTTTGCCAGAGATCATTGTCATCGATCTCGGCCACCGAGACATTGAACTTGTTCCGGATCCTGTCTTTCAGGCTGCGGAGAGAATGCCGCTTGTCTTTGAGCGACCCGCTGTCGGGAACATGCATCTCTATGGTACAAACACCGATGAACATGGATGAATGAAAAATGCAGAATGCAAAATGGAAAAATAAAAATGAAGGTCTATGAAATCATGGCCTATGGCCATACCCCAATTTTTTAATTTGCTTTTTGAAATTTGAATTCTGTCGTTGTCCTACAGTTTTCCCGCCACTTTGTCGATCACATAGACCTCGATGATATCGCCAACCTTGATATCATTGAAGTTCTCGATACCAATGCCGCACTCGTAACCGGTCTGGACCTCGCGCACGTCGTCCTTGAACCTCTTAAGCGAATGAAATTTCCCGGTGTACACGAGCGCATTGTCACGGATCACCCGGACACCATCGCACTGCCGGCTGATAACCCCCTCCACGACATGGCATCCCGCGATCGTGCCGACCTTGGACACATGAAAGGTCTGACGCACTTCGGCGCGTCCGAGGATGCGCTCCTTGAGAGTCGGTTCCAGCAGGCCTTCCATGGCGGCCTTGATGTCATCGATTGCATTGTAGATGATGTTGTACAAGCGGATATCCACGCCCTCGCGCTGTGCAAGCTCTGTTGCCTTTGGTTCCGGACGGACACTGAAGCCTATGATGATGGCATTTGACGCTGCCGCGAGCATCACGTCGGTTTCATTGATCGCGCCCACCGAACTGTGGATGACCTTGAGCTTGACCGCGGCGGTGGAAAGTTTCTCGAGCGAATCGACAATGGCTCCGGCCGATCCCGAGACGTCCGCCTTGATCACGATATTGAGCTCCTTGACCATGCCTTCCTGGATCTGAGTATGCAGGTCTTCGAGCGTCACCTTTTTGATCGAGCCCATCTCCGCACTTCTCTGCTTGGCCTGCCTGCCTTCCGCGATCTGACGGGCCTTGCGTTCCTCCTCGAGAACCACAAAACGATCACCCGCAAGCGGGACATTGGAAAATCCGATGACCTCTGCGGGCATGGACGGTCCGGCGATTTCCACCCGTTCGCCCTTGTCGTTAATAAGAGCCCGCACCTTGCCGAACTGGGCCCCGGTCACGAAGAAATCACCGACCTTCAACGTACCGGACTGAACCAGCACGGTGGCAACCGGGCCGCGTCCCCTGTCCAGTTTGGCCTCGATGACCGTACCGCGCGCCATCTTGTCGGGGTTTGCTTTGAGCTCAAGCACATCGGCCTGGATGAGGATCATTTCAAGCAGATGTTCGAGGCCGATCTTTTTCTTTGCCGATACTTCACAGAAGATGGTCTGGCCGCCCCATTCTTCCGGTGTCAGTTCGAATTCCGCGAGCTCCTGCTTCACCCGGTCCGGCTTTGCATCGGGCTTATCGATCTTGTTGATAGCCACGATGATCGGCACACCGGCCGCCTTGGCGTGGTTGACCGCTTCACGCGTCTGCGGCATCACGCCGTCATCGGCCGCGACAACGAGGACAACGATGTCCGTTACCTGCGCGCCGCGGGCGCGCATTGCCGTGAACGCCGCATGGCCCGGTGTATCGAGGAACGTAATGTCCCTCCCTTTTAGGCTCACCTGGTAGGCGCCGATATGCTGGGTAATTCCTCCGGCTTCCCCCGAGACAACATTCGTTACCCGAACTGCATCAAGGAGCGAGGTCTTGCCATGGTCCACATGACCCATGATCGTGACCACCGGTGGCCGCAGCACCTGGGACTCGGCCGTATCAGCCTTTTCCTCCAGAACATCCTCGGCTGTTTCAATGCTCGTGATCTCAGCCTTGATGCCGTAATCCTCGGCGAGGAGCATGGCGGCATCGGTATCCATGACCTGGTTCTGCGTTGCCATGATGCCGTTGACCATGAGCTTCTTGATCACGTCGCTCACCTTCTGACCAATGACCTCAGCGAATTCCTTAATGGTGCAGCCTTCCTGGATCTTGACGACTTTTTTTCTCGGCTTGGTGATCTCGGCCACATCGGTCTGCGGCGCATGTCTCTCGTCTTTTTTATGCGGTCTCTTTCCGAGGGGCAACGTCTTCAGATCAGGAAGCTTCTTGAACGATGGCTTCGCGCGGAACTCCCGGTCAGACTTGTTCTCGAACTCGCCTTTTTTCTGCCACTTTTTCTTTGATGGCTTGCCGGGAATCGGCATCAACGACGGCGGCACCTGCGCAGGTTCAAGTACCGGAGATCTGAAAGAGGTTCGTTCAAAGGGACGCCCTCCCGGCCGCGCCGGCGCGCCGGGGCGCTGAGGTGTGAAACCTGGTCGCGCTGGTGGAGCACCCGGCCGCTGTGGAGCGTAGCCCGGACGCGCTGATGGAGCACCTGGTCGCTGTGGCACGTAGCCCGGACGCGCAGGAGCGCCAGGACGCTGTGGTGCGGTGGTCGGCTGCGCTGTCAATGCCGGCTGGAGTTGTGTGGGTTGAGGGGGCTCTTGAGATACGCGTATTTCTTCAACCACAACAGGCTGCACCGGAGCCGCATGGGACACAGGCGGAATAACCGGTGGAGCAGGCAGGGTCGGCTTCGGCGGAGGGATGGGTGCCGGCTTCGGCTTTACCCCCGGTTTCTCGAGCGTTGACGAAAATTTTCCTATCAGCGCTGCGGCTTTCTTCAACCGGTCCTCTTTGGAGACGATCGCACCGGCGGGTTCCTTCTTGGTTTTTTCTTTTTCCTTCTCTTTGCGTACAGCCTTCAATTTATCGATCAGGGACTTGGCCTCCTGGTCATCAAGACCGCTCGACGGAGTTTTGCTCTTGATGCCCATTTTGTCGAGAACAGAGATGAGGTCCTTGCTTTCGACTCCCATTTTTTTGGCCAGCTCGTGTACCCTTATTACCGTCATAAAATCACATGCCCCCAGAAGGTTGTTTAATACGGCATTCTACTCTACTCACTGCTTTTTATCAAGCCTTTTAATCTTTCGGCCTCTTTCCACACTGCATTTGAGAGCCCTTTATCCTCTATTCCGATTACGCCGACCAGATCACGGTTAAGCATAGTCCCGAGTTCTTCGCGGGTGAAAAGCGTTGTCCACCGGATTGATGCGGCAGCGGGACTCGCCACCTTTTCCTTTGTCCCTTTGGACAGGTCGATCGCGTACAGGAGCATAGAAACTCGACCCTTCTCCAAGGCGTCATGGACTGCGGAATATCCCGCCGCCAGTTTGCCCGCCTTTGCCGACATGACAATGAGAGATTTTATCTTCTCCGTAATGAGAGCTGCAAGCTGATCGATAAATGCCTCCGGCTCCGGCGTCCTGACCTTGCTGTGAAGCGACCGGGACAGGTTTTCTCTGCTCAACGCCTTTTTTACACACTCCACCGTGGGACAAACATAGGCTGCGCGACCGGGTAGTTTCTCCCGGTAGTCTATAGCGATTCCGAGAGGTCCGGCAACGATCCGGACCACTGCGTCCTTCTCAAATACGCCTCGACAACCGATACACGTTCTCTCCGGCCCCTGTTTCACCTGTAAATGCCTACGTTCCGAGGAGCGCACGCGCCGACAGCAGTATCTTTTGCGCTGTTTTCTCACCGATGCCGGGGATCGCCAGAATTTCCTCATCGGACATGGCGGCGATTTTCTCCACTGTGTCGTAGCCTGCCTCGACGAGCAGTTCCGCTGTTTTCGGTCCTACGCCCTCAAGTTTTGTCAGGCCTGACCCTGGCTGCGCATCACCCGAGGTGGTCCCGGCAGCTTCGGCCTCCAGGTTCTCGGCTGCTTCGTGCTCCTCGGCCAGCTTCCTTGTTTCCTCAACGATCGCCGCTTCGATCTCCTGCTCGCGTTCCTTTTGCCGCTCCTGATCGTATTCAGATTCACTCAGGATATCGATCTTCCAGCCGGTGAGTTTTGCCGCAAGCCTGACGTTCTGCCCCTTTTTCCCGATGGCGAGTGAAAGTTGGGAATCGGCAACCACGGTTAACGCCGAGCGATCTTCCTCGGTCACACCGACCTTTTCAACCACTGCGGGGCTCAATGCCTTGGCGATAAAAATGCGTGGATCTTCGGACCAGGGGATGATATCGATCTTCTCTCCCCGCAGCTCGCGGACCACGGCCTGCACACGGGATCCCTTCATGCCCACACAGGCGCCGACCGGATCTACCTGTGAGTCCTTTGATGCCACGGCTATCTTCGTACGGTCTCCCGCCTCGCGGACGACGCCTTTAATCTCGACAATATTCTCGTAAATTTCCGGGACCTCCATCTCGAACAACCGGGAGACGAAATCCGGATGGGCGCGGGAGAGCACCACCTGCGGACCTTTTGACGTATCGCGCACCTCAAGCACAAAGGCCCTGACACGGTCGCCCCTGCGGTAGCTCTCGCGCGGGACCTGTTCCCGTGCCGGCAGCACGGCTTCGGTCTTGCCGAGGTCGATGTAGTAGGCGCCCTTTTCATGGCGCAGGACGATGCCGTTCACAAGCTGGCCGATCTTGTCGTTGAACTCTTTAAGGATCACTTCGCGCTCGGCCTCACGCACCTTCTGCACGATGACCTGTCGCGCTGTCTGCGCCGCGATCCTGCCGAAACCCTGGAACTCGACCTGCAGCGGGACCTCACCCTCCATCTGCGCATCAGGATAGAGCGTCTGCGCCTCTTCGAGGGTGATCTCCTCATCGGGGTTCGAGACCTCGGCCACGACCTTCTTATAGGCATACATAATGATGTCTCCCCGTTTGGGGTCTATTTGCACCGCGATCCGCTGGGCGCCGTACTTCTTCTTGGCCGCGCTCACGAGCGCCGACTCCACGGCCTCGACAACCATCTCCTTCGAAATGCCTTTTTCCTTGCTTATCTGATCGATAACATGAATCAGCTCTTGACTCATAAGTCTTATTCCTCCTGATAGATCTTGTATAATCTTGTATATAAATTCGTTGTTTGATTATATTCAGAAACTACTCCATCCCGGAAAAACAGGAACCCAAAAGGTATCTCTCGCAGAGCACGCGGAGAGCGCAGAGTTAAATCAAAACTTTTAAGTCTGATTAAAGCTTTTCTCTGCGAACTCTGCGCCTCTGCGAGAAATTTTTCCCGTTTTTAGAAGTTACTAGTTAAAACTCCACTTCAAGCGAGGCCTTGGTGATACCGGCCATCGGGATTTCAATGACCGTTCCTGTTTCGAGTTCCACCTTTATGGTGTCTTCAGCCAACCCAAGCAGCCTGCCGCGGAAGACCTTCTGCCCATTGATGGGCTGGTAGGTCTTTATCCTGACCATGCTACCAGTGAACCGGACGAAGTGCTCTGGTTTCGAAAGGGTCCGGTCGAGACCGGGTGACGAGACCTCAAGGGTATATGCGTGCGAAATAATGTCCTCGACGTCCAGAGCCGCGCTGAGGTCTCTGCTTACGGTCTCGCAATCGCTCAGCATGACACCTCCGGGTTCCCGGTCGATAAAGATCCTGAGAAGCCACTGTGGTCCCTGTTTATGAAACTCCAGGTCCCAGAGCGATAAGCCCATGGATTCAAGGATCGGGTCCAGTAACTGCCGGACCTGTCCCACGGCATCAGACATTCAAACCCCCAAATAAAAAGAGTGGGCAACAAATGCCCACTCTTCAAGGAATTTCCCAGAGTGTTGACTATCTTGTAACATACTGATCAAGGGAATGCAAGAAAAAAATGGTCTCTTGTTTTCAAGGGGAAGAGATTTTCTTAATTTTATTAGCTCTCGTAAGTAGTCTGACAAATATCACCGGGGCATCGGTTCATACAGTTTTGTTTGATAGTGTAAAGTCAGAGGTGTTTCATGGGCTGTATCTTTTATTTCTCTCATTCGTAGTTATGTTTTTCCCTTTCACGGGTATGACACGAAGTTTACTTTACTTCATCTTTACCTCGAACAACGAAATTCCGTTCTTTGTGATAGTCATAGCTTGCAACTTTTTTTTTCGAAAGAACCATCATGTTCGATAAAAAGTTCTTGTCATTGCTTTCATAATGGCATATAGTTGCCGAATAGAAACACCATTCTAATTCAGGGAGGGAAAGATATGGCAAAAGCAATGACAAAATCACAGTTGGTATCGAAGATCGCGGAGAAAGCATCACTTACCAAGAAGGCAGCCGGTGAGATATTGGATTTCATCGCAGAGGTAGCCTATAAAGAAGCAAAGAACACCTTCACGCTTCCCGGGCTCGGCAAGCTCGTGCTCGTACAGCGCAAGGCCCGCATGGGTAGAAACCCGGCAACCGGTGAAACTATCAAGATAAAGGCAAAGAAAGTCGTCAAGTTCCGGGTTGCCAAAGCCGCCAAAGATGCAATCCTCGGATAAACAGAATCAATCTCTTCATAACCATGCCCGCTCTAGAAACGAGCGGGCATGGTGTTTTCCATGGATATCTCAAAAGAATATTGTGTCCAATCTGGCTGAATTTGTCTTTAACGTTGAGATGCCCCGCAGCATGATATAGGCGATTCGGCTGAAGGTGGAAGACTGTTGGTGGATTTCAGCCCTTAGCCTTCGGCCTAAATACCTGGGTAGTTACCACAGGTGAATGAACAATAACATTGCCATGACCGATCCTCAGTTAACAAAACTGCCCATAGATGGAACGCTCGACCTTCATACATTCCTGCCCGGAGAAGTCATGGACCTGGTTCCCGAGTATCTCACCGCCTGCCGGGAGCGCGGCATCACACAGGTCCGCATCATACACGGAAAAGGCATCGGTACGCTGCGGCGCACTGTTGAATCGGTTCTCCACAAACTGTCTTACGTGGAATCATTCAGAACAGCTGATGAAATTGCGGGAGGCTGGGGAGCGATGATCGTGACGCTGCGGAGCAAATGAGGATATGATTTCTCTTCAATAACTTGACATAGTTGCACGAATCTTACAATGAAAAGAAAGAGAATCATTGACATACCCCGCACTCGCGCATACGCACTCGTAACGCTGGGCACAGGCGGATAAAGGCGGATTGAATTATGAAGAACCATGATAATGTCTCGATTTATCCGCTCTTATCAGAGCCTTTATCATATTTTTCCCGTGTCAAAAGGTTTTATTCTTTGGTTGTGACTATAGGCCGCCCTAGGATGGTCAATCATATTCAGAAGATGATCAGTATCGTGATCTGCGCTCTTATCCTGCATTCGTGCGCCTCGTCTCCATCACAAAACCACCCCGCTTCGCTCAAAAACCAACCGCAACCGAAGGTATCAGCAGCCGGCCTGGAAAAGCAGATCCACAACCTTATCAATAGGGAACGACAAAAAAAGAGCTTGTCACAACTCGAATGGGATGATGCGCTGGCAGGTATTGGAAGGAAACACAGCAAGGATATGGAACTGAGAAATTACCTTGATCATTATTCCCCCGAAGGGCATGATTTCTCGTACCGGTACCAGCGGGAGGGATATCAGTGCTCAATCCGCGTGGACAATACTATTTACGCGGGCGCAGAAAACATCGCCTTGAACAACCGATATGCCTCTGTTACTACGGTTAACAGTGAGGCATTCTACGAGTGGAACTCGCAGGATACGATTGCTGAAACAACAGTGCAGGGATGGATGAACAGCCCGGGACACAGAAAAAATATTCTCATGCGCTACTGGAGGCGCGAGGGCATTGGTATCGCCTTTGGCCCTGACGGGAAGATCGCAATAACGCAGAATTTTTGTTGACCTATCCTTTCCACGCAACAAAATCCATTTCAACCGACACATCCTTTGGAAGACGTGAAACCTCGACCGTGGCACGGGCAGGCGGGTTGGAAGAAAAATACCCCCCGTATACCTCGTTAACGGCATTGAAATCTGTCATGCTCTTTAAATAAATCGTTGTTTTTACCACATCTGACATGCCGCACCCGGCTGCCGAAACTATGGCTTTGGCATTCTCCATGACCTGCCGGGCCTGTGCCTTGATGTCGACCTGTATCACATTACCGGTTTTCGGGTCTATCGGTATCTGACCGGATATGAACACGAAGCCACCCGCCTCAACAGCCTGGGAATAAGGCCCGATTGCCTGGGGAGCATCATCCGTTTTTATGATTTTATTCACCATAATAACCTCCGGTTATTGATTAATTGTATAATAACAACATACTGTTTTATAAGTAACTTTTGAAAGTAATGTAAACCATTATATTATCTTAACTCAGAGATGTGTAGAATAGCTGATGACTTCTGGCATTTTCTTGTTGATATTTGTTTGATGGCTGGGAGTTAATATTTGGCTATTAACCTGGAACCTACCCCGTTCTAACCCTCTTCACATCGATGACCCCTTTTATCGCCTCGATGTTCTTGATTATCCTGTTCAGATGTTCCACATCCCTGATGTCAATAGTAAAAAGCAGCATCGCTTGTTTATCCTCGTTTGTGGTGACCTCGGCGTGGGTGATGTTTGCCTCCGCCGCGCTGATGGATGAAGAAACGCTGGCAAGGAGGCCTGGTTTGTCCTTGGTCTGGACCGATATCTTAACCGCATGAGCCGCAGCTTGCAGATCGCCCCAAGATACATCCACCAGTCGGTCCTTATCAAAGGTAAGATCCCCAATGTTCGTACAGTCCGCTGTATGGACGGAGACCCCCCGCCCCCGGGTGATGAACCCGAGTATCTTGTCGCCAGGCACGGGATTGCAGCATTTGGACAGATGGATCAGCATATTGTCCATCCCACTGATCTTCATGCCTCCGCTGGCGGGCTTTGCTGCTGGTTTAAAGAACGATTTTAACGATTTCTTAGGGACCGGCTCTATGTGCACCTTGTCCGGGGCAAGCTTGTTCGCTACCACGTGCGCCGACACCTTGCCGTAACCGATGGCCGCCAACAGGTCGTCGATCGAATTCTGGGACAGATCTTTCGCGACACCAAGAAGTTCTTCCGATTTTAAGAATTTTGAGGGGCTCAGTTCGTGCTTTTTAAGCTCTTTTTCGAGCAATTCCTTCCCCAGGAGCATGCTGCGCCGCCGCTCTTCGATCTTGAGCCACGCCTTGATCCTTGTTTTGGCCCTTGAGGTCTTGACGAACTTGAGCCAGTCGCGGCTCGGGGTGTGGCCCGTCTGGGTGGTGACCTCGACCTTATCGCCGTTGCGAAGCTCATGTTTGAGCGGCACGATCCTTCCGTTCACCTTGGCGCCCACGCATTGGTGACCGATATCGGTATGCACGCTGTAGGCGAAATCCACGGGCGTTGATCCCAGCGGCAATTCCTTCACGTCCCCGCGAGGCGTAAAAACATAGACCACGTCCGGGAACAGGTCGCCCTTGACCGTTTCCATGAATTCCTTGGCATCCGGGACGTCTTTCTGCCATTCCAGGAGCTGTCTGAGCCAGGCATACTGTTTCTCATCGCGCAGGCTAATGGCTGATCTTTCCTTATACCTCCAGTGCGCGGCGATGCCTTCCTCGGCAAGGCGGTGCATTTCTTCGGTGCGGATCTGGAACTCGACACGCTCACCCTTGGGGCCGATGATCGTTGTATGGAGTGATTGGTAAAGGTTGGACTTTGGCACGCCGATAAAATCCTTGAAGCGCCCCGGAACAGGCGTCCAGAGCGAATGGATGAGGCCGAGGATAGCATAGCAATTAACCTTGGTATCGGTGATGATCCGGATCGCGATCAGGTCGTATATATCTTCAAAGGCGATCCCCTGCTTCTGCATCTTCTGGTAGATGCTGTAAAAGTGCTTTGGCCTGCCCTTTACCTCGCCCTCGTACCCGTGCTCCCCGAGCTGCTGCTTCACGATCTCAATGAGTTCGTTGATATACGACTCTCGCTCGATACGGCGCTTATTGACCTTCCGGACCAGGTCTTCGTAAATCTCGGGGTTCAGGTACATGAACGATAGGTCTTCAAGCTCGATCTTGATCTTGGAGATGCCCATGCGGTTGGCGAGGGGGGCGTAGATATCGAGCGTTTCCTGGGCAATGCGCCTTTGTTTTTCCGGGGGGAGCGATTTGAGGGTGCGCATGTTGTGGAGACGGTCGGCCAATTTGATAAGGATGACCCTGATGTCCTTGGCCATGGCCACGATCATCTTGCGGAAGTTCTCGGCCTCGCGCTGTTCACGGCTCTGAAGCTCCATGCGGGAGAGTTTGGTCATACCGTCCACCAATCCCGCGACCTCGTCACCGAACATCTCTTTGATTTCTTCAGGAGTGGCAGTGGTGTCTTCGATGGTATCGTGGAGCAGGCCGGCTGCCACCGTGGCCGCGTCGAGCCTGAGACCGGCGAGAATGGCGGCCACTTCGATGGGATGATTGAGATAGGTTTCACCCGAGAGTCGCGTCTGTCCCTGGTGCACCTTGGCAGAAAAGATATAGGCGCGCCTCAGGAGGTCCACATCGGCATCGGGATTGTACTTTTGGATCCGCTCAACTATGTCTTCGAGGCGAACTGCCGGCATAATTCAATCAAGCTCCACAGTCCAAAATTAAAATTCCAAACGTTTTGAGTTGATATCGAAATTTGAAATTTACTCGGGATTTATTATTTAGGATTTTGAAATATCTTTTTCCGTTTTAATATCTTTTATCTCCAACTCCACTGTTGTTGTTCCATTCCAGGCATTGAGGCGGGGGGTGAACACCGCGGCAAGCCGCGCCCCATCCCGAATCTGTTTCCCGAGAAGATGCCCGCGTTTAAACGCAATGGCGTCACGAGAAACGCCGCTCTGCTGCCTCAATCGCAGCTTGAGGTGGTTGTTGCCCACGATTCGTGAAGAAACCACGCTGAGGTCCCTTGCGCCGAGCCGGGGTTCAGGATTTCCCTGTCCAAAAGGCCCCAGTTTTTCGATCTTCTCCATCAGGTCGAGCGTCAACTCGTCGAGAGTCACGGAGCAGTCAACGGAGAGAGTACGAACGAATCCTTCAGGACCAATCCTTTCCAGAACAAGGGCGCCCAGTCGCTCGCGGAACAGCGGGATGTTATCCTCTGCAATGGTAAATCCGGCAGCGTACTTGTGTCCGCCGAATCCCAAAAGAAGGTCCGAGCAGCCGACCAGGCCCTCGTAGAGGTCAAAACCGGGGATGCTCCTGGCAGAACCCTTTCCCACGCCGTCCTGGACGCAGATAAGTGCCGCCGGGCGGTAGAACTCTTCAACGATCCGCGATGCAACAATCCCTATGACACCGGCGTGCCACTTCTCGGCTGACAGCACGAGCGCTCCTGCAGTTTCGGCAGCAGTTGCGTGGCAGAGTCTGCGGGCGTCTTCCCAAATATCCTCCTCCACGGACTGGCGCTCCCGGTTCACCAGGTCGAGGGCGGTGGCCAGTTTCAAAGCCTCTTCCAGCGAGCTTGTCGTGAGCAGCTGAAATGCGGCGTCAGCCCTCTCCAACCTGCCGCTCGCATTGATCCGCGGCGCCAGCGTGAAGCCGACGATGCCGACACCGATCTTCTTGTTGTTCAGCTTTGACACCTGTTTGAGCGCCGCGATCCCCGGCCGCTGGGTATCCGAGTCCGAAGATAGCAGGTCAAGGCCATGCTTCACCAGGATCCGGTTCTCGCCCGTGATCCTGCCCACATCGGCTATGGTGCCGAGGGTCACGAGGTCCAGATAGGTCGTCAGACGTTCATCAGTGCTGCTTACGTCCAGAAGGGCCTGGGCCAGTTTATAAGCAACACCTACACCGGTCAGTCCACGTACGGACTCCCGAAGGGCAGGTGAAATGTTTGATGAGAGGAGCTCTGGGTGAAGGACTGCATGAGCATCCGGTAAGACAATTTCTAAATTCGAATGTCTAAATCCGAACTGCTGTGAAAAATCATTTCCTTTAGAAATTAGAGATTCGGATTTAGGATTTGTAGTAAACTCGTGGTGATCGGTTATGATCAGGTCAAGACCGATTGAGCGGGCTGATTCCGCTTCCTGAACAGCGGTAATTCCGCAATCTACGGAAATGACCAGTGCTGTGCCGGCGGTTTTTAATCTCTCGAGGGCTTTTGAATTCAGTCCATATCCCTCGGTCATTCGGTCCGGGATATAGCAATCCACCTTCGCGCCCAGTTGTTCGAGTACCAGGAACAGGAGCGAAGCTCCGGTCACGCCGTCAACATCGTAGTCACCGTACACCACGATCTTCTCACGGCCGGCGATCGCCGCGCGAATCCGTCCGACGGCTTTTTCCATCTGGTTGAAGATGCCCGGTTCGGATATCGCTGATAGGTCGCAGGCGAGAAAAGAGTGAGCATTCGGGGCCTCGGTGATGCCCCGAATGACCATCAGCCTGGCTATGAGCGGATGCAGGCCTGCCTTTTTCGCGAGTGTGGCCGTAATGGCATCATCAGAACCTGCAAGAACCCATTTCATACCCTATCGGACCTTCGTTGATCAGGATTTGCCTTCTTTTTTATCTGAATCTTTTGCGTTCTCGTTGGAATCTGAAATACCCTTCTTGAATCCCTTGATGGCCTTTCCGAGCCCTTCGCCCAGCTGGGGCAGACGGTTCGCACCGAAAATAACTAAAACGATTATCAATATGACGATCAGCTCCGGCATTCCAAGTCCAAACATGTTGCCTCCTTGTATTCCTCTGGTGTGTTGAGATTCTTAAACGACCGTCTTTCAGGATCATAGCGATCGATCTCTGTTTCTGTTACATAGTGAACGCGTGCTTCACCGTATATGCCCCTGATCTGTCGCGCGTCCCGCCTGAGCCGCTCTTCGATGACAGGCAGCAAACGTCGATGATAGAACGCATGAAGCGGCTCGAGGTAGCCGGCAACCATAGGCGCGACGATATCATGTCCCTGGGCGAGACCGGCCATATACCTGATCAGATCTGGATTCAAATACGGCATATCGCAGGCCACGACAAAGTTATAGTCGTCCCGGGAATGCAGCAGACCGGAATAGATACCTGTGAGCGGCCCCTGCTTATCAACGGCATCGGTGACCACAACAGCGTCGTAAGAGACATACGATGCCGGATCGTTGGTCACGATGATGATCCTTGGAAAAACAACGCGGAGCGTCCGCAGGACACGCTCGATCAGTAGAATTCCATCAAGGGTGAGGAATGCCTTGTCCCTGCCCATTCGACGGCTCTCGCCGCCTGCAAGCACGATACCAGTCATGTGTAAAATTACAGCATTTACCGGGGCGTGTCAACCATGAACTTGAAATGGACACGGCCGGTTTACAGCTGATCATATCTCACAATCCATCCAACAAACAGGATCATGATGGGTCAAATAACAGGTCGTTCAAAGGGGCACAATGAACTAAAATCAAAACTTTACATTGACATCAGCCTGCCTCGAGTTTAGAGTGAGCAAATGAAATGGCAAGCCTCCATTATATTGTTCTCAATTGCGGTCAGTATCGCTGCTCCTCACGCCCTGCCATTTAACGCGGTGCATGACGAACAGGCTGAGATTGGGATCCTTGACTTCTGCCACCCGGCAACTCCTGCCCTTTCTTCTAACGGTGAAATGCCGGGCATAAACGCCTTTTTCTGTCGTCCTCTTCCATGGGCGGCATGCATGGTTTCAATAAAGATTACTCCTCCTCTTAAAACCTCTATAATCGCATTTTTAGAAGAACATCCCCCAAAATACTGATTCCGCTCTTGCGCCAATAGTCATGAGCCGTTGTGCCATCAGCGCCAGAAGTGCGCGAAGCAGTGGCGCGAGAATTTCAACAACGAATATTCCCTAATCAAACAAATTGTTGAGGTGCATTATGAAAAAAGATACCTTAATTGTCATTTTTGCAATCTTGTTGTTCTTCTCGCACATGGAGTCGGGATTGGCCTGCGATTTTTGTCTGCTCTCCCAGGGCATATCGCCGCTCGATACGATCAAGGGAGCGGGCATCAAGGTGAGTGAACGATACACATTGCTCGACCAGGTATACAAGGGAACCAGCAAGCAGACGAACCCCGGTGCAAAGGAAGACCATTGGACAACTGAGCTTACCGGATTTTACAGCGTCACTCCTGAATTCATGATGATGGCCGTCATCACGTATAAAAAGGGCAAAACAAGTGGTGAACTCATGTTGAACCCCGATGGCACGGTGGCGGATCTCGATGCCGCAGGGGCAGGTGATGCTTCGGGGATTGGCGATGTTGCGCTCATGGGACGGTACACTTTTCTTAAACAGGAAAACCCCGAAACCACGAACGTCATGGCCGGACTGGTCGGGATCAAGTTCTCCACGGGCAAGACGAATGCTAAAACGTCGGATGGCGCAGAATTCCTTGACAGTCACCTGCAGCCGGGGACCGGTTCAACGGACTATCTCCTCGGCCTGTCTTACAGCCGTTCCCTCCAAAGGTTCTCGGTATCGGTTAACCTGCTCGGGACTATAACGACTGAGGGCAAGTTCGGAGACACCAAACACGAATTTGGCAATTCTTTGAACTATGATATCACCGGAAAGTACCGGGTTTATCCGGATGCGTTCTCGCCCCAGAAACCGCAGGTCTTCTTCGCCCTGGGGTTCAATGGAGAAGCGCGAGATCGGGAAAAAATAAACGGAGATTCTGTTGACGATTCCGGAGGGAATACGGTTTATCTTTCGCCCGGGATTCAACTGGTGCTTGTGCCTCATTGGGTGGTCGAGCTCTCGTACCAGCATGCCATTTATCATAATCTGAACGGCACCCAGCTCGGAGAGACCTACAAAGCAATTGGCGGCGTGACTTATTTGTTTTAGCCAAATAAGGACTACCATGAATTTCAACATGATAACAGCTAAGAGACTGATGATGTCCGCATTTTTTCTTGTGACTGCTCTGCTGATGTGTTCATCATGTTCCCGCCAGCCTTCTTATCCCTCTGCCCCGCAGAGCGCCCAAGACATCGTTATTGATACGGAGGGCCTTCAGCCCGCGGTTCCTAAATTCTATATCTATCACTTTCAAGACAAGAGCATCAATTACTTCGTGCTTAAGATGGATAACAAGGTCAGTTCCTTTTTTGACGCCTGTGCAAGCTGCTATACGCACAAGCAGGGATACCGCTTCGAGGATGGTGCGGTCACCTGTCGTGCATGTGGCATGACGTTTTCTGTTTACAAGCTTGAAATAGGAATCGGCGGGT
>Ga0210377_10001387_pt1 | contig 22222 bp, 24 predicted proteins | sample PLM4_65_b1redo_FD_155480 | JGI IMG/M metagenome (GOLD analysis project Ga0210377, IMG submission 155480) | Groundwater sediment microbial communities from an aquifer in East River, Colorado, USA - PLM4_65_b1 redo | ecosystem: Environmental > Terrestrial > Soil > Riparian zone | place: USA: East...
CGAGCCGTCGCTTTTGATCGCGGACGAGCCTACCACAGGGCTCGACGCCACGATCCAGTCGAAGATCGTGGACCTGCTCGCGGAGCTCAAGTCCGGGCTCGGTGTCACGACGATGCTCATCAGCCACGATATCAGCATCATCTCGCGGCTCTCGGACAGCGTCGCCGTGATGTATGGCGGCACGGTCGTGGAGTACGGTCCCTCAAAGGATATTCTTGCGCCGGACTTTGAATCAAAACATCCCTACACTGAAGCGCTCCTCTCATCCATCCCGAGCGTCCAGAACATCAGGGAGAAAGGCTACCTCCAGGCGATTATGGGAGACGTGCTTGATACCATCAATACGCCGCCGGGCTGCCGATTCTACGGCCGGTGCCACCGGGTGACGGATGCGATCAGAGAAAAATGCGCGTTCAAGGAGCCTGACCTGCGCGAGATCGCTCCCGGGCACCGCGTGCGGTGCTGGTTGTATTTTGATTAGCGGAGTTTTTGTTACCGCAGAGATTGCAGAGTACGCAGAGGATTCCAAAAGGGGAAAAGAGGTTGCAGGGGTTGAAATAGAGAGTGCCAGTCAGATCGTGCTCGTTTCAACACCTTGTTTTTCTCAGCGTTCTCTCTGAGTCCTCTGCGGTGAGAAAGTTTTTATAATATGCCGAAGACCATACTGGAAGTCATAGACCTCAAAAAGCACTTTGTCCACCGCCAAGGGCTCTTCTCCGCGTTCAAGGAAAAGATACAGTCCATCCCTGCAGTGGACGGGGTGAGCTTTTACCTTAAAGAGAACGAGACCGTGGGCCTCGTGGGCGAGTCGGGGTGCGGCAAGACCACGATCGGCCGGACGATCCTCCGGCTTACGCCGGCCACGTCAGGGAAGATCCTTTTTGACGGTAAAGACATTATTGCCATGCCGCCGGAGGAGCTCCGGCAGCTCCGGGGACAGATGCAGATGATCTTTCAGGACCTGGACGCGGCGCTCAACCCCAAGATGCGCATCCGCGATATCCTGCGCGAAGCGATCACCGTGCATCACCGGGTGAGTGACGCCGAGGTCGACCGGAAGGTGGGAAAACTCCTCGAACAGGTGAATCTCAAGAAGAGCAAGCTCTCCAATTTCCCCCACGAGCTGTCGGGCGGGGAAAAACGGAGGGTCGGCATCGCGCGCGTCCTCTCCGTCGGCGCGCGGTTCATTGTGGCCGATGAACCCACGAGTGCGCTCGACGTGTCCATCCAGGCCCAGGTCGTAAATCTTCTCCGCGATCTGCAGAAGCAGCTCGGCCTTTCCTATCTCTTTATCTCGCATGATCTCAGGGTGGTTGAGCTCATCAGCCACAAAGTTGCCGTGATGTATCTGGGCAAGATCGTGGAGATGGGGCTCGCGGGCCGCATCGCGAACAAGGCAAGCCATCCGTATACGCACATCCTCTGGGCCTCGCTCGTGGAAAAGCTGAGCAAGGAATCGTCTTCTTCTTCCGTGAACGTCCAGGCAGGCCGATGGGGCGTCTTCGATTTTGAGCGGCCGGTCTCGGGATGCCGCTTTGCCCCGCGCTGCCCGGTGACGGAGGCAAAGGGCAGGCCGAGCATCTGTACCGACCCTGCCACAGAGCCGCAGCTTCGCGATATCGGCGGTCACTACGTCGCGTGCCATTTCCCGCTGTAATTGCGCTGCGGCCGTCCTTATGGGCGCATTTCCGATTCCTTGCCTCCCTGCCGTGTTATTGATGCGTAGGGACCAACGTTTTACTCCTCTTTTTAATCTGCAAAAGTATTGCTTTTCCCTAAGTCCATGTTATAATTTCCCATGTGCTGCCAACGAATATTATTGCTCCTTCTCTTGATACCCGGTTCCTTCGCATGGGCTGAAACGCCGACTCCTCTTATCATCGAACATGGCCCGAGAGACAGTAAAAAGATCGCCCTTACCTTCGATGCCTGCCCCACTGGAAAACCTGACGAGTATGACGACCAGGTGGTCGACATTCTTCTCCGGGAAAAGGTCCCTGCCACGCTGTTCATGAGCGGCAGATGGGTGGAGAAGAACCCGGAGAAGGCCAAGTTCCTCGCGTCTTGCCCCCAATTCGAGATCGCCGCTCACAGCTATTATCATCCCCATATGATGGAAAAGCCGGACGAGCGGGACGTACGCGAACTGAAGAGGACGCAGGCGATGATAAAAAAGGTTACGGGTAGGACGCCGCGGTATTTCCGTCCTCCCTATGGCGAAGCAGATGAACGGATCGTGAAGCTTGCCGCATCAGCGGGACTCGTGACGGTACAGTATGATATTGCATCCGGCGACCCTGACCCCGACCTTTCACCGCAGAGGATTGCCCGCGTCGTATTAAGGGACGCAAAGGGCGGGAGCATCATTGTATTTCATATGAACAAGAACGGGGTGCACACCGCGGAGGTTCTGCCGCAAATCATCGAGGGCCTGAAGAAAAAGGGGTTTAAGCTCGTGACCGTGGGGGAACTGCTGAATGAAGACAAATTGAACAAGGCAACCAAGGGGGTGGGGGACAGAATTCAACAGCGCGAGGTCGCAGTTGTTAAGCAAGGTCAACCGCGCACACTATCAAGTCCCTAATTCTGCGTGTCTCTTTCACAACGATAAAAATTCCATCATTATCTCGCTCTTTGAAGTCCTGTTCTCGTTTTTATCGTGATCGGTGTGACGCTTTCTTTCCGACATCTGCACCGCCAGGCTTTTGGAAAGCAGTGCATAATTCATTTAATAGCTTTTAAAAAAATATTGTAACCATTTCTATTTTCTGCTACATTCTCGTTCAGCCTGGCAAATGCTTGGCGAGCATTAAATCATTCTTGATTCATGCGGAGAAGCGCGCGATGAGAGTTAACCACTCTGCACAAATGAAGTTTTGTATTCTGATGTGCTTTGTTATGCTGTCGGCAGCCTGTGCGAAATTAACACCCGCTGTTAATGTCTGCTTCAGCCCCGGCGGTAACTGCCTGAGCTCTATAACTGCTGAGATCGAGAATGCCAAAACGGAGATCCAGATACAGGCCTATTCGCTCTCGTCCAAACCGATCGCTGATGCGGTAGTCAATGCAAAGGTGGCGGGGATAAGCGTGGAGATCATCCTGGACAAGTCTTCCCCCGTTGCCCAGAACAATGCTGTCTATTTCGCTTCCCTCAAAGGAATACCCACCTATCTTGATGCAAAGCACGCTATTGCCGATAATAACGTGATCATCATCGACAAAGGCACGGTCATTACCGGATCATTCAACTTCACGAAAGAGGCTGATGCGAAGAACGCCGAAAACCTTCTCATTATCAAGTCAGACAGGGTGGCCAGCACTTATCTCGACAACTGGGAGCTGCACAAGAGCCATGCTGAAAGGTTCAAAGGAACTGAGCAGCCGCAGTCGCAGCAAAAACCCAAGAATGAAAAGAAAAGGGCGGTGAAAAAGAAAAAGTTATAATACTGGTAACTACTCGATTGTGCCCGCAAGGCGGGAAACCGGGATGCAGATCAAGGGTAGCATTTTTCAGTCTCTTTTGATTTTCAGGCAATTCGGATGTCCTGCTAAGACTGCCCCTTTCTGAATTTATCAAGCCAGACGATATGGCTCTTCTCTTCGTCGATCACCGCGTCCACGACTACCTTCTCTTTCACGATCGAACGGAGCTCCATAAAGTAGAGGAGGGTCTCCTTCTCGAAGCCGAGGGCGAATTTCACCGCGTCCTGCACGGTCCGTAAATGGTCCATGGTCGGAAGGGACTTGCTCTTGCCAAGGAAGAACTCGGATTCGACGAAGGCCCTCATGTAAGGGGTGACCTCCTCCCACTGCACCGGCTCGGTGCCGTTCTTGGCGACCGTGTCTTTGAGGTTGGTGAAGGTCCTCTCGTGAGTCCTCTCCTTGGAAGCGAGGGTCGTGAAAAGGTTGGCGAGCCCTGCGTCCTTTTTGAATTTATCGGCCATGCCGGTGTAGAATTGATACCCCAATTTTTCCGTCTGGATTGCCATCTCCATGATTTCGTCGATCGAATATTTGTTCATGCTCTTCCCCCTCTGTCCAATGGAATTAATGCGGCTTAAAATAAACTATAGCGCGCAGCCGAAGAGGTGTCAACCTCCTTTGCCGGATTTTTAACCGAGGGTCCTTGTTTTCGGGCCGTTCTGTATTGAGGAAATACGATCCGGTTTCGGTGTTGACAATTAAAGCCCGTTTTGCTACATTTGCGCGGTATCATAAATTCACATGATTGTTCCATGCGAATGTTTTGGGGCTATCAGGAGGCGGAAATGACGGATAAGCTTGCAGTCGTGGTCGGCGGCGGACCGGCCCCGGGCATAAACGGCGTGATCAGTGCGGTGACGTTCGAGGCGATAAAGCAGGGCCTTGAGGTAGTCGGCATCTACGACGGGTTCAAATGGCTGTCCAGGGGAGACACGGCCCATACGATGAAGCTCCAGAACGGCGAAATTTCGCGCATTCATCTTCGCGGAGGCTCCATCATCGGCACCTCGCGCGATAACCCGACCAAGAGCCCGGAAAAGATGGCCAACGTCGTGAAGGCCCTGAACCAACTCGGCATCAAATATCTCGTAACCATCGGCGGCGACGATACAGCCTACACCGCGACCCGCGTTGAGCAGGAGGCGGGCGGGAAGATCGCCGTCTGCCATGTGCCGAAGACCATCGATAACGACCTGCCGCTCCCGCACGGCGTTCCGACGTTCGGGTTCGAAACGGCGCGCCAGCTCGGGACCCAGCTCGTCGAGAACATCATGGAGGACGCGCGCACCGCTGGCCGCTGGTATTTCGTGATTGCCATGGGCCGCTCGGCCGGACACCTGGCGCTCGGCATGGGCATGGGCGCAGGCGCCACGCTCACGCTGATACCCGAGGAACTGGGAAAGAAGATATCGCTCAACAGGGTCGTCTCGATCCTTGAAGGCGCGATCATCAAGCGTTTGTCCTACGGAAGGAACCACGGCGTGGCGGTGATCGCCGAGGGTGTCGCCACCAGGCTCGACCCCGAGGAACTCACCTTTCTCAAGGACGTGCCGAGAGACGACCACGGGAACATCCGTCTGGCGGAGATCCCGCTCGGCGATATGTTGAAACAGAAGGTGGTAACCGACCTCGACGCGCTCGGGCTCAAGACCACCATCATCGCCAAGGACATCGGTTATGAGCTGCGCTGCCAGCCGCCGATCTCCTATGACCGGGAATACACGCGTTATCTGGGCTTCAGCGCGGTGAAGTTCCTGGTCTCGGGCGGCACCGGCGCCATGATCATGCTCAAGGACGGCAAAAGCCTGCCGATAAAATTTACCGAGCTTCTCGACCCCAAGACGGGGAAGACCCGCATCCGCGTCGTGGATATCGATGCCGATGACTATCTCATGGCTCGGCGGTACATGATCCGGCTGGAGAAGGAAGACATGGAAGGCGAGGCGCTCAAGAAACTCGCGGCCACGGCCAAGATGCCGGCTGATGATTTCAAGAAGAGGTTTTGCGTGAGCGTCGAATAAACGCCTGAGAAGGGCGGTCAGTTTTGCAGAGGGGACGGCCGCGTAGGGCTGCCCCCTTTTTTATTGTTGGGTGATCGTGAAAAGCTTGTAGCCACTCACAATCCCTGTATATCAGATTGAATCCGCGTCCAGGTGTAGTTTCCGGAGCTTCTTAGAGCGGGATCCTCTTTTCGCGCGCTGTGTTCCTGAGGATGATCATGGCGTTATGCAGGCGCTGGAGCTTCATGTTTCTTATTCGCAGGGCTGATTGATCGGTGATGTCGATCTTCTCGTTCCTGGTGCTTGTGAGGGCCTTGTTCAGGTTTTCGTACAGCTCTTTCACCATGTCCTTATCGAATTTCTTCAAAAAAAGCGGATTCACCGAAACGTAGCCTTCCGCTACATCCGCGGCGACCGATTTCATGCTCTTTCCTCTAAAGCCGCTTTCAGCCATGGGAAGTTTCCTTACGCTTTCCGGGACGATTGCACTGCTTTATCGAGCACTTCCTGTCTTTTTTTTACGATCTCGAGCTGTTTCAGGATTTCGGTCTTGTCCGCGCCTTGATGGATTTTTTCCTGGAGGGCCGCCATGTCGACGAAGAGGTCTTGTACCGTATCGTGAATCAGGGTATGGGTGTTTCTGTTGTGTTCAGACAGGCGGCTGATTGCTTTGACGAGGTCCTTCAGCATGGGATCGTCGGACTCTCTGAGCCGCAATGAAATGGCAATTTCGCCCTCGGCCAGGCGTTCGATGGCCCTGCGTATACGCACCAAGGGCCCGACGAATTTATGGGAATAAATGGTGCCTGCGACACCGATGAAAACCAGCAGCGTTATCAAAGAAAGCGGGAGAAAAACCGGGAGCTGCAGGATCTCGGCAAGCTTTTGAAAGATCCGCAGGATGAGCGTGAAAATGATGAGGATCGCAAGGAGAAATACGATGAACCTGGCCTGCGGCCCCGCCGCATTCAGGTATCCTTTGCCGCTGCTGATAAAGAGTCGTTTACCGGGTTCTGACATATGCCTGTTAGAGCACCTTCGTGAGGGACAAATCAGCGGCTCCGCCTTCGTAACACTGGTGGACCAGCAATGGGTGAAATTATACTGATAAAAGAAGGTTTGGTCAAGGCCATAATTTGGCCTTGAAGTCCCCCGGGGCCTGTGGTAGAGTTTTCCTATGCCCCTTTACGATCCGCGCAACCGCTGCATCGATTATCTGCGGGTGTCCATTACCGACCGCTGCAATCTTTCCTGCGTGTACTGCAAGCCGCAGGCACGGCTGCAGATGCTTGCGCATAGCGAGATCCTTCGGTATGAAGAGATTCTGCGGCTCGTTTCCCTCGCGGTCGCCCTCGGCATCGTTCATGTTCGGCTCACCGGAGGCGAGCCGCTCATCAGGCGCGGGGTGCTCGACTTTATCGCTGAGTTGAAGAAGATAAAGGGCATCAAGGACATCAGCCTGACCACAAACGGCGTCCTGCTCGAAGAGATGGCGGCGGGACTGCGTGACGCGGGGATCTCCCGGCTCAATATCAGCCTTGATTCGCTCGACGCGCGAAAGTTCCTCGAGATCACGGGCAGCGACAGCTGGGGCCGGGTCTGGCGCGGGATCAACAGGGCCGAGGAAGCCGGGTTCTCGCCCCTCAAGATAAATATGGTTCCGGTAAAGGGGATCAACGACGACGAGGTCGCGGATTTTGCCCGGCTCACCCGTGATCGAAATATTCATGTTCGTTTCATCGAGTTTATGCCGATCGGCGCGAACGACCGCTGGCACAGGGAATCGTGCGTGACCGCCGATGAGGTACGGGCCGTGATCGAACGGGAGGTCGGTCCGCTCGTACCGTTCACCTCGCAGAAATCAGCGGGGCCTTCCGACAATTACCAGATTGTCGGCGCGCGGGGCGTGATCGGATTTATCAGCCCGATCAGCAAGCACTTCTGCGCTTCCTGCCGGCGCCTGCGCCTCACGGCCGACGGCAAGATCAGGCCGTGCCTGCTCTCGGACACCGAGATCGACGTCAAGTCCCCCCTGCGGGGCGGCTGTGACGACCGGGAACTTGAGCGGCTGCTCAGGCTCGCACTCGCGGTCAAACCCGAGCGGCATTACATCACCGAGGCCGGGGCAGGGTGCTCCCGCCGCGCGATGTCGAAGATCGGAGGATGAACGACGAATGACGAGGGACGAGGGACGAGGGACGAACAAGAAACTCACCCACTTCGATGATGAAGGCGCGGCGCGCATGGTCGATGTTTCCTGCAAGGAGGAAACAGCCCGAGAGGCCGTAGCCGAGGGCCGCGTCACCATGCTGCCCGAAACGCTCAAGCTCATTCTCGACCGGGAGATCTCCAAAGGTGACGTGTTCGGCGTGGCGCGCGTCGCGGGAATTATGGCCGCAAAGAAGACCGCCGGACTTATCCCCCTGTGCCATCCCTTGAACATTACATCCGCGGAGATTTCCTTCGAGCCCGATGAAAAGGGATCATGCGTCAAAATCCGCGCCACCATCAGGACGACTGGACAGACCGGTGTTGAGATGGAGGCATTGATGGCCGTGGCTGCCAGCGGCCTTACGATCTACGACATGTGCAAGTCAGTTGACCGTGCCATGACGGTCACTGATATCCGTCTCATGAAAAAAACGGGGGGCAAGAGCGGGACGTTTGAAAGATAAATAAAGATGCATGCTCCACGAATAATGGCAGGAACTCACTAATAGTGTCCCCATCCTACATCAGCATTCCGCGCAACTCGCTGCTTCCCATACTTCGGTACCACGGTACGCTCTCCGAATTTGGATTCATCAGGAAAGCAATCGATTTCTTCACTCCCGAAAAGGGACCCGCAGTTGTACGACCTTCCGCTCCTTTAAGAGATGTCTTCTTGTATTTTGTTCCCGGGAGCGCGCAAGAGCTTACAAAAGGCAGGGGTAATCTTTCGGAGAGTATTGAAAAACAGCGGAAGAAGTCGTACTATAGAAACGGTTTATGGAGTTTTTTCAGGAGCAGTGGACATGAAAGAAAAACTTATGGAAGAAGAAAAAAACATGAGACGCCTCAGATTTATTGTGAACCTTGCGCAGGCAATTCTCATGCAGCAATCGGACCTTACTCTGAAAGAGGCCTTTGACATTATGAGAGATACGAAAAAGGCGGCCCTTAATCTTTTTCCCGACAAAGAGCATGTTTATGAACTTATCTATGCGCCGAGATTTCGTAAAATCATCGCTGAGCGGTTTGTAATTGAAGGCGGGCTTTCATCAAAGGCTTAGCTTTATGTACCTGATAAATCCTACTGGTTTTAGTCCTCGCTTCTCAAATCTGATACATAAAATAAATAAAAACAATGCGTTACACTATTAGCACTCTACTTGACAGAGTGCTAATAGTGTGATATATAATAGTGTGATATATATATGGTGTGAAAAACAGACAACATTCACAGGAGGTGAAGACCGGTGACTGAATTGCATTTTTTTCTGTATGTCGGTAAAGTTGATCTGTTTGAAGTCCGATCTCCGATTAAATCATAAATGATGTTTGGGGTCTTGAGGCTTCACCAGCCGCAGCTCCCAAAACGGAGATCTCAAAAAAATCAAAAAAGGAGGGATTGCTATGAAAAGCTTGATTCGGTTGTATCCTTTCAGGGCAATGAGACGGTGGGATCCGTTTAGCGAACTGCGTGATATGCAGCATGATATGGACAGGCTGTTTGACCGGTTCCTGGGAAGGGATATATCGGTTTCCGCAACAGGTTATGGAGAATGGATGCCTTCGGTGGAGAGCTATACGAAAGGGAATGACCTGGTGTTTAAGTGCGAGCTTCCCGGTGTTGATCCCAAAGATGTCGATGTAACGCTTGACGAAAATGCGCGTCAGCTCATCATCAAGGGAGAACGGCAGACGGAAAAGGGCGCGAAGGATGAGGATTACATCTACCGGGAGCTTGCATATGGAAGTTTCGAGAGGCGGCTTGCGCTTCCCGAGGGCGTTAAGACCGAGCAGGTGAAGGCAAAATTCACGAAGGGCATCCTTGAGATTACGGTGCCCGCACCGGCGATGTCCAAGCCCAAGAAGATCGAGATCGAGACTCCGAAGCTTGTCGAAGGTGAGGCGGCTGTTAAGAAGGCCGCATAAACGATGATGGAACAGCCTGTTCCTCAACTCTGTCGAAAGACAGAGTGATGCCATCCCGCTTCCTCATGCCATCCAGCTCGAGGGCTGCGGGATGGTTTTTTTGAGCAGATTTTATTGCACAAAGCCAGGGCTAATCCATAATGGCATGAACGGGAAATAAGCGCTTGACACTCGAAACCCCCTATGTTAAATTATTAGCACTCTATCGTCGCGAGTGCTAACAAGGATTGTTATAAGTTAAGTACCAGCGAGCCAATGCAGGGTAAGCAGTATGGATTTAAATGAAAGAGATAAAAAAGTTTTACAGGCCGTCATAGACAGTTACATTTCCAGCGGGGCCCCGATCGGCTCCACGGTGCTGGTCAGACGCTATGATTTCGGCCTCAGTTCCGCGACGCTGCGCAATATTATGGCTGAACTCGAGGATCTGGGCTATCTTACCCATCCCCATACCTCGGCCGGGAGGATCCCCACGGACCAGGGATACCGGTATTATATCGACAGCCTGATCAGCGTCGAGAACGACACCGACGATATTGAAGATCACCTGCGGCAGGCCCCGTTGCTTCACGGCGGCGACCTTCAGGAACTCATGGAAGAGGCGAGCCGCTTTCTTGCTACGCTGTCGCACTGTGCCGGTGTGGTGATCGCGCCCTCCGAGCCGGAGGGCAACTATAAACATATCGAGTTCGTGCGTTTGCGCGGCAGGCAGGTACTCATTATTTTCGTGACGAACACGGGCACCGTCCAGAACAAACTCATCGAGCTGGACGAGAACATCCAGCAGCAGGACCTCAACTATTTCAGCTCATACCTGGATGAAGAACTTGGCCAAAGGGCGCTCCCCGAGATCCGGCTGCGGCTGATCGAGAAGATGCAGGAAGAGAAGCGCGTGTTCATGCTCCTCATGGATGAGACCTATCGCGCCAGCCAGGAGGTCCAGGAGCGGGACACCGAGAAAATCTATATCGACGGCGCCTCCCAGATCCTCGAGAACCCCGAGTTCGCGAACGTGGAGAAAATGAGGACGCTGTTCAAGGCCCTGGAGGACAAGTACAAGCTGCTCAAGCTCCTCGACCGGAGCGTGACGGCCGAGGGTATCAAGGTTTTCATCGGCTCGGAAAACCCTTTTTTCGAGATGCAGGGGTGCAGTCTGGTGGTGAGCAATTATAAAGCCGGGGCGAACGTTGTGGGTACGCTTGGCGTGATCGGCCCCACAAGAATGCAGTACAAACAGGTAATTCACGTGGTGGATTACACCGCGAAGCTTCTATCTAAACTATTGGGTGAACGTTTTCAGAGGGGCCTGGATCGATGACGAATGAGTTTGATGATCTTACGGAAGAGGATGTGGAGTCGATAGTACCCGAAAAAGGGGAAGCTTCAGCGCCCGCAGCGGCGTCTGAGGAAATGGAAAAGCTTTCGCAGGCCCTTGATCGGAAAACGAAGGAAGCGGCGGAGGCCCATGACCGGTATCTCCGAACATACGCGGATTTTGAGAATTACCGAAAGCGCATGCAGCGCGATCTCGCGGATTTCAAAAAATATGCGAATGAACAAATGGCCCGTGAACTGCTGAGCGTCGTGGACCATCTTGCGCTTGCGATCAAGCACGCGTCCGAGACAGACGAGGCCAGTCAGGGGCTGCGCCAGGGAGTGGAGTTGGTATACAAGCAGCTTCACGATGTGCTCGAAAAATTCGGGATAACGCCTTTTTCCGCGCAAGGCGAACCGTTCGATCCGAAGAAGCACGATGCCGCGGCGCAGGAAGTCACCGATGCGGTCCCGGAGAATACGGTGGTGCAGGTGTTTCAGGAAGGATATATGTATCACGACAAGGTGCTCCGCCACGCGAAGGTAAGCGTTTCCAAGAAAACGCAGGCGGAAGCGAAGACGGAACAGGGGGAGTAAGCTCGAATAGCCAATCCTAAGCTCTAAATAAAGCCAACTGATCAGGTTTAAAACAGTTTTGATTAGGGTAAGTTGAGCACCACGATATTATTTTAGAATCTAGGATTTAGATATTATCATCTGGTTTTTTACTAAAGGAGGTTGTTATGGCAAAAGTGATAGGAATTGACCTGGGAACGACCAACTCTTGCGTTGCGATCATGGAGGGAGGAGAACCGGTCGTCATCCCGAACTCCGAAGGGAGCCGGACCACGCCCTCCGTTGTGGCGTTCACGGAGAGCGGCGAACGACTGGTGGGTCAGATCGCAAAGAGGCAATCGATCACAAACCCCGAAAATACCATTTTCTCCATCAAGAGACTGATGGGGAGGAAATACGATTCGACTGAAGTCAAAGAGGCGATGAAGCACCTGCCCTATAAGATCGTGGCGGCTTCGAACGGCGACGCGCATGTGGAGGTCCGCGGCAAGACGTACAGCCCCTCGGAGATTTCGGCCATGATTCTGCAGAAGATGAGGCAAACCGCCGAGGATTTCCTGGGCGAGAAAGTGACCGATGCCGTGGTCACCGTGCCGGCGTACTTCAACGACAGCCAGCGCCAGGCGACGAAGGACGCGGGAAGGATAGCCGGACTGAACGTGCTCCGGATCATCAACGAGCCCACGGCCGCGGCCCTTGCGTACGGTCTGGACAAAAAGAAGGACGAGACCGTTGCCGTGTACGACTTGGGCGGAGGGACCTTCGACATCTCCATCCTCGAGCTAGGCGAAGGTGTGTTCGAGGTAAAATCCACCAACGGCGATACGTACCTGGGCGGGGACGACTTCGACGAACGGATCATCAAGTGGCTCGCCGATGAATTTATGAAAGACCAGGGCATCGACCTTCGCAAGGACAAGATGGCCCTCCAGCGCCTGAAGGAGGCTGCGGAGAAGGCCAAGATCGAGCTCTCGAACGTCATGGAGACCGAGATCAACCTCCCCTTCGTTACCGCCGATGCAAGCGGACCGAAACACCTGCTCTACAAGCTCTCGAGGGCGAAACTGGAGCAACTCGTCGGAGACCTCATCGAGAAGACGATCGAGCCGGTGAAGAAGGCGCTTTCCGACGCCGGGAAGAAGGTTGAGCAGATCAACGAGGCGATCATGGTGGGCGGCATGACGCGTGTGCCGCGGGTTGTCGCCACCGTGAAGGATTTTTTCAAGAAAGACCCGCACCGCGGCGTGAACCCCGACGAAGTCGTGGCCATCGGCGCCGGTATCCAGGGCGCCGTGCTGACCGGGCAGGTGAAAGACGTGCTGCTCCTCGACGTGACGCCGTTGTCCCTCGGCATTGAGACCCTGGGCGGCGTGGCCACGAGGATCATCGAGCGCAATACCACCATCCCGACCAAGAAGAGCCAGGTATTCTCGACCGCGTCCGACAACCAGACCGCCGTTTCGATCCACGTGGTGCAGGGCGAGCGCGAGATGGCGTCGGACAACAAGACCCTGGGCCGCTTCGAACTTGTGGGCATACCTCCCGCGCCGCGCGGCGTGCCGCAGGTCGAAGTGACCTTCGACATAGATGCGAACGGCATCGTGCACGTGACCGCGAAAGACCTCGGCACGGGCAGGGAGCAGTCCATCAAAATTACGGCGTCCTCCGGTATGAGCAAGGAAGAGATCGACAAGGCGGTCAAAGAGAGTGAGTCCCATGCCGCCGATGACAAGAAGAAACGCGAAGTGGCCGAAGCGCGGAATGAGGCAGACACGCTCATCTATTCGGTCGAGAAATCGGTGGCTGATTACGGATCCAAGCTCACCGAAGCGGAGCGCGCCGAGATCCAGAAAGCTCTCGAAGAGGCAAAGCGCGTGAAGGACGGCCAGGACGTCGAAGCCATCAAGAAGGCCGTGGCGGACCTCTCGAAGTCGTCTCATAAGCTTGCCGAGGAAATTTACTCCAAGATGGGCAAAGAGCAGGCCCAGCCCGGCGCCGGCGCAGCAGCCGGAGCGGCGGGTGGCGACGGCAAGAAGCCCGAGGAAAAAGTAGTGGACGCTGAGTTCGAGGAAGTGGACAAAGACAAAAAATAAAAAATACGAAATAAAACTGCAGAGGATAGCCGACGCAGGGGAAGGGATCCCCGCCGTTTGCTATCCTCTTTTTGTGAAAACCAAATGCGTTTTTTATTTTACCGCAGGACGCAGAGTTCACAGTGGATAAGCTGATGGATTTTCAGGCCGCAGATTTCTATTAACGCGCTGTTTTTCATTTATCTTCTCTACTCTACGTTCTCAGTTCTCAGCGAGCACTGCGGCAAATAATGATTTAACGTTGAAAGGGAATAATGGCCAAGGACTATTACGAACTGCTCGGCGTTCATCGCAACGCCGGCGATGCCGAACTTAAGCGAGCTTACCGCCGTCTGGCGCACCAGCACCATCCCGACAAGAACCCCGGCGATAAGGCGTCAGAGGACAAATTTAAGGAGATCAATGAGGCTTATGAGGTCCTTTCCGACCCTCAGAAGCGGGCGTATTATGACCAATACGGCACGGCCCCCGGCGCTCAAGGCGGCGGATCCGCGGGCTATGGCGCAGGCATGGGTGATATCTTCGGTGATATTTTCGGGGAGTTCTTCGGCACGTCCCGCGGGGGTACGCGGGCCATGGCCGGTGAAGACCTCCGGTATAACCTCAAGATCAGTTTCGAGGACGCTGCTTTCGGCGTCACAACCAAGATCCTCGTGCCGCGCTGGGAGCGTTGCCCCGACTGCGACGGGACCGGGGCGAAGTCCAAAGACAAGGTCGTTACGTGCACGGCCTGCCGGGGCGCGGGCCAGATCCGTATGCAGCAGGGCTTCTTCAGCATCAGCCGAACCTGCTCCCGGTGCGGAGGCGAAGGCAAGCAGATCACTGATCCGTGCAATACCTGCCGCGGGCGCAAGCGCGTGGAGCGGGAGCGCACGCTCTCAGTAAAAGTCCCCGCCGGCGTTGAGACCGGTACCACGATCCGCTTGACCGGCGAGGGGGAACTCGGCGCCCACGGAGGGCCCCCGGGAGATCTCTACGTCTACCTTATGGTCGAGGAGCATACCCTGTTCCAGCGGGAAGGGCAGGACGTCATCTGCGCAGTCCCGATCAGCTTCGTACAAGCAGCGCTCGGCGCGGAGATCGACGCGCCGACCCTCATAGGAAGCGCCAAACTGAAAATTCCTGCCGGCACCCAGCCGGGACACACGTTCCGGCTCAAGGGGAAGGGTTTTCCCCACCTTCGCGGCTCCGGTATCGGCGATCAGCTGTGCAGGATTGTCGTGGAGGTCCCGAGTAAGCTTACTGCGAAACAAAAGGAACTGCTCCAGGAATTTGAACGCCTGAACGGTGACAACTCAACACCCATCACGCAGGGATTTTTCGATAAGGTGAAAGAGATATTTGGGGAGAAGACAAAGAAGTAGCTCTGCGGCTTTGTCATGAAATGAAAAGGAACGTCATGTTGTGCAAGCCGGCTCCCCACAGCGATGAGAGAAAACAACAATTGCCCGGGCCGTGCGTTGCGCACCGTCCGGGCAATCGCGGAAGACCGGTTATGCAGCCTTTGAATGGAACGATTTGATCATCTCGGGGGTAAATTTCCCTACTTCTACGATACGTGCCTTCTCCTGGATGAAGTTCGGCACATATTTGTTCAGCGCGTCGTTCCTCGTGTTCGCGTCGACAAGCGCATACCCCGTATGATCGCCTGCCTTGCAGCCGAATTCAAATTTATCTAATACGTCCTTTCCTTTTGCCAGTTCCTCATCAAGCGTCTTGAGGCATTCTTCCGGGGTGTGAGGTGATTCGATCATATACCGTGCCATAATGGACCTCCTTCTTCAGCTTCGTTTCTTTGAGTTGTTTTTCAAATTCCCATGAGAGGACCGAAGGTCTTCTCATATTAAAAATATACCACCGATCCAGCCGGCTGTCAAAAATCGGCATATAATTGAATTTGCATCATATAATCTCACGATTGATACAGGTCGTTATTTAATAAAAAAGTAACAGGCGCGGTACTATCAGGAGTCAGTCATGATACCCTATCCTCATATTAGTCCAGAGATCGTGCGTTTCGGTCCTATTGCCATACGATGGTACGGCGTCATGTACCTGTTAGGCTTTGCGGCGTCGTATGTTCTGGTCATGCATCAAATAAAGAAAAAAGGCCTTGACCTCGGAAGGGACTTTCTCGATTCACTCTATACCTTCATCGTACTCGGGCTTATCATCGGCGCGCGTCTCGGCTATGTTCTTTTCTATAACCTTTCTTTTTACGTCCGAAATCCTCTGGACATTTTTGCCCTGTGGGAGGGGGGGATGTCTTTTCATGGCGGACTGATCGGGAGCGTGCTCGCCGGCATATGGTGCTGCAAACGGTCCGCAAAGGACCCCTGGCAGGTAGCGGACCTTGTCATGGCAACAGCTCCTATCGGGCTCGGTTTCGGCAGGCTCGGGAACTTCATCAATGGCGAGCTTTACGGTCGCGTTACCGATGTGCCGTGGGCGATGGTTTTCCCGGCGGGCGGGCCGCTTCCACGGCATCCCTCGGAGCTCTATGAGTTCTTTCTCGAAGGCGTCGTGCTCTTCGCTGTTTTATGGATGGCGAAAGACAGGGTTCGCACTACCGGCGTACTTACGTCGCTCTTCATCGCGCTGTACGGCGTGTTCAGGTTTGCCGTGGAATTCTTCCGGGAGCCCGATCCACAGCTCGGTTTTGTCCTGGGCCCCTTCACCATGGGGCAGGTTTTGAGCGCGTCCATGGCGTTCGCTGGCGCCCTGCTGCTTTGCACCAGGCTAAAAAAAACACGAACTCCTTCGACGTCGAGATGATTGCCTTCGTTCGTGTCCATGATATTGCAAAAGCCCCGGGTCGCATATAGTTTACAGACGCGCTGAAAAAATCGTTGTCCCCGGTTTGCAGATACGGTACAATGCCAGCCACTATGGAAATGACATTCTTTTTCAAAGGACTTATTGTCGGCTTTGTCATAGCCGCTCCGGTAGGGCCGATCGGCGTCCTGTGCGCGAGGCGCACGCTCACGTTAGGACGGCGGGCGGGTTTTTTCTCGGGTATGGGAGCTGCCACTGCGGATTCCTTTTACGGCTTTATTGCCGCCTTCGGTCTGACATACATATCGGACCTTCTTATTGGCCACCAGTACTGGCTCAGGCTTGCCGGGGGCGCCCTTCTGTGCATCATCGGCGTAAGGACGCTTATTGCGGAGCCTGAGCAGCAAAGCGCCGTTTCCAAGTCCGCCGGACGTTTTGCCGGCATGTACACCTCCACGTTTTTCCTCACGCTCACGAATCCTATGACCATTTTTTCCTTTGCCGCGGTCTTCGCGGGGTTCGGCCTCGCCGGCGTCAGGGGAAGTTCTGTTTCCGCAGGAACGCTTATTCTGGGCGTTTTCCTCGGATCAGGGCTCTGGTGGCTGTTCCTCGTCGGCGTATTCTCTCTCTTCAAGAGGCGGCTTGAACATCACGAATTACAGTGGGTAAACAGGGTTGCGGGCATTATTATTGCCGGTTCCGGTGTGCTCGCGCTCTTGAGCCTCAAATGGTAAGGACGAGCCCCATCACGGCGAGACCCATTCTGTTTTTGTCCTCCGGTCCCGCCTCCGTCCAGTAAAAAATAAGTATGCTATACTTTAAAAAAGGCCCTAAGGGTCATAAAAAGAGTGTCGTAGATATCTATCAGATACAACGGCTCTTGACCTCAAAGACGGAACAGCCGGCAGCGAAACTATCAGGGAGGAAGACATGAATGCTCTCGAAATGGCGATGAAGATGGAGACGGACGCAATACGGTTTTACACGGAAGCCGCGCAAAAGACGAAGTACCCGGCGGGGAAAAAAATGTTTCTCACCATAACCGAGGACGAGAAGCGCCATCTCCAGATGGTCTCCCAGATCGTCAAGGGACTGAACGTGACCATAAAGGATGTGAGCCCCATGAAGAACGTCAAGTCGGTTTTTGAAGCGATGAAGACCGAGATGATGCAAAAGGTCGAGGCCACTGCGGACGAACTCGAGGCGTTCAAAATCGCCATGGAGATGGAAAAGGAAGGCGTGGAATTCTACAAGAAAACGCTTGCCGGAGTCAGGAAAGAAAAAGAAAAAGCGCTGCTCGAACGGCTGGTCCAGGAAGAACAAGAACACTACGCTATTTTCTCGAACACCTATCAGTTCCTGGCGAATACAGGGAGCTGGTTCATGTGGGAGGAGCAAAGCATCGTCGACGGCGGGACCCCCTGGGCGTAAAGAGGTCTGGATTGAGGGTCGCGAATTTCAGATTTTAAAATCCGTCTCTTAAGCTCCGATCCGCAACCGGGAAGGGAGGCTACTATGGGTTTTACGTATGGTGAATTAAAAGAGAAGATCCTCGAGATGTATCCCGAGATCGGGGAACATCGACTTTCCGTAAACGTTGATTTCAGCACAGAGAAGAACGCTTACGTCGTGACGTTTATGCGCGGGCAGGAGCAGTTGAGCACCCATCTCGAAAAAAAGGACGCCGATGAGTGCATGAACGGCATCAAGTGCGTGTACCTGGGCGTGCAGGTCGCGCAGTTTATCAAAAACTTCGAGGAGCGGGCGCTGTTCGGCCGGAAGGTCGCGTGATCGTTATCCGGAGGGCTTATGAAACTCTGAAAAGATCACGTGGGCGTGACCTGCCGATTCTCGGCCGAAGCAGTCAGACGTCGTATGCATAAATACAATGAGCCCGGAACTATCCGGGCTCATTCATGTTTGAGTACCTCTCGTTGCCTGTCCGGCTATCAGATAGGACCGCTCAGCATGAACTTTTGCACTTGCACGTTACCGCCATTTTTTTTGTGATCTTTTTGATCGTCATCTGCTATCCTCCTTTCTACGGTCAATGACTGGACATAGGCACGGGACCGATGCCGCTCTCGAGGAACCACGGTTACGTCCTGAAGGATTTCAGCTTATAATATACCATAAAGTATGCACCGGTAGAGGTCTTTGCCGCCCTTTCCTCCGGAGAGTTCCGCCCGGTACCGGCAGCCGCCCCGGCACACTTCCACATATTCACAAGCGCAGGCCAGATCCTTGAGCCGGACCGGCTCTATCTTGCGCCATGAGGTCATGAGGCCCTGTTCAACGGCGCCGACGGCGCGATCTTCGTAAAACGTGCATTTCGCTATTTTCCCGCCGGCCATCACGGCCATAAGATGGAGGCCGCAGCCAAAGCCCTGTCCGGAGGAATGAAGACCACCTCCGAAGCCGTATCCGAGGAATTTCCCTCCCTCCTCGGGACTGACAAAAAATTCCGCATGCTCTCTGAGCCTTCCGGTGGCGCAGGGGACGTCAACCGTCCAATCTTTTATCCCAATTTCCTTGAACATGCGTTCCATGCTGTCGAAATCGGTGAGATTTTCCCGGTGGATCATGGTAGAGACCGAGACGTCGAACCCGGCGTCGAGAGCCTGACGCAGGGCCTTCATGGAACTGTTGAAAGTGCCGCTGCCCCTGATAGCGTCATGGGCTTTTTCCAGGCCATCGATGCTGATCTGTATCTCATCCACCTTGAGTGCTTTGAGCAGGTCCTTCTTGAGCAGCATGCCGTTCGTGAACAGGACCTTGCGAAGAAAAAAGTCGGGAAGCATCTCGTTGATCTCATCGAACCTGGCGTGGAGCAACGGTTCTCCGCCTGTGAGCATAACGCGCAGGCCCTGCATCTCTTCAAATTCCACCAGTACATCGCGTATCTGCCGGGGGGAAAGTTCTTCCCGGGTGGTATCGCTTATGTAGCAGTGCCTGCACCGCAGGTTGCAGGCGTTGGTGATCTGCAGCTCCAGGTACCTGAGGGACGGTTCTGGCGCCCGTATGAGGAGGGGGTGACGCCTTTCGGACGCATGCTCGGCGGTAAGCAGGCCCTCTTCCATGCAGTAATCAACGAATGCGCTGCTCGTCGCTGCGCACCCGTCGTTCGTGGCGCATTTTTTCAAAAAGCGGAATGATTCGTCGTCGAGTTCGTAGAGCTCGTCCTTTGCGATGTGATAGACAGAAGGTGTCTCGAGCCATTTGAGCACGGCCCGCCGCGAAAGGTAATAATTCATGAAGTTATTATAGCACCCTAGTGGGCAATTTGTTATAATTGCAACATCGTGAAAAAAATGAAGACCCGGAATAAAACGCTGTGTTTAAATTATTGCTCTTATTACAAACCCGGAAAAAACGAGGAGCTTGCGTGCCGCGGGTATGAAATAGTTCAACGATTGCTCCAGCGGGGCAACCAGCTCGAACTTGCCGGATGCGACAGGGAGTTTGACCGTGCGAGGGCGGAACCACTGGTGCAAAGGATGTGCGTACACTGCAACTTTCGGCAGGACGGATGCGATTTCATGCTTGACCGGAAAGCCCCTCCCTGCGGCGGGTTCGTACTGCTCGCGCAACACATAGAGTCGGGCGCCATTACCATCGAGGACATATCTTAACGCGTCAGGGAAAGTCAATAGAAGGCGGCAGTCACATGGACTATACGATCAAAATCGGCGGCGCGGCGGGGCAGGGGATACAGACCATCGGTGAAACTCTCGCCCGGGTCTTCTCGTGGACCGGCCATCATGTCTTCAGCCACCAGGATTATGAGTCGCGCGTCCGCGGCGGGCACAACTTCTATCAGGTCCGGTTTTCGGAACAACCGGTCTTCGCGTCCCGGGACGCCGTCGATATCATCGTGGCGCTCGACGGGGAAAGTATCATGCAGCATGAGCGGGAACTCGGCCCACGCGGTCGCATCCTGTACGATTCTTCCTCGCTCAAATCGAAATACGATCAACCCTCATTTCTCGACGTTCCGTTCGCCGACCTGGCTGTCAAAAGCGGCGGTACGCCCATCATGGCAAACACCGTCGCGACCGGCGCCGTGCTCGGCATGCTCGGCATGGAGCTCACTCTCTTTCTCGATATCATTGCCGACACCTTCAGAGGAAAAGGCGATGATGTCATCGAAGCGAACAAGCGTGCCGCGCTCGCAGGCCATGAGTTCGCGGCGCGGAACTGCCAGCAGTGTCCCTTCTCGGTCAGCGCCGCCGCAGTGAAGCCCCGGATGCTGTTGAGCGGCGTCGAATCCATCGCGCTCGGCGCCCTCGCCTCGGGATGCAAGTTCTACGCGGCCTACCCCATGACGCCGTCGACGGAGATCATGGATAACCTCGCGGCCAGGGAGCAGGAGTACGGCATCGTGGTGGAGCAGGCCGAGGACGAGATTGCGGCGATCAACATGTCGCTCGGCGCCTCGTTCGCCGGCGTGCGGGCCATGACCGGCACGTCGGGCGGCGGGTTTGCGCTCATGGTCGAGGGGCTGTCACTCGCGGCCATGACCGAGACCCCGCTCGTGATCGCGCTGGGACAGCGGCCCGGCCCGGCCACGGGCTTTCCCACGAGGACCGAGCAGGGTGAGCTCCAGTTCGCGCTCTCCGCGGGACACGGCGAATTTCCCCGGTTGGTCTTCGCGCCCGGCACGCCCAGGCAGGCTTTTTACCTTACGAACAAGGCCTTTGACCTTGCAGAGAAATATCAGGTCCCGTCTTTTGTGCTCTTCGATACCTATCTCGCCGATTCCCAGTGGACGCTCGACGGCCTTGATGCCGGCAAAGTACGCTCTATGGATTATCGCCTCCGGGGGGATGCGTTCAAGAACCTGGCGGAATACAAGCGCCACGTCTTTACGGAGAGCGGTATCTCGCTCCTCGGCGTGCCGGGCGACGCAAAGCATCTCGTTGTCACCGACAGCGACGAACATGACGAAGAAGGCCATATCGTTGAAGACGCCGCAACCCGGGTGAAGATGGTAGAGAAACGGCTCCTGAAGAAACTTCCACTCATCAGGCGGGAGATCGCGCCGCCGTATCTTTATGGAACGCCTAACCCTAAAGTAGTGGTTGTAGGGTGGGGCTCGACCTACGGTGTGCTGAAGGAGTCTGTTGATGCGCTTTCAAAGTCGCACGGCATCGCCATGCTCCACTTCAGCGAGCTTTTCCCGTTCCCCCACACGGAGAAGTTCGATTACGTCCGGCTCCTGCGGAACGCGAAAAAGACCATCTGCATCGAGAACAACGCAACAGGCCAGTTTGCACGGCTCATGCGGGCCGAGACGGGCTATGAGTTCAACGCGCATATCCGCAAATTCGACGGCAGACCGTTCACAATCGAGAGGTTAGTACAGGAGATCAATGGTCACCTTGGAAAATCTTAAAGGCCAAACACCGTCCTGGTGCCCGGGGTGCGGTAATTTTTCCATCCTTAAAACCTTTAAGGACACGATGGCCGAGCTTGGACTTGAGCCGCATCAATTCATGGTGGTCTCCGGCATCGGCCAGGCCGCGAAGCTCCCGCACTATACGAAGTGCAATACTTTTAACGGCCTTCACGGCAGGGCGCTCCCGGTGGCGACCGGCATCAGGCTTGCGAACCATACCATGCCGGTCGTCGTCACAACCGGCGACGGCGACTGTTACGGCGAGGGCGGGAACCACCTCATGGCCGCCATGCGCAGGAACATCAACGTGAAGCTTTTTGTTCACAATAACCAGATCTACGGGCTGACCAAGGGACAGCCCTCTCCCACAACGGGCGAAGGCATGGTGACCAAGAACACGCCCCTCGGTGTCATCTCGGAGCAGTTCAACCCCATGGCGCTGGCTG
>Ga0210377_10001388_pt1 | contig 22221 bp, 33 predicted proteins | sample PLM4_65_b1redo_FD_155480 | JGI IMG/M metagenome (GOLD analysis project Ga0210377, IMG submission 155480) | Groundwater sediment microbial communities from an aquifer in East River, Colorado, USA - PLM4_65_b1 redo | ecosystem: Environmental > Terrestrial > Soil > Riparian zone | place: USA: East...
CGTCCCGGAGTCGGCGGTCACCTGCCGCACCTCCGCAGGGGCCAGGGCCGCCTTCACGAAGGCAGCGGGGTCCTCACGCCAGGGGATGATGTCGATCTTCTCCCCCTGAAGTTCCCGCACGATGGCCTGAACGCGGGCGCCCCGGTATCCCACGCAGGCCCCCACCGGGTCCACGTTGCCGTCCTTCGACACCACGGCGATCTTGGCGCGCTCGCCCGCCTCGCGCGCCGCGGCGCGAACCTCCACGATCCCCTCGTAGATCTCGGGCACCTCCAGCTCGAAAAGGCGTTTCACGAACCCCGGATGCGTGCGGGAGACGACGATCTGGGAGCCCTTGGAGGTCTTTTTCACGTCCAGGATGTAAGCCCGAACCCGGTCGCCGACCCGGAATTCCTCGCGGGGGAGTTGTTCGCGCACCGGCAGGATGGCCTCGGCCTTCCCGATGTTCAGGATGGCGTTGCCCTTGATGACCCGCTGGACCACCCCGTGAACCAGTTCCCCTTCCTTCTCCTTGAAGTTCTGATAAACCGAATCGCGCTCCGCCTCCCTCACCCGTTGGATGATGACCTGCTTGGCGGTCTGCGCGGCGATCCGGCCGAAGCTGTGCGCCGGGACAGGAACCGGGCTCTTCAATTCATCTCCGGTCTGTGCCCCCGGGTTGATTTTGAGGGCCTCGTCCAGGCCGATCTCCACCTTCGGGTTGGTGGCGGTCTCCACGACCTTCTTCACCGCGTAGAGCATGAACTGTCCGGACTTCCCATCGAAATCCACCCGCAAGTCCAGTGCGGCCTGGGCGGCCGGAAGGCTCTTGCGGGAGGCCGACAGGATAGCTGCCCCGACGGCCTCGATGAGGATCCCCTTCTCGATCCCCTTCTCCCGCCCGATTTGATCGATGACCTGCATCAGGTCCATACCACGCCTCCCGCGGGCCGCCGTCGCGCGCGCAGATTGATACCCCGTCACGCGCCGTGGGCAACCCGCGTCCCGGTTCTACAGTTCGATCTCCAGTCGCGCCTTGGCGATCAGCCCCCGGGGAATCCTCACCTGCCGGCCATCCGCCAGATCCAGCAGGACCGCCCCCTCCGCCAGGCCCGCCAGACGGCCGCGAAAGTTGCGCTGCCCCTCCACGGCCTCGTGGGTCGTGATCCGCGCCGTTTTGCCGACGAAGCCGAGGAAATCCGCATCCCGGGTGAGCGGCCGATCCAGGCCGGGGGACGAGACCTCCAGATGGTAGGGATGGTCGATGACATCCTCCACGTCCAGATGATCGCCCAGTTCCCGGCTGACCCGTTCGCAATCCTCCAGAGTCACCCCGCCTGACCGGTCCATGTACAGCCGCAAGATCCAGCCCCGGGCCTCTCGCCGGAACTCCACCTCCACCAGTTCCAGCCTTCGGTCGGCGAGGATCGGCTCCGCCACCGTGCGGACCCGCTCCACGACCTCCGCCGTACGCTGCGAGGAGCCCTGACCCGTGGATCGCCCCATGCCGCGCTCCTGACCGGATCTCCCCGTCGCCCCGACCCTGGGTGGACAGCGCCTGCCCCTCGGGCGAGGACCGCCGGACCCTCGAAAAACAAAGAGCGGGCAGTTGCCCACTCTTGGCGATTGATACCACACCAGCCGTAGACGCGCAAGGGAAAAATCAGGCGGCCCTCTGCACGGCGTGCGCCCGGGCGTGGCAGCCTTATTCCTCTTCCTCCTCCACGGGGCGCTTCGCCTCGGCCACGATCTTCTCCTGAATCTGGGCCGGGACTTCCTCGTAGTGGGAGAATTCCATGCTGTAATCCCCGCGGTCGCCGGTGATGGATCGGAGCCGGGAGTCGTACTCCAGCATCTCCGCCAGGGGGACATTGGCCTTCACGGCCTGGTTGCGTCCCTTGGCCTCGATGCCCAGGACGCGCCCTCGCTTGCTGTTCAGGTCCCCCACGATGTCCCCCATGCAGTCCCCGGGGGCGATCACCTCGACGCCCATGATGGGTTCCAGCAGGGTGGGCTTGGCCTGGGTCATGGCCTTCCGGAAGGCCAGCCGACCGGCCAGCTTGAAGGCCAACTCGGAGGAATCCACCGGATGGGTGGAGCCGTCGTACAGCGTGACTTTGAGGTCCACCACCGGGTAGCCGGCCAGGGGCCCCCGCTCCATCCCTTCCACGACACCCTTCTCCACGGCCGGGATGTAGTTCCGCGGAATGGCCCCGCCCACGACCTGATTTGCGAACTCGAAGCCGCCACCCCGGGGGAGCGGATCCATGTGGATCCAACAGTCGCCGAACTGGCCCCGGCCGCCGGTCTGCTTCTTGTGCCGGCCCTGGACCTCCCGGACTCTGGCCTTGACTGTCTCCTTGTAGGGGACGCGCGGGGTCTTCAGAGTGACGTCCACGCCGAACTTGCGCTTGAGCCGCTCCGCCACGATCTCCACGTGGGCCCGGCCCATCCCCGACACCACGGTCTCCTTGGTCTGGGGGTCGTAGCGAATCTGGATGGTTGGGTCCTCCTCCCGCAGGCGGGTGAAGGCCGTGCTCATCTTGTCCTCGTCCCCTTTGGCCTTCGGCTCCACGGCGAAGGAGATGACGGGCGCGGGGAACGAGATCTCGGGGAGGCGGATGGGGGCCTTCTCGTCGCACAGGGTATCGCCGGTCCCGGTCTCCTTCAGCTTGACCACAGCCCCCATGTCGCCGGCGCCCAACGACTCCACCGGGGTCTGCTGCTTGCCCCGCAGGAGCAGGAGCTGCCCCACCCGCTCCTTCACGCCCTTGGCGCCATTCAGGATCGTCGAATCCGAGGTCATCGTCCCGGCATACACCCGGAACATTGTGACCTTGCCGGCATACGGATCCGCCACGGTTTTGAAGACGAGAGCGGCCAGCGGCGCCTCATCCTTGACCTCGCGCTTGACCACGCCGTTGCCCCTGGGATCCGTCCCCTCCACGGGGGAGCGCTCCAGGGGAGACGGAAAGCCTTCGACCAGGAGGTCCAGGAGCGGGGTCACCGCGATGTTTCTGGCCGGCGCACCGCAGAGGACCGGGAACAGCTTCTGCTCCCGGATTCCCCTGGCCAGCCCCTCTCTCAGCTCGGCCTCGGTCAGCTCGCCGCTTTCCAGATACTTCTCCAGCAGCTTGTCGTCCGCCTCGGCCACGGCCTCCACCAGCGCCGCGCGCTGCGTGTCGGCGAAAGACGTCACGTCGGGCGGGACGTCCCCCTCCGTCGCCTTGCCCGAGCCGTCGGTGGCGAACCGGATGGCCCGCATCCGGATCAGGTCCACGACGCCCGAGAATGCCGCCTCCTGTCCGATGGGGACCTGGATCGGCACCGCCTTGGGCGACAAGTGCTTCTGAACGTCCTCCAGCGCGCGGGTGAAGTCCGCCCGCTCGCGGTCCATCTTCGACAGGTAAATGGCACGGGGCAGCTCCTGGGCGGCCGCGTAGCTCCAGACCTTCTCGGTCTGGACCTTCACGCCATCCGGGGCCCCCACCACGACGACGGCGCCGTCCACCACCCGCAGGGCATTTCTGGCATCGGTGAGGAACGCGGCGAAGCCCGGCGTGTCCACGAGGTTGAACTTCCGCCCCTTCCATTCGCACCAGGCCATGGCGGCGCTGATGCTGATCTGGCGTCGGATCTCGTCCTCGTCGAAATCGGTCGTGGTGGTGCCATCCTCCACCCGGCCCAGGCGGGTCGTGGCCCCGGCGGTGAAGAGCATGGCCTCGGTGAGGGTCGTCTTGCCCGCCCCTCCGTGGGCGACCAGGGCGACGTTCCGAATCTTGGCGGTCTCGGGTCGTTTCATCGCACGCCTCGTTGTTCAGCGGAATGGATCGACATCTGATGGCGGGTCGCGGTCACGCGGCCCGCAGAACCGGCAGGCCCTCTTAGGTAACACACTGACATCCGGCAGCGCAAGGAAAAATGCGGCCCGTGACAGCTCAGACTGCCCTCCCGGACGACTGGTCGAACAGCCGGCTCATCCCTGCATGAGGGATCGACGTGAACGGATTACGACCTCAGAAACTCCCCCGGTGCCGGAATCCTTTTCGCTCCCCTTGCCGCTGTCGGCCCCTGCCGACGCGATGCGTGGAGACTACAGCCGCTCAATGATCGCCGTCGTCACCTCTCTCGTCTTGGACCGGCCGCCCAGGTCAGGCGTCCGCACCTTCCCGTCGGCCAGGACGGCCGCCACCGCTTTCTGAACCCGCGCCGCGGCCCGCTTCGCCCCCAGGAAGTCCAGCATCATGCCGGCCGTGAGGATGGCGGCCATGGGATTGACGATTCCCTTCCCCGCAATGTCCGGGGCCGACCCATGCACCGGCTCGAACATCGAGGGGAACTTCCGCGTCGGGTTCAGGTTGGCCGCGGGGGCGAGGCCCATGCCCCCGACCACGGCTGCTGAGAGGTCCGTCAGGATGTCCCCGAACAGGTTGCTGGCCACCACTACGTCGAAGGCCTCGGGCCGGCGCACGAAGTTCATGCACGCCGCGTCCACAAGCATCGAGGTGGTCTGCACATCCGGGAACTCCTTCGCCACCGTCCGGAAGACGTCGTCCCAGAACACCATGCTATGGGCCAGGGCGTTCGACTTGGTAATGGAGGTCAAGTGTTTCCTTCGGGCTCCCGCCTGCTCGAAGGCATAGCGGATGATCCGCTCCGTCCCGTGCCGGGTGAAAACGTTCGCCTGGATGGCGACCTCGGCCTCGGGCCCGCGGAAGAGCCGCCCCCCGACATCGGCGTACTCGCCCTCGGTGTTCTCCCGGATCACCAGCATGTCAATGCTGCCCGGGGCCTTGTTGGCCAGCGGCGTGGGGACGCCCGCGTAGAGGAAAGCGGGCCGCACGTTCACGTACTGGTCGAAATTCTGACGGATGGGGAAGAGCAGCCCGTGCAGCGTTACGTGGTCCGGCACCGAGGGATCGCCGACGGCGCCCAGGTAAATCGCGTCGAATCGCCGCAGCGTCTCCAGGGCATCGGCCGGCATCATCCGGCCGTGCTTCTTGTAAAAAGCGCTTCCCCAGCCAAAGGTCGTGAAGCGGACCCGCAGGCTGCGGTCACGGCGGGCCAGGGCCTCCAGCACCTTCCGCCCCTCGGCCACCACCTCGACCCCGACCCCGTCCCCGGGGATGACTGCGATCGTGAACGTGGGCATCTCGCTGCTCCCAGTCTCCCCCCTCTCTCTCCGTTAGCCTGCCGTCCGCTGCACCCGCAGCCGCAGCGGGAGGATTGAATCACCCCAGAAAGTCACGCGCTTTTCTAGCACGGGTGAGTCGTGGAGGCAAGCGTGCAGGAGGGCGATGGTGGGATGATCATACCATAATCATGCCCTCCTCCGTGATTGAGGACATTGTCGGACTGCAAGAGGTATCAGCGATCACGAACACCCCTGGAATGGGCTCTGGACAGGGAGAGGACCCGGCGGCAAAGGCGGCCCATCGGGCTTGCTATTGGGTGGGCGAGCATCCTTTCTGACCACGAAGTGGTGCGGGGACGCTGAGTAGGGATAGCTACCGAAACCGGCTTTGCGAGTTAACAGAAAGCCCTCTGCACCGAGAGGCGGGGCCGGTGACCGTGATTTCACCGGAAACAGAAACCCCCTGACCCGAAGGCCAGGGGGCTCGCTCATCTTACCCGGATGAATCGGGGGCGTCAGGCCTCTGAGGCGGCGGCAGCCGTTGTTTCGGCCGCGGCGCCACTGCCCTTGCCCCGGCGTCGGCGCCGGCGGCGCCGCCCGGTTCCCGCGGCCTTCTCTCCCTTGGCCTCCGGGGCCGGCTCGGCCCCGACCAGCTCGATGGCCGCCAGGGGCGCTCCATCGCCCATCCGGTAATCCAGCTTAGTGATCCGCGTGTACCCGCCCTCGCGATCCCGGTAACGGGCCCCAATGGTCTCGAAGAGCTTCTTCAGGGCCTTGTCGTCATTCAGCACCTCGGCCGCCTGGCGCCGCGCCTGCAGGTCCTCGCGCTTGGCCAGGGTGACCATCTTCTCGGCCACACCGCGCAGCTCCTTGGCCTTGGCGGCCGTGGTGATGATCTTCTCGTACAGCAGGAGCGACGTCACCAGATTGCGCATCATCATCTCCCGGTGCGCCGTCGTCCGACCGAGCTTCCGTCCCGCACGCCTGTGCCGCATTTCCGTTGGTCTCCCCGCAGTGTCCGGGCCAGGCCAGCCTGCATCCTAGGCCTTAGCCGCCTTCCGCTTTGCGGCCTCACCCACGGGCATCCCTTCCAGCTTCATGCCCAGGCTGAGCCCCATCCCCGCCAGGATTTCTTTGATCTCGTTCAGCGACTTCCGGCCGAAGTTCTTGGTCTTGAGCATTTCGGCTTCGGTCTTTTGCACCAGTTCGTAGATATACCGGATGTTGGAGTTCTTCAGACAGTTGGCGGACCGCACCGAAAGCTCCAGCTCGTCCACGGGACGGCTCAGGTTCTCGATCATGCGGTCCCGCGCTTCGTCCACGACCTCCTCTTCTTCCTCCGGCGCTTCCTCGAAATTGATGAAGATGGACAAGTGGTCCTTCAGGATCTTGGCGGCATAGGCCACGGCGTCCTGGGGAAGCACGGACCCGTCGGTCCAGACCTCCAGGATCAGCTTGTTGTAATCCGTGGCCTGGCCGACGCGTGTATCCTCGACCTGAAAGTTGACCCGCCGGATGGGGGAGAAGATGGCGTCGATGGGGACCACGTCCACCGGCATCCCCTCGCGCTTGTTCCGCTCCGCGGGGACATAGCCCCGGCCTTGGCGGACCTCCAGCTCCACGTCCAACTTCCCGTCCCTGTCCAGCGAGCAGAGGTAGAGGTCCGGCGTGAGGACGTCCACATCGGGATCAGGGGTGATCTGGGACGCCCGCACCTCCCCTTCTCCTGCCGCCTTCAGGGTGAGGTTCTTGGGGTGGTCCACGTTGAGTTTCAACCGGAGTTGCTTCAGGTTCAGAATGATGTCGGTGACGTCCTCCTTGACGCCCGGGATCGAGGAAAACTCGTGCAGGACCCCGCCGATGCGGACCGACGTGATGGCCGCGCCCTCGATGGAGGAGAGCAACACGCGTCGGAGCGAATTCCCCAGGGTCAGCCCAAACCCGCGCTCCAGCGGTTCGGCGAAGAATTTCCCGTAGGTGCTGGTGAGGGTCTCCAGCTCGCACTCCAGCCGCTTGGGCTTCTGGAATCCCTTGAACTTCTGTATCATTACACCTCTCCCTCAGTCTCTCCCAGGCCAGCTCACTTGGAGTACAGGGCGACCACGAGCTGCTCTTGGACCGGGATGGCCATCTCTTCCTTGCTAGGCAGGCTGCGAACCGTCCCCTTGAAGCTGGCCGCGTCCAATTCCAGCCACGAGGGCAGCCGGCGCTTCTTGGCCCCCTCCAGAGCGGCCTTGATTGTCTCCCGGTCGCGGCTGCCCGGCGTCACCTCCACCACATCGCCTGCCCTGAGGAGGAAGGAAGGAATGGTCACCCGGCGGCCGTTGACCAGGATGTGGCCGTGCCCGATCAGCATCCGCGCCTGAGCGCGGGATGCCCCGAAGCCGAGGCGATGCACCACATTGTCCAGCCGCTGCTCCAGGAGACGGACCAGATTCTCTCCGGTCACGCCCTTCTGCCGCTCGGCCATTTCAAAGTAGTTGCGGAACTGGGTCTCCCGGATGCCGTAGATCCGCTTCATCTTCTGTTTCTCGCGGAGCTGCAGGCCGTATTCGGACGGTTTGGACCGGCGCTGGCCATGGCCCCCAGGCGGGTAGTTCCGCTTCTCGATAGCGCACTTGACCGTAAAGCACCGATCGCCCTTGAGAAAGAGCTTCAGGGCTTCCCGTCGACAGAGCTTGCAAACCGGTTCGATGTGTCGTCCCACGGACTACACTCCTTGTGCTGCTGCGCTGCTCTGCTGCTGCGCTGCTGTTGAGGAACGGCAGCACGTCATTAGACGCGCCTCCGCTTCCGGGGCCGGCATCCATTGTGCGGGATGGGGGTCACGTCCTTGATCGCCGAGATCTCCAACCCCGCCGCCTGGAGGGAGCGGATGGCCGCCTCGCGACCGGCGCCAGGCCCCTTGACGTAGACCTTCACCTCTTTCATTCCCTGCGCCATGGCCTTCTGGGCGGCGTTCTCGGCAGCCATCTGGGCTGCGAAGGGCGTGCTCTTGCGCGAGCCCTTGAATCCCACGCTTCCGGCGCTGGCCCAGGTGACCACGTTCCCTGCACCGTCCGTGATGGTGACAATGGTATTGTTGAACGTCGCCTGGACGCAGGCGATGCCGTGAGTGACGCCCCTCCCTTCCTTCTTGCTGGGACGCGCCGTGGCGGGTCGTTTGGCCGGTGTCGCCATTCATTCCTCCCGTTACTGTTGGGCACTGGAAATTGGAAACTGGAAGCTGGTCAGCGTCCCCGCCGTCTGTTTCCAGTTTCCAACGTCCACATTCCAGTTTCCGGTTCCTAGGCCTTGCCGGTCGGCGTTGCCTTGGCCGCCGCCGCCCGCTTAATCCCCACGGTCCGGCGCGGCCCCTTGCGGGTGCGAGCGTTGGTACTGGTCCTCTGCCCTCGCACCGGAAGCCCCCGGCGATGCCGCAAGCCCCGGTAGCAGCCGATGTCCATGAGCCGCTTGATATTCATGGCAACCTGACGCCGCAGGTCCCCCTCGACCCGGTGGCCCCCCTCGATCACATGCCGCAGCTTGTTGACTTGGTCCTCGGTGAGATCCTTGACGCGGACCTCCGCCGGGACCTCCGCCTCGGTCAGGATCTTGAGCGCCGAAGGTCGGCCGATCCCAAAGATGTAGGTCAGGGCCACCTCCAACTGCTTCTCCCGCGGCAGATCCACCCCTGCGATTCTGGCCACTGTCACCTCCTGGTGGCGAGGTCACGCGTTCGCCGCGTCGCACCCCGCGCTGCCCGAGCTAGCCCTGGCGCTGCTTGTGCTTCGGGTTCTCACAAACGATCCGGATGACTCCCTTCCGTTTGATGACCTTGCACTTCTCGCAGATCGCTTTCACCGACGCCCGAACCTTCATCAGCGCACCCGTTGTCCTGCGCTCACCCGCCCCCAAAAACTCGATCGAGGCCGGGGACGGCGGCGCGTCACTTGTACCGGTAGATGATCCGTCCCCGGGTGAGGTCGTAGGGCGACAGCTCCACGATGACCTTGTCTCCCGGCAGTATCCGGATAAAGTGCATACGCATCTTGCCAGAGATGTGGGCCAGGACCTTGTGCCCCGTCTCCAACTGGACCCGGAACATGGCATTGGGGAGGGGTTCGACCACCGTCCCCTCGACCTCAATGGCCTCTTCCTTGGCCATAAGCTTCCGACCTCTTCTCGGCCCGCGCCGCGCCTCCCGTCAGGCGCCGTTCCCATCCAGGACGGTCAGGATTTCCGTCCCGTTCTCCGTAATGGCAATCGTATGCTCGAAATGGGCCGACAGGGACCCGTCCGCGGTCACCGCGGTCCAGTGATCCTCCATCACCCTGACCTCGGGCCTCCCGGCATTGACCATCGGCTCGATGGCCAGAACCATCCCGGGTTTGAGCACCGGGCCGCGGCCGCGCTCCGGGTCCACAAAGTTCGGGATCTGGGGCGCCTCGTGCAGCTCCTTCCCGATGCCGTGCCCCACGAACACGCGCACCACCGAGAAATCGTTGGCCTCGGCATGCCCCTGGACCGCGCTGCTGATGTCCGCCAGGCGTGCCCCAGTCTTGGCGGCCGCGATGGCGCGGTCCAGGCACTCCCGGGTCACCCGGAGCAACCGCTCCGCCTCCGGCGAGATCCTCCCCACCGGAACCGTGATGGCCGCATCCCCGTAGTACCCATCCACCACGGCCCCCATGTCCAGGCTCAGGATGTCGCCTTCCACGAGCTTCCGGGGGGACGGCAACCCGTGGACCACCTGCTCGTTGATCGAGGCGCAGAGGGTGAACGGGTAGTTCCGGTATCCCTTGAAAGCCGGCCTGGCCCCCTGCGCCAGCAGGTAAGACTCGGCGAACCGATCCATCTCCAGCGTCGTCACCCCTGGTCTCACCCGCTGGCCCAGCGCCTGAAGCGTCTCGGCCACCAGCCGGTTACTCCGGCGCAAGAGCGCCAACTCCCAGGGCGCCTTGAGGACGATCCGATCCTTCATGGCTCAGGCGCGGAGTGCGCCGGTGATGCGCTGGAAGATCGCGGGGATCTCCCCCGTCCCCGGCACGTGCCGCACGAGGCCCCGCACCTCGTAGAAGCTGATCAGGGGCGCCGTCTGGTCGGCATACACCGCCAGCCGTCGTCGGACCGTCTCTTCCCGATCATCCTCCCGCTGATACGTCTCCCCTCCGCAGGCGTCACAGCGACCGTCGGCCGTGCTGGGGGAGAAACCCACGTGGTACATCGCCCCGCAGTTCCGGCAAGTGCGGCGACCCGCGATCCGCAGGACCAGGCTCTCCGTGGGGACCTCCAGGCTCACCGCGTGATTCAGGGACGCGTGCAGAACCTCGAGCGTCTTCTCCAGCGCCTCAGCCTGCGCCACGGTGCGGGGAAACCCATCCAGGATGTAGCCGCGAGCGCAATCCGGCTGTTGCAGCCGTTCCCGCACCAACCCGACAATCACCTCATCGGGGACCAGGGCCCCGCGATCCATGTACCCTTTGGCCTCCCGGCCCAACGGCGTCCCGGCCTTGACCGCGGCCCTCAGCATGTCCCCTGTGGAGACCTGGGGAACTCCCAGCCGTTCCACCAGGAGCTTGGCCTGCGTGCCCTTCCCGGCGCCCGGGGGCCCCAGCAGGATCAGCCGCATCTCTCGCGGCTCTCGGCTCACGGCTCTCGACTCCCCCTTAGGAAATTCGCCCCCGGACCTTCGCCTTCTTGAGGAAGCCCTCATAATGTCGCATCAGGAGGTGGGACTCCACCTGCTGCACGGTATCCAGGGCCACGCCCACCACGATCAGCAGCGACGTGCCTCCGAAATAGAACGGGACGTTCATCTGGGTGATCAGGATCTCCGGAAGGATCGAGATGCCCGCCAGGTAGAGGGCGCCCACCAGGGTGATCCGGTCCAAGATGCGCTCGATGAACTCGGCCGTCTTGCTCCCGGGGCGGATGCCGGGGATGTAGCCTCCGTACTTCTTCATGTTGTCGGCGACATCGATCGGGTTGAAAATGATAGCAGTATAGAAGTAGGTGAAGAAGATGATCCCTGCCCCGTAGATCACCGTGTAGGGCAGCCCTCCGAAAGCGAGCAACGCGGAGACCCGCTGGGCCCACGGGTGCTTGATGAACTGGGCGATGGTGGCGGGGAAGGCGATGATGGAGCTGGCGAATATCACCGGGATCACCCCCGCCGTATTCACCCGCAGGGGAATGTGGGTGCTCTGCCCGCCATACACCCGACGACCCACCACCCGCTTCGCGTACTGGACCGGGATCTTTCGTTGGCCCAGCGTCATGATGATGACCCCGGCCACCACCGCCACCATCAAGGCCAGGAGCGCTAGCAAGATGAGCGGGTTCAGCTCCCCTTGCGTGACGAGGGTCCAGGAGGCGAAGATGGCCTCCGGCATGCGGACGATGATCCCTGCGAAGATGAGCAACGAAATGCCATTCCCGATGCCTCGCTCGCTGATCTGCTCCCCCAGCCACATGAGAAAGATCGTCCCGCCGGTCAGGGTGATCATCGTCATCAGGCGGAAGCTCCAGCCGGGGGTCGGCACCACCATGGCGCCCCGGATCTGCATGCTCTCCAGACCAACTGCGATCCCGAGCCCCTGAATGGCCGAGAGGCCCACCGTCCCGTAACGGGTGTACTGCGTGATCTTCTTGCGCCCTTGCTCCCCCTCCTTCTGGAGCTTCTCCAGGGCCGGGACCACCACCGCCAAGAGTTGGAGGATGATGGAGGCCGAGATGTAGGGCATGATCCCCAAGGCGAACACCGACAGACGTCGTAGCGCCCCGCCGGAGAACAGGTCGAAGAAGCCCAGGAGGTTTCCGGCCTGCTGCTGGAAGAAGAGGGCCAGGGCGTGGGCGTCGACGCCCGGCGTGGGGACGTGCGCCCCGATGCGATACACGATCAGGAGCAGGCAGGTGAAGAGGACCCGCCGCTTCAGTTCGGGGACGCGAAAGATGTTGCGGACCTGCTCGATCACGATGCGATGACCTCGAGGGTGCCCCCGGCCGCCCGGATCTTCGCCGCCGCGCCCTTCGAGAACCCGTGGGCCGACACCGTGAGCGGTTTGCTGAGGGGGCCCTTCCCCAGGATCTTCACAGGGACGGCAGCGGCTCGCACCAGGCCCGCTTCGGCCAGCGTTGCCGGGGTCACGGCCGTGCCCGGATCAAAACGCTCCAGGTCCTGGACGTTCAGGATCGCGTACTCCTTGCGGAAGATGTTGGTGAAGCCGCGCTTGGGGACGCGCCGGTGCAGCGGCAACTGGCCGCCCTCGAACCACGGGTGGCTCCCCCCGCCGGAACGAGCCTTCTGTCCTTTCTCCCCGCGCCCCGAGGTCTGGCCGTGGCCCGAGCCGGGACCGCGCCCCACGATCTTACGCCGCTTGCGAGAGCCCGCCGGCGGCTTCAACTCATGCAGCTTCATGGCCGTCCGTCCCCTGCTCCAGGAAGAGGCTCCACCTCCACCAGGTGAGCCACCTTGATCACCATCCCGCGGATGGCGGGGTCGTCCGGCCGCAGGACGCTGGAATTGATCCGGCGGAGCCCGAGGCCGCGCAGCACCTGACGCTGCCGGGGCGAACTCCCGATCCGGCTGCGGCGAAGCGTGATCTTGATCTGCCCGCTCACGGCTGGCCTCCCTCCGCCACGGCCGCCGCCGCGCCCGGTTCGGTGGCCACCGGGACAGCGCTCTCCCGCCCCCGCATCCGCACGACCTCTTCGGGCAAGCGCAGGTGCTGCAGCCCGGTGAGCGTCGCCTTCACCACATTGTGGGGATTATCGGAGCCCAGGGACTTCGAGAGGACGTCGCGCACGCCGACCACCTCCAGGACGGCCCGGGCGGCGCCGCCCGCCACGATACCGGTCCCGGCCGAGGCCGGCTTGAGCAGGACGCGGCCGGCTCCGTACACCCCCAGGATCTCGTGTGGAATGGTGCTGTCCCGGAGCGCCACCTTGATCAGGCTCTTCTTCGCCTCCTCGATGCCCTTCCGAATCGCCTCGGGAACCTCGTTGGCCTTCCCCAGACCCATGCCCACGTGGCCCCCCTGGTCCCCCACGACCACCAGGGCGCTGAAGCTGAATCGGCGGCCGCCCTTGACCACCTTGGCCACCCGGTTGATGTGGACCACGCGCTCCTTGAGGCGCAGCCCTTCGGAATCGATGCGCTGGATCGTCCGTGCGCCACCCATTAGAATTTCAACCCCCTGTCCCGGGCCGCGGTCGCGAGTGCCTTGACCCGCCCGTGAAACGGGTACCCACCCCGATCGAAGACCACCGTCTGGATCCCGCCTGCCAGCGCCTTGTCTGCCACCAGGGCACCCACCGCCTTGGCGGCCTCTGCCTTCTTGGGTCGCTCTGCCGGCCGCGGCAAGTCCTTGGAGAGCGTCGAGGCGGCGACCAGCGTGCGGCCGGCCTCATCGTTGACGATCTGGGCATAGATGTGGCGGGCACTCTTGAAGACACACAGGCGGGGGCGTTCGGCCGTCCCCCGCACCACGCGGCGAACCCGACGGTGCCGACGTTCCCGCGCTTCTCGCTTCCCACGGACGGATGCCACGCTGCTTCCTCTCTCGGGCGGCCCCGGGCAGGGATGGACTCGGCCCAGAGCCGGCAAGTCGTTACTTCGCCCCGCCAGCCTTCCCTGCCTTGCGCCGGATGCGCTCCTCTGCGTACTTGACCCCCTTCCCCTTGTAGGGTTCGGGCGGCCGGAAGCTGCGGAGCTTGGCGGCCACGGCACCGACCTGCTGCTTGTCCATGCCGCTCACCGTAATCTGGGTCTGATCCTTCACCTCGATCTTGATGCCTGGAGGCACGGGATAGATGATGGGGTGCGAGTACCCCAGGGCCATGCTCAGGTTCGGTCCCTGGAGCGCCGCCCGGTATCCCACGCCCACCAGTTCCAGCTTCCGCTCGAACCCCTTGGTCACCCCTGCTACCATGTTGGCGATGAGGGTCCGGGTGAGACCGTGGAGCGCCTTGTGAAACTTCGCCTCCGAGGGCCGCCCGCAGACGACCTGGCGGTCCTTGACCTGGACATCCATCGAGGGATGCACGGCCATGCTCAGCATCCCCTTGGGCCCCCGCACCGTGACCGCGTGGTCCTGGACCTCCACGCTCACCGCATCCGGGATCGGGATCGGGACCTTGCCGATGCGCGACATACCCTCAACACTCCCCGCCATCACCTGTGACAGACCGCCAGCCCGACAGGACCCGCAGGCGCCACACCAGGGTTACCAGAGGTAACACAAGACCTCGCCGCCCAGGGATCGCTGCCTGGCCGCCTTCCCCGTCATGAGGCCCTGCGGCGTGGACACGATCGCCACCCCCATCCCGCTCATCACACTGGGGATCCGGCTGGCCTTGCGGTAGACCCTGAGACCCGGCCGGCTCACCCGCCGGAGCCCCTGGATCACCCGCTCGTTGCCCGGTCCGAATTTCAGATAGATGCGCAAGACTCCCTGCTTGTTGTCGTCGATGAGCTTGTAGGCCCGGATGAATCCTTCGGCTTTCAGGATCTTGGCCAGCTCCACCTTGAAGCGCGAGGCTGGGATGTCCAGCCGCTCCAGGAGCGCCTGGTTGGCGTTCCGGATCCGGGTCAGCATATCCGCGATCGGGTCCGTCATTGACATGCGTCACTCCACCTTCGGCGTCTGCAGGCCGGATGCCGGCTCCCTCCTGCCCCCGCCGGAATCCATCGGCGCCGGGCAACCCCGACAGTAGCAGTGTCCCCCAGGTCTACCAGGAGGCCTTGATCACCCCGGGGATCTCTCCCCGCAGGGCCAGATTGCGGAAGCAGACGCGGCACATCTGGAACTTCCGCAGATACCCGCGCGGTCGTCCGCAGATCCGGCACCGGTGGTAGCGGCGGACCGCAAATCGGGGTTCCCGCTGCTGCTTCATGATCAGACACGTCTTGGCCATAACACCTCTCGTCTACTTGCGGAACGGAAAGCCGAGGTCCGCCAGCAGGGCCCGGGCCTCCTCGTCGGTCTTGGCCGAGGTCTCGACGCAGATGTCCATCCCGCGCGTCATGTCCACCTTGTCGTATCGGATCTCGGGGAAGATGAGTTGCTCCCGGATCCCCAGGGCGTAATTACCTCGCCCGTCGAAGGACTTGGTCGGCACCCCTCGAAAGTCCCGGATGCGGGGCAGGGCCACGGACAGGAGGCGATCCAGGAACTCGTACATCCGCTCCCCCCGGAGGGTCACCCGGCATCCGATCGGCATGCCCGCCCGGAGCTTGAAGGCCGCCTCGGATTTCCGGGCACGGGTGACCACGGGCTTCTGGCCGGTGATGACCCCGAGTTCCTCCACGGCCGCGTCAATCACCTTGACGTTGCCCACCGCCTCCCCCAGGCCCATGTTGAGGACCACCTTCTTGACCTCTGGGACCTGCATCCGGTTCGTGTAGTTGAACTGCGTCATCAGGCGGGGGATGATTTCGGTCCGGTAGCGTTCCCGAAGCCGCGCCGGCACGCGGGGCACTTGCGGGGCGGGGGGTGCGGCCTCGGGCTTCCCCTTCGCCGCCTTGTCCGTCCTGCCTGCCTTGGGCGCCTTGCCTGCCTTGGGCGCCTTGCCTGCCTTGTCCGCTTCTGCCCTGGCCTTTCGCTCTGCCTTGTCCGCCATGGCCTAGTCCATTGTCTCGCCGCACTCGCGGCACACCCGCACCTTGCGCCCATCCGCCAGTTGGGTGTGGCCGACCCGGACGGGACGGTCACACTTGCCGCACACCAGTTGCACGTTGGAGACGTGGAGCGGATTCTCCCGCTCCAGGACGCCCCCCTGCTGCCCGAGACGCCCCGGCTTGGTGTGGCGCTTCACGAAGTTGATCTTCTCGATGAGGACCTTGTCGAGCTTGGGGAGCACGCGCAGGACCTTGCCCCGTTTGCCCTTGTCCTTTCCCGCGATCACCTCGACCAGATCGTTCTTGTTGACCGCCAGCCGATGCCCGACGCCCATGGGAAACCTCGTGATACGTGAGCCGTGAACCTGGACGCCCCTAGATCACCTCAGGCGCCAGGGAGATGATCTTCATGAACCTGGCTTCCCGGAGCTCGCGGGCCACCGGTCCGAAGATGCGCGTCCCCACGGGATCGTTGTGCTCGTTGATGAGGACAGCGGCATTGCGGTCGAACTTGATGTAGGTCCCGTCGGCGCGTCGCTGTTCCTTCACCGTCCGGACCACCACGGCCTTGACCACCGTCCCCTTCTTCACCCCGCCATCGGGGATCGCCTCTTTCACGCTGGCGACGATGATGTCCCCCACACGGGCGTAGCGCTTGGCCGAGCCCCCCAGGACCTTGATCAACGAGATGCGCTTGGCCCCGGAGTTGTCAGCAACATCCAGGATCGTTCGGAGGCCGATCATGTCTGAATCCTGCTCTGCATCCTGCCCCCACCTCGACTGGCACCCGCCCCCCTGCCCGCGGGGCCCCAGGTCCGGGGGCGGCCCTCAGATCGCTCGTTCCAGCACCTCGACCACGCGCCACCGCTTGTCCTTGCTCAGTGGGCGGGTCTCCATCAGCCGGACCGTATCGCCTTCATGGCAGACGTTTTCCTCGTCGTGGGCCTTCACCCGCGTCTTGCGGCGCACCATCTTGCTGTAGCCTTGGTGGCGTACCAGTCGGGCGATCTCCACAACCACGGTCTTCTGCATCTTGTCGCTGACGACGGTCCCCACGGCCGTCTGCCGGCGGCTGCGCTCCTCCACCATGCCTAGGACCCTCCCTTGGCCGGCGCCGCGGTCGGCGCCGCGTGAGCCAGGTCCCACTGAGCAGTCCGGATCCGGGCGATGTCACGACGGAGCTGCCGGATCCGCATGGGATTCTCCAGCTGTGTCGTGGCTTGCCGGAGACGCAGCTTGAAGAGATCCTCTTGCAGCTCGGCCTCCTTCTGGCGGAGCTCCTCCATCGTCAGATCCTTCAGTTCCGCGTATTTCATCCTGCGGCCCCCACACCCTTCCGGGAGATGAAGCGTGTGGCGATGGGGAGCTTCATGGCCGCGAGGCGCATGGCCTCCTTCGCCTCCGCCTCGGGGATCCCTTCCATCTCGTACAGGATCCGGCCTGGCTTGACGACAGCGACCCAGCCCTCCGGCGCGCCCTTCCCCTTCCCCATGCGCGTCTCGGCCGGCTTGGCCGTGATGGGCTTATCCGGGAAGATGCGGATCCACACCTTGCCCCCTCGCTTGACGTACCGGGTCATGGCCCGGCGGGCGGCTTCGATCTGCCGATTGGTGATCCACGCAGCTTCCAGGGCCTTCAGGCCATACTGGCCGAAGGCGAGACTGCTTCCGCGGGTCGCGATCCCGGCCCGCCGGCCCCGTTGTTGCTTGCGATACTTGACGCGCTTGGGAATCAGCATGCAACACTCCGCGTCTTCAGATTACCGCTGGGGCGCAGGGGCCCCGCCCCCCCGGGGGCGCCGCGGGCGATCCGAGGGAGTCCGGAACTCCCGCAAACGCTCCGGCGGCTTGCTCTCCACGCCCAGGGTCTCGGGCAGCACCTCGCCGTGGCATATCCAGGCTTTCACCCCGATGGCGCCATACGTTGTCCTGGCGGTGGCGAGCCCGAAGTCGATGTCTGCCCGCAGCGTGTGGAGCGGGACCCGACCTTCGCGGTACCATTCGGATCGCGCGATCTCGGCGCCGGCGAGCCGTCCGGCGCAGGCCACTTTGACCCCCTGGGCTCCGAGCCGCATGGCCGACTGGACCGCCTTCTTCATGGCACGCCGGAAGGCGACCCGCCGTTCAAGCTGCTGGGCAATTTGCTCGGCCACCAGCTGGGCATCCAGTTCGGCCTTGCGCACCTCCTCGATGTCCAGCCGGACTTCCTTTCGGGTCATTCGGGAGAGTTCCGCTCGGAGTTTTTCGACCTCCGACCCCTTCTTGCCGATGATGATCCCGGGCCGGGCGGTATGGATGATGATGCGAAGCTGGTCTGCCTTCCGCTCGATCTCGATCCGCGAGACTCCCGAGTGGTACAGCCGCTCCTTGATGTATCGGCGTAGCCGCAGGTCCTCGTGGAGCACGTCCGCATAGTTCTTGCCCGCATACCACCGGGATCGCCACGTCTTGATGACCCCCAGGCGGAATCCCAGAGGGTGCGTTTTCTGTCCCACGCCGACCTCCCTTGACGGGTACGTTGTGACCTGGAACCAAGGTGAGCCGGAGCAGCCTTGGCCGTGATTCCCTCTGTCCGGAGGCGATGGCCGAGGTGACCGGAGAGGCGACCTAGCCCCCTTCCCGCTCCTGTAACACGATGGTAATGTGGCTGGTCCGTTTCCGGATCCGGTAGGCCCGCCCCATGGCCCGCGGCTGGATCCGCTTGGCCGTTGGGCCCTCATCCACATAGGCTTGGACCACCACGAGTCGGTCTACGTCCCGGACCCCATGGTTCTGGGTGGCATTGGCCATGGCCGAGCGCAGCACCTTCTCCATCACCCGCGCTGCTTGGCGCTTGGCCAACTGCACCTGGACCAGGGCCTTGTTGACATCCTGCCCTCGGATCAGGTCTGCCACAAGGCGCGCCTTCTGGGCTTGTACCCGGACGAATCGTGCGATTGCTTTGGCTTCCGCCATCTCTCAACTCCGGCCGGTGGCCGTGGTCACTGGACACGGGAACTCGGAAACTGGAAAGCAGTCCAGCTTCCAGCGTCGTCTCCAACGCGCGTTTCCCCGCCCTATTTCAACGCGGTGGACTTGGCGGTGTGGGCGCTGTGCCCGCGGAACGTGCGGGTGGGAGAAAACTCTCCCAGCTTGTGGCCGACCATGTTTTCCGTGATGTATACCGGAATGAACTTCTTCCCGTTATGGATCGCCAGGGTGTGACCGATGAACTCGGGCACGATGGTCGATCGGCGAGACCAGGTCTTGAAGACCTTCTTCTCCCGCGCCCGATTCAGGGCCTCGATCTTCTTCAAGAGCTTGGGCTCCACATACGGCCCCTTCTTCAACGATCGCGCCACGCGTCCTCTCCCTGCCCTGTCCCGCTAGGGGCGGGACTACTTGCGCCGTTTGACGATGTACCGGTCGGACCCCTTCCTCCGTGACCGGGTTTTCACCTCGCCCTTCCCCCAGGGGCTACATGGGTGGCGGCCACCCGAACTCTTCCCCTCACCGCCGCCCAGAGGATGGTCATGGGGGTTCATGGCGACGCCTCGGACAGACGGGCGGATTCCCAGCCAGCGGGACCGTCCCGCCTTCCCGATGGACACGTTCTCGTGGTCCAGATTTCCCACCTGGCCGACCGTAGCCGTGCACGTGAGGAGCACTTTCCGCATTTCCCCGGAGGGCAGTCGGAGGAGCCCGTATTCCCCCTCCTTGGCGACGAACTGGGCCGTGCCGCCGGCGGTCCGCACGAGCTGGGCTCCCTTGCCAGGCTGGAGCTCGATGTTGTGCACGGTCACACCCACCGGGATGTTCTTGAGGGGGAGCGCGTTGCCCACTCGGATCTCGGCCTCGGGGCCTGACATCACCCGGTCTCCCACCTGCAGCCCCAAGGGAGCCAGGATGTACCGCTTCTCGCCGTCGGCGTAATGCAGGAGTGCGATCCGCGAGGAGCGGTTCGGGTCGTACTCAATGGCGGCAACCCGGGCCGGAATGTTGTGCTTCTCCCTCCGGAAATCGATCTGGCGGTACATCCGCTTGTGCCCGCCGCCGTGGTGCCGGCAGGTGATCCGCCCCAGCGCGTTGCGTCCCCCGGTCTTCCGCAGCGGCACCAGGAGGGACTTCTCGGGTGTCCGCTTCGTCACTTCCTGAAAGCTCGAGACGCTCTGGAATCGGCGCCCCGGCGATGTGGGTCGATACTTGCGCACCGGCATCGGAATCGTCCTTCGCCAATCACCAATCGGCAATCGGCAATTCGTTACACGCCCTCGTACAACTCGATGGAATCGCCTTCCTTCAGCGTGGCGATAGCCTTCTTCCAGTCCGGCCTTCGACCCTGGAACCGCCCGAGTCGCTTGACCTTCCCCCGGACCCGGGTCGTGCGCACGTTCAGGACCGTGACCTTGAAGAGGTGCTCGACGGCCTGCTTGATCTCGACCTTGTTGGCCGTTTTGGCCACCCGGAAGAGGTACTGGTTCCCCTCCTCCTTCAGGCGAGTCCCCTTCTCGGTCAGGAGCGGCTTCAGCACGACCTGATACGGGTCCTTCATGCTGTCAGGACCTCCTGGAGCGTGTGCACCCCTTCCGGGGTCAGGACCAGGGTATCGGCCCTCAAGATATCGTAGACATTCAACCCCTGGACGGTGAGGACGCGAACATCCGGCAGGTTCCGCGCTGACCTCTCAACCACCTCATCCCGTCCCGGCAGCACAACCAGCGCTCGCCCTTGGACCCCCACCGACTTCAGCAGACCCCGCATCGCCTTGGTGCTCGGCTTCTCCAGGCTGAGGGCTTCCAGCAGGCGGATCGCGCCGGCCTGCGCCTTGGCGGTCAAGGCACCGCACAGCGCCTGACGGCGCACCGCCTTGGGGACCGGGAGGGCGTACCCTCGGGGGTGCGGTCCGAAGACGGTCCCCCCGTGGCGCCACAGGGGCGAGCGGGTCGAGCCCGCGCGCGCGCGACCCGTGCCCTTCTGTCGCCAGGGCTTTTTCCCGCCCCCGGAGACCTCGGCGCGCCCCTTGGTATTCGCGGTGCCCTGTCGCCGGTTCGCCAACTGCATCCGGACCACCTCGTGCAGGAGATGGGGCTTGGCGGCGGCGCCGAAGATCGCCTCGGGCAGCTCCAGGCTGTCGACCTTCTCGTTGTTGGTGTTTACCACGTCCACGCTAGTCCCCATCATCAGTGCCCGCCGCTTCGCAGCGACGCCCCCCGTCCCTGCCCAGGAGTCGGCCGGCTACGAGCGCGCTAGTCTTCACTTGCCTTTTTGGATGGTCAGCAAACCGCCGGTCGGACCAGGAATCGCCCCCCGCACCAGGAGCAGGTTTTTTTCCGAGTCGACCGAGACCACCCGCAAGCCACGGACGGTCTGGCGGGTGGCCCCCATGTGCCCTGGCATATGGTGCCCCCGGAACACCCGGGATGGATAGGACGAGGCACCGATAGAGCCGGGGGCCCGGTGGAACATGGACCCATGGGTCTTGGGTCCCCCGCGGTATCCCCAGCGCTTCACACCGCCCTGGAAGCCGCGGCCCTTGGTGGTCCCCGTGACCCGGACACGATCGCCCGCCGCAAACAGGCCGACCGTGAGCACCTGCCCGACCTGAAAATCCCCTTCTCCCCCGCGCAGCCGAATCTCCCGGAGCAGGCGCTGGTAGGGCACCTTCACCTTGTCAAAATGCCCCCGCAGTGGACGCGGAAGTCGCGCCGCCTTTGGCTCGGACTGGAAGCCAATCTGGATCGCGTCATAGCCGTCCTGATCGACGGTCTTCTTCTGCACCACGGGACAGGGCCCCGCCTGGATGACCGTGACCGGCACCGCCTTCCCGTGCTCATCGAAGATCTGGGTCATCCCGACCTTGCGTCCCAGCAGTCCGATCGGCATAGTGTCACACGCACGGCGCTCGGTCGCCGCGTCTCCGGCGCCCCCGCCACGGATGGCGGAGGCCGGCACCCATGCTCAGAGTTTGATTTCCACGTCCACCCCGGCCGGGAGGTCCAGCCGCATGAGCTGATCCACCGTCTGCGGAGTGGGCTGCACGATGTCCATCATCCGCACATGGGTCCGGATCTCGAACTGCTCCCGGGATTTCTTGTCCACGTGAGGCGAGCGCAGCACCGTGTACCGGCTGATCTTCGTGGGCAGCGGCACCGGACCCGAGATCAGGGCGCCCGAACGCTGCACCGTCCCCACGATGTCTTTCACCGCCTGGTCCAGCAGCCGGTGATCGTACGCCTTGAGCTTAATGCGAATCTTCTGGTTATCCATCCCGGTACCCGGCAGCCACCCTGCCCGTTCGCTCCAGCGGTTGGTGCTCCCCGACCTCGTCAGCAGCTCCGACTTGCCAGGGGTGGGGTGCGCGAGCTGCCGAACGCACTCCCCCTCTCATCCGGCGAACGGACGCTACTCCAGCACCTCGCTCACCACCCCGGCGCCCACGGTGCGGCCGCCCTCTCGGATGGCGAAGCGGAGCTCCTTCTCCATGGCGATGGGCTGGATGAGCTCGACCGTGACGCGGACGTTGTCCCCGG
>Ga0210377_10001390_pt1 | contig 22186 bp, 16 predicted proteins | sample PLM4_65_b1redo_FD_155480 | JGI IMG/M metagenome (GOLD analysis project Ga0210377, IMG submission 155480) | Groundwater sediment microbial communities from an aquifer in East River, Colorado, USA - PLM4_65_b1 redo | ecosystem: Environmental > Terrestrial > Soil > Riparian zone | place: USA: East...
GCGCCGGAAATGAGGCGAACCGGCAGGAAGAGCACCAGTCCGACCAGGAGTGCGAGCAGGCTCACCATACCGGACACCGAGATCCGGGCCCACTCCAGCGCGCGCCCCCCCCGAGGCTGATCCAGCGCTGCGGCGAACGGCGGACTCACTTCAAGGATCGCGAGCAACACCACCAGCTTGTTGCGGAGCGCGGAGCGCGGCGCGGCCAATCGGGCCCAGGCGTCCGCGATTCGGCACGACAACGGGCCGGTCCGCGCCACGCGAAGGAGCCAGCGTCCATGACCGTCGCGCGGCTCCATGTTCGCCAGGACCGCGTGCGCGTCCGTGTAGCGGCGCACCACATAGGGTGTGGGCGGCCGGCCGGCGAGGTACCGGGTAAACACCTCGCATTCCCGCCCGAGCCTCTCGGTGCTCATCCGCCGAGACTCCGGCTCAGCATATTGGCTATCGTGACCGCGCCCGCCTTCCGGGCGTCGGTGATCGGGTGGGGGGCGACGGTGCTGTCGTATCGGAACAGGGACAGCTGCCCCACGCTGAGCGGCAGGCGGCCGCCGGTCAGTCGCTCGGCGGCGGCCAGCGCCGGCAGGACCACGGAAAAGGGAAGGTGAACGACCGACCCCGAACCTCGCCCTGCCGCCAGGCGGATGGCCAGTAACAGTGTCTCGATGGTGACGACCTCGGGACCTCCGATGCCGAGCGTTTCGGCCCTGAATCGGCCCTCCTCCACGATGTCGGTCAGCACGAGAGCCACGTCATCCACGTCGACCGGTTGCACGGGGGTCCGGCCATCACCGAAGACCGGCACGACCGGAAGCGTCGCCAGGCGCGCCAGGCCGCCGATCACCGGGGAGCCGGGTCCGGCCACGATGGTCGGGCGCGCGATCACAAAGTCGGCCCCGCTGTCCCGCACCGCGGCTTCGGCTGCCGCTTTCGCGGCTGCGTAGGGATACCTGGAGACGTCGGGATACTGCACCGCGACGCTGCTGACAAAGAGAAGCGGCCGGCGGGCCACGGCGCACGCCTCGGCGAGCATCCGGGTGCCCTCCGCGTTGACACGCGCGTGGGCGGAGGCACTCGCATTGCCGGTCGCGGCGGCGAGATGAACGACCGCATCGGCGGCGGCGATGGCATGACGGTAGGAGTCCGGCGCCAGCAGGTCGCCCCGCACGACCTCGGTGCCGGAGGGGGGCTCTGACACCCGAACCAGGCCGGCCACCATGTGTCCGCGCGCCGCCAGGGTGCGGACCAGCGCCCGCCCGACGAAACCGCCGGCGCCGGTGACGAACACACGAGCCATTCGACAGCGGCCGCCACGCTCAGGCGTGGTCGGCCGGGTCTCCGTTGATGAACTCTTCGACCACGTACAACGGGCGCTGCTTGGCTTCCGTGAATATCCGCCCGATATACTCTCCCATGATGCCGAGGCAGATGAGCTGCACGCCACCCATGAAGAGCATGGCGACCATGATCGTCGCCCACCCCTCGACGGTCTTGCCAAGCCACTTCTGCACGAACACGGATGCGAGGTAGATGAAGGCGAACGCGGAAGCGAAATAGCCCATCCAGGTGGCCAGCTTCAGAGGAACGGTGCTGAACGAGGTGAGCCCGTCGATCGCGAATTTGAGCATCTTGCGGAAGGGGTACTTGGTCTTGCCGGCGAAGCGCGCCTCTCGCTGGTAGACCACGCCCGCCTGGCGGAAGCCGATCCAGCTGATGAGCCCGCGTACGAAGCGGTCCTTCTCGCGCATGGCCCGCAGCTGGTCGGCGGCCCGACGGCTCATCAGCCGGAAATCGCCCGCGTCCACGGGGATCGAGATATTCGTCATCCGGTGGAGCATGCGGTAGAACACCGATGCCGTGGCGAGCTTCATCAGGGTCTCGCCGGAGCGCTTGGCCCGCACGCCGAAGACGACATCGAAGCCCTCGCGCCAGCGCGCGATCATCTCGGGAATGACTTCGGGAGGATCCTGGAGATCGGCGTCGATGATGACGATGGCATCGCCCCGTGCCACATCGATCCCGGCGGTGATCGCCGTCTGATGGCCGAAGTTGCGTGAGAGCTTCAGCACCCGCAAGCGGGGATCGGCCTGGGCGATCGGATGGAGCGCCTGAAAGCTGGAATCGCGACTGCCGTCGTCGACGACCACGAGCTCGTAATCGAGATCGGGAAGCGCGGAGGCGACGCGGGTCAGCCGGCGATACATCTCGCCGATGACCTCCGCTTCGTTGTACACCGGGACCACGATCGAGATGAGCTTGCGTGCCATGTGTTGTGGCAGCCAACTTACCGCCGATGCCCCCCCTTCTCCAAGCTCCGGACGCGAGCGTCCGCCGGGACGTCGTCTTTCTGGCGCTCACCGCCACCGTGCTGCGCGCAATCCTGTTTGACCGCCTTGGCGTCGATCACTTCGACGAGGGCGCCTATGCGATGACCGCTGCCGCGATCGCGACCGGCGATGTGACACGCGGGCTCTATCCGCTGCACCACTTCCTCTCCCCCCCGCTGTTCTTCGGAGCGGGGGCCGCGCTCATGGCCCTGTTCGGCACCACCTCGGCCCGCGTCCTGCTTGGCCTTTCCGCCGCCGCCGGCGTGGCCACCGTCGTCGCGGTCTATCTCGCCGGGCGCCGTTGGTTCGGCCGTGCGGCCGGTGGCGCGGCGGCGCTGGCCGTCGCCCTGTCCGACTACCATATCCTCTACTCTCGCGCCGCGCTTACCGACTCCCTCTTCCTCGCGCTATTCGTCATGGCGCTCGCGGCGTTCGCGCGTGCCGAGGACCGCCAGAGCCGCTGGGCGGCCGCCCTCGCGGGAGTGCTCACCGGACTCGCCTGGAACACCAAGTATCACGGCTGGCTCGCGGGGGTGATCGCCGTCGCGGCCCTGCTTCCCGCGTTCGCCGCCGGTGGCGCGCGCGAGCGGCGCGCCAGGGTCATTCGCCTGGCCGTCGCGGGGGCCGTCGCGCTGGCGCTCTATGTCCCCTGGCTTCTGTACGTGAGCGGGCGGGAGGGCGGCTACGGCCGGCTCACCGCCGAGCAGGCGGACTTTTTGAAGCCCGCGGCGCTGGTGCAGAACACCCTCGCGCACCTGCGCGCGCAGCTGTACCTCGAAGGATGGACCGCGCGGCTTGCCCCCCTGGCCCTGGTCGGCTGGATCGCCCTCGTCCATGCCCGGGCGCGACGGGCCGCCACCTTCGGGTGGGCGGCGGCGCTCACGATGCTGACACTCGCGCTCGGGGCCACCACCGTGCTCGGAGTGCTCGCGATGATGGCGGTGGTGATCCTGGTGCGGCGTCATGGCTGGCGCTGGACCCCTCACTGGTTCGCGCTGGCCTTCTTTGCGGTGTTCACGGTGCTCACGCCCTTGTACACGCCCTATCCACGGCTGCTGCTGCCGTGGCTGGCGGCTGCCGCGCTCATGGCGGGTGTCGCGATCGAGTGGCTGGTGACCACGGATCTCCCAGCGCGGGCCCGCATTGCAGCCCCGGTTCTCGTGGCGCTCACCGCGGGAATATTCCTCGGCGTGCGTGGCGTGAGGCCGGCCGCGGTCCCCTGGAGGCCGCGTGATCACCTGGCCAGCGGAGCCCTGGAGGTGAGTCGCATCGCCGGACGGGCCGAACCAATCGTGGTCCTGGGTGAGCCGGCAGTGGTCTTTTACCTTCGAGGGCTCGGGCGTGAGGCGTGGCACGTCGACTGGCCCGGGGAGGCATCGCGATACGTCGCGCCGGGAACGCCCTTCTACTTCGTTGGAGGGGTGTACAGCCGGCGCATCAAAGGCCCCCGCTCGCTCGCGGCTTGGCTGGAGACACACCCGGAAGGTTTGGCGGCGGGCACCGCCCACGTCGCTGACATGAGTGACGTTCGGCTGCTGGATGATTTCTCGCCGAAGGGGGCGGGCCGGTTTCGAGACGAATCCCGGGACGACTACGACTTGCACGTGTACCACGTCAACCGGCCGGTGCCATGACGCCGCGGGGGGAATCGGGTTCGCTGACCTTGCGCCGGCTGCCGGCACTTGGACTTGCCATCGCGATCGTGGTGGGCGCCGGCCTGGGATTCCGCGGGGTTCTGCGCAGCGTCGCCGATCTCTACCCGGGCAACCTCCCGGCGCACCCGTTCTTCGTCCCGGAGCACGGGCTCCTCCTCTACGTGGCAATGCCGCTCGCCGTGCTCGGCACGATCGGCATGCTGCTCGCGCCCGGATTCCTCCTCGCGCTCATCGCGGGGGGCTCGACTCGGCTCGGGCCGCTGGCGGCCACCAGCTTCGGTGGCGCCTTCCTGCTGCGGGGCTTCGCGCACGCCGTCCTCAAGCTTTCTGGCGTCGTACCCCTGGCAGTGCACGGGTTCACCCTGACCGAAGTCGCCTTGGACGGAGTGCTGCTCGGGCTGCTTGCTCTGCGATTGCGCGGCGGGCGGCCGGTCGCCCTGCCGGCCGAGCGGGAGGACCAACGCCGGCTCTGGTGGATGGCGGCGATCGTCATCCTCACAGTCGTCCTCTTGCTGCCTTCCATCTTCTGGCAGGACCTGACGGACGACGGGGTCGAGGCGCTGGAGATCGGGCGCTCACTCGCGACCCATATCGTGCCGCGATTCCCGACGCCCCCCAGTGGGCTCATGGGCCTCGGGATCGGCATGCTGACGATGGCCTATCCTAACGGCTGGTTCGTGATCCTGATCGGCCCGGTCGAGGCGGCGGCTCGCCTGCCATTGGCGCTCTACCTGCCGATCCTCTTCGCGGTGATCACCGGTCTGATCGAGTACCGTTCGCCCCGGCGCCTGGGGGTCACCGCTGAAGCGGGGATCATCCTCGCACTCGCGGCGTACGTGGTCACCATGGTATTCAACGCCAGCTACTCCCCGTACTCAGCCGATTCATCGGCGCCGGCGGCATTCGAAACCCTGACCGTCCTTTGTATCAGCGCGACGATTCTGTTCGTGTGGGAGAGGCGCCTCGGGTGGATGCTCGCCTTCGCGCTGCTTGCCTACTTCGCGCGTCCCACGGGCCTGCTGGTGCTCTTCCTCCTCGCGGTGGGCACCCTGGCTCTCGCGCCGCCGGAGCGTCGCCACCAGCTCCGCCGGCTTGGCGTCGGCATCGCCCTCTGCCTTGCCGCGGGGGCCCTCTACGAAAAAGTCTGGGTGCCGCACGAGGCAGGTGGACTCGGGGTCGGCTACGTTTCCGGCTCGATCCTCGACCGCCTGCGATACCTCACCTTCACCGACGTTCGGCGGGTGCTCTTCCTGATCGTTCCGGGCGGCATCCTGCCGGCGTTTGCGCTCTTCGCCTGGCGCCGGCAAGATCAGCTCGCGCGCCAGCTCACGGTGTTCTGCCTTCTGTATTTTCTCTTCTTTTACCCGCAGGCGTTCCTCGCCCTCCACCACTTCGTCCCGGTCATGATTCTGCCGGCCATCGTGTTCTGGCGAGTGGCGCTCGCAGGTGATGCCCGGTGGCCTGGTGTGGCCGCGGGGCTCGCCGCCGCCTTGAGCGTCGTACTCTCGCTGCCGCGCTCCTTTGTGGTGGACCGCTCGACCCGCGTGATCGGCAGGGTGGTTGACGTACGGGTGGGGGATCTCGACGGGGACTGGCCGGCGTACCGCGACGCGCTGCAGGCCCGGCTCGGCGTCCGTTCACTCTTCCGCCCGGAATGGGAGGTGACCGATCCGGCGCGCGAGCGCGTCGGCGACGCGCTGGGAACCCTCTACTACGCCTCGCGTCAGCGAGCCCCCGCTGATTCCGTGAACTATGTCATTCAGGTGGAGGGGGCGGCCCCCCCCGCCGGATTCTCGCCGGTGGCGGCGCAGACCGGGCTCTCAATCTTCGTGCGGGACACGGCGCGCTGGCGTCGCGACCGGGAAACGCCCCCGCCCACGGACTTCCGGTCGGCCCTCTACGACATTCCGCGTACTACACTCTACCGCTTCCTCGGGATCCCGGCGCACGCGTATCAGGTGGACCTGGGACGCATGCCGCTGCTGTGGCACCTCTTCTGACCACCGCCGACCGCGACGCCACCGCTCGCCTCCGGTACCTTCTCGTCCGGGTGTGGCGAGGAGCCGTGAGGTGACCCTGGCGGACTTCCGGTGGGCCCGATGGCCGGTGCCCCTCCTGCTTGGGCTCCCGTTCGGACTGCTGGTGGGCGCATATGTCTGGCTTGCCCTCGAGCACCATACGTTGAGTTTGTGGCAAGTGATCGTGCACGAGAGCGGCCGATACACCTTGGGGCAGACCGTTTTCTTCTTTCGCCATTTTCTCCGGGAGATCCCGCTCGACGTGGCGATGGGAGTGTTCGGTGCCGCCGCCGTTGCAACAGCCGATCCCGCCCCACGACGGCGTCCGGCGCGTGCCGGTGCGGCGGCGCTGTTCGCCGGCGGCCTCGTTGTGATCGCCTTTGCGTGCGCTGCGGGAGAGGAGGGATGGCGCGAGGCCTTCCGGGACATGCTCCAGTTCCGGACCCGCGACGACGACGCGGTCTACGGCGCGCACTGGAACTTTCATCTGCTGAGCACGCTCTGGTTCGGCGCCGCGGCGCCTGCTGCCGCCGCGCTCTGGGCGGGGCGCGGAGGCCTGGTACGGTCCAGCGGGCCCGCGCGCACGCTGCTGGCGGTCGCATGGGGCTGGGTTGCGCTCCTCACCGTCACGTTCGGTGTGCAGGCGGAGGCGTTCACATCCGCCCGCTACATCGGCCATCAGGCCCGCGAAATCCTCACCCACGGGCTGATCACGCTTCCCTTGACGATCGGCCTTTTGCGCTTGGCCACGGGTCTGCGGTCCCAGTCAGGCACCACTGCCGCGCCGGTGGAGCGGCCCGGTCCGGTTCTGCAAGTCCTGGTCTGGCTCGCCGTTGCCGGCATTCCGATCTTTCTCCTTGTGGCATTCCGCGGCGCGGATTTCGCGGCGACCGCCCAGATGCAGTCGGGACTCGCCGGCGTCGTGGCGGCCCATGTCTTCGAACATGTGCTCGACATGGCGCTGGTGGTTTTGGTGGGCCTGGCGGCGATCGGTGCTGTTTCGGTTCCGGCGCCGCCTGCCGGCGCCGGCGCGGCCGCCGGGAGCACCACGTAGTTTGCTTGTCTGGGGCGTACCCCAGGCGGCCAAAACGTCTTGAGGCTCGCTTCGGCACTCAGCCAGGATCCGTCATGACCGACCGGGTATGGAAGCCGTTCGCGCTCGTCTGGCATGCGGTGGCGGCGCTCCTCCTGGCCGGGGGTTTGACCCTGCTCGTATTCGGCGAGCCAGCCTGGCATCTATCGCAACCGAGGCTGCTGCAGCTGGCGGGAGTCGTAGTCTGCTACGCGGCGATTGCGGCCACGATCGCGGAGCTGAATGCACGGGGCCGCTTCACGCTCTGGTGGACGCCGCTCGTCGCCATCGCGGGCTTCGGACTCCTCACGCTGGCGCTGGTGCTCGCGAACCTGCCGCAATCGCGGGTGTTGCTCGCCGCAGGCCTGCTCGCCACCATCGCGCTCGCGCCGATTCCTCTGGTGGCACAACGGGGACGCGCGATGCTGGTGGCGGTTCTGGCCGTCGCGGCGGCCAGTCTCGCCGTGCGCGGCCTGCGGCCGGCGACGGTGGCCAGTCCCAGCACGAGCAAGAGCGTCGTGATCTCGGCGCTGTCGGATCTTGACATCGTCACCTATCGCCGCCGGCTGCCGGTGCCGCGCGCTTCGGGCGGCGCGATCGTTCCGCTGAGGAAAGGGTACTTGGTGGTGGACGCCGAGGGGCGCTTCGCACGCCTCGAATGGCAGGGGCAGGGGGACTCGCTCTCGGTGAGGCCGCTCGCCTTGCGTGCCCCGCTCAATGCCGACCAGTTCGTGGCCGACGTTCCGCAGGCGGGCCGGCGGACCTTTCGGGTCGCAGACCTGCTCGCCCAGGAGATCGGCGAACGGGTCCGGGTCCTCGTGTCGCACCATTTCTGGCACCGGGATCGACGATGCTGGGTGGTACGGTTATCGGAGACAACCATCCCAAGCGGGGGGGTGGCCGGAGACGCCGCCGTGCCGGGCGAATGGCGGACCATATTCGAATCCCGGCCTTGTCTGCCGATAGAGAGTGCCAGCAAAGGAATTGTGTTCATGGGCCACGTGATCGGCGGTGCGATGGCGCTGGCCGATAGCGCTCACCTGCTCCTCGCCCTCGGCGACCACGAACTGGACGGCGTGAATGCGGACCAGGCTTTAGCTCAGGATCCGGCGGCCGACTACGGGAAGACACTGATCATCGACCTGAGAAGCGGAAGAGCGGATCACCTCACCACGGGGCATCGCAATCCGCAGGGACTCGTCATCGATTCGTCGGGCACCGCCTGGCTGACAGAGCACGGGCCGCAAGGTGGCGACGAGCTGAACCGAATCGAGCGAGGGAGTAACTACGGCTGGCCCATCGTGACCTACGGCACGGAGTACGGTGGTGCCCCGTGGCCGCTCAACCGTACCCCGGGAGAACACGCCGGTTTTCGGCTCCCGGTCTACGCGTGGACGCCGTCGATTGGCCCTTCGGCGGTCATCGCGATCCGGAGGAACAGCGTGCCGGCTTGGCAAGGGGACCTTCTCGTGGCCTCCCTCCGCAGGGAAAGCCTGTGGCGGCTCCGGATCCGGGAAGGCCGGGTGATTTATGCGGAGCCGATCCCGATAGGGCTCCAGATTCGCGACGTTGCCGAGGGTTTGGATGGCCGAATCGTACTGTGGAACGACGAAGGCGTCCTTGTCAGTATCCGGCCCTCGAGCACGGAGAGCCGTGGAGCACGATTGTTCGGGCAGTGCACCGGATGCCACACCGTTGGAAACGGGCGCACCCACGGTATCGGGCCGGACCTGGCCGGCATCTTCCGGCGGCGGGTCGCGTCGGCACCGGGGTTCGCATATTCGCCCGCGCTCATCCAGTTCGGTCGACGCTGGAGCGAAGAAAGGCTGCTGAATTACCTTCGTGACCCGCAAGCCGTCGTTCCGGGAACGACCATGCGGTTCAGCGGCTTACCCAATCTGGAGGATCGCGAGGCGCTGGTCGGGTATCTGAAGAGCTTCTGAGCCCCACCTTCGGCGCCGGTTCCCTCACTTGCGGTATACCGTCAGCACACTTGCGGCGGGAGCGAGTACCGTGATCGTCCTGCTGACCCCCACCACCTGGTCCCCCAGCTCGGTCCCAGTGGCGCTCTGGGTCGTCACACTCGCCCCATAGGTCCCCGGGCGGAGTCCGCGCACGAACACGCTCCCGGCACGGGTCGTGTGGATCACCACGGCGGATCGTCCATCCTGATTCACGAACGCCAGCGGACGCACCTCGGCGTTGTCACTTCCCGCTCCGACCCGCTGCGCCCCGAGGCGGATGTACCGGAAGTACTGCCGGAGGTACCGGCTCCTGCTGGCCAGCACGGGCTGGCCGTTCGACAGGACGAGGTACTGAGCGCCGTCGTCGGCCTGGGGGAAGAGCAGGGTGAACTGTTGCCACGCGGAGGCCCGGCCGAGGAGGAGGTCCTTGTAGAGATCCTCGACCCCGCTGCCGATGTGCTCGAGCATGGCGGTCTTGATCCCGTTTGTCCTCGCCCGGTCGGCCAGTGCGACGAGGTTGGCATCGGAGACGCCGCCGTATCGGTGATACGCGATCTCGCCGAGGAATGGAAGCACGCCCGGCACTCGAATCAGCGCGTCGAAATAGGCGACCGCGGCGCCCATATTCTCCGTGGACGGCGCGGTGAACTTCGGATGAAACCCTGCTGCGGAGAGCCGCTGGCCGGTCGCCACAATGGCCCTGCCAATCGCCTCGCCGTTCCACGGACTGGACGCTCCGGTGTTGTCAGGCTCCAGGATCACCTCGACGACATTGGGCACCAGGGCATATTTCTGCTGGAGATGGAGCACGACCGCGAGGATAAACTCGGCGTATTCTTCCGCGTTCGCATGGGGGTAGGGCGGCTGCGGATTGCACTGGTTCAGGAAGGCGGTGTAGTTGAGGCTGAGAACCAGTGATTCCCCCTGGGCTTCGAGCTGCTGTTTCATCGGGAGCACCAGGCTCTCCACCTTCTCGTCGAGCTCCGAAAAGTGGAAGCCCGAGGGAGCCATCACATTTGGATCGCTGTTGTCATTAATCGTGGTGTATCGCTTGCAGCGCCACGTCGAATTGTCCAATCGACCCGCCAGGAGTTCGGCATAGTTGTCGACGGGATTCTCGGCGCCGTTCCGTACCTCCAACCGCAGCCGATTGAGGCCGAGATCTCCTGCGGCGAGTGCGAAGAGCTGATTTTTCCACTGCGGGAAACCTGCGTTGGAAATGGATGCTTCGGCGGTGGCCTCCCACCCGGTCATGACCTGAAAGCGCGACAGCGTATCTACCGTGACGGTGGCCATGACGCCGGGCGGAGGGGGCGGCGATGGGAGTATGCCGGAATCGGACGAACTGCACGCGACGCCGAGCAGCGCGAATGAGGAGGTCCACGCCACGAGGGCATCCCGGCAGTAGTGAACGAAGTTCGGCATGGTCGCGCTGACTCCATCAAGAGACGTCATGAAAGATGCTGAGCGAGCGGGCACTGCGCACCTTGGCGGTTCCCGTCTCCGGGGAGACGCCGCGAGCCGTGCCTCGCACACGGGCGCATCGGCGCAACAGGGTGCTTTCGGCCGCTCTCGCGAGCCTAACCCCACGGCCATAAGCTATTGCCAAGAATGAGCTTGGAAGGGCACCGCAAACCCGGCTGGCGGTCCGTTTCTTGCTCCCTGACTGTGAACGACGGGAGGGCTTTTTACCTGGCCCGGATGGGATTAGGCTCCACCCGGCATTCCCGTGGTCAACTTCTACGCTGGATTCGCGCGCATGTATCTCGGGCCCGATGTGACGATGCCGCTGGCGTCGGCCTTTGCCGCCATCATCGGGATTTTGCTCATGTTCGGGCGCCGAGTGATTGGCGGATTCAGGGCACTCGGCCACCGCATCACGCGACTCTTCGGCAAACCCTGACAGGCGCTCCGCGTGGCATTCCAGCCTCCGATGGCGATCGCTCCGCCAACTCGGACACGACGAATTCGGACCTGGATCAGCACCGTAGACTCCCGCGGACTTACGCTCGGCTTGCTGTCGCTGGTCAGCTACCTTCCCGGATTCTGGTGGGGGCTACCCCACGCCACGCAGCCGGCCACCGTTCGGGGTTGGGTCATCGATAGCGTGGCCGGAATCAATACGCTCGCCGAGTTGAATAACCTGTTCCAACACCCCGGCGCCGACTGGTACACCGCATACCCGATCTTTCACTACCTGCTCCTGGCCGCCCTGTACGCCCCCTACCTGCTCTATTTGAAGCTGACCGGCGATTTCGCGACCCCCTCCGCGGTGTTTCCATTTGGATTCGCCGATGCGGAAACGGCCTTGCGGGTGCTGGTGGGCATCGGGCAACTGGTGAGCCTGCTGATGGCGGGGGCAACGGTCGGGTTTGCCTACTACATCGCCAAGGCGCTGGGAAACCGCACCGCCGGGACTCTCGCCGCCCTGATGGCGATGCTGGCCGGGCCCATGGTGTATTACGCGCGGACCGGAAACCTCGACGTTCCGGTTCAGTTCTGGACGGCGGCCGGAATTCTTGCGGGGGTGTATGCACTCCAGCGAGGCCTCTCGGTCCGGTCAGGCGCATCGCTGGGATTGCTGGCGGCGGTGTCGGTGGCGACCAAGGACCAGGCATACGGCATCTGGATCCCGGCCTTGCTGTACCTCGTGGTCCATCATCTGCGGGAACAACGTACCACCGATGGTCAGCCCGGATTTGCGCGCTGGAAACCGGTCGCTGCGCTCGCCGGGTTCGGGGCAGCGGGTTATGCGGTGGCAAGCGGTCTGGTGTTCTGGCCTGGCCGGTTCACTCAGCATCTGGACTATGTTCGGCATTTCGAGCAGACTTTTTTCAACGTTCTGAATCCCACGGGCATGACGCTGCTTCGCCCTCCGACGATAGCCGGCTACGCGGACCTTCTCGGAGATCTGGTCGCCGCCGTCGCCGAGGCGTTGGGTCCCATTCCGCTCGTGCTTGGAGTCCTCGGACTGGCCTCGTTGGTGCGCGGATCCGCCGGCGCCCGATTCCTCGGTCTGGGTCTGATCGGGTACGTCGCCCTGACGATCATGCCGGTTCGGCACATGCAGTACCGGTATGCAGTCTTCCCATCGTTCGTGCTCGCGATCTTCGCCGGCATTGTCGGCGCCCGCCTCCTGACCGCCAGGATTCCGGTGCGCCGGGTGGCGGGCGTGCTGCTCCTGGTGGTCGCGGCCGCTACGGAGAGCTACCGGGCTTTCGACTTGACGTGGCAGATGGTCAGGGATGCCCGGCATCCGGCCTCGACGTGGCTGTCCGCTCGGGCGCGTCCTGGCGACCGAATCGGGTTTTATGGCGCGCAGCACCAGCTCCCTGCCCTCCCTCCCTGGCTGGAAGCGGTTCAACTGCGTGAGGACTCTTCGGGGCGACTGCTCCGAGAGGGGAAGTTGCGGTATGTCTACGTGGCGGCGGACTATTTTTCGGACCCGTCGCACGAGCGAAGCGAGTTTCTCCCGGAGCAGACCTACGCGCGCCTGAAAGATGGTACGCTGGGTTTCCGCCTGGCGGAGCGCTTTGAAACCCCGCCGTTGCGCGGCACCTGGCTCCGCTACTTTCCCTACATCAATCCACCCGTCCAGGTGTTCGAAGCCGTCCCATCGCCGACTCCTCCGTAGCTCCGGATTCATGGTGGCAGGGTGCCTGGCGGCAGCGGACCAGCCCGGAGCGCGAGCGTATCTCCGGGAACCGCTCCTCGCTCGATGATCCAGACTGTCCGGCCGGGAAAGGCGGCGATGATCCGGGTTCTGGCGTCCGGGATGCGGTCCCATACGTAGACCGTCCCGGAGTCTGCGAGGGTGGCCGGATTCAGCGAAAACGCCGACTGATAGTCTTCCCGGTCTGCCGAACGGATGAACACCAGCGCATGCCCGAAGTCGTTCGCGGAGGCGAGCCGCCGGATCGCCCCGCTGACGCCTCGATATTCGTGGTACTTACCAAAGCGCCAGGGCATGACTGTCAGAAATCCGACGAAGCTGGAGAGCACCACGAATGTTGCAACGCGTGGACCGGCTCCTTTGCCCTGGTCCCCCATACGATCAGTGAGTAGCGTCGCCGCCCTGGCGGTGAGGATGACGAGAGGGACGAGCGCCTGATACCAGTATCGGGCCCCCAGGTCCGGTCCACCGTTGAACCAGTAGACGCTGTATCCGAGCGTGCCGGCACCCGCCAGCGCGACCGCGAGAATGTCCCGACGGTCCCACCCTCCCGCAACGAACGCCGCGAGAATCAGCAACAGCGATCCGCATCCCCAGCCGAGCAGCTCAAAGTTGGTCATGAACAAGTTCTTGTTGGCATTCAGCACCACATCGGGAAGGCCGTGGCCCGGAAGCGGGTCGATGTTCGGCCAAGCGGCATGGCCGACGTCCGGTCCGAATCCGATTCTGTCCTTCCCAACGCCCCAGGTAGCGTCAGCCCACTTCGTGTGGGGTGGGTATGTCGGATCACCGGTGAGCGCATTGGTGTAGGGGAGGGACAATCCCGCAACCAACGCTCCGGCGGCCCCCAACGGGACCAGATCGCGCAGTCGCAGCCTGGCACCGAAGGGGCCGATCGCCCAGCCGACCACCACCGGTGCGACGAGAAACGCCTCGATAGGGCGGGTCAGAAACAGGGCGCCCAGGGACGCTCCGGCCAGGGCCATCCAGGCCCACCGCGTACCCGCCACAGCGCGCAACAGAGACAGAATCGCGATCAGGGTCAATACAACGGACAGCGGGTGCGCCATGAATTCGCCGGACATGTAGATGAGCCATGGCGAGACTCCCAGCAACAACACCGTGACGTTGGCCGTGCCCCGATCGTAGAGCCTTCTCACCACGTCGTGGGTGAGAAGAATTGTGATGCCCCCGAGAATTGGATTCACGAGCCACGGCAATCCGGCCAGTGCGCCGAGCGACAGGACCGCCGGCCAACCCGGAAAGCCGTAGCCCCACCACCTCGATCCGTCGCTCAGCGTTTGACTCACCACGAAGCCGGCGGAATCGGGCGGCGGCGGGAGAAAGAGGCGTCCGGCGGCGAAGTACTTCGCCTGAAAGAAGTAGGAGACACTGTCGTCGATGTGGGGCAGGCGCTCGAACGCGAACCATGAGGCGGCGGCGCCAAGGACCACGACCCAGCAGGCCACGACCCAGGGGAGAGTCCGGTCCCATTCGGCTGAGGGACCCGACCGTCCCGGGAGGGAGATCCGCCGGCCGACTCGAGGGCCGAGCGACTCAGTGAACGAAGTCGGGATCGTCAGGGTGAGGGCAAGGACGATGAGCGCTGAGGCCGCGGTCACCAGGATCGACGTGGCGGCTTCCTGGAGGGAGCGGACAATGCTGTCAGCCGGAACGAAGCTGGCGAACAGCACGATCCCCGCTGCCAAGACGGCGCGTACCGGCTTGGCCAGCGCGCGGGCGCCCCATCGAATGACAGCCCGGTGGCGGGTCAGCACGATGAGCGCGGTCAGCAGCTCGACCGCGATGATGGTCACCGGGAGCAGGCCGCTCCGAAGGATGTCCGGCCAGGTCTTGTAGTGCTGGTAGACGGCGAAGGGTGGCGCGTTGACGAGGGCGAGGGCACTGATCTGCCCCGCGAACGCGAGCAGCAGGAGCAGCCACCACGGCATACTCGAGAAACGACGCCGAGTCAGCAACTACTTCCGCCGGGCAGAATCGAGGCCCTCCCGCAGCCGGTCGAGGATCGGCCGTGCCTGCGGCGCCGACGCCAGGTTGGCGGTCTGGCCGGGGTCGCCAACAAAATCGTAGAGCTCCTCGGAGCCATCTCCTTCGAGGATGTATTGATATGGCCGGGAGATGATCGACCACATAGGTCCCTTGAAGACGGGATGCTCCTCGCGGGTGTTCGGCGCTGGGCCGACCAGCGAGATGATCGGCGATCCGGTCTCGGAGACCACGCCCCCTGCCGCCAGGCGGGCAAACGATTCACCTGAAATACCTCGGCCATCCAATCCGGCCAGTTCAAGAACGGTCCGCGGCAGATCCCGGAGGGTGACCGGCGTCGCAATCCTCACGCCCGCGGGCAGGCTCGGGGCCCGGAGCAGCAGCGGGACCCGGAGCAGAGGCAGGTACAGGCTGTTTCCATGGGAAAAAAGACCGTGCTCGCCGAAGAGTTCTCCGTGATCGGAGGTGATGATGACGATCGTCTCGCGAGAAAGCCGCAGCCGATCGAGCTGGGTGAGCAGCCGTTCCACTCGGGAGTCCAGATAGGCTATGGATCCGTCGTAAGCCCGTTGCTCCGCCGCCCGCTCCGCCGCCGTCATGCTCTCCTTGAATTTGCGGAAAGCGGCCCGCGTTGCCTGGTGGATCAGCCAATTCTTTCGAAGGGAGTCCGGGCCGAACTGTGTGTCGAAGGGACTCGGGGGCAGGTAGGGCTCGTGGGCGTCGTAGTAATTCAGATAGGCGAAGAACGGCCGCTCGGTGTGGGTGGCCAACCACGACGTGAATCCAGCATTGACCCGGTCGGCGTTCTTGCGGCCGAAGGTTTCGTAGAATCCGATGACACGCCGAAACTTCGGATTGTTGAGTATGAACCGGCCGGGCGATGCGCTGAGGATGACGTCGGAGGGGAGCGTCGTGTAGTCCTCAAAGTGCATGAAACCGCGATCGAGTCCAACCTCGGCGCTGGAGTAATTAGTGTTCGCGACGAAGCCGGCGGTGGCGTACCCCGCGTCGCGAAAGACTTCCGCGAGCGTTGGATACCCCTCCGGGAGCGGTGCTGTCCAGTCAGCGCCGTGCTCATGCGGATACCGGCCCGTGAACATGGTAGCGATCGATGGCAGCGTCCACGGCGCGGCGGAGTATGCCTCCTCGAAGACCACCCCCTGGGCCGCAAACCGTTCCAGCCCCGGCGTCGTCTGGCGGGAATAGCCGTACAGACTCATGCTCATCCCGCGGACCGTGTCCAGGACGAGGAAGATGACGTTCGGAGCGCGATCTGCACCCACGAGGGCGTCCGGAGCAGCACGCTGCCGGTACCAGCCTCGCGCAGTCATCGCGGCGCCCGCCAGCAGCACGAAGCCGAACATCCACGGAAGCGTCACGCGCACCAGCCGCGCAAATCCGGCTTGGCGCGCCGCGATAGTCCGAGTCAATTGCATGGCTACGCCAGTGGCCAGAAGACCGGTACTCAGCGGACCGAGGGTGACCCAGAAGATCGAGAGAAAGCTGAACGCGAGCACCGCGGAAAGCAGGAAGAGCGAGAAACGAGCTTGATGCACGGGCGGCACGACGCGGCGCAGGAAGAGGATCGCGAGCACGAGCGGAGAGAAGAGGATCAGGTACGCCAGCGGAGTCATCCAGGCAATGTGTGGGCTGGCGAAGATCACGTGCCGGTACAGCTTCTGCCCGCCCATGTAGGCGAGCTCCAAATAGGCCGCACAGAGCGCAAACCAGGATACCAGCAACACCGGAGGTACGGAAAAGCCGACCGGTTCGACAACTTCCGCTTTCACAAGCCCCCCACGACAAGGGTGGTGATGCTCCGGACCATTCTCTCGTCTGACTCCAAGCGATGGGGCCCACTATGACGGGCCCGGTGGGATCGCGCAATCCTGGTTCGGGCGCACCGACTCGAGGCGGCCTGGACGGTCCTCGAAGTGCGCTGACATTGTTCGGGTGGCGAGTACGAGTGGTCCCAAGTACGCCAAATTGTGCAAGTTCGGTGCCGAATCATAGCAGAATACTTCATCTCAAGTTCGTGGAGGATCGGAGTTTATGCAGTTCCCGCGGCTGGCGGCGAAGTCGTTGCGTTCACGCAACAATTCGTGGAAACTCAGGCGCGCAGGCGGTGCCGATGGAGTAGGTCCGCGAGCATCGTGCCCCGGTGCCATGTAGCATTCGCCGAGTTCGGCGACACTTTCCAGCTCCCGCGCGCACTGATCAAGGAGCCGCATCAGGCTCGTGGTCCGAACCTGCGCTACCGCTGGAAACTCGAGGTGTTTGCCGGTGGCACCAAACCTGCACCCGGAGCGGCAGGCACGCCCGTCCCCCGGAAAGATCGTAGCCCAGGACCACGCACGCCTGCGAACCGGTATGCTCCAGTGGTGAAGTCTGTGACCGTCCGACCACGATGACGCTTGGGGTGCGAACCATGCCGGATGGAATAGTGATCACCGGTGGTGCGGGTTTCATCGGGGTGAATGTCGCGGCCCATTACCTTGCTCAGGGACGACGAGTCGCCATTCTCGACAATTTCAGCCGTGCCGGGACGGAGCAAAACCTCCAGTGGCTGCAGCGCGAGTTCGCCGAAGGTGTCGTCGTGCTTCGGGGAGACGTCCGCAACCTCGACCGGCGATTCTCGGAGGAGGTGGAGCGGGCCGGGGTGCTCTTTCATTTCGCGGCTCAGGTGGCGGTGACGACTTCGGTCCTCGATCCTGAAACCGATTTCGCGATCAACGCCCTCGGGACCTTCAACGTGCTGGAAGCGGTGCGGCGCTCCCGGGCCCGACCCATCGTGATCTACAGCTCGACCAACAAGGTCTATGGCAGGATGGACGCAACGCCGGTGGTCGACCTGGGCGCGCGGTACAGTTACGCCGAGCTGCCGCACGGTGTGTCCGAGGACGCCCAGCTCGATTTCTACTCCCCGTACGGATGCTCCAAAGGCGCCGGTGACCAATACACGGTGGATTACGCCCGGATCTTCGGACTCCGTACTGTCGTCTTCCGTCAGTCGTGTATTTACGGTCCCCATCAGTTTGGCATGGAGGACCAGGGGTGGGTCGCCTGGTTCACCATTCGTGCCCTCCACGGCAAGCCGGTTACGATCTACGGCGACGGCAAGCAGGTTCGTGACGTGCTGTACATCGATGACCTGGTGGGTGCGTACGACGCGGCGATTCGGCACATCGATCACGCGAGCGGGAAAGTCTACAACATCGGCGGCGGACCGCGATGCACCCTTTCGCTCCTCGAGCTGATCGGGCTGCTCGACCAACGGTACCGGAAGCCGCTCCGGCACGACTTCGCCGAGTGGCGCCCAGGTGATCAACGGGTCTTCGTGAGCGATATCCGGCGTGCCCACACCGATCTGGACTGGGAACCTCGGGTCGGCCCAGAGGAGGGAGTCGGGGCACTGGCCGACTGGTTGGGGCAAAACCGGGCCGTGCTGGGCGAAGTCCTCGGGTAGTCGAAGCTGTTGTCGCCCTGACGTCCAGATGCGATACGACCGTCGCGGGCTGCCGGCATTCGCCGTGGCACTCACTCTTTCCCTGAAGCCGGTTCCGATGCCCAAGCTCAGCGTCATCATCCCCGCGAAGAACGAGGAAGATCCCCTCCCTCTGGTGCTTCGGGACCTGAATGCCACGATTCCGACGCTGAGCGGCTATGACGTTGAAGTGATCGTGGTCGACGATCGGTCCACGGACCGGACCGCCGAACTCGCGCGGGCGCATGGAGCGAAGGTCGTCTCCAACCCGCGCCGGTCGGGGAAGGGGATGGCCTTGCGTGCGGGATTTGAGGCTGCCAGCGGGGATATTTTCGCCATGATGGATGCGGATTTTTCCCATCGTGCCGAAGAGCTACCGGTGTTCCTCGAAGCCCTGGAAAAGGAGGGCGTGGGTTTGGTGATTGGCTCCCGGGTCGTCGGGGGCAGTGAAGAGTATCATCATGTGCGAGCGCTCGGAAACGTCTTCCTGAGTGCGTCTCTTGGGCTCGCCACTGGTCGGTATCTATCCGACGCCTTGAATGGATTCAAGGTGTTCCGCCGCGAGGTCTTTACCGGTTTCGAGTACACCGCGCCGAGCTTCGAGATCGAAATCGAGATCATTGCCAACGCGCTGCGCGGAGGCTATCGAATCGTGGAAATCAGCAGTCATGAGAGAGCGCGGGCAGGAGGTCAGATGAAGTCGCGAGTCATCCGTCATGGAACGCGCTTCTTGCTCCGAATCATCCGGGAAGGGATCCGGGGCGTGCCCCGGAGATGAGCGGGAGGGAGCGTCGATCCTGGACGCGGCCGGGGGACTTTCCATGCGGTCAGCGGGCGCCTCAGCGCTGAGAATCACCCCGAAGCGGACCAGCCGAAAGCTGGTATCCTGTTCCGGTCACCGTCGGCCCATTCAGGATCCAGACCGGCCGATCCGGAAACGCGGCCAGCAGAGCCTGCCGGGTTGCGGGGTCCCTGTCCCAGGCGAAGACCGGAGCGTGACCCGAGAGCTCCAGGGGGTTATACACCGCCGCCGACGCGTAGTCGGGATGCCGCGCACCCCGCACCAGCACGAGCGCTCCCTTGAGGCGAGGGTCCTGCGCGACGGCTCGCACCTCGGGCCGCATGCCGCGGTAATGGAAATATTTGTCCGTCGCCCTCCAAGGCCCGAACGTGATCAGCGCCATCAGGCAGGAGGCGGCGACGGCGAGGTGAATCCGGCCTGAGCGCGGCCCGTCCTCCGGACCCGCGTGGTTCGACGTTCCCAGCCGCTCGATCCCAGCCGCCGCGAGCGCCACGCACGGTACGATGATGAGGAACCAGTACCTCGCGCCGAAGTCGGGACCTCCGCTGAACCAGTAAAAGCTCTGCGCCAGCACGATGCTGCCGATGGCCGCGAGCATGATCCGATTGACAGGGTGCCGCCATCCGGCCACGGCTCCCACCAGGACGACGAGCACCGACCCCATCCACCAGCCGAAGAGCTCGACATTCGCCGCGAAGGCGTTCAGGTTCGCGTTGATCAGGATGTCCGCAGGGCCATGGCCCGGCAGCGGATCCAGACCGGTCCAGCCAAGTCCTCGGGTCGGCCCAAACCCGATCTCATAGTGCCCAGGCCCATACTCACGGGCGAAATACGCTTCAACCGGGAAGCTGAACATGCCGCCGGTCAAGCGATGATTGTACCAGAGGCCGAGCCCGCCGGTGATTGCCGTTCCCAGGGCGAGCCCTGCCGCCGGTGAAACCCGGAAGGCCCGGCCGCGCAGGCCGATGACAGCGAGACCCAGGAGGAGCCCGACGACCACACCCTCGAGCGGGCGAGTGAGGCCGATGACACCGACGGCGAGCCCCGCCAGCACGGCGGGCAGCGCCCTGCGCTCGCGGCGCGCAGCCGATATTGCGACGGCAGCCGCGAGGGCGAGGGTCAGGCTCATCGTATGGCTCATGTAGCTCATCGCCATGAAGAGGTGCCACGGCGAAAAGGCAAATAGCGCGGTCGCCAGTGTGGCGGTGCGACGGTCGTAGACCCGCCGGAAAAGGCTGAAGCAAAGCAGGACGTTGAGTCCGGCCAGCAGCGGATTGACCAGCCAGGGAACTCCTGCCAGAACACCCAGGGCGAGCAGCGCGGGCCAGCCGGGCGGAAAGATGCTGAACCATCGAGTCGAGTCGATCTGCACCAGGTCGAGACTGAATCCCGCCGCTACCGGTGGAGCCGGCAGGGTGAGCATCCCTTCCGCGAAATACCTTGCCTGGAAGAGGTACGCCACTTCGTCGGGGACATGGGGATGCCGCTGGTAGGACCAGATCGCCAGCGCGGACGCCAGCACGACCACGCCGAGTGCGAGCACGAGCACGAATCGTGGGGAAGCTGCGAGCAGGCGGTCGAGCGCGAACCCGAGCCGCTCGGACAGGTTATCGGGGAGTGAGAGCACCGCCATCGCCACCGTCCCCAGGGCGATGAGCTGGATGGCGCCTGCCACCGTCAACTCGACCAGATAGGTGGCGGGGTGCCGGGAGATCGTCGCGGCGATCGCCAATGCGCCGATCCCGATGATAAGCCACATCCCGCGGCTGATTGGCCCGGCCCATCCGCGCATCGCGCGGAAGAGCCGGCGAGAGGAGAGCGTCAGGGCGATGGCGAGCGCTGCAAGAAAGAGGACGTGGCCGGGATAGTCGGCGGCCAGCGCCGCGACCGGACGGTAGTGCTGATAGCCGACCGACGGTCCCGCCGCGATGAGCTGGAGTGAGATCGCCTGGCCGATGCAGGCTGCACCGAACCAGGCGCCGGCTCGGAGCGCCCGGGCACCGGCACTCCAGACGACCGCCAGGAGCGCCGCGGCGCCCGCGAGGCTCAGGCAGACGGCCTGGGCCGAGCTCAACGAATTCCCGGGCGCCGGGCAATCGTCAGCGCGGCCGGCCTCACCGGCTCGGACTCACCAGGCGGTTGTACACCACCCCGATGATCCGGCCAATGGCGTACCCCAGAACGAACCCGTAGACGAACCCGATGAAGCTCCCCCCGATCGTGACCGAATAGCCGGGAAAGAATTCCCGGAGCAGGATCAGGTGCTGGCCGACGTTGGGCCCGCCGCGCGCCACCAGGAAGATGGTTGCGAGGAAGAGACCACCGCCCAGGAGGAGCCCGATCGCAATTCCCCACGCCCGAGCATTGAGCCGGGCCAGGGTGCTCCGGATTTCTCGGCTCTCGTCGTCCAGATTCGTCATGTTGATCGCCCGGTGAAGAGTGGCTGCATGCTCAAATGTGGTCGAGGAAATCCCGGGTTTCCGACAACTGGGCCCGGGTCCGGATCACGAACAGCGAAATCGCCAGCACCAGATTGCGGCAGAAGGCGAGGAACCATCCAAAGACGAATCCCGCCATTCCCGCCCAGCCGGCACCGATGAGCGCGCCGGTCCAGCTCACCGAGTAGCCGCGGAGGTACACCGCAAGCAGTCCCAGAGGAAGCCGGTGCTCGTCCGGCTGGAGCAGGGTGAGGGCAGTGACCAGGAAGACCAGCAGGGCGGCCACCAGCCCGATTGCCGCTCCAAAGGCCGACTTATGCAACGGAGCGAACGCCAGGAGGAGCTCCTTCGGCAGCGGGGCCGGGGCTCCGGAGTGAGTCACTACACTCATGGGTTTACCTCCTCCGGGGTGACGAGCCGCCGGCGGGAGAGATGGAGCACCAGCCCCGCGGCGACCGCCGCGCCACTGATGGCGTAGTACCAGAGATTCAGGGGCAGGACCGCGAGCGCGAACAAGGGGCCCTCCTTCCGGAAGAACCATCGGATGAGGGCGTGATTGGACGCAAGCACCAGCGCAAGCGCTGCACCGGCCGGGAACAGCAGCCGGGGCTGACCGGTCAGCCCGGCAAGCAGGAGCAGCAGGATCCCGGTCAGCACCAGGGCGATTTTGAATGATTCGCCCTGTCTGAGATTGAGGCCGGCCGGACGAGTCAGCCGCTCCCGCTCGAGCAGCAGCCGCACCCACG
>Ga0210377_10001391_pt1 | contig 22178 bp, 19 predicted proteins | sample PLM4_65_b1redo_FD_155480 | JGI IMG/M metagenome (GOLD analysis project Ga0210377, IMG submission 155480) | Groundwater sediment microbial communities from an aquifer in East River, Colorado, USA - PLM4_65_b1 redo | ecosystem: Environmental > Terrestrial > Soil > Riparian zone | place: USA: East...
CTGCACCTGGCGCAGACCCTTCTGGGTGATTTCGACCGGGTCTTCCGCAGTCCAGATCTTGGTCTCCGGCTTGTTGATGAACTTGAGGATGGAATGCAGCGTGGTGGTTTTGCCGGAACCGGTCGGGCCGCACACGAAGAACAAGCCGTATGGTTTGCTGACCGTAGTCTTGATCAATTCGGAATTGCGTGCCGAGAATCCCATTTTCTCGAGCGGCAATGGCTCGCCGGAGGCGAGAATACGCATCACCACGTCTTCCACGCCGCCTTGTGACGGGATAGTCGCAACACGCAGTTCGATATCCAGCGGGCCGAACTTCTTGAACTTGATCTTGCCGTCCTGGGGTCTGCGCTTCTCGGAAATGTCCAGATCGCACATGATCTTCAGACGCGTCACCAGCGCGTTACGATAAGTCGAGGGAACCTCGATGTAATTGAGCAGCGAACCGTCCTTGCGTACCCGGATCTGTGTCTTGGCCTTGCCCGGTCCAGGTTCGACGTGTATGTCGGAAGCGCCCATCCGGTAGGCATCCACGATGATCTTGTTGACCAGCTTGACCAGCTCATTGTCGGCGGCGGCACTGACATCTTCCTGGCTGACGCCGGAAATCTCCTCTTCGTCTCCGCCGAGGCTGGTCAGCAAATCGTCCACTGATGAGTCATCCGCGGCAAAGCTGCCGGTACTATCCACGGAAGATTTCCCGCCATAGAACAAATCCAGGTATTGGGTGAATTCGCGCTGCGAGCAAACCAGATAGTTAAGCCTGCTTTTGGGGAAAATGTTGTTGACCACCCGCGAAGCCTGGATCCGCTCCGGGTCTGTGGTCAATATCATCAACCCATCCTGGGTCTCGTCTATCGGAATCCAGTGGCCGCTTTTGACATATTCGCGCCTCAGGTTACGCAACAACTCGGTCGGCTTGACGCGATCCGCCCGAAATGGCTCATAAGGAACCCCGAAGAAGCTGGACATCGCCTTGCCCAGGGCGGCGTTACTGACCTGGAATTCATCGATCAACACATCTTCGATGTCGATCCCTTTGCGCCGCGCGGTGCGCGTTGCCAGCTCAAATTCCGCTGCTGAAAGCACCGCGTCGGCAACCAGGTAGTCATACTTGGTTTTTGCCGTAGTGCTTTGAAGGCGCTGGCGCAACGCCACCGCCATGGTTTGTGCCAGTTCCTTCGCCCCTTCCTCGATCGATGAGGCGAACGGTACACCAGCCTTGTTGTTGATGACCTGGATAACACCCACCAGATCGTTGTTGGTGGCATCCAAGACAGGAACGACAAGCATCTGCTTGGTGCGGTATCCGGTGCGCTTGTCCACTTCCTGCAAAAATCGCAAGTGCGGGCTGTAGTGAGCCAACTCCTTTTCATCGTAAACATCCTTGATGTTGAGCAGCTTTTTCTTCATTGCCGCATATCCCGCTATGCTTTGCTCGGCGATCGGCAACTTGAGATCCTTGAAGGAATTCAAGCCGGTCTTGACTTTGGAAACAAGCGAAACGTTGTCCTCGCCGACCACATAAATGGTCAGGCGGTCAGCATTGAACAAAGCACAGATGTCCTTGCTGACATCCAGCATAATTTCTTCCACATTGCCGGTGGCGTGTATCTTGTTGGTGACATGACTGAGATTCTTGTTGAACTCGAGCATGATGTTCATTTCACCGGCACTTCCAGCCGCGCCTTTGGTCGCCATTACTGTACTCATCTCTATACCCCCTGCCTAACTCATCTAACTACCAGGATTCCCGATCATCTTGCCGGCTTCAGCGCCAGCCAAGTCCAGCACTCTCTATCTATACGCCATGAAGGATTATCACGCTCCAGCCCGATAACCCTGCAGGCAATAATTCAATATGGTTGCATAGCGTGCTCAGATGGCTACTAGTCATATCAGTAGTTCCATCAGTCAGATGGCAAATTGTCATATTAGAACTCGAACTCTTGATTGTTCAGCAGCATCTGCGGCCGGATACCGCGAACGCTGTCCTCTATCTCTTGCATGGTCAACTCCAGTTCACCCGGTTTGAGATGCGTGATGAACACCTCCGCCTCGCGCTTGAATTTGGCCAGTTCCTCTGAGAGCAAACTCGGGCAAAGATGTTTGGAAAGCACCGCCAATTCCTTTTCACAGTTGGAGAAGGCTGACTCAATGATCAGGTAGCGCAAATTCTCGATTTTGTTGACCACTTTCCATAGCGCATTATTGGTGGTGGTGTCTCCGGTGAATACCAGGCTCGCAGTGCCGCTGTCCAAATGGTAACCGACCGCCGGCACGACATGATTGGCCGGAACGGCGGTAATTTTGCGCCCGTTCAACACGACGGTCTTGCCCAGTTCTATCGGCTGATACAGCATTGATGGCTGCTGTGCGCTTGGTATTTCACTGAAGTCCGGCCAGATCTTCCAGTTAAAGATATGCTGTTTGAGTATCTCCAGTGTTTCACCGATTGCGTATATCGTTATCGGGTGTTCGCGCATCATCCAGACGCTGTCGAGCAACATCGGGATGCAGGCAATATGATCGAGGTGGGAATGTGTGACGAAAATATGGTCGATCACACACAGTTCGGCCAGGCTGAGCTCGCTCACACCTGTGCCCGCATCGATCAACACGTCGTGATCGAGCAGGAACGAGGTGGTGCGCAGATTGCCACCGATTCCACCGCTGCATCCCAGCACTCGTAATTTCATAATTCCTGTGTATCCTGAAGTCCTGTCATGTTACTTGGTCTCGAACACGAATACGCCATCCCACTCCGGAGCCGGCGGGTTTTTACGAAAATAGGCAATGCGCTTGATATAGATATGATAAAGCGCGGTATCCGGCGACATGCGTTGCAGATTCATCAACTGCAATTCTGCCTGATCCCATTCCTGCTTTCGATACAAGCGCCGCATTTCATGGAACAGCTTGATCTCGTCATGCACCGCGCTGCTCACTTTTGCTGCCGGGCCTATCGGCTCGTAAATCGCCACAGGCTTATCTTTACCTTTTACCCGCACGTGGTCAAGCTCACGATAGACAAAGTCATTCACGGCATTACGGGTGTTTTCACCCACGATGATACCCACACCATATTGTTTGGTGATCCCTTCCAGTCGGGATGCCAGGTTGACTTCGTCTCCCATCACGGTATAGGCTACCCGCAATTCAGAACCCATGTTACCGACACTGACGCGTCCGGTGTTGATGCCCACGCCGACATGGATCTCCGGCCAACCGCGTTCCTTGAAGTGCGGCTGTAATTTCTCCAATGTCTGCTGCATCTTGATACCTGCCAGTATCGCATTGCGGGCATGATCCGTGTCAGGCAAGGGCGCCCCCCAGAACGCCATGATGTTATCACCCATGTACTTGTCGATAGTACCGCGATGCTTGTAGATCACTCGCGACAGTGGGGTCAAAAACTCATGCATCAATATCGTCAATTCTTTCGGGTCTAACTTTTCCGAAATGGAGGTAAAACCGCGCACATCGGAGAACAGGATCGTCATCTCGCGGCTCTCGCCTTCCATTGACACGCTTTCAGGATGTTTCGCCATTTCCTCGACCAGTTCGCTCGGCACATATTGGCCGAACAATTCGGTTATCTGGCGCTTGGTGCGTGACTCGACGAAGTATCCATAGGACATATCCAGCGCGAAAATCAGGGCTATCATCGCCCAGCTGTTCGCCACCGGCATCAATATGTTTCCGTATTGCCATGAGGCCAGACTCAACCCCGTCGTGCCGGCGAAGAAGAATCCCGAGAGCAGTATCGCCTTGGCAGCACTCAACTGCGGCAGCAGCAGACTCATGGTGATACCGATCAGCAGCAACCAAGTCACCTCGGCACCCAGCATGTAGGCTGGCCGCTCCTTCAGATTCTGGTCCAGTATCCCGGAAATCATGTTGGCGTGGACTTCCACCCCCGGATAAACCTCGGCCACAGGTGTGGAGCGCATATCCATCAAGCCGGGTGCCGTAGTGCCCACCAGCACGATCTTGTCCTTCAGTTGTGAAGGCTCGACACGGTCATGCAACACATCCGCGATGGAAATATAAGGAAAACTTCCTTGCCTGCCGCGGTACGGAACATAGGTCGCCACCTCTCCGTCCACCGGAATTTTCAATGAGCCGTTGGCAGTGCGCAACTCCAGCCACTCAAGCCCTGCGTATCCTCCTTTCTTGCCCTCGACGAAGCCCGGCAACAATTCGGTCTGTCCCAGCAATTCACGCACCATCGCAAGCGACAGGGGCTCATAATATGCGCCGTTAAACTCAGCCAGCATCGGCACACGCCGCACCAAACCGTCAAAGTCCACCTTGGGATTGAAGTGACCGGCACTGGCGGCGGCTTGCTGTAGTTCGGGAAGATTGGCTCCATAGCCGTTCCATTCAGTGAAACCTATCGGCCGTCCCTTGAATGAACCGGCCCTAAAACTCGGTTCGGGAAGTTCACCCGAAACACGCTTGTCTTTTTGATTGGAAAAATAATATCCCAACACCACCTTGCGGCCTTTGATCTTGTCGGCGAACAATTTGTCGTACTCGAGCTGGGGCTGAACTTGGTTAAGAACTGTTTGAAATTGCGGGACATCCCTGAGCTGGTTTTGCGCCAGCCTCTGCAACACTTTAAGCCCCGAGCTGTCATCCTTTTCGGCAAAAACAACGTCGAAACCCACAACCGCGGCGCCATACTTATCGAACAGTTTGTCCATCAACAGGGCCAAGCGATCCCGTCCCCATGGCCAGCGTCCCTCTTCCTTGAGGCTTTTTTCGTCTATATCCAGAATGACCAGACGCTCATCCACGGTGCGCGGCATGGTCAGACGCAAACTGTAATCGTATAGGTTTTCTGAAAGACGATCGACAAAACCCAAACTGTAAAAGCGCGCGGCGTTACCGACGAAAACCAGTACGATCAGCAGCCCGAGCACGATCAAGATCGCGTTTTTCTTCACGCAGTTCCTCGTCAGGGGACAGAAGACAGGGGACAGAGGACAGGGGGTTTGTCGCGGCTATTCCGCGCCCTTAAATATGACGTGCCGCCCTTCGACAGGCTCAGGATAAACTGACCTGCGGTCAACAGCACACAACAATCTGTCATCTGTCTTATGTCCTCTGTCCTCTGTTGAAATAGAATTCCATCTTGATACCCGCCAGTTCGATCACATCGTGGTCATTCAGCTGATATGCCTGATTGGTCAGCGCCTTGCCGTTGACCAGCGGGAATTTTGCCCCTTCGACATGGGTGATGAAGAAACCTTGCGGACGCCGGGTAAGTACCGCCACCTGCAAACCCGGCTTACCCAAAGTGGTGAGGTTCTTTACCAGCTCGAGTTCCTTGCCGGCATTCGCCCCGGTCAAGATCTGCACCACGGCGACCTTTGCAGTATCGCCTTGAACTGCAGGTTTGGTGGCTGCTGGAGTGGCAGGTTTGGCTGCAGAAGCTGGCGCGTCAAACTTGCCGGTTTTTTGTGACAGTACGTCGACTCCCTGCTGTCCCGCCTGGGCTGGAGTTTTCATCGTGCCGGCTTTTTCCCCAGCCAGCTTGCCGATCGGACCGCGCATCACCATGGTTCTTTCAAAATCGGCAGACGTGGTCTGGGTGATCTGATCGTTGATGTACTTCAGTTTATGTTTGCCGATCTCTATCACGTCATTGTTTTGCAGAAAGTGCTTTTTGGTCGGAGTGCCATTCACTTCTAGGCCATTGGTGCTGTCCAGGTCTTCCAGGAACGAATCGTGCATGATAGTGACGACTGCGGCATGTTCTCCGCTCACCGCAAGGTTGTCGATGACGATGTCGTTGTGCTCCTTGCGCCCGATGGTCATGCGCTCCTTGTTCAGGGGGTATTCCCTGAGTACCGCGCCATTCATGCTGAGTATTAATTTTGCAGCCATAGTCGTGATCCCCGTACTAATTATTTCTTGAACCAATTAAGCATTCTTGCCAACCAATTGCCACGTGCAGCAAATCTGCCTTTGATCTTCACCAGTATCACCGAAACATTGTCGCGACCGCCGTTATCGTTCGCCATTTGAATCAATTGTTCAATGGCCAGCGGCAAATTGCCCTGCATCGCATATATCGTAGATTGTATATCTTCATCCTCTACCATATCATTGAGTCCGTCAGAGCAAAACAGATACACATCACCGACCAGCACGTCATGCACATGGATTTCAGTGTTCACTTTTGCATCAATTCCGACCGCGCGAGTCACCAGATTCTTGTTTTTTGACAGGCGCGCATCCTCGACGCTGATCATCCCGCTATCGATCTGTTCACGCAACAAAGAATGATCCCGGGTGAGCGCTTCCAGAGTCTCGCCACGCAATCTGTACAGGCGTGAATCGCCCACGTGTGCCACTGCGACACGATTGTCATAGAACAGTCCGGCAACGACGGTCGTCCCCATCCCGGCATACTGCGGCTGACTTTGCGCGGCATAATATATCGAAGCGTTGGCCCGTTGAATATTATCGCGTAACAGCAACACGCCATATTCATCACCGGTTTCTTCATCACGCAGTGTCGGACTGACATTCTGCAAGCTCTGACTGACTTCCGTCGTCACCACCGAAACGGTGATCCCGCTTGCCACCTCGCCCGCATTGTAACCGCCCATGCCATCAGCCAGTACCACAAGACCACATGAAGTCTCACACGCGACGCTATCCTCATTGTGCGAGCGCACCATACCCGGATGAGTTTGGCAGATCATTTCCAGTGCATCTTGTATTTTCATAGTTACCCCTACTGCGCAGCAGCAGCACATCGCCGCAGAGCCTCGGCCATTTCTGCGCCACTGGCATAACGATCCTCGATCCGTTTGGCCATCGACCGGTCAATGATGGCCACCAAACACGCTGGCAAATCAGGCTTGACACTCAGGATGTCGATGTGCGGTTCGTTAGCGATACGGTACATCAGTTGCGCCAACGAATCCCCCACGAACGGGAGCTTACCACAAGCCAATTGATACAAGCTCGCACCCAGCGAGAACAGATCGGATCGTCCTTCGATCTTATGGCCGGCCAATTGTTCTGGCGACATGAAGGAAGGTGTGCCCAACACCATACCGGTTTTGGTTCTGCTCGAGTCGGTGATGCGTGCGATCCCGAAATCGGTCACCTTGACGGCATCCGTTTCCGGGTCATACATGATGTTGGCCGGCTTGATGTCGCGATGAACCACGTTCTGCTTGTGCGCATAATCCAGCGCGTCAGCGACACTGGCAATGATGTTCATAAGCTTGGGCAACGGCAACAGATTACCCGGCCTGGTGTAGGAAACCAGATCCTTGCCCTTGAGGAACTCCATCGCGATATAGGCCAGATCGTGCTCTTCGCCCGCATCGTAAATCGACACGATGTTCGGGTGATTCAGGCGACCCGCCGTTTCAGCCTCGCGGAAGAATCGCACTTTGACATCCTGCAATTCATTCGCCTCGAACTCTTCCGACAGGGCAAGTGTTTTGATCGCTACAGTGCGCCCGATCTTGGGATCCTTGCCGTAATACACTACGCCCATCGCGCCCTTGCCCAACTCCTTCTCGATCTCGTAGCGCCCCAACATTGGTTTGGACATGCCCGACTTGTTCATCACCATGGTACTGGCAATGCTCCGCCCTCCACCGCCCAGGATCATCGTTTCAGCCATGGCGCGGGTCTGCACCAAGCGGTTCTCCAGATCACGGAATTTCGGGTTGTAGTCAGACATGTAACGGAACACTGACTCCGCCTTGTTCATCTGGCGCTTTCGTTCGTAGTCCAGCCCGAGGTTGTAGAGCACCTCCATCAGACTGTCGTCGATCGGCACTTTACGGAACTTGTCGAACGCGATATCCAGCTGACCCTGCCCCTGGAAAGCCAAGCCGAGCATACGATTGCTTTCCGCGGACTCGGCATCGGATATCTGCTTACCCTTCTCGGTCATCAGGAAACGTTTGGTGGTGAGCAGCAAATGCCCTACCAACAGCAAGCTGGCGGGCAACATAAGCTGCAGCCACATCGCCTGCGAAGTCATAAGCACAAAATGTGTGATCAACAAAGCTGCAAAAAGCACACCGGTCATCAGTGCGGCAACGCCTGCATTCATACGCGGCAGCAACAATATCAAATACAGCGCAATCAGCAGGAAAACGGCCATTTCTGCCAAACCTCCCCACTGGGGCGAGACGAAATAATCTCCCCTGAGTATGCTAGACACCGAATGCGCCAGGATCTGCACCGGCGCCATGCCCGGCCCGATCGGTGTCACCTGCATAGAACCAACGCCGGCTGCCGACGCTCCTATCAATACGATCTTGTCGCGATATTTCTCCGCCGGTATCTTGCCGCTCAGCACATCATAGAAGGAATCCACGGGAAACGCCGGGCGTCCGTCGTGATCCTTATAAAAATAGGTGTGCATCTGCAAGTCAGGATCGGTGGCGATCCTCTGGTTACCAAGCTGCACGCCCTCGCCCAATCTGACCCGGATATCGCCAGGCTCCAGATTCATGCTCTTGGCCGCCAGCATCAAAGACAGGGATGGGTAATACTGGCCGTAATAGCCAACCACCAGAGGTTCGGTACGCACCGCGCCATCCACATCGGGAAAACTGTTGAGATGCCCGATTGCCAGCGCCTTGCTGCCCAGCAACGGGATCGGCGCCAATACGTTCTGTGTCTCCAGCGGCAAAGCAAAAGAATCACCCGAATTTTTCACGTCGAGCAGGTTGTTGCGCTGCACATAATCCGGCAACTGCTGATCCGGTTTGCCTTGTGGTTCGCCCAATTCAAAGAACATTCCGAGCAGCACATCATTCGCCCTGGCCATGCTTACGCTGAGCTTCTGGTCGTTATCGAGATTCTCCAAAGCTTCCAGCAGCAGCGCATCCAGCTGTGCTATTTCAGCTTTATGTACCGGGTCAGTGGTGTTTCTGAGTGATGAGAAAGCCATCAGGTCGGCTATCTTGTTGATATATCCCAGACCTGCATCAGCTTGCGGCTCAAAGAAGAAAACCGTATAGCCGACGACTTTCGCATGGCCTTCTGTCAGGATATCCACCATTTTGGCGTGTATCGCCCTAGGCCATGGCCAGCGACCGAGATTGGCGATGCTTTGGTCATCGATCGCGATAACCGCGATCTTGTCGCTCGGCGTGCGCAGCGAGGCCAAAACACCCAGGTCATATGCCTTGCGCTCCAGACTCCGCATCAAATCACTGTTCGCACCGAACAGAAATGCCAGCGCTACCAGTAATCCGACGAACCAGTCCGATTTCCAGAACGACATTTTTTTCATGTTATTCCATCTCTACCGCATGCCTATCAAAAAAAGACACAAGCTTACAAGTCACTTGAGCGATATTAATGTATTTTGCTAAATCAGGCCACAATCCTTTTGATTTTTCTCATTCTACTTAAAATTATGCTGCCATTCGGGCGATCCAATCCAGCTGCGGGAGAGGTCATTTCACCAGCATCACCGGACATTCCGCAAGGTGCAGGACCTTGTTCACCACCGACCCCAGCAACAGCGTTTTCACCGCCCCTTGCCCCTGTCTGCCCATCACGATCTGGTCCGCACCCTGTTCATGGGCATATTGGGCGATCGCTTCTGCCGGTGTGCCGACGCTGATGTGGTATTGATAGGGCAATCCGGCGGCATCCAGCACCGCGCGCGCCGCTTGCAACGCAGCCATCCCTTGCTCGCGGTAGTAATCTTCTATGGTCTGCTGATTGATGAACAGTTTGACATTGCCGGCCGCCACATTCCACTGAACGTTCAGCAACAGCAGTTGTGGCGTTTCCTTCAACGCGGCGATATATTTGATCACATGGTCGACTGCGCGTTGCGCGTTAGCAGATCCATCTACCGGTAACAGAATTTTCATTATCACTCCTAAGATTTATTGTCGATTGTGCCAGCCGCTTGATGCGGCTTACCGTCCGCCCTTGGCGAAACCGCTTCGTCCACCAGATCTATCACTTCAGGCTCAACCGCCTTGCGCATCGTCAGCCACCTGCCGACCACAAGCACCAGCGCGGCGCAGAAGGCCGGGATCAACCAGTGCAGATAATGGCGCGTCTCAACAAACGATACGAACAACACCTCACCAACCAGCATCTCGCCCGCCACATAACCCAGCAGGGCTCCACCGGCATTGATAATAATAGGAAAGCGATCGATCAGCTTGAGTACCAGCTGACTGCTCCACGTAATTATCGGGATGCTGATCACTAAGCCGAACACCAGCAAGGGCACATTACCCTTGGCCGCGGCCGCCACGCCCAGCACGTTGTCCAGACTCATCACGAGATCGGCGATGAGGATGGTCTTGACTGCTCCCAGCAGCCTTGTGTCGGTCTGGATGCTGACTGCGCTGTGTTCTTCTTCGGGCACGATCAGCTTGATGCCTATCCACAGCAACAGCAGCGCGCCAACCAGCTTGAGATAAGGCAGCTCAAGCAGGCTGACGGCAAAGAAAGTCAGCACGATACGCAGCACGATCGCGCCACCCACACCGAACAGAATACCTTTCTTGCGCAGCTCAAGAGGCAGATTGCGACATGCCAGCGCGATCACCACCGCGTTGTCGCCGGAGAGCAGAAGATTGATCACGATGATCTTGAACACATCCACCCAGAACTGGGCAGTGGAAAACATTTCTAACATTTTTAATCCTTCAAAATTTTCTGCATCAAGCGGCCCATCTCAGCGGGGTTTCGCGTGATGTGTATGCCGCATTCCTCCATCACCGCCAGCTTGTCTTCGGCCCCACCCTGGCCCCCGGATATGATCGCCCCGGCATGCCCCATGCGTTTGCCGGGCGGTGCGGTAATTCCCGCAATGAAACCGACCACCGGCTTGTTCATGTTGCCCTTGATCCAGCGCGCGCACTCCTCTTCGTCACTGCCGCCAATCTCGCCGACCATGATCACCGCATCGGTTTCCGGGTCGTCGTTGAACAATTTCATCACATCGAGATGTTTCAGGCCGTTGATCGGATCGCCGCCGATGCCGACACAGGAGGACTGCCCCAAACCCAGCGCGGTAAGCTGCCCGACCGCTTCGTAGGTCAGCGTGCCGGAACGCGATACCACTCCGATGCGTCCCTTGCGGTGAATATGCCCCGGCATGATGCCGATCTTGATCTCGTCCGGCGTGATCAAACCCGGACAATTCGGCCCGATCAGCAATGTGCGCTTGCCCTGCATCTTGTAGCGAGTGCGCAGCATGTCATGCACCGGAATACCCTCGGTGATGCAGATCACCAGATCCAGATCCGCTTCTACCGCCTCGTCGATCGCCGCCGCGGCAAATGCAGGCGGCACATAGATCACCGACACCGTGGCTCCGGTCGCCGCTTTTGCATCGCGCACCGAGGCAAATACCGGGATACCTTCGAACAATTCGCCCGCTTTTTTCGGATTCACTCCGGCGACGAAACAATTCACCCCGTTTGCATAGGCCTTGCAATTGACGGTGTGAAATTGGCCGACCTTGCCGGTCATGCCCTGTGTCATCACTCTGGTATTTTTATCGATCAGGATGGACATCAAGTTCTCCTTGCGGCAGCCACTACTTTTTCTGCCGCATCTGCCATGTCGCTGCCGGAGATGATAGGCAGGCCGGAATTCGCCAGGATCTTCTTGCCCAGCTCCACATTCGTGCCTTCCAGGCGAACCACCAGAGGAACTTTCAGATGCACCTCGCGCGCAGCCGCCACCACCCCTTCGGCAATCACATCGCATCTCATGATGCCGCCGAAGATATTCACCAGGATCGCTTTCAGCCTCTGGTTCTTCAGCATCAGCTTGAACGCCTCGGTGACTTTTTCCTTGCTCGCGCCGCCGCCCACATCGAGGAAGTTGGCCGGGTTTCCGCCATACAGCTTGATGATGTCCATGGTCGCCATTGCCAGTCCCGCGCCGTTCACCAGACAGCCGATGTCGCCATCCAGCGAGATGTAGCTCAAGTCGAATTTAGACGCCTCGATCTCGGCCGGATCTTCCTCATCCAGATCGCGATACGCGACAATTTCGGGATGGCGGTACAGCGCGTTGCTGTCAAAGTTGAACTTTGCATCCAGTGCCAGCACCCGGCCATCAGCAGTCAGCACCAGCGGATTGATCTCGGCCAGCATCGCATCCTTTTCGACGAAAGCGCGATACAGCCCTTGCAGCACGGTCACAGCACTCGCGATCGCCGCATCGGGGATGCCGATATCGCGTGCGGCCTGCGCCGCAGCCGTTGCGCTCAACCCGGCGACAGGATCGATGCGTACAGTGTGTATTTTCTCCGGGCTGCGAGCGGCAACCTGTTCGATCTCCATGCCCCCCTCGCTGCTGGCCAGCAATGCCACGCGCTGGGTGCTGCGATCGATCACCATGCCGAGATAAAACTCCTTGGCGATCTGTGCGCCTTCCTCGATCAGCAGGCGGCGCACCACCTGGCCGTCTTTGCCGGTCTGATGGGTGACCAGATGCATTCCCAATATTTGCTGTGCCGCGCTGCGTACCTCATCCGGCGAATGCGCCACTTTCACCCCGCCGCCCTTGCCGCGCCCGCCGGCATGGATCTGCGCCTTCACCACCCACAACGCACCACCCAACTGCCGCGCGGCAGCCACCGCCTCATCGGCGCTGAAACATGCCTTGCCGCGCGGCGTCGGGACACCGAATTGACGCAGGATTTCCTTGCCTTGATATTCGTGAATTTTCATAATGGATGATCGCCCGTACTTGGAGCACCAAAATTGGTGCAAAAACACAATATTACCGATTTTATAACGGGCTAGCGGGAAATCGAGTAACTATGAAGAATGTGCCCTGAAGATTTGATCCTGCTCACAAAATACTTGCTTGTAACATGTCCGCAGAAATGTAAAATCTAGCTATGATTAGCTGCATTTCATAGTGAATCGAAATAGCTCAAACAGCACGCAGCTTATGCCAGCTGCATCGACCAAAAGTGAAATCCCCGGCCTTTCCATGTTAAGTCAGGCTACTTGATCAACAAGGGTGTGATAAAGGCAATGAATTCATTTACAACAACCTCTTCGTGACCCGCATCTCGCATTTCCCACTTGACGGTATTCAAGAACTTGGCCTTTTTATACAGGTTCAGCTTGTGATCCAATGCAAATTTGCGAACGCGAACGATCAGGCTATCGAACTTTTTACGGAAGATCTTGGTTGGAATTGCCTTCCCTTTTTGTTCCGCAGGAGGAAATAGCCGATTTACCTCGCGGACAATTTCTTGCGCAAACGAAACCACTTCTCCAGTATTGAACCAATCAAGTATCATGTTGCCGCTCCAAGCATATTTCGAGAGTGCGAATACTATTGCCTGACAATATTCGGAGTGATCCCAAACTGTTGGCGTAGTGATTCCAGACAACGCACTGGTGAAATGAGTTTACCAAAAATCATCCTGAAAAGGTGGGAAGGCTGTTTGATGGGGATACTCGATCGACTTCGCTCTGCCGGACTAGCAGCAGACCACGGCAAAATAATAGCGGACACATCCGGGCAGGACGCTACACGCTTGATTGAAGAAGGGCATGTCCTTGAAGCGGAGGGCCGGCTCGACGAGGCGATGCAGCGCTACCTGGGTGCGATTCAGCTGGCGCCGAACCCTGCACGGGCTCACCTCAATCATGGCAACATCCTGTTGTTGAAGGGTGACTTGCCAGGCGCGCTGGATGCCTTCAGGACTGCGATCAAACACAAACCGGATTATGCCGGGGCATATTACAACATCGGTAATGCCCTGCTGGGTAATGGGCAATATGACGAGGCGGCGGCGAACTACCGCCTGGCCTTAGAGATCGAACCCGACTACGCCGAGGTGCATTGCGTACTGGGCATTGCTCTAAAAGAACTCGGGCAACTAGATGGTGCGGTGGCGAGTTTTCGCCGCGCGCTGGAGATCAAGCCGGACTTGGTCGAGGCGCAGACCAACTTGGCTTACATTTTGGAGAACCTTTACAACTCTGGAAATGTTCTGCTGAACAATGAAAAACTGGAAGAAGCAGCGGCAAAATTCCGCTGGCTATTGAAGATCGAACCAAATCTGGCCGAGGCGCATTACAACTTGGGCAATGCCCTGATAAAACTTGGTCAGAATGAAAATGCGGTGGCAAGTTACCGTCGGGCACTGGAAATCAAACCCGATTATGCTGATGCGCATGTCAATCTTGGTGTTGCCTTGAATGAGCTATGGCAGTTCGAAGACGCGGTGGCAAGTTACCGGCGCGCTTTGGAGATCAAACCCGATCTGGGCGAGGCACACAGCAATCTGGCCGTCACACTCAAGGAGCAAGGCAAGCTCACCGAAGCGGAAGCCTGCTATCGACGGGCGCTGGAAATCCAGCCGGATAACGCAATGTTTCGTGTGGCGCAAACATTCGCACTGCCGATCGCCCCTCAAACCGTAGCAGCTTCGGTTGCAGTGCCTGTTGATTTCGATCATGCCATGCAAGAATTGTCCGATTGGCTGCTGTCTTCGCCCGCACACCAGGCACGAGTTTCCGAGGCAGCCGGTTCACAACAACCTTTCTATCTTGCCTATCGGTATGGCAATCATGTCGCGCTCTTGTCACGCTATGGTGACCTGATGGCAGCAAATCCAGCCCAGATTCCGGTCACGTCCGGGCTGAAGCGAAAGAAAATACGGCTCGTGGTGGTGTCAAATCATTTTCGCCGCCATTCGGTCTGGGATGTCATCCTCCGGGGCTTATTGGCTAACCTGGATCGCACTCGATTTGAAGTGGTGCTTTACAGCATGAGTCATGTGGAAGACGAGGAAACGAAGTGTGCCAAGTCACGGTGTGATGTTTGGCGGGATTTCTGCACCGTCTCCGGCTTTAACGGGTGGCTTGATGCAATGGTCGCAGACCGACCCGATGTGATTCTTTACCCGGAGATCGGGATGGATCCCATGACATTTCGTTTGGCCACTCACCGTCTTGCGCCGCTGCAAGTGGCAAGCTGGGGACACCCAATCACCACGGGATTGCCGACGATCGATCTCTTCTTTTCCGGCGAGATGCTGGAAGCGCCGGATGCCGATACGCACTATCGTGAACGGTTGGTGCGCTTGCCCGGCACGGGGTGTTACACGACCCCTATTGAACTGACCCCTGATGCGTTACCCGAATTGGCTGCGAATCTGGCCAAACGGCGCGGTGTCCGTTTTGTGATCGCCCAAACGCCCTTCAAGTTCGACCCTGCCGACGATGCACTCTTTGCCAGCATCGCCGCTACTGTGGGCGAAAGCACTTTCATTGTGCTGAACGATCCGCAATTTGCATGGGCGACCGAGCAATTGACTGCCAGACTCAGCCAGGCATTTTGCGAGCGCAACCTTGATCCTCAAAATCATCTGCTGGTGATCCCATGGCTGTCGCGCGAGAAATTTTATACCCTCCTCAACCTGTGCGATATTTATCTCGATTGCCCGTCGTTCTCCGGCTACACCACGGCCTGGCAGGCAGTTCATCAGGGATTACCGGTGCTCACACTGGAAGGCAAGTTCATGCGTCAGCGCCTAGCGGCAGGATTGCTGCACAAAATCGGGATGACCGACACCATCGCCGCATCAAAAGATGATTACATTGAAATTGCGGCCCGTTTGGCTGCAGAATGCCGCGACCCGACACGACGCGATGCTCGGCGTCAAGCATTCAAAGCTGCCGCACACCTAGCGGACAATGATGTCAGCGTAGTGAGGGCGTTTGAGCAGAGCGTGATCGATGCTCTGACTGCACAGGGACGACATTTTGAATTTGACGATGACAAGCAACGCACTTCTTACTCCTCCAACCCAAGTAACGACTGAGATGAAACCAGGTACTGACCCCGTGTGGAAAATGCTTGATGCCGATCTGCACTTGCAGACACTCGATCCAAATTATGCGCCGGTCGGCTTGCTTGAAATGGTCAACCCGGCGCCAAAACGCGTGCTGGATCTGGGGTGCTTTTGCGGAGGATCCGGACGCTGGTTGAAACAACGCTTCCCGGATTGCGAAGTCATTGGCATTGAAATGCTGGATAAGGCCGCAGCAATCGCGGCACAGGCGTATGACCGAGTGATCACAGGCACATTAGAACAGGTGGATTTTGAAGCAGAAGGATTGATAGCCGGCAACTTCGACGCCATCATCGCGGCAGATGTGCTGGAGCATATCTATAATCCGTGGAAAGCACTGCAACGCATTAAACCTTTATTGGCGCCGGGCGGATCGATCTACCTCAGCCTGCCAAACGTGCGCAATTTGAATATTTTGTCCGCGCTGGCAGCCGGAGAATGGCGTTATCAGGGGTCTGGAATACTCGATATCACACACGTCCGCTTCTTTACGCTGAAACAGGCGAGTGAAATGCTGAGTCAGACCGGTTGGCTCATCCGCGAAGGACGCATGAATCCGGATCCGAATTTGTCCCATATACTTCAGGGAAAAAATATCAGTGAGATAACGACGCTCAGCATCGGCAAGTTAAAGCTGGAGGGTCTTGTTCAAATGGATGTAGTTGAACTGATGGCTGTGCAATTCTTTATTCGCGCGGAGCCAGCGCCAATTAACAAATAACACTTAGTACGAAATATTCAATTTCTCTGGTTAACGAAAATGGAGCACGCTCACACTGTGCCTGGATCGTCGCATCGGTCGGCTGGGTGGTAAACGGGCTCATTGCAACGTCGCCCGCCTCGAATATTTTTTCTACTATTTGAATATCACCGTCACACGCAACCCCCGATCCTCGCTCACCGGTGCGATCTGCAATGATGCGCCATGCACTTCCGCGATCCGCTTGACGATGGACAGCCCCAAGCCGCTCCCACTGGATTGTGTACCCAAAGGACGATAAAAACGCTCCGATACTTTTTCCCGTTCCTGTTCCGGAATGCCCGGACCATCATCACTCACCGACAGTGAAATCTTTCCCGCTTCATGGGCGATACTTACCTGAACGGTTGTTCCGGGCACAGTATGCTTTACCGAGTTGTCTAGCAGGTTGCGCAGCAGCACCTGCATCAGTGCAGGATTGCCGCGCACAGTGATTTCTTGGTCTGAGAGCAATTCGAGCCGTACATCCTTTTCCAGCGCAGCCGGCGCCAGCGACGCAATCGCTTCGGCTGCGATACTCCTGAGCGGGCACGGCTCAGTCACGCCACCTTCCAGCGTATCGACCCGGGAAAGCGTCAGCAATTGTTCGATCAGGTGAGATGCACGATCACAGCCCAGTATCGCGTTGTCTAGCGCATGCATGCGCGCCTCCTTGCTGGAGGCAGCTTGTGCTACTTGCGCCTGCGCCTTGATCGCGGCCACCGGGGTGCGAAGTTCATGCGCCGCATCTGCGGTGAAGCGCCGCTCTTTTTGCATGGACGCAGCAATGCGGGCGAACAGGCGGTTGAGCCGATCGATCAGCGGCATGACTTCGCGCGGTGCGGACGATGCATCCAGTTCGGCAAGGTTTTCCGGTGCGCGCTGCTCCACTTCGCGAGTCAGTGTAACCAGCGGTTTCAGGCCGCGCGCCACCGCCACCCACAGCAGGATGGCCAGCAGCGGCAGCGAGAACAGCAGCGGCTGAAGCAGGTTTCCGGCAATGTCCTGCGCCAGTTCTTCGCGCACGTCGGTGCGTTCAGCCACATGAATGAGGTATACGCCGGATTCATCCCAAGTGCTGAATACGCGCCAGCGTGTTCCGTCGATGGTACTGTCGCTGAAACCGCGTTCCTTGTCTGCCAGCGGTTGTTGCGGGGCATTTGCGGAATGCAGGCGGAGCTGCTTTCCATTTTCCCAGATCTGAAATGCGACGCGGCGGGCATATTTGTGCAGCAACGGCGCATGCTCGGTTTCCAGCTCGTCGAAATCATGCGATGCCTGGACAAGCAGCAGCGCAGCAGCCTGCGCCAAGTGGCCATCCAGCACTTCGTCGAATTCCTTTCGTGCATCATGGTAGGTAAAGGCGGCAGTGCCGAGCCAGATCAGCGCGATAGCCGTCAGTACCAGTGCAAGCAGCCGCTGCTTGAGCGATGCGCGTTGCCACATGTCAGGCTCCCTTGCCTTGCGGCAGCAGGTAGCCTACGCCGCGTATGGTTTCAATCAGTTCAGGGTAAAGCTTGCGGCGCAGATGATGGATGTGTACTTCCACTGCATTGCTTTCAATCTCATCGCCCCAGGCATAGAGCTGTTCTTCAAGCTGGGCGCGCGACAGCACTTTGCCCGCATTCAGCATCAGGGCATGCAGTAACGCGAATTCTCTCGACGAAAGCTCGACCGTTTTGTCGCGGTAGAGCACGCTGTGGGCGGCAGGATCGAGTTTCACATCGGCGATCTGCAGCAAAGGTTCGGTCTTGCCGCTGGCGCGGCGGATCAGCGCTCGCAGGCGTGCTGCCAGTTCGCCCATGTCGAATGGCTTGACCAGATAGTCGTCGGCACCGGCATCCAACCCCTTGATGCGGTCTTCGATGGCATCCATGGCGGTCAGGATCAGCACGGGTATCCTGGCATTTTGTGACTGTGCATTTTGTGTCTGGTTGTTGCGGCTGCGCAATCGCCGCAACACCTCAAGTCCTGAAAGGCGCGGCAACCCCAGATCCAGAACCACTGCCGCATAAGGCTCGGTGGAAAGCGCCTGCTCCGCCGCCACGCCGTCTTTCATCCAGTCCACGGCGTAGCCGGCCTGCTTCAAGCCGGCCTGAATCGCATCGCCCAGCAGGGCATCGTCCTCGACCACTAACACACGCATATCTCACCCACCAAAAGTACCGATTGTGCGTTGCGGCTGTTAACGCTGAGTTCAGTCGATTCAGCAGTCACATTAACGCGGAATTTCCATAGCGGCATCTTCGAAAGTTCCGGCCTCGGCATCCAGATGACAGGCCGCGCAATTCGTTTTGCTTTTCACCTTGGCGGAGTGCCACACGGAATCGGCAATTTCGCGGTGCTTGGCAATCCAATATGGCGTTTCGGTGATGCGCAGCGGCGTAACCTCCGCCTTGATGGAACGATTGATCTTGAAGGCTGCTTCCCTGTTGCTTTTCTCAGCGGCGTTGTTCACCAGAAAGGCCAGAACCGCTGCGCTGGTAGCTTCATCCAGCCCCAGGTCGGTACCGAAATGCTTATCCTGTTCCGCCATCATCCTTTGCCAGGAGCGCACCGGCAACAGGTTAGGGTGGAAGGCCAGGTGACAGCTGCCACATTCTTCACGCCATTTTGCATCATCCGCCAACTTGGGACCGACAAAGGCGACATGCGGCCCTTCCAGCTTGGCATCGTCATGCCCGAAGCGCTTTTCTGCAGGCTCATGCCAGGCATAGAAAAACCACCAGATGCCAAAGACTATCACTACTGCCAACAGCAGTGCGCCTAGTCCTCGATAGGGTTTGGAAGCCGTACTTCCTTGCGGTGCTTCCTTGATGCCCGTCACCATCGAACGTGCAAGATTCTCACTGTGCAAGCGGCTTTCCATCAAAACGCCAGCCAAGTGACCGATCACCACCAGCAACATCAGAATGGCGATGTAGCCATGCGCCTCCTTGAACATCACCCCCGTCGTGACCCCGAACCAGCCGGCAGCCGCCCCTTGCTGTTCTTCTCCACCCTGGGTGAATATCCCTGTCAGGCACACCGCCAACCCCAAGGCCAGCAACAGATAAACCGCCTGACTACCCGCAGGGTTATGCCCGATATATCGGGTGCCAAACCCTGACAGAGCCTGACGCAAATAGCTCAAGCCAGCCTTTGGACCATACAAAAATGCAGTGAAGCGGGCGTAATGCCCGCCCACCACCCCCCAGATCAAACGAAAGCCGATCAGACCAAGCATCAGGTAACCAAAGAAGGTATGGAAAGACAACCATTGATCGGACTCGCTGATATACCAGGCGGCCGTGAAGCTGGTAGCGAACAGCCAGTGAAACACCCGCGTCGGCACGTCCCAAACCAAGATACTACGAAAGACTTTTGTCCGGGCACCCGGTTGCCTCATGCTGCCTCCGCTTTATGTATTACGCCTTATCTGGGCATCTTGATATTACGTTCGCTGTAATCACCACTCTCCGCCGTGGTGTGGCAAGCCTGACAGTTGGCCGCACTCTTCACCTTGGGATCCTTCCACACGGAAGGCGAGATTTCGTGACTGTCGTGCTTGCTCTTGAACCAGGCGCTTTCCGTGATGCGCAGCGGAGCGGTCGGAGCATGCCATCGGTTGGATGCGTTATCCACCAGGAAAGCCGTGATCTCCTTGTTTTCCTGCGCATCCAACGAAGCGTCAGAACCAAAATGCTTATCAAGCCCCGCCATCACCTTACGCCACGATTCTGCGGGCAACAACCCCGGCGAATAGGCGATGTGGCAGTTAGAACATTCCTGTTTCCATTTGGCGTTGAGTTTCGCCGGTTGCACCGGCTTGCCGCGATCTTCGCCGCCGTACTTGCCGCTGTGGCCTTCGCCGCGGCTTTCACTACGGCCTGCACCGCGAGCATCATCATCGCCGTCGTCATCTGCCTGGGCAACTGACACCGCAACACCCATCGCCAACACAGCAACAACAGCAACTTGAGGGAATTTTTTATAAGTCTTCAACATGGCGGTCTCCTTATTTTTTAACAGTAAGTAAATAACTCAGCACATCACCCTTCTCTTGCGGCGTACAAACTCTTCCGAGCACATCATTGCAATTTCGTTTGAACCATTTTTCCACCTTGGCCATGTCAGTGAAGCGCTCCGCATTGGCAGATGGGGCGATCGGCTTAATGTCCTTGGCTGTGTCGGCATGCTTGCCGGGTGCAGCGGGGTTATCGGTATGGCAGGAAGTGCAGCTCCATTCCTTACCGTGCTTTGCCTTGAAAAACTGCTCACCGCGCGCCGCCGAGAAGCCCTGGAAATTCGGCTCACCAGCCGCTGCAGTTTTGAATGAGGCCAGCACTTCATTGGGCGTTTGAGCAAAAGCAGGTTGCGCTACAAAAGTCATTACAGTCACTGACACCAAACCGATTACAGAAGATATACGGAACATTTTTTCCTCCTAAGTTGAGTTGCTAGGTGTGCAGATTAAAAGCGCAAGCTTAAGGAATACTTAAGCGATCAACGCCACGCTCTTGACTTGCGCAAACACCTCCATGCCCACTGCCAGCCCGAGCTGGTCGCGCGAGCGGCGCGTGATGCGCGACAACAGCACGTGTTCATCACCGATCGTCAGGCGCACGCTCACCTTGTCCGGCCCTTCGTCCTGAATCTCGGCGACGCGCGCTGCCAGGATATTGCTGATGCTGGAATCTTTCGGTGCAGTCATCGCGATACTCACATCGCGCGCCAGCACACGGGCGCGCACTGGCGCGCCTGCGGCATGTTCGACCTTGCTCACCCACAGGCTGCCGCCGGAAAAATCCAGCCGGGTGAGGTGATATTCCTCGTCGTGCACGGCCACTTTCGCTGCTATCACAGCGCCCGCGTTATCCAGATGCGCAGTCGGCAGATCCAGCCGCGACAATGTATTATTGAGCGCACCGTTGGCGATGACACGCCCCTGTTCCAGCAGCACCAGATGGTCGGCCAGTCGCGCCACCTCATCCAGCACGTGGCTGACGTAAATCACGGGGGTTTCCAGTTCGCTATGCAAGCATTCCAGATAAGGCAGTATCTCCTGCTTGCTTGTGGCATCCAGCGCTGACAGCGGTTCGTCCATCAGCAACAGGCTCGGACTGGTGAGCAAGGCACGGCCGACAGCGACGCGCTGCCGCTCGCCACCGGACAGGGTGGACGGATCGTTGCGGGCTATCAATTTACTCAAGCCCAGCCATTCCACCACTTGCTCCAGCTGCACTTTGCGTTCGGCAGCAGGAATACGCTGCCAGCCATATTCCAGATTGCGTCGCACCGACAGATGCGGAAACAGGCTGGCTTCCTGAAACACATAACCCAAGCGGCGTCTATGCACAGGCAGAAACTTTGCACCATCCTGCCACACCTCGTCATGTATCCGCAGCAGGCCTCCCGCTGTCCGCTCCAAACCGGCAATACAGCGCAATAGCGTGGTCTTGCCCGAACCTGACGGGCCGAACAGCGCAGTGATACCGCGTGCCGGCAACTGGATATCCGCGTGCAGCGCAAAGCCGGGATAGGCGAGATCGAAACGGGCGTGGATCATTTCCGTTTTCCGGTCGGATTAAACGTGTAGAG
>Ga0210377_10001392_pt1 | contig 22176 bp, 22 predicted proteins | sample PLM4_65_b1redo_FD_155480 | JGI IMG/M metagenome (GOLD analysis project Ga0210377, IMG submission 155480) | Groundwater sediment microbial communities from an aquifer in East River, Colorado, USA - PLM4_65_b1 redo | ecosystem: Environmental > Terrestrial > Soil > Riparian zone | place: USA: East...
GACGCGATCCGCGCGACGATCGCGCCCGATGGGCTCGGCGTCTTCCAGCTGAACGGCGTCGCGGCCGGACAGACCGTCTTCCACTACCACATGCACCTGGTGCCGCGCTGGCATGGGCAGGAGTTCAGGCTGCACTCGCGCGTGCGCGGTGACGAGGCCGCGCTGCGCGCGACCGCCTCGCGCATCGCGGGGGCGCTGAAGCGCCCCTAGCAGGCCGACTCGAGAGTCGGCCGATACGCAGCGAGGCGAAGCCGAGCGAAGTTCCCGAACTAGCTCACTTCGGCACAGGCTTCACCGGCAGGCCTCGCAGGCGATCCACGGCATTCTGCGATTGCTCGCGGAGCGTGTGCAACCAGCGGCGCGCGAACGCGAACTCGAGCGACAGGATCGCGAGCCCCGCCGGGATCACGAGGAAGGCGGGCCCCGGCAGCACGAGCATCGCGACGCCGACGGCGACGACGCTGGCGCCGATCACGCCGATCGCGATGCGCCGCGCCGTGCGATACGTGAGGTGAAGCGTCGCTCGGACCAAGGGCCTCGGGCCTCCGCCGGAGAGGATCCCTCGCGACCCGCCATCGCGCCATCCCCAGCAGCCCGGGCGGCGGGCCTGTGCGAAACTCGCTTTCCGATGCTGCGCGCGCACGTGTTCCAACATGCCCCCTTCGAGGGTCCCGGGAACATCGGGACCTGGCTGCGGGCGCGCGGCGCTGCGCTCTCGACCAGCCGCTCGTGGGCCGGCGACCCGCTGCCCGGGCCCGAGAGCTTCGACTGGCTCGTCGTGATGGGCGGGGCGATGAACGCCGACGAGGAGTCACGTCATTCCTGGCTCGCGGACGAGAAGCGCGCGATCGAGCGCGCGATCGCCGCGCGCAAGCACGTGCTCGGCATCTGCCTCGGCAGCCAGCTGATCGCGCGCGTGCTCGGCGCCGAGGTGACACGCAACCGCGACGTCGAGATCGGATGGTTCCCGATCGAGCGCACCCAGGGTGCCGTCGCGAGCGCCGTCGGGCGCGCACTTCCGGCGCGCGCGGAGGTCTTCCACTGGCACGGGGATACCTTCGACCTGCCGGAGGGCGCGGTCCAGCTCGCGCGCAGCGCGGCCTGCGAGCAACAGGGATTCGCGTACGGCGAGCGCGTGCTCGCGCTCCAGTTCCATCCCGAGATGACGCCCGAGAGCGTGCTCGCGTTCGCGGAGGGCGGCGCGGACGAGCTCGTGCCGGGAGCGTTCATCCAGAAGCGCGAGGCGCTGCTCGCCGACGCCGCTCGCTTTGCGCGGCTCGAGGCGCTGCTCGGCCACGTGCTCGAGGCCTTTGCACGGGGAGAAGCATGACCCGCCTGGCTCGCAGCCTCTCGCTCGCGTTCTCGGCAGGCGTCGTCGGCGCGCTCGCAAATTCGTTTGCGTCGTGGGCGAGCGGCGCCTACGGCATCTCGCACGCGCTCGGCGTCCAGATCGCACCCGCCTTCACGCTCGCCTGGCTCTACCCGCGTCTGGTCTGGGGCGGCCTCTGGGGGCTGCTCTTCGCGCTCCCGCTCGCGCGCCCGCGCGGCCTTGCGCTGGGGCTGCTGCTCGGGCTCGCGCCGGCCGCGTACCAGCTCTTCGTCGTGTTCCCGCAGCGCGGCTCCGGGATCGGCGGGCTCGAGCTCGGCATGCTCACGCCGCTGCTCGTGCTGGTTTTTACGAGCATCTGGGGGGTCGTCGCCGCGCTCTGGCTGCGGCTCGCAGGCGGCGCCGCCGCCTGAACATCTGCGCCGCGAGCAGCGGGCCAGCGTGGTAATCTCGCCGCTCGCCCCGGGAAGAGGAGACCGCCGGATGGACTACAAGGGAAAGGTCGCCGTCGTGACGGGCGGGGGAAGCGGCATCGGCCGCTCGCTCGCCCACGCCTTTGCGAAACGCGGCGCGCGCATCGTGCTCGCCGACATCGAGAAGCCGGCGCTCGACGCCGTCTCGAGCGAGCTCGAGCGCGCGGGCAGCGAGGTGCTCGCGCTGCGCGTCGACGTCTCCGACTCGCGCCAGGTGGCGCACCTCGCGGAATCCGCCTATGAGGCCTTCGGCGGGGTCCACGTGCTGTGCAACAACGCCGGCATCGCGCTCGGGGGCCGCATCAAGGATCTCTCACTCGAGGAGTGGGACTGGGTCCTGAAGGTGAACCTCTATGGTGTGATCCACGGCCTCCACGCGTTCCTGCCGCACATGCTCGCGAGCGGCGAGCCCTGCCACATCGTCAACACCGCCTCGCTCGCGGGGCTCATGTCGATGGCCGGGCTCTCCCCCTACAGCGCCTCGAAGTACGCGGTGGTGGCGATCAGCGAGGCGCTCGCGCAGGAGTGCGCCGGCAGCAACGTGGGCGTCTCGGTGCTCTGCCCCGGCTGGGTGAAGACGCGCATCGCGGAGAGCGAGCGCCACGCCGGCCCCGAGATCCCCGCGCGCGCCGAGACGCCGGAGATGCAGCAGATGCAGGAGCTGGTGCGCGGTCTGATCGGCGGCGGCACGGATCCGGACGTGATCGCGCAGCGCGTGATCGAGGGCATCGAGCAGCGGGCGCTCTACATCATCTCGAACCCGGACGTGCTCTGGGACGGCGTGCGCGCCCGCTTCGACGCCGTGCTCGCGGCCGGTCCGAAGCGCTGAGGGCCCCCGCCCCTGCTACGGAGCCTTCGAGAAGAGCCTGAGCAGGATCGAGAGGGCGACCGAGAGCAGCAGGCTCGTGGTGAGGGGCAGATAGACCCGGAAGCCCGCCCACTCGAAGCGCAGATCGCCCGGGAGCTTGCCGAGCCAGGGGACCCCGGGCGCCGCCGAGAGCACGAAGCCGACGACGACGAGCACGATCCCGAGCAGGACGAAGCTGCGGCCGATCGCGTCCACGGCGGTCCATGATACGCTCGCGCCCCGCGCAGTCACAGGGTGGAGATCCGGATGGAGATCAACGGCATCGCGCACGTCTTCGTCAGCGTGAGCGATTTCGCGCGCTCGCGCGAGTTCTACCAGAAGCTGTTGCCCTACCTGGGCCTCGCTCCGGTGATGGACGGCGAGGGCTTCTACTACTGCGTCGGTGGCCGCACGGCGTTCGGGCTGCGGCCCGCCGGCCCCGGGCATCGCGGCGAGCGCTTCGTGCAGGATCGCGTGGGCCTGCACCATCTGTGCTTCCGCGCGCGAGCGCGCGAGGACGTCGATCGTCTCTACGTGAAGCTCGTCGAATGGGGCGCGCACATCGTGCACGCCCCCGAAGAGGGCGGCTGGGCGCCAGGTTATTACTCGGTGCTCTTCGAGGACCCCGACGGGATCCGCCTCGAGCTCAACTTCGTCCCCGGCCGGGGTCTGCTCGCGGAGCGGCCGTCGGCCTGAGCCGCGCCCGCGGTGAGGGAGGATCCGACGTGGTGATCACGCTCTTCCGCAATCGACTTCGCCCCGAGGCGCGCGAGGCATACGAGCGCTGGGCGGCGCGCATGCACGAGCTCGCGTCGACGATGCCGGGCTTCGTCTCGATCAAGACCTTCGGCGCCGACGACGGCGAGCGCGTCTCGATCATCGAGTTCGAATCCGAGGCCACGCATGGGGCGTGGCGGGACCATCCGGAGCACCGCGAGGCGCAGCGCCTCGGGCGCGAACGCTTCTACGCCGAGTTCCAGGTCCAGGTCTGCACGCCCGTGCGCCGTTACGGCTTCTCCCAGGAAGCCGGGCGGCCTTCCCAGGATTGACGAGCGCGCGAGCCTGACGGACGATGGAAGGGGTTGCCGCTCGATGACGTCACTCGCCCGCGCCGAGAACCTGGCCGCGCACCGCCGCTCCGAGACGGGTGGCGCATGCTGAACTACCGCGGCGTGCTGGTGATCGTAGGATCGCTGCCGTTGCTGGTCGCCGTCGGCACCTGCGTCGCCGGCGAGCAGATCGAGGTGGCCGTGCTGCGCACCTTCGGCGACGACGGTCACGGCCACGATACGAAGCTCTGGGTCGTCGATCACGAAGGGCAGCCGTGGCTGCGCGGGGGGTGGTCGCGCCTCAGCTGGCTCGAGCGCATCCGGCGGAACCCGCGGGTCGAGCTCGTGCGCCGGGGTGTCACGATCCCGTATCTGGCGTCGATCGACGAGGCGCCCGAGGTGAAGCAGGAGATCAACGAGGCGATGGCCGCCAAGTACGGCTGGATCGACCGTTGGTACGAGATCCTGATCCGCCCTGATCCGATTCCGATCCGGCTCGATCCGGCGCCCGGCGCCGGCTAGCCTGCGCCCGTGGTGACGCACAGCGGAGGCTGCCACTGCGGTGCGGTGGCGTTCGAGGTCGATGCGCCCGCACGGCTCGACGTGGTCGAGTGCAACTGCTCGATCTGCGGGCCGGCCGCCTATCAACACCTGATCGTGCCGCGCGAGCGCTTTCGTCTGCTGCGCGGCGAAGAATCGCTCTCGACCTACGAATTCGGAACGCGCACCGCGCGCCATCTGTTCTGCCGGGGCTGCGGCGTGAAATCGTTCTACGTGCCGCGCTCGCATCCGGACGGCGTGAGCGTGAACGCCCGCTGCCTCACGCCGGGCACGGTGGAATCGATGAGCATCAAGCCTTTTGATGGCGCGCACTGGGAGGAGGCTCGAGACGATCTCGAACGCGGCGGCGCGGGTGAGATCTCGCTCGCGACCAGCGACGTCGAGATCGCCGCGTGCTTCCCGGTGATGCGCGAGCTGCGCACGCAGCTCGTCGAGGCCGAATTCGTCGCGCGCGTGCGGCGCCAGCAGCACGGCGGCTACCAGCTCGCGCAGGTGCGCGGCGCCGCCGGCCCGGTCGCGCTCGCGGGCTTTCGCTACTCCGAGAATCTCGCCTGGGGACGCTTCCTCTACGTCGATGATCTCGTGACGCTCGCGAGCGAGCGCTCGCACGGCCACGGCGCTCGGCTGATCGCCTGGCTCGCCGATCTCGCGCGCCAGCACGGCTGCGAGCAGCTGCATCTCGATTCCGGCGTGCAGCGCTTCGCCGCGCACCGGTTCTATCTGCGCGAGGGCATGTCGATCACGGGTCATCACTTCGGGCTCGAGCTCGGACGCAAGCCGTGACGGCGTACGGCGAGCTGCTGCGCGAGATCGGCCTTCCACAGCGCAGCCGAGCCGGGTCGCTCGAAGCCGTGCTCGAAGTGGCGGACGCGCTCCCGCGCGGGCGCGCGCTCGACGTGCCGTGCGGGCCGGGCCTCGCGAGCGAAGCGTTGCGGCGCCTGGGCTTCCAGGTCACGGCGGCCGACCTCGACGAGCAGGCGTTCGCCGCGAGCCGCGAAATCCCCTTCGAGAAGCTCGATCTCGATCTGCCGCTGCCGTTCGCCGACGCGAGCTTCGAGCTCGTTCACTGCGGCGACGGGATCGAGCACCTGGAGAACCCCATGCGCGCGCTGCGCGAGCTCGCGCGCGTGCTCGCGCCGGGCGGCACGCTCGTGCTGACGACGCCGAACTACGCGAGCCTCGAGCGCCGGCTGCGCTTCCTGCTCTCGGGCTCGCTCGCGAAGCCCCTGCCGCGCGGGGGCGCTGGCCCCGACGCCGGGCCGCACGGCCACGTGAGCCCCCTCCCGCTCACGCAGCTCGCCTGGATGGCGGAGCGCGCCGGGCTCGCGCTCGTGAGCTCGCGCACGCTGCTGCCACAGCCGCGCCAGCGCTGGCTCGCGCCGCTCGCGCTCCCGGCGCTGTTGTACCGGGCGCTGCTCTCGCGCGAGCGGCGGCGCGATCTGTTCGCCGAGCACGGCAAGGACGTGCTGCTCGGGGGCCGCAAGCTGCTGCTGGTGTTCTCGCGGCGAGCGGAGCCCCGCGGCGCCGCCGCCGACTCTGCTAGTCTGCGCCCCATGCAGCAGGTCGAGATCGAACGGCATTTCGAGGCGTCGCCCGCGCAGGTCTGGAAGCTCTACACCGATCATGCCGGCTGGAGCACGTGGGCGGGGCTCGGCCGCGCGCGGCTCGAGACCGAGGGCCACCCCGACCGCAACGGCACGGGGGCCGTGCGCTGCTTCACGACGGGCCCCGTGTCCGTCTTCGAGGAAGTGCTCACGTTCGAGCCGCCCAAGCGCATGACCTACCGCGTCGTGCGCGGGGGCATCCCGATCATGAAGGATCACCTGGGCGAGGTGCTGCTCGAGCCCGATGGCGCGGGCACCCGACTGATCTGGCGCTGCCGCTTCGATTCGAAGATCCCCGGACTCGGCGCGCCGATGCGCTGGCTCGTGACGCGCTTGTTCCAGCGGGCGCTCGAAGGGCTCGCCAGGCGGGGCTTTGCGTCGTGAGCCCGAAGGCCGAGGAGCTCTCGCGCCGCCTCTCCGAGCTGCACGCCGAGCTCGCGCGCACGCAGAGCTTGGATCCGGAATCGCGCGAGCTGCTCGAGCACGTGCGCCGCGACATCGAGTCCGTGCTCGAGCGCAGCGACGAGTCTGGGCAGCGCTCGCTGCGCGAACGGCTCGAGACGGCCATCGAGCACTTCGAAACGTCGCACCCCGTGCTCACGGCCACCATGGGCCGCGTGATGGACCAGCTCGCCAACCTGGGAATCTGAGCGGAGTAGCGAGATTGTCTCGCTCGGGATTCGAGAAGCTCGCGGAGCGCTACCGCGCCGTGCGCCGCGCGACCGAGGAGCTCGCGGACGGGCTCTCGGCCGAAGACTGCGGCGTGCAGTCGATGGCGGACGCGAGCCCCGTGAAGTGGCACCTCGCGCACACGACCTGGTTCTTCGAGAGCTTCTGGCTCGAGCGTTGGGAGACGCCGCACCGCCCCTTCAACCCCGCGTTCCGCGAGCTCTTCAACTCCTACTACCAGGCCGTGGCGGAACCTTTCGCGCGGCCGCAGCGCGGCGTGCTCTCGCGCCCGTCTCTCTCGGAGGTGCACGCGTGGCGTTCACACGTCGACGCGCGCGTGCTCGCGCTGCTTGCGGGCCCGGCTACCAAAGACCTGGAGTGCGCGGCCATCTTCGAGCTCGGCCTCCAACACGAGCAGCAACACCAGGAGCTGATCCTCAGCGACGTGAAGCACGCGCTCGCGAGCAATCCCCTGCGGCCGATCTATCGCGAGCGCGAGACGTCGGCAGGCGGCGACGCGGCGCCCCTCGCGTTTCACGCCTTCGAGGAGGGCCTGCGCGAGATCGGCCATGCGGGCCCCGGCTTCGCCTTCGACAACGAGCAGCCGCGTCATCGCATGTTCGTCGCGGGCTTCGAGCTGGCCTCGCGCGCCATCACGAACTCCGAGTACGACGAGTTCATGCGCGACGGCGGCTACCAGCGACCGGAGCTCTGGCTGTCCGACGGCTGGGCGGCCGCGCAGCGGCTCGACTGGCGCGCACCCCTCTACTGGGAGGGCTCGGACGGCGCCGTTTTCGAGTACACGCTCACGGGCCACCGTGCGCTGCGCCCGGCCGAGCCCGTCTGCCACGTGAGCTTCTACGAGGCCGACGCCTTCGCGCGTTGGGCCGGCGCGCGGCTTCCGACCGAAGCGGAATGGGAGTTCGCTGCGGCGGCGCTCGCGTGCGAGGGCAACTTCGTCGAGAGCGGACGCCTCCACCCAGCCCCCGCCGGCCGTCAGCCGCTCGCGCAGCTCTTCGGAGACGTCTGGGAATGGACGCAGAGCGCCTACGCGCCCTACCCCGGCTACCGGCCTCCCGCAGGCGCGCTCGGCGAGTACAACGGCAAATTCATGTGCAACCAGCTCGTGCTGCGCGGCGGCTCCTGCGCCACGCCGCGCAACCACGTGCGCGCGAGCTACCGGAATTTCTTCCCGCCCGAGGCCCGCTGGCAGTTCAGCGGCGTGAGACTGGCCCGCGACACCGCCCGCGTCTGATCCCGCGCGAATCCTGAAGCCCCACGCGAAAGCGACCGCGCCAGCACGCAATCACTCAACGCAAGAGCGCAGCCCGCCGAAAAGTCCCTCGCTGGCCACAGGCTCGAGGTGTCGCATGGGATCGCTGCGATCGTCCCCGTTCTCGTTCGCGGGAGGGCTCGCCCTGCTCGCGCTCATCGTGTCCGCCGGGGGCTGCGCCTCGCAATCGCCGCGGCAGAATCTCGAGGACGGCAAGCGCGCCTACCTCTCGGGACACAAGAGCGACGCCGAGCTGATCTGGCTCGAGAGCCTCGCCGAAGCCGAGGCCTTCGGCGAAGACGACCCGCGGCTCACGCAGAGCCTGCGCATGCTCTCGAACCTCCAGATCCAGGAGCAGCGCTACGCCGAGGCGAAGCCGCTGCTCGAGCGCTGGATGGACATCAAGGAGCGCCGGGGCGAGGTCAACGATCCCGCCTTCGCCGACGGCGTCGACGCGCTCGCGGGCATCCACATGGTGCAGGGGGACTTCAGCGGGGCCGCGACGCTCTACGAGCGCTCGGTTCACGTGCGCGAGAACGACGGAATGATCGACAACGTGGAGCTCGCCGAGAGCCTCGAGCGGCTGGCCTCGGCCTACGAAGCGCTCGGCCGCAGCGACGAGGCGGCGCCGCTCTTCGCGCGCTCGCTCGAGATCCGCGAGCAGGTCTACGGCAGCGAGGACCCGAGCCTGGCCAAAAGCCTCAATGGGCTCGCGGTGATCCAGCACACCAACGGGAATTATCGCGAGGCCGAGGAGCTCTACGAGCGCGCCGTCGACATCACCGAACGTGACGACGGGCTCGACGATTTGTTCGCGGCCGAGCTGCTCACGAACCTGGGCTCGCTGTATCGCTCGCTCGGCCGCCAGGACGACGCCCTCGAGAAGCTCCAGAAGGCGCGCGCTCTGCGCGAGAAGCTGCTGTCGGACGACGATCCGCTCGTCGCCGTGACGGCAAATCAAATTGCGGCCGTGTGGGCGGATCAGCGCCGGCTCGACGATGCCGAGAAGCTGCACGAGTGGGTGCTGGCCATCCGCAGCGAGGCCTACGGCCAGGAGAGCGCGCCGGTTGCCGCGACGCTCAACAATCTCGCGCTCGTGCACCAGTACCGCCGCGAGTACGACGAGGCCGAGACCTTGATGCGCCGCGCGCTCGGGATCCGCGAGCGCCTGCTGGGCCCGCGTCACCGGGAAGTGGCGTCGATGCACCAGAACCTCGGCTCGCTGATGCGCCTGAAGGGCGATCCCTCCAGCGCGGAAGCGGAGCTGCGGCTCGCGCTCGAGATGCAGAAGCAGGCGCTCCCGCCGGACCATCCCGAGCTGGCGATGACGTTGCACAACCTCGCCGACACCATTCTTCCCTCGGAGCGCTATCCCGAGGCCGAGGCGCTGCTGCGGCAGGCCCTGATCATCAAGGAGCGCGCCTACGGGCCGAAGCACCCGGCCGTCGCGGAGACGCTGGTCGTGCTCGGCGCCCTCTACGCCGCTCGCAACGAGTACGCGCTCGCCGAGTCGACGCTCGACCGCGCGCTCGCGATCTGGGCGGTGACGCCTGCGAACGATCCGCTGCCCGAGGCCGAGGCGCTCGCGAACCTCGCGCTCGTGAAGCAGACGCAGGGCCGTTACCCGGAGGCGGCGCCGCTCTACGAGCAAGCGATCGCGCGCTTCGAGGCGGGGGCCGGCTCGCGCCACCCGAATGCGCTGCGCGCGCGCTACAACGCGGCGGCCACCTACGCCGCCATGGGGAACTACAGCGTCGCGATCCGCCGCTACGAGGAGATGCTCGCGTCCGAGGAGGCCGCCTACGGGTCGGATTCCCCGGCGCTCGCGCGGCCGCTGATCGGACTCGCCACGGTGAACCTCGAGATGGGTCTCTACGGCAAGGCCGAGCCGCTCTATCAGCGCGCGATCGCCCTGCTCGAGAAGGTCGATCCGCCCGAGACGCGCGGCCTCGCCTTCGCGATCGGGGGCCTCGCGGACTGCTACGTCTCGCAGAAGCAGTACGCCGCCGCCGAGCCGCTGTACCGGCGCGGCATCGCGCTGCTCGAGAGCCAGGAGAAGACGAACCTGCGCGAGCTCGGTGCGATGACGGGCAACCTCGGTTCGATTCTCTCGGCGCAGGGGCGCCACGCCGAGGCGCGTCCGCTCTACAGCCGCTCGATCGACATCCTCTCCAAGGCTTATGGCCCGAAGCACTCCGTGATCGCCCGCCTCTACCACGAGCAGGCCGGGATGTACGAGCAGCTGAATCAGCTCTCGCTCGCGCAGGTGGGCTACGAGAAGGCGCTCGCGATCCGCGAGCAGATGCCCGCGGACGCGGACCCGGTGGCCCTCGGAGAGACGCTGCACCACCTCGGGCAGGTCTATGCGGCTCAAAAGAAGTCCAGCGACGCAAAGCGCACGCTCGGGCGCGCGGTGCAGGTCCTCGAGGCGCGGCTCGGCCCCAACCACGAGCTCGTCACAAGTGCCCGCCGCGACTACGCAAAGGTCGCCGGGACGCCGTAGGCGGCCGCCGCCCGCCCGCCCGATCCGAGCGGGCTGTCAGGATCTGGACTCGAGTCCAAGTCTCGTTTAGACTCGCGTCCATGGCGGAGATCCTGCCCCGGCGCGGCCCCGGCCCCCTGTCCCAGCGCGAGCGGGTCCTGGATGCCGCGCGTTCCCTGTTCGCGAGCCGCGGCTTCGAAACGGTCACGATGGCCGAGATCGCGAACCTCGCGGGTGTCGCGCGCGCCACCGTCTTCAACCATTTCGGCTCGAAAGGAGCCCTGGTCGAGGCCATCACCGAAGGCGTGTTCGCGTTCTACGCGCTGCTGCTCGACAGCGCGCTGGCCAACACACACACGTCGACGCCGACCCTCGTGCGTGCGCTCTTCGACACCATGGGTTTCGGCATCGAACAGTTTCACGGCTTCTACCGCGGCGTCTTTCGTGAGATCATGAAGATCCAGGTGGGGCTCGCAGAGGGCGGCGCGGCAGCGAAAGCACGCGAGCACGCGCTCGCGAAGCTCGAACGACTCGTCGCACGCGGGCAAGAGCGCGGTGATCTATCGCGCGACTTCGCAGCGAGTGATCTGTCCGTGGCGATCGACAGCCTCGCGAACGGCACCATCAACCACTGGCTCTACGAGGACACCTCGGGGTCGCTGCGCGATCGCATGCGGCGTGCGGCCGACGTCTTCCTCGGGCCGGTCGCGAGCCTCGTCGTGCCGACGCAGGCGGAGTCGTTGCCGGATCTCCTGCCCCCAGCAAATGCGCAGCCCATGGCTCCGGTTGCAATCCGCCTCCAGCGCGCCCGGAACAGGAGAAGGAAATGACCGACGCGAATTCCTCCGTCTCCCGCAATTCCACCTCGCCTCGGACCGCCGGTTTCGAGATCCCGCCGCCCCCGCCGCCGCAGCCCCTGCGCTGGCGCCGGGCGCTCCGCGAGCTGCGCGCGCTGCTCGCTGCACCGGATGCGACCGAACATGCCATTCATTTCATGTATGCCCTCGGGTCCGGCGACTACGAGCGCAATTTCCAGCGCGTCGCGGCTAGTGCGCAGGGCCGCACGCTGCTCGCCGAGCGACCTTCGCTGCTCGCGGCGCTCTCCGATCGCGGGGCGCTCGCCCACATGCCCGATGGGAGCCTCGGTCGCGCCTATCTCGAGTACCTCGAGCGCAACGGCTTCGAGCCGGGCGGCCTCCTCCAGCTCGAGCACCGCATCCAGGCGCGCTGGGAGCGGGACGAGGGCACTCCGCGGCTCGATCCGCTGCGCGACTGGTTCCGCGATCGCAGCATCCTCGCCCATGATCTCTTCCACGTGCTCACCGACTACGGCACCGACGACCTCGGCGAGGCGACACTCCTCGCTTTCTCGCTCGCGCAGTTCGGCGGGCGTGCCCAGGCGCTGCTCACCGTGGGAGCCGCGCTCGATTGCGCCCGCTATTGGAGCTGGCGCTTTCTCGCGTACGACTTCCGCGCCTGGCAGCGAGGGCGTCGAGCGGCGTCGCTCGTGGCGCTTCCATGGGAGGAGCTGCTCCCGCTGCGACTCGACAGCGTGCGGCGGCTCGCAGGCGTCGTCGACGCCGACGAGGCGCACCCGGAAGGGATCCTGCGCGGACGGATCGTGGATCGCACCACGTCGTAGGGCCCGCGTCAACCGCTGTGGGCTCGAAACCGGATCGGCAGGTGGCGGATGCCGCCGTGCTTGTTGCTGCGCGCCCACTCGACCGGGCCGTCGAGCTCGACCTCGCTCCAGCGCGGCAGCAGCTCTTCGAACACGAGCCGGATCTCCGTGCGCGCGAGGCTCGCGCCGAGGCAGTGGTGCAGGCCGTTGCCGAAGGCGAGGTGCGGATTCGGCTGGCGGGCCACGTCGAAGCGGAAGGGATCGGCGAAGACCGCCGCGTCCCGGTTGGCGGACGGGTACCAGTGCGTCAGCTTGTCGCCCGCGCGAAGCGTCTGCCCCGCGAGCTCGCTGTCCTGGGTCGCGGTGCGCCGGTTGTAGGTGGTCGGGCTGGTCCAGCGCACGATCTCCTCCACCCCGGAGGCCAGCAAGAACGTGTCGCTGCGCAGCCGCGCGAGCTCGCCCGGGTGCTCGATCAGCGCGAGCAGACCTCCGGCGATCGCGTTGCGCGTGGTCTCGCTGCCGGCCACGAGCAGCAGCATGAAGAACGGGAGCAGCTCCTCGTCGCCGAGCCGGCGCGGCACGCCATCGTCGCCCGGCAGCTCGGCGTGGATCACGATCGAGAGCATGTCGTCGGCAGGTGCGGCGCGCTTGCGCGCGATCAGTCGGCGGCCGTAGTCGGCGAGTCCCGCGGCCGCGACGCGCAGCCGGTCGCTCGATTGTCCGAGATCGCGATCCGAGTAGTCGACGATCGCGGTGGTCCAGTCGAACATCTGGTAGCGATCTTCCTGCGGCAGGCCCAGCAGGCCGGCGATCGCCTGGAGCGGGAGCTCGGCCGCGACCTCGACGAGGAAATCGCAGCGCCCGCGCGGCGAGAGCTCGTCGAGGATCCGACGCGTGCGCGCGCGCAGCTCGGACTCGAGCCCGGCGATCGTGCGCGGCTTGAAGCCCTTGTTGACGAGCAGACGCAGCGCCGTGTGGCGCGGCGGGTCCATCATGTTGAGCATCACGCCGGGCCCGACGCCGCGCGGCATGTCCTCGAGCGTCGTACCGCCGCCGCTGCGCGCGCCTCCGCCCTCGGACGAGAAGCGGACATGATCGCGCAGCACGGCGAGCGTCTCCGCGTGGCGCGAGATCACCCAGAAGCCCTCGCCACCGGGAGCCTTCGGATGCGGCGGGTGCCACCAGACGGGCGCGTGCTCGCGCAGGAAGCGGAAGATCGCGTGCGGGAAGCCCGCGGTAAAACGGTCGAGATCGACGAGGTCGATGTCGGCGAGGTCCATGCGCGGCTCCGATCCTACACCGCTTCCGGGGTCATGCTCCGGTCGGGGAGCTCCGATGAACTGGTCGCTGCGTTGGGAGGCTCCATGTACGAGTGGACCCAGCTCGCCGTCTCCTTGCTGGTCTTCACGTTGATTCCCTGGGCCGTCCTCGTCGGCGGCTTCTTCCTGCTGCTGCGGGCGCAGGCGCGTCGCCCCGAGCGCTTCGCGAGCGTCATGGGGCGCAGCCTGATCGGCTCGGCGCTTCTGGCGCTGGCCTTCAGCGTGGGGACGATCGCCGCCATCTGGAGCTCGACCTCGTCCACGGCCGCGATCGGGTACTTGTTCCTCCCGATGTATTCGTTCGCAACCGCGACGCTGGGCTTCGCGGCTTCGTGGTCGCTGCTCACGCTGATCGAGACGGCGCGCGGCAAGGCTCGGGGACGGATGGCAGCCATCGGCGCGGGGATCGTGCTCGCGATTCTCGTGAGCGCGGGCGCCTTCGCGTGGCACCGCTTCGCATGGCTCTCCGATGCGGCATCGGCGCAGACGCCCCCGATGCGGCTCGCGGCGATCGCCGAGCAAGCGTTGGCGGGCGACGATTTCGAATCGCTCGAGCGCCTGGCCTCGAACCCGGCTCTCGACGCCGAGCTCGCGGAGAAGCTCGCGGCCCACTGCCAGAGCGCGCTCGCAGGCGCGCGGCCGGCGCGTTGCTACTCCGTGTTCGTCGGACTCGCCGGGTCTCCGGCGGCGACCCCCGAGCTGCTCGCGAGCCTGGCGAAGTTCTCCGACGTCACGATCCGCTCCCGCCTCGCGCTGAATCCACGAACGCCCGCTGCGACCGCCGAGGCCCTGGCGAACGACCCCGACAGCAGCGTCCGCATGTGGGTCGCCATGCACCCCGGCCTCTCGCGCGAGGCGCTCGAGAGGCTCGCCGCGGACGCCGACCCGAATGTCCGCAACAACGCGAGCGCCGCGCTGAAGCGGTCCGTGCGTTAGCTTGTAACGCACGCGGAGGAGAGCGCCTGTCGAATCGCCGAGGCATGCGGGGGACCGCCAGGACCACAGCGCTCGTGCTCGCGGCGGCGCTCGCGCTGGCCTGCGCCCACAGCGTGGAACGCCACGACTGGAGCGGCTACGCCGGCCCGGGCGCGCAGTACTTCCACACCGAGGAGATCGACCCGCCGTCGTTCCCGGATCCGCTCGAGCCCGCGAACCGCGCGGTCTCGGCCGCGAATCACGTTCTGATCGTCTGGGTCGCGAGCCCGCTCGGCACCGTCTACCGCTTCGTGATCCCGCGCTTCGTGCGCGATCGCGTGCGCGACTTCGCCGCCAACCTGGTCTGGCCGCGCAATCTCGTCACGAACCTGCTCCAGGCCAAGTGGCGGGCGGCGGGGACCGAGACGGCGCGCTTCGGGATCAACACCACCGTGGGTATCGGGGGGCTCTGGGACCCGGCGTCCCATTGGTGGTCGATCGAGCCGTCGCCCGAGGATTTCGGGCAGGTCTTCGGCGCCTGGGGCTGGCGGCCGTCGACCTTCGTGGTGCTGCCGCTCGTCGGGCCGAGCACCGTCCGCGATGCGATCGGCCTCGTGCCGGACGCCTATCTCGACCCGGCCACCTACTACTTCCCCGCGAGCTACGTGCTCACGTGGAACGAGCTCGTCGACTCGATCGACGATTACGAGCTCTTCGTCGAGAGCAGCTTCGATCCCTACGACGACGCGCGCATCGTCTGGACACTCAACCGCGACGAAGAAGTTTCGGACGGCCGCGCGCCGAAGAAGACCCGAGGCGACGAGACCGGGGCGGTGCAGACGCTCGAGGTGGCCTTCCTCGCGCCGCGCGATCCGGACTTCTGGAAGCACCTGTGCACGGGGAAGGTCGTCGTTCCCGCCACCGGGAAGCCGCTGCCGTACTCGTACCGGCTCCAGCCCGGGCAGGCGCCGGTCGTGTTCCTGGCGCCGGGCCTCGGGACGCACCGGCTCGGCGGCTCGACGCTCGCGCTCGCCGAGATGGCCTACGCGCGCGGCTTCTCGGTGGTGCTCGTGAGCAGCGCGCTGTGCTTCGAGTTCATGGAGCGCGCCGCGTCGGTGAGCGTCCCGGGTCACGCACCCGTCGACGCTCGCGACCTGCACGGCGCGCTCGATGCCGTGGCTCGCGATCTCGACGCCCGTCACCCCGGCCGCGCCGGCGCGCGCGTCTTCATGGGCTACTCGCTCGGCGCCTTCCACGGCTTCTTCATGGCGGCGGCGGACGCGGATCCGGCGAGCCCCCTCGTGCACTTCGAGCGCTACGTGCTGCTCGACCCTCCCGTGCGGCTCGTGCACGGCCTCGAGCGGCTCGATGGCTTCTACAACGCGCCGCTCGCCTACCCGGCGGATCAGCGCAAGGAGCAGGTACAGCGCATCCTGCGCAAGGCGTTCTACGTCGCGAAGCAGGCGCTCGAGCAGGCGGGCGAGACACCGAGCTACAGCCGGCTCGACGCCACCGATCTCGGCGGCGGCAGCCTCGAGCCCGCGGGTGCGCTCCCGTTCACGAATCTCGAGGCGGAGTACCTGATCGGCCTCGCCTTCCGCCGCACGCTCCAGTCGCTGCTCTGGGTGAGCCAGGCGCGCGAGGATCTGGGCATCCTGCGCACGCCGCGCAGCAACCTCGAGCGCTGGGCGGCCTACGAAGAGATCGCCGACTACTCCTACTCCGAGTATTTGTACGGCTTCGTCCTGCCCTACTACCGGGATCGGCTCGGCCTGATCGCTACGGCCGACGAGCTGGTGCGCACGAACGATCTGCACGCGATCGAGGGGCCGCTGCGCGGCAACCAGCGGCTGCGCGTCTTCGCAAACCGGAACGATTTCCTCACGAGCGGCGAAGACATCGCGTGGCTGGCCGAGCTCGTGGGCGCCGAGCGGGTCGCGTTCTTCCCGACGGGCGGCCACCTCGGGAACCTGAGCCAGCCCGAGGTCCAGAGCGCGATCATGGATTCGCTCGCAGACCTGCTCCCGCCGTCACGCGCCGCGCGGTAACACGCGGGCGAGGCAGCCCATCCCGAGCAGCGCGGCCACGACCGACGCGCCGATCACCCCGAGCTTCGAGGCCGCCGCGAGCGCCGGGACGTGGAAGGCCAGCGCCGTGATGAAGAGTGCCATCGTGAAGCCGATGCCGCCGAGGATGCCCGCGCCGAAGATCGCGCCCCAGCCGACACCGGGCGGGAGCACCGCGAGGCCCGCCCGCACCGCGAGCCACGAGAGCAGCGTGATGCCGAGCGGCTTGCCCACGAGCAGGCCGAGCGTCACGCCGAGCGTCACGCGGCTGGCGAGCGGATCGCGGAGCGCCTCCGCATCGATCACGACGCCTGCGCTCGCGAGCGCGAAGACCGGCAGCACGACGAACGCCGACCAGGGATGCAGCGCGTGCGTCAGCTGCGCGATGGGCGAGAACCCGGCGCCCGAGACCGGGTCGATCACGCGGGTCGGTGTGAGCAGGCCGAGCAGCACGCCCGCGACCGTCGCGTGCACGCCGGACTCGAGCGTGGCGAGCCAGACCGCGATCCCGGCGATCCAGTACACCGGATAGGAGCGCACACCGGCGCGCTGGAGCCCCAGCACGAGCGCGATCCCGCCGCCGGCCCAGGCGAGCGCTCCAAGTGACAGGGCGTGCGTGTAGAAGACGGCGATCACGCTGACCGCGCCGAGATCGTCGACGATGGCGAGCGCGAGCAGGAAGACCTTGAGGCCCGGGGGCACGCGCTTTCCGAAGACCGCGAGCGCGGCGACCGCGAAGGCGATGTCCGTCGCCATCGGCACGCCCCAGCCCGAGAGCGCAGGCCCGCCCGCGTGCAGGGTCGCGTAGATCGCGGCCGGTACGAGCATGCCGCCGAGCGCGCCGAACAGGGGCAGCATCGCGCGCTCGCGCGACGAGAGCTCCCCGTGCACGAGCTCGTGCTTGATCTCCATCCCGACGAGGAAGAAGAAGAGCGCCATCAGCCCGTCGTTCACCCAGCGCTCGAGCGAGAGCGACAGCTCGCGCCCGCCGAACACGAAGCCGAGCGGCGTGTGCCAGAAGTGCGCGTAGCTCTCGTTCCAGGGGAAGTTCGCCCAGACGAGCGCCACGAACGTCGCGAGCAGGAGCAGGATCGTGCTCGCCGCCTCGATCGCGAGGAAGCGCAGAAAGGGCGCGGCGAGCCGATCGGCAAACTGCGGAGTGCGGGGCGCCGGGTCGCTTGCCACCTGCCAGCCTCTCGTCAGCGCTCGCCGAAGAACTCGATCAGCAGCTGGCTCGTCTCGGCCGGCTTCTCGTGGAGCAGCCAGTGCCCGGCGTCCGGGAAGCGCACGAGCTTCGCATCGTCGCAGAAGGCGAGGCTCGGCTCGGCGTGGCGTGGGTCGTTGAAGGCATCGAGCGCGCCCCAGACGATGCGCGCCGGCATGCGCACGCGCGGCTCGGCCGGCGTTTCGACGGGGTAGCGAAAGCTCGCGCGGTACCAATCGATCATCGTGTGGATCGCGTTCTCGTGCGCCCAAGCCCATTTGTAGTAGCGCAGCGCCGGGTCAGCGAAAGTGCCGGGGCGGCTCGTCTCGACCAGATTCCGGCTGAGCAGGTACCAGTCCCCACTGCGGCCCACGAGCTCGGGCAGCCACGGCAGCTGGAAGAAGGTCCGGAACCAGTTCGTCGTCTCGTGCTCGGGCTCGCCCGGCGGGGGCGCCAGGTAGACCTCCGGATGCGCGACGTTGAAGACCACGAGCTTGCGCAGGCGCTCGGGATTCCGGATCGCGAGATTCCAGGCGACGAAGCCGCCGAAATCGTGCCCGGCGAGATACACGCGCTCGTGTCCGAGCGCATCGAGCAGGCCCACGATGTCGGCGCGGCGCTGCTCCGCGCGATAGTCCTCGACGTGCGGCGGCTTGTCCGAGAGCCCGAAGCCGCGCAGATCCGGGACGATCACCCGGAAACCCGCCTGCGCGAGCGCCGCGAGCTGCGCGTGCCACGTCCACCAGAATTCCGGGAAGCCGTGCAGCAGCACGACCGGCGGCCCGTCCGCGGGGCCCGCCTGCACGACGTGAAGCCGGATCCCGTTGGTCTCGACGAGCGAGGACTCGAGCGGGATGCCGAGCGACCTGCGCGCCTCGGCCACCACGTCGATCGGCGCTTGATCCCCGGAGCGCCAGCCCCAGAGCGCGAGCCCGGCGAGCAGCGGCGCTGCGACTGCGAGGCTGCGTGAAACGCGTCCCAAGCGAAGGCCCCCTGCGTCGCGATCCTATCGCGCCGGGCGCGTCGGCGCGCCGGGATCTCCCGGCTCGAGCCAGCCGTGACGGATCAGGCTCTCGCGCAGCCGTGGGTCCTCGCGCGAGAGCGGCGGCAGCCAGTCTCCGAGCAGCTCCCGCTTCCACCAGGCGCCGCTCGCAGCGCCGGGCGGGACGAGCTCGTAGCGGTAGAGCCGGGCGCGGATGAAACGAGGCGGGGCGTCCGGAAAAGGATCGTTCGCGAGCAGCCGCAGCACACCGCGGTCGCCTTGCAGGAGCTTCCACACGAAGTGGAGCGTCCAGGGGTAGTCCGCCGGGCTCGCCATCGCCGCGAACCAGATCTGCCAGTCGAGCCGGGGCTGGAACGGTGACACGACACAGGGTCGGCGCTCCAGGTCCCCCGGCTTGCACGGGAACTCGTAGGCCTGCCACTGCGCTGCCTCATCGGGGGGCGCGTCATTCGTCCCCTCGAATACGATTTCGTCGCGCTCGCGCCCCACGCTGCCGAAGGCGCCGTAGGTGTTGACGAGCGCGAAGCGATCGAAGGAGGTGTTCATCATCTGACGTGCCGAGATCAGATTGCGCACCGGGCCAACGCTCAGCAGCGCGACGAGCGCGGCGAGCGCGAGCGCCAGAGCCTCCTGCGCCCGCGAGGGCCGTGCCGCCAGCGCCGCGCGCTCGGCCCGCGCGACGAACGCGCGCGGGAGCACGCAGCGCAGCAGCGAGTCGTCGAAGCAGGCGAGGATCGGGACGATCGTGAGCCAGTTGAGGAACGAGAGATTCCCGCTCGCGATCAGCAAACCCTGGAAGGCGAGCATCAGCGCGCCGGCCGCATGACGCGCGCGGCGCGGGCCTAGCGCAAACCAGGGCGCCACGAGCTCCGCCGCGTGGTTCACGAGCACGCCGAGTCTCAGGATTGGATGGGGCAGGAAATGGAAGAATCGCGAGAGCGGGTTCGGGATCGGCTGCGTCTGGTAGTGAAAGAACAGGCACGTGAGATCGCGCCAACAGGGATCTCCGCGCAGCTTGATCAGCGCGGCGCCGAGCATGATGCGAAAGATCAGCCAGCGCAGCAGCCAGATCACCACGATCGGTGGTGGGCTCCCGGGAAACGGGCGCGCCGACGTGAGCGGGCACAAGAAGATGGCGAGGAAACCCGTCTCGGCGAGCTGGATCTCCCAGCCGTAGCCGTACCAGAGCTGCCCGATCTGCACGATCGAGAGCTGGAGTCCCCAGAGCACGGCGAGCTGGATCGCGTTCGCGAAGCCAAAAAGCAGGGGCAGCGAGAGCACGAGCCCGAGCAGCGCCACGCCGAGCAGCATCGGATCCGATGCATCGAGCCAGAACAAACTCGGGATCTGGAGAAAGCCCTCGAGCCGCGAGCCGGCGTTCGCCTGCATGCGCTCGATCCAGTTTGCCGCCGGCAGCAGCCCGTGCTCGCCCAGCAGCGGCAGCGCCTGCCAGGCGAACGAACCGAACGCCGCTACATAGACGAGGCCGAGCACGCGCAGCACGAGGAAGCGCGTGAGCCAGTAGGACGGCCGCTCGCGCAGCCCGAGATCGACCCGCGGCAGGATCCGGGTGGGCACTCGGCCGGAGCATAGCGGCGCGGCACCGCGACCCTGCTTGAAGTCGGACCCGGGATGGAAAACAATGTATGCATGCCGGAGCCGGCTTCCGTCTCGGATCGCGCGCAGCCGTGGCTTTTCGGACCCCTTCCGGATCTGCTGATCGGCTGCGGCCTGCTCTACGCGCTCGCCCTGCCGGTGTTCTTCGTTCATGGGGGCGCGATCCGCGCGCGCCAGGCCGATGCGCTGATCCCGGTGCTCGTGCTGCTCGTGAGCCTGCCTCACTATGGCGCGACTCTCTTGCGTGTCTACGAAGAGAAGGAGGACCGCCGGCGCTACCGCCGCCATGCCGTCTACTCGTCGCTGCTGCTGCTCGCAGCTTTCGTGGTCGCCCTCCACGCACCGCTCGTCGCGACCGGCCTCGTGACGCTCTACCTCACCTGGAGCCCGTGGCACTACGCGGCCCAGAACTTCGGGCTCGCCTCGATGTTCCTGCGCCGGCGCGGCGCCGTGGTCGGACCGGCGCTCGGGCGCTGTCTTCGATTCTCGTTCGTGTTTTCTTATGTCCTGGTCTTCTTGTGGATGCACACGGGAGAGGGAACGCCCGCCGACTACGCGATCCCATTCGGGGGCGACAGCGCGCGCTTCGTCGGGTTGGGAATCCCTCACCGCGTCTCGCTGCCGCTGGGTGCGCTGGCGCTCGCCGGCTACCTCGCGACGCTGGGCGCCACGCTCGTGCTGATCCTGCGCGCGACGACGCTGCGCGCGGCAGGCCCGACGCTGAGCCTGCTGCTCACGCAGGTGCTCTGGTTCTCGCTCCCGATCACGCTGCCGCTGCTCGGCTTCGCGAGCGGGCTCGATCCGCTCGAGTGGAGCCACCGCGACTACTACTTCCGCTGGATCGCGGTCGGCCATGCCTCGCAATACCTGTGGATCACGGCGTACTACGCGCGCCGCACGAGCAGTTGGAGCGGCTACGGGATCTACGTCGCGAAGGCCGCGATGGCCGGCACGGCGGTCTGGGTGTTCCCCGTCGTGCTCTTCGCCCCCGAGGCCCTCGGCACGTTCTCCTTCGACGCAGGCCTCGCCATGCTCGTCGGCTCGGCCGCGAACATCCACCACTTCATCCTCGATGGGGTGATCTGGAAGCTGCGCAGCCGGCCGGTCGCGCGCGTGTTGCTCGAAGCGCAGCAGCCCGAGGCAGCGCCCAGACGAACCTTCGCGGCGCATCCGTGGCTGCGGCGCTTCGCGTGGAGCACGCTCGCCGCCCTGCTCGCGATCCGCGTGTTCTGGTTGTGGGAGCTCCATTTCGCCTATCCCGCAGCGATGGCGCGCAAGGACTTCGATGGGGCCAGCGCCATCTGGAACCGGCTCGCATGGTTCGGCTACGACGACTCGATGCGCCGCCTCGACCTGGGCTGGGTCCTCTACCCGCATGATCCGGAGCGCGCGCTCACGCAGTTCGAGCGCGCCGTCGCGCTGCACCCGAGCGCGAAGGGCTGGGGCAGCATCGCCCTCGTGAGTGCCAACCGCGCCGATTGGCGCGCCGCGCTCGCGGCCTACGAGGCCGGCCTCGCCATCGCTCCCGAGGATCCGGACCTGCTTGCGGGCGCGGGGCTCGCGGCGCTCCAGCTCGGCGATCCGGCGCGCGCGCTCCCGCTGCTCGAGCGCGCCAAACTCCTCCGCCCGCAAGACGAGGCCACACAGCGCCGGCTCACGCGCGCGCAACGCGAGGCCGCGAAGCCCGCCGTCAGCTACTAGCGGCAGCGAGGAAGCCCTTCTCGCAACGGCGGATCTCCTCGGCCGTGAGGTCGCGCTCACGCACGCGGAAGACGAGCTTCCCCTTCGCGTCGATCGACACGTTCGGTCGGAAGCATTCGATGTAGCCCTCGGGCGGCCCGCGGTCGTGCGCCATGTGCCGCTCCTCGGAACGCGTGAACCTCGGCTTCACGTGGGCGATCACCGCATCGTTGAGACCGAACCGATCGATGATCACGACGTGGGGCAGCACCCAGCCCGGAACGCCGATCGTGTGGTACGCCATCACGGGATAGCCGGCGCCGGGGATCTGCGAGCCGGCGTCGCGCGCCGGGAAGCGCGACAGCTGATACTCGCCGAAGATCTTGTGCTCCTGGTGCCGCAGGCCGACGAAGTGTCGGATCAGCCAGCCTTCGAGCCCATCCCACGCGGCGCCATACCAGCGCAG
>Ga0210377_10001393_pt1 | contig 22176 bp, 27 predicted proteins | sample PLM4_65_b1redo_FD_155480 | JGI IMG/M metagenome (GOLD analysis project Ga0210377, IMG submission 155480) | Groundwater sediment microbial communities from an aquifer in East River, Colorado, USA - PLM4_65_b1 redo | ecosystem: Environmental > Terrestrial > Soil > Riparian zone | place: USA: East...
ACGCTCGTGTCAAACACCTTGATTGGCGTCTGTACCTGGCTCGCGTTCCAAGCGCTGGGAATGGAGCAGGCCGGCGTATGGGGCTTCGCCGCCGGCGTGCTGCACTTTATGCCTTACCTGGGACCGGCGTTGATCGCACTCGCCAGCGGCGTGGCCGCTTTTATGCAATTCGGGTCGCCGCTCAATGCGCTCGCCGTCGCGGGGGCATCGCTTCTGGTGGCGGGCGTGGTCGGGGTGCTGTTCATGACCTGGCTGCAGAGTCACTTCGCGCACATGAACGCCGCCGTGCTGTTCATCGCCTTGTTGTTCTTCGGCTGGTTGTGGGGGGTATGGGGTCTGCTGCTCAGTGCGCCACTGGTCACCATCACCAAGGTGGTTTGTGATCGCATCAATTCGCTCAAGCCGGTGGGCGAACTGCTGGGGCGCTGATTCTGGCGACAAAAACGTTGTGCGCCGGCCCTCGCTAAACGCGACAGGACTTCCCGGTCCCTCTCGCGTACTCAGGCAAGGCGCGTTTGTTCTGCTTCGCAGACCGGGGCCGTCCTGCGGCTGAAAAGCGCAACAGTAACTCTACGCCTCGCGAAGCACGGCTACCGGGGACTACGTGCCATCGCTTCGTTCTCGCTGGCGCACAGCGAATGTGAAAGCCTGCATACAACACCTCTCGACAATCAGCGCTACGGTAAAGTAGAACCTCAACGCTCTCAGATTTCCAAACCACTTCCAGCTCTCAAATAATTTATTTTATGTGTGTTATCGCACTGAAACGTCGTGTTTTTTCGATTTAGATGTTAACGCGGCGCCACGTGTTGTTTCCGCATGTGGCGGCGACAGCTAATAATCTCACTAGGAATGAAAACGGAAACATAACGTTCAGGAGAACATGCGATGAATACACGGGCTCAAAAAATAAAAATGCCGCGGTTAAAGCAATACAGTTTATTTTTATGCTTAATGACAATGGCGGCGTTGAGTCATGCGGCATCGGTATCTTTTTTCTTAAATGGGTCGAATCGACTGTCCGACGGCATCAATTATCTTTCGGTCAATCTTACCGAAAACATGGCCGGAGGCGTGGATGTCTTGGCCAAGACTTTAGACCCTCTCAACAACCTCAGCACAAATCATTTCGGAATTCAAAAGTTCGCCTTCAGTTTCGATGATGGAACCATGGGCGATGTCACGGGTTTGCCGGATGGCTGGAAGGTCAAAAGTGACCGACGCATGAATGGTTTCGGAATATTTGATACGGGTCTTTTAGGCAATGCAGACGCGCGCACCGATATCTTGAGCTTTACGATTAATGGCGTCGTTATTGATGATTTTGAATCTTTTTTTGCGGCAAAAGTAGCTGGCCTGGATGACAGATATGGCTCATCGAACGCCTTTTTCGGCGGCTCTTTAGAAAATGGTTTCTCTAGTCCTTTATTAGGCGACTCCAACAATAGCCTCGCACCCGTACCGGTACCTGCGGCAGTATGGTTATTGAGTTCCGGTCTCGTGGGACTTATAGGCGTGGCACGGCGTCGAATCAAATAATTTACGTCAAGAAAATACGCGAGCGGCCGCATCCGATCTTCCGCCAGCACGCTGGCGGATCTCGCCGTTGTCAGCTTTCGCCGCAACCTTTCCCTCCCATTTGAAAGGCGTATTTCGTGTGCCACCGTACATACAACGTCAGAATTTAATTATAAGGTTCATGTTCATCCACCATAGGCTTTTAAGGAACAAATTTATGAAAAAATTCACTTTCACGGCAATAGCCGTTGCAGTCGGTCTTACGTTCAGCGCCGGCGCTATGGCGGGAACCATATCAAAGAGCGATTACAAGGCCGGCATGAACAGCATTGCGGCCGAGTACAAGTCCGACAAGGCCATCTGCGAATCGCTGTCCGGTAATGCCAACGACGTATGCGAGGCCGAGGCCAAGGGAAAAGAAAAGGTCGCCAAGGCCGATCTCGAAGCCCGCAACAAGAACACCAACAAGGCCCGCTACGAAGCGCTCGTCACCAAAGCGGAAGTCGATTACTCGGTCGCCAAGGAAAAGTGCGATGACCAGGCCGGCAACGTCAAGGATGTCTGCCTGAAGGAAGCCAAGGCCGCGGAGACTGCCGCCAAGGCTGACGCAAAATCGCAGATGAAGATCTCGAAGGCAAGCAAGAAAGCCGACAAGGAATCTGCTGAAGTGAGCAAAGAGGAAAAGGATGAATCCGCCGACGCGCGTCAGGATGCCGCCACGGATAAACGTGACGCCAACTACGCGGTAGCGAAGGAAAAGTGTGACGCCCTCGCGGGCGGCGCCAAGGACAGCTGCGTGAACGAAGCGAAGCTGCACTACGGCAAGATGTAAGCACCGTAATCCGGTTGGCGTCAGGCAGATTACCTGACGCTTACCTGAGTGTGTGACGAGAAACCCGCCACTGGAACTCTGCAGAACGGCAGGATCGGTGGCATGTTTCCGTGCTGAGGCTGCCGCTATCGGCGAATTTTCCTATGAACCTGATGTTTGACAAAGAGGCATTCCCAATGAAAGCGATGCATATATTTTCAGTCAGTGCGATTGTCGCCACGTTAATGCTCGGCGGTTGCAGCGGTATGACGCCGCAACAGAATGACACCGCGGTCGGCGCCGCCGTCGGGGGAGCTGCGGGCAATGTTCTTACGGACGGCAGTGCCGCCGGAACTATTGGCGGCGCAGCGGTCGGCGGCATCATTGGCCACGAGACCAGCAAACCCAAGAAATAACGGGTGAGTGAGGCGCCGCGTCTCTCGCGGCCAGACAAGGATGAGCGCCCTCTCGCGCATTCCGATGAAGCCGTGCGACAGTGAAGTGTCAACCGTCGCTGTCGACAGGCCCACTGCAACTATCACAACATTCATTTAAGGAGTAACTCATGGAGCCATCCTCGCTGAAAAACTTATCGAAGGAACAGCCTTCGTTGTCCGATATTCAGACCCTGCGCAAGCGTGCTCGTCAGCACATCGAGGGGGGCGCCGTCACCTCGGGCTACGCCGCCGACCGCGAAACCGTGATCAAGCTGCTGAACGAAGCGCTGGCGACTGAGATCGTCTGTGTGCTGCGCTACAAACGCCACTACTTCATGGCCGCCGGCATTCATGCCGAACCCGTGGCAACTGAGTTTCTTGAGCATGCCAACGAAGAACTGCAGCACGCCGACCGTATCGCCGAACGCATCGTGCAGCTGCGCGGCGAACCGAATTTTTCCCCCGACGGCCTGTCTCTGCGTAGCCACGCCGAATACGTCGAAGGTGATTCACTCAAGGAGATGATCAAGGAAGACCTGGTCGCCGAACGCGTCGCCATCGAGAGTTATCGCGAGATGGTCGCCTATATCGCTGAAAAGGATCCAACCACACGCCGTATGCTCGAAGAAATTCTCGCCGGCGAGGAGGAACATGCCGACGACCTGGTATCGCTCCTCGAGGGGTTGAAAGACTGATGCTTTCGGGCGGCCCGGCATCGCAGGAGTAATTCCCTATGATTATCGAAACCAAAAAACCGCCCACTTATCCGTTTGTCCTGGCGCCGCTGCGCTTCGCTTACGACGCGCTCGAGCCCTACATCGACGCGGCAACCATGCGTATCCATCACGACAAGCATCACCAGACATATATCACCAACCTGAATACCGCGCTTAAGCCTTATCCCGAACTGCATGATTTCAGCATTGAAGAACTGCTGCTGCGACGCAATGAGCTGCCTGTCACGATCAGGCAGACGGTGCACGACCAGGGCGGGGGTCACCTCCATCATCAGTATTTTTGGGGGATCCTAAAGCCCGGTGCCACAGGCGCTAAACCCACCGGCACGCTGGCGCAAGCGATCGCGCGCGACTTCGGATCCTTCGATGCGTTCAAGGCCAAATTCGTCGAAACAGGTGCAAAGCATTTCGCCTCCGGCTGGGTGTTCCTGGTGGTGAATCCGGCGGATGGAAAACTGGAAGTGCTTTCCCGTCCCGACCACGACAGCGTCCTGCTGGAAAAAAAGACTATGCTCCTCATCAACGATCTGTGGGAACACGCCTATTACCTAAAATACCAGAGCGACCGCGCCGACTATCTCAATGCTTTTTGGAACGTCATTAATTGGGAACATGTAAATCAACGACTTGAAAGCCTGCTCACCGCCAAAGAGCCGCTTCAGTTGGTAACCTGAGAATCGAAAATATGTGCGCTATCGCACTGAATATCCTAGAGGGAAGAGCATAATTGGCGTAGTAATGGATAACCCTCCGAACCTCTCTCACAAGCTGGGTTCTCCCAAGTTCGGCACGCTGTGGATGATTTCACTACGTGAACCCCTGTCTCAGGTCATGCCGACATTGTTATAGCATCGGCCGGGGCAGCGCAGCCTATAAGGAAGTTGCTATGCAAACGCAAGTCAACAAATCCCCGCACCTGCTGTGGTGGATCGTCGGCATCGCCGTGGTCCTATTCAGCGCCGCCGGAATCGCAGCCTTCATGGGGTGGACTTCATCTTCGACGGCTGACGATAAAGCGGCGCGCGGTACCCCATCAACGTACGCGTCTAATTCCGTCGCAGTAAGATGCGCTAACTGCGGTCAGATCGAATCGGTGCGGGAGATCGTAATGCGTGGCGAAGGAACCGGCCTCGGAGCGGTTGGCGGGGCCGTCGTGGGCGGCGCTGTCGGCAATCAGGTCGGCGCTGGCCGCGGCAAGGACCTTGCGACAGTAGCCGGTGCAGTAGGCGGAGCCGTGGCCGGCAACGAGATAGAGAAACGGGCAAAGTCAAGCAAGAGCTATGAAATCGTTGTCCGCCTTGACGATGGATCGAGCCGGACAATCCACGAAACAAACACACCGATGTGGCGGCCGGGCGACCGGGTCAAAGTTAACAACGGCGCGATTCAGTCGAACCGATGAGATTTGTGCTGGCCCTTAAAGAATGCAGAAGTATTTACTCAGACACGCGGTCGCATGCGCTGAACATTATCTAAATGAAACGGAAGGAGAATTAACATGCTATACACGCTCGCTGTTGTTTTGGTCATCTTGTGGCTCCTGGGACTCGTCTCGTCCTACACCATGGGTGGTTTTATTCACATTCTGCTGGTGATCGCTATCGTGGTTGTCCTGCTTAACGTCATCGGTGGAAGAAAAGCTCTGTGACCCTCTCGTGGGACAGAGCTTGAATATCAAGTTTCAGGGAATGACGGGCCAGTGGCCCCTTCCCGTAGACTTGATCCTGGGTAAGGAGAAGTGTCATGTTGAAGCTTAGTATTTTGATCGGCATACCGTCGGCAATTACATACCTGGGATCGGCCAGTTCTCAGCAGACAGATAGTATTTTATATATTTTCGTGTTATCCGTAGCGGCACTATTGGTGGCGATTCTGTCGCAGATCAACGAAAAGTCCAGGCTGTAGCGATTATTTTATTTAAGGAGATTTTCCAATGGACAAAACAATCTCGCTCGCCATGCTTGCCGGGGGTATCCTGCTGGTGATCTTCGGTGTTAACGCATCGAATTCAGTCAGCTCCGACATTTCCCGGATTTTCACCGACGCGCCTACCGACAAGGCGATCTGGATGCTGGTCGGCGGTATTGTCGTGACTGTTATCGGCGCGATGGGACTGCTGCGTGGATCGAAGGGAAGTTGAGAAGATTGGCCATATTTTTCATCTGCACCGGCTGCCTCCAATAACACCGGGTATCTGAAGTATGCCTATGACACCAAGATCACAGTCTCGCTGATTTCAGCGGCGGCCGGCCAAGGCGCTCCCCACGGTGACTTGACGTCAAGGATTATCTTATTCACTCTCCGGCTTGACCGTGGTCAGCCCCAGGTTTTCCCAATCCTGCATGCCGCCGCGATACCAGAATAGTTTGTACGCCGGGTAACCGATTTTCAGCAATTCCTTGATATTGGTCGGCGACTGTCCGCACCAGGAGCCGTTGCAGTACATCACCAACATTTTGGCGCCGTCAAAATTCCAGAAGCCATCCTGCCGCTTGGCGCTTAGTTGTTTCTCCAGGATTTCCTGCACGTCGATCAAGCCGGACTTGCCAATGTCGAGCTTGTCCCACGGAATATTTATCGTCCCGGGAATAGTTCCCTTTTCTACCCAGTCGGGCGTGCGCGAATCGACCACCATGATTGATGCATCACCGTCATTTATTTTCTTGAGAAACTGCAACACTTCCAGTTCACCGACAGTTTTCACGCCCGGCGCCAGCTCACCGGGTTGAATGCAGAACGGTGGGCATTTGCGCGAAGTCCTGGCGAAATCCGGATTGACCGTGTTGTTCTGGTTCTGATTGCGCATGATCGTGACCTTCCGGCCATGATGCATCACGTCCAGCGTTGCCAGAGTGGCGGTAATGTTCACGTCCAAAGTTGGCGCTGTGCCCGGGACAAGCAACTCGGTCGGCAATGCGGTTGAAGCAGGCGACTGGTAGTTCTTCATGTGCTGTCTCTCCTAAAGTTTCACTACTCCTGCAATGTTTCTGAAAAATACCTCTCTCGGTCAGAAACTCTCATCGCCCGTGGGCTCCGAGCGCGACGCGCCATTCAGTCCGTGCCTCGCATTGCTCACGGCCGTGTAGACGACCCGCCGTGTACGATTCACCATACCCAGCGGTTTATGTTCGGGAAGAGCGTGCCAAGGCGTGTAAGAAAGATTCTCGCAGAAGGTCATTTGCTCGGATGAATCGAACTTCTGAGATGGAATCGTGATTTTGGCCACGAGCACCGGGTGAGCGGCGTCTTCCTTCCACTCCACGGTGGATTGCTCGATCGGAGTGCTTTCGAAATCCTTGAATGTCTGAAGGTAGAAGTTAAAACAGGTGTCGCCCGAGCTCAGTGTGCCGGCCATTGCCTTTTGCAGATAGTCCTCGTCCGGCCGCGAAAAAAATCCGGGGGCCATGGGTCTGTCGTTCGAACAGGGCTTGGCAAAAAACTTGACCGCCTTTCTGCCAGGCCCGACACCCAGACGGTAGGGAGTCATCGACCAGTACTGCTCGTACAGAGGATTTGCGATACGCGTGCCGCTTATTTTAAGCGCCAGACGGGTGTTGTGCAGGCCCAAATGCCATGCCGCCCCCAGCGCATTGAATACGTTGGTTTCATCAAAGATTATTCTTTCGTGAAAAACCTTGAGCATGGCGAGGTATTGCTGGGGGCTGTTCACAAAGAAAAATGGATGATTGATCATGATGAAGTCCTGCGTTTTGGCGTCCTTCTCATCAGAAAGGATCTTCTCGCCTTCTACGCCAGTCAGCTTGATCGCCATACCTCTCGCGTCCTTGGTTTTGTCTGGATTGACTTCCAAGGCGCCATTCGAGAAACGAATCCATGCCTGGTAGCGCTTGCTGGGAACAAACACTCCCTGACGGAGCTCATTGGGCAATCCCGCGTCGACGTCAAATGTGGCGCGAACGCATCCATGTGCCTTGGCGTGGGCGTCCCGCATCGCCGGTCGCCGGCCCTCGGAATACCGGCGGTTGATGTAGTCTGTGATGGTGTCCGCGATGAGCCGATCGGTGTCAGCTTCACCCGGCTCCGCACGCTCCCCGATTTCTTTATCGAGGTCGAGGTCGTTATCGGAAGCCGGTGCGCTTGTGCTGGAGAACGACTGTTTTACAGGGCTCTGGCAACCCAGCAGGAAACTCATGACAACCGCAATACAAGTGAGTCGACAATCCATAGCGTCATCTCGTCTGTCTGATTATTGAGCATACCGGGAAGGGAGACAACGGATTGTTGCGGGCAATCGCATCGACGCACAACGCGATGACCATTATATCCATGGCGGCCTCCAAAAAACTTCGCGTTGTACTGCAGTTCTAAATTTTAGCAAGCCGCTGGCGAACACTGCACGGCGCGTCACGCTGTGCCGTGTGGATCCTTACATGCCTTTCATCCCACTGTCCATCTTACCGCCCTTAACGTCACCACCCATCATCCCGCAGCCGCCCATCGTGCCATGCATCATGTGCATGCTGTCCTGCATCATCTTCGCGTGCTCTTGCATGAGCCGTTCGCGTTCCTGCGGATTTTTCGCCGCCATGATCTTGTGCATTTGCTCGTGCATCCGCAGCATATTCTCCTGCATCTTTCCCATCTGCATCTGTTTGTCCTTTTCTGTCATGGCCGCCGGTTCTTTGTTCTTATCATATTGGTAGGCATCGTCCGCCCAGCTAAACGACGCTGAAAGCGGCAGGGTGGCCAGTACAGCTATGAGAAAGAATTTTTTCATCTTTAATTCTCCATTAGTTAGTTAGGGTGGCAGGGAATACTTCGGGAATGTACTTGGCCAGGGTCCTCAATAAGTTTGAGGCTCTCCGTTAAAGACAGCACGAATTATCAAGCGTTCAGCTATTACTACCGCTGGTTATTTTTTTCCAAAGATAAGCCAGCCGAACAGAATACCGAGACCAAAGGGAAGAAAAACAGGTATCCACATCCAACCGATTCCGCGCATTCCATCGCTTCCTGGCGTACCGCCGCTGTGGATCCCGCCTGTCATTGCCCCACCACCGAAGAACATGAAAAGCGCCACAACTGCTATAAACGCCATAACAAGACCTGCTTTGAATGCAGGATTCATGACAGAATCCGACGTCGCCAGCTCTGCGCCATCCGCCATAAGCCGAGGCCACTAATCGCCAAAGCCAACAGGCGCCAAGGACGCGACACAACAGTGACGACGACGGGTAGCAGCAAAGCTTCAGGGTGCCTTTTGAGGTATTGAATTCCGTCGCGGATTTTGTCAATCATTCGCGAGAGTCGCCGCAACGAAGCGCCATTTTGCGCGATCGCGGCGCGCTCAATAGCAATTTGCGCGACGAGATCGTCGCGTTGCCTCGCCAACGCTAAAGTTGTCACATGGGTCATGGTGAATTCAGCTGCTGCCGGTCTTTGTAGAGCTCGGCCAGGCTCGCTTCGAATAAACGCGGCCTCGATTTAAGCTTGGCGCGAACCAGGGCCCCGGTAATCCCGGCACCAGCCAGAAACAACACGGCGAGGAGCGCCACGGCGTGCAACCGGTAGGGGGTGTCCCAATAGGCCGCGATGACGAAAAGTACCGTGAGGACGAGCGTCATAAAAGTAAAAAACAGCGCCACTATCGCGCCGAATAAAAGCGACGTCAGTCTGAGTTTTTCCTCGGCAAACTCGATCGCAAAAAGTTCCAACCGGGTATGCAGATGGGAGACCAGGCTCGCGGCCAGGTTCTTGACGGAACCGAAAAGCCCCACAGCAGGCTGAGCGTCGGCGGACTGGATGTCACGATTCACAAGCTGATATCCAGTGAAGCATTAACGCTTCGCAACCAAAAAGCCGATTAATATGCCAATACCGGCGGCGATGCCCACGGCGGTCCACGGATTGCCCTTCACGTAATCGTCGGTTGCTGTCGCGGCCTGCTTGGCCTTGTCGACGACGTGCCGCTCAGCCTCCGCCAGACTCGTTTTGGCGCTCTTTAGCCTCTCCGCAAATTTTGCCCGCGCTACATTGAAACCTTCTCCGGATACTTTCGCGGTCGCCTGCAGTAAATCATCGGCATCGGTGACGATCGCTTTGAAATCCTCGACCATTTTGCCTTTGGTCCGATTGAATTCACCCATTGTCTCTTCGCTCATTGCTGCCTCCTTTTGTCATTCGATAACCGCTTGTTATGGCAATTATCCCCTTTACCCCCAAGATGTTCGGTGCGCTGTCGCACATAAGGCAGGCAAAAAGGGAGGCGCCATACCCAAACAAGCACCATGGTAGCCGATGCATATAGGCATCAGGGTGGCGCACAACCAACTTCCTAGTTCAACATGCTGTCGCGAATATCGTTGACGGCCGCATAACACCGGCACGAAGCGCGCTCCAGGCCCTTGCGATCGAGAATGGTAATGTTGCCGCGGCGATAACTGATAAGTTTTTTTTCCTGCAGCAGCCCGGCCGCTCTGGTGACACCGACGCGTCGTACTCCGAGCATGTGCGCGAGAAACTCTTGCGTAAGATGAAACTCGTTTGACCGTACCCTGTCGTGCATCATCAAGAGCCAACGCGCGAGACGCTTCTCTAACAGGTGGTGGCGGTTGCAGGCGGCGGTTTGCGCAACTTGGGCCATGAACGTATAGAGATAGTGGCTTAACTCGCGTTGTAGTGCAGGGTTGCGCTTGATCTCATTGCGAAATGACGCCACCTTCATTCGCGTCGCGGTGCCTGAACCTTGCACCAGCATGCGCACGGGTGAAATACTGCTACCCAAAAAGAGTCCCACCCCCGCCATGCCTTCCCTGCCGACCAACCCGACCTCCACGCTCTCATGCCCATCCAACGGGGTCAGCAACGAAATGATCCCGTTGTTGGGAAAGTAAACATGCCGGATCTGTTTTCCGGGCTCGCAAAGTATATCGCCATACGTAAGATTCACTTGTTCGCTATGTGCGAGCAAACGCTGGTTTTCCTTGGGTGACAGAGCCCGCAACACGCTATTAGCTGCCCGGGTGTGTGTGGCGTTGGACATTGGATTCCTCTGCACACTAGTTAATACACACCAGCGCGCGCATACTGTGCGCCAGCGCACATAAAGAAGTGATAACCGATCTGTGATCGTGCCGCCGCTTATTTAACACTTACGCAAGCCGAGCCGTCTGAAATTTCCGAAGCCGCTTCTGTTAAGACCAGAATAAGACGACTGACCTGCTGAATTCTATCGCCATGTTCGCTGAGGTAGCGATTAAAAGCTTTTCTGAGCTCACACTGTGACGGGTAAATGAACCCGGTCACCGGGTGACGCTATGAGTACGGGAGTCAAGCATTGGGTACTTTCAACCGGCAAACTGAAACAACAGGCCGATGCGGTGGCTAGCAGGTCAAAGCAGGGAGTTTCGATCGGAACGGGGACTTTTATGGTGAGGCGTAGAGAAGGCCAGTTCAGAGTGAACCTGCCCTCTTAACGCCGCCAGTTTATTTCTTCACCGCTTCCTTGGTTTTATCCACGGTCTCGTCGATCTTTTCGCCGGCCTTTTCCATGGGTCCCTTGGGATTGACCACATCCTGAACTTTGTCTTTGGCCTGTTCGACATTCCGGTCGATCTTTTCGCCGACTTTCTCAGCGGCGCCTTTTTTTTCGCAAGCGAAAAGTCCGGCCGCGATCAACAGGCTGATGGACAAAATAGACAGCTTTTTCAACGTAGCCATGCGCATACTCCTTTAGTGCAGGTTAAAGCTCCCGGCGCCGAACAGCCCGAGCAGTCCGATAATAATCAAATAAATCGCGACGATGTAGTTCAGCAGGCGCGGCACGGCCAGAATGAGTATGCCGGCAATAAGTGAAATCAACGGGGCAATACTTAAAGTCATGTTCATGCTGGGCTCCAATCAAGCGTGTTAATGAAGTGATGATCGCGGCTTGGTCGGATCAGGTTTTTCATCCGATCTCCTTCGCATTAAAATTGCGTGGGTGCAGTTCAACTCTCACGGAAACCCCGCCAATGCCGCTAAAGTGACAAATACGCCGAGTACCCTGCCGGTTCTGTGCGTTATCGCACGTAGAGTGGTTTGTTGGCAAGTTCGGCTGGTAACACCCCCGTGGTATCCGAATCAACCCATCGTTTACAACCAGTGTTCAGTCAGCGAAAGGCTTCGAGAATAAGGTCAGCCACTTTTCTGGAGGTCATCCCTGAAATCGCCATAGCCCCGGATGTCATCCTCGAGATCGTTATAATCCTGGATGTCATCCTTGAAATCGCCATAGCCGGCCTGGATCCTGCCTCCGATTTTTTGAGCCTGCCCTTTCTTTTCCAATAGCTTGTCGCGGAAGAGCTTGCCGCTAATTTCCCTGATCCTGCCTTTTGCTTGTTTGGTTCGACCTTTGAATTGATCCTTGTTCATGATTGTCTCCTGACAATAAATTTCGAGAATTTCCCACACTGTCATACCCGGTGATCCAGCTTCACTGACCAATCACAGTGTGTGCGCAGAAACGCGTTTGATCGGTGCGGTAGCCCGCATGGCTGAGAATTCTCCGTCCCCCCACGCTGAAAAGAGGTCCGCGCAGCGGATGCTGCCTTGCAGGATTCAATCGACAATAGATATATGATGTAAAATGGGGGAAATGATTAATGAGCTCTGAACCTAATTTATACTGAGCAAATGCCCTACCAAGGTTTGGCCCAACCACTGCAATCGCTCTCCTTCGCCTTGCTTCGCTCTACCGGGGCAGTCAGGCGCATGGCGGTGGCCGTATGCTGCCTGCTCGCCCTCGCCGGATGCGCGAGCCTCCCCGACGCCGCGCGCGAGATGGAAATGCCTCATGCACAGGCGGTGGAGTTCGATAACGCGCGCGGCCCTGTCTCGGCAAGCAAGAGCGCCGCCATTCTCGAAGAACTCAAGAGCAAATCCGGCGACATCGACATACTGCAGAAGCACCTGGCCCTGGAGCAGGCGATTAACGCCGACAGCCCGCTGGTGTTGGGCAACAAATTGGTTCTGCTGCAGGACGGGCCGGCGACCTACCAGGCGATGTTCGCGGCCATCCGCAAGGCCAAAAATCACATCAACCTGGAAACCTACATCATCGAAGACGACGATATCGGCAGGCGGTTCGCGGATCTGCTGCTGGAAAGACAGGCCGCGGGTGTCCAGGTTAACCTGATTTACGACAGCGTCGGCTGCCTGCATACGCCTAAGGAATTTTTTGAGCGCCTGAGCGCCGGCGGCATCCAGGTGCTCAAGTTCAATCCAATCAACCCATTGTCCGGAAATAAAAAGGAATGGCTGCTCAATAACCGCGATCACCGCAAGTTGCTGGTGGTCGACGGCCGCATTGCTTTCGTCGGCGGTATCAATATCAGCGAATCCTATTCCAGTAGCCCATCCGCCAAGTCAGCCAAGAAAAATGGGGCGGATACACTGGGCTGGCGTGACACCCACCTTCAGATCGAAGGGCCAGTGGTGGCGCAGTTCCAGAAGCTGTTCATGGACACCTGGACCAAACAAAAGGGTCAGCCGCTGGCTCAGAAAAACTTCTTTCCCAAACTCAACAAACAGGGCGACGAGATCGTGCGCGCCATCGGCAGCGCCTCCGCCGATCTCCACAGCCTGATCTATCTCACGCTGCTATCGGCGATCGCCAATGCGGAACAGCGTGTATATCTCACCAACGCCTATTTCGTTCCCGATCCGCAATTGATCAAATCCTTGACCGACGCCGCGCAGCGCGGCGTCGACGTGAAGCTGGTTCTGCCGAGCTATTCCGACTCCTGGACGGTGTTCCATGCCGGGCGCTCGCATTACACCAAGCTGCTCCGCGCCGGCGTCAAGATCTACGAGCGGCGCGGCGCGGTCATGCATTCCAAGACCGCCTCCGTTGACGGCGTCTGGTCGACCATCGGTTCAACCAATCTGGATTGGCGCAGCTTTCTGCACAACGACGAACTCAACGCGGCGATTCTGGGCCGCGACTTCGCCCGGCAAATGGACGCCATGTTTGCCAAGGATTTGGCGGAGTCCGACGCCATCGTCCTCGATCGCTGGAAGCACCGGTCGCTGATGCTCCGATTGAAAGAGTGGCTGGCGCGACTCGCGGAATACTGGCTGTAGCCAGGTCCAGGGGTGTGGCTGATGGATGAATGGGGGCTGAGCTAAGCCCCCATTTTTTCCTTTAGAACTTGAACTCAAGCCCGGCCGTGACGGTATTGAGGTGTGTACCCGAGACGTCATAACGCTCCGCCTCAAGGCGTAACGCGAGATGCTCGTTAAAGCCAAACTTGAAACCGACACCCCAGAACGGATCGTTACCTGAACTGGCTCCTAATGATCCGCCCAAGGACGAATCTGAATCCCACCAGTACTGCCCGCCTTTTATAAAGGCCGTCGACGTGGCACCCACGGGCATCGAAAACACCGCCGATACGCCCATACCGTCCGCGTCGAACCTGTCACCACCGTTGTTAGTACGGTTGAAATCGGTCCACGAGCCTTCGAGGCCGAACCAGTTGTTGAACTGAGCGCCGACGACCGCTTTCAACACATGGTCGTTTTTGTCGAGATCACTTTGCTTAATACTATAGGCACCCCATGAGGCGCCAAGATAAATCCCCGGGCTTTGTGCGTGTGCGGCGGTCAAGGGACCGAGCAACAGCACAGCCGACAAGCCGATGGTGGAACTAAGTTTGTTGATGCGCATGTCTAAAGCTCCTTATCTCAATTGGTTGTACAGTCAGAATTCAACGTATCACTCATACTGTTATGCTTCTGTTTCCTATCGCACATAAACGCTCAGTCGCCAGGAACAAACCACGGTCATTCATCAGCGTCCTCGGGGTAGATACCACCGCGGGACATCATCGACGGTGGCCTTACGTGCGCCATGGCGCAGATTGCAGATGATGGTTCGTCCAAGGCTGATCCTGGCACTAGCGCTCCTTCGGTACTGGACGTTACTTCTCGATCTTCGTGATCTTCGAGCCCTCGAGAGACAAGTCGCCGATCAGACCTTTCTCGCCGAACACGAAACCGAGGATAGGTTTCTGCAAAGTCTTGGTGTCATAGGTACCGCCGGCTCCTGCCGACACTACAGCGAAACCGGCATCTGCGCCGACGCTCCACCCGTGACTTTCCGTGAATTTGTCGAGCGATGCCTGTGTCATGAACATGATGATTTCACTGCGATCCGCAATGCCGAGAGTGAGTCCGATCGACCCACCCCCGATGCTGTAGTAACCGACAGTCTTATCCTTGACCAGCAACACACCCTCACCGAATTCTCCGGCGATGCCGGCACCGGCTTTGGTGATGCGCGGGAATACCAGCATCCCGGCTGCTTTCCCGGCGAGTTCCTTGTTCTTCGGGCTAAGCGTGTAGAACTGCTTCATGGCTCTGCTCACGTTCGCATCGATTTCCGCCTTGCTATCAGCGAAGGACGCCGCGCTCCCAACAAAACCGAGAAGCATCAGACCGCTCGCGGCCAGTAATTGTTTCCATTTCATCATTGTCATCTCCAGTTTCATTGACTAAAAGTAAAATTCGCGGCACGGGCTCGCGCCTTATAGCAAGTAGAACTCCGCCTTGGACAAACCAATTGACCTTGACTAGGCCGTTACCAGATTGGAGTTACATACACGAGCCTGTCACCGCGGCTAGACCGGATCCCCTCTTTATGTTCAGTACATAGTCGTCCCTTGGGAACCGGATTTTCTGCCGTCTGGGCATGGACGCCTATGCTTCATGGAACCACTTCTCGTGCACCGGCGTCGGTGCGCTAACGCACGTGAGCTAACCGGGCTTTAACGGGGACACTTTTGATCGAGCCAGGCCGTCTCTTCTGGTGAAGATACGGCCAGATTTACGGCGTCACGCGCCCGACGATTTCCATATCCAAACCGATGGCACGGAACTGCCTTTGCTTTGCGACGACGGCGCCACACATCCCGGCGGTGTGGGTGATGCTACCGATGACGGGAGCCGGCCATTGCGGCCGCCGGTCGCTGTTCGAGCGCAAGGGGTAGTCAGTAAATCCGAACTCTGCCAAGGCACGGCGCGCGCAAAGACGTCCGGCGGCGAACTCCTGAATCCGTTTCGGGACAGCGCGTCCGAGATACTGTGCTTCGTCGGGAAATAACAGCGGCAAATTGTGGGTCGCCACTAGCAGCCGCCGGCCGAAGTCGGCTTTGTTTACGGCAGACAGCTGAACCACGGGCGTCAACGGTAGGCGTTCTTTCTCTGGAATAGTCCGGGAAGACGCTTGCTTTAAGCTCAGATCTATAAGTCAGCTTCGTATAAACCAGCTTCGCGCAGCGCGATCTGGGCACGCTTGCGCCGGGTGATATCTAAACCGGTACCGTGAAATCCGGTGAAGGCACCGGCTTCATCGTAAACCGGTTCGCCGCTGATGCTGTAGTAGCCGAGTCGCCCATCCGGAAGCACGGCGGCATATTCAAAATCGCAGAATGACCATTGCGCGGCGAGTTCCGATTTGTGCTTGACCCATTCGTCATCGCTGAGAACGATGGTTGGCAACTCCCAGAGAGTCTTGCCAAGGATGTCGCCGGTGCCGGTCATGCCGGTGCCGGCAATTATGGTAAACCGGAAGTGGCTGTCCTGTTCCCACCACCAATCGGATGAAAGCTCAGTCAGCCTGCGAAAACGCGTCTCGCTCTGGCGCAGCGTGTCTTCGACCTGTCGCCGCTGAATAAATTGGCCGAGCTGATGACCAATGCTACGCACCGCTTGCAACAGCCGGTCATCCGGTTCATGGACGGTACGGCTCGCGAAAGCGAGCACGCCGATCGTCTTGTCATCGGCGATAACCGGAAAGACAAAAGCGCCGTCCATGCCGGTCTCGTGCGCCAACGCCGTCTGCGAGGCGCGTGCGTCTTTCGATCCATGGAGTATCCATAGCGGTTGCCCCGACTGACACACCCGGCCCGCCAGCCCGGCGCCCGGTCGGAACACCGCGACGCGCGATTTTTCCATGAATTGTTCGACGCCAGCCACCGGCATGCCCCAGGACTCGTCAAGATGAAGCACGCCCGCCGCGGGGTCGAGGCGAAAGTATCGGCCGCAATCCCACTGCTGCGTTTCGCATACCGCGCGGATCACGGCTTGCAACGCCGCGGAAGTGTGGTTGGCATCGGCAAGACAGCGCGCCACGGTGCACTCAAGTCTCTGCAGTTGCTCCGCGTGCTTGATCCCGGTGATGTCCTCATAGGAGACGATCGCGCGCGCCGCAGCGTCTCCGTGTAAGCGCGTGACGGTAGCCATGAACCAGCGCGGCCCGGACGGCGCGTCGCAGAAATATTCATAGCGAAAAAGTTCGCGTTCGCCGGCAATCACCTGGCGTATTCCCGCGGCCATCGCGCTAGCGTCGACGCGCTCGTTGCCGATAATCTGGCCGCACACGGCGAGATAGTTACTGCCTTCGGAGACACCCGCTCCGATGCCACGCTGGGTGGCGGCAAAAACACGCCAGGCGGTGTTCGCCGTAATAATTGTTCCGGCCGCATCGAGCACGCACACCTGGGTGGCGAGCGCATCGAGGGTGGCGCGGGCGAAGCGATTCGATTCCGGCGCCGCGGTTTCCGCCTGCTTGCGCGCGGTAATATCCCGTGTGATTCCGCGATAGCCCTTGAACCGGGCTTCCGTATCGAACATCGGCTCGCCGCTGATGCTAATGGTGCGCAGCTCGCCGGCGCGGTCCAGGTAACTGAGTTCCAGATTGCGGAATATGGCACGCCACTCAAGCTGAGTACGATGCGTCTGCCAATCAACCTCGCTGCGGTTGTCGAACGGCAGATCCCAGAGCGTCATGCCGAGGATGCCTGCGCCACCGGTCCGCTCGCTGCCGATGGCCGCGCCGGTGTGCGCAACGAAGCGATAGTGCTCGTCCTGTTCCCAGGTTCCATCCGTGGATAGCTCCACCAAACTGCGGAACCGCGCTTTGCGTTCGAGCATTGCCGCCTGCGCATCGGGCAACAGAATGGCGCGGCCGCTGCCGGGATCCAGGATGGCGTCCACCTGACCCAATTTAATGGCACTACGCTCACGCACGCCATTGACCAACCGCAGGATTTTGGCCTCGAAGCCGGGGCCGGTATGTGTGCTAGAGGAATCTAAATCGGGCGCGTGAAGATTAGGCTTCATAGGCTTCATAGGCTTCATAGGCTTCATAGGCTTCATAGGCTTCATAGGCTTCATAGGCTTCATTTGACTTACGGAACTTCTGAATAAATCCGAAAGATACTATTTCTCATCGCAGGTGAATCATCGGTAAATCTGAGTTCCCTTAAATAATTAATGCACAGCTCTTATCCTCTTATTCCGAGCGCGCGCATCACGCCGCTTTTATCGCTGAGATTGCCGACGATGTTCGCGGCCGGCGATGGCGACAGCTTGGCAAGACTGGGCGTAACGAGAATACCATCGGCCAAAGCGCGCAGCGGCTCCGCGAGAACGTCGACGATCTCCAGCTTGAAGTTGTCATGCAAGAACTCCTTGCAAATCGCCGCCAGATTGGCGATGGCCAGAAGCGAATTGGGCGCGTTGTTCACCACGTACAGACGCATGACAAGCGCCGGCATAACCGCAGAAGCGGGCGATTTGATTGGCGTTTTTTTACGGCGCATCGCGCACCTCCTTCCGGGCCTTTTTGCCGTTTCCGGAATGTCCGGAACCGTTGCCCCCCTTAGGTTTCGCGTTCGCGGGGGTCAGGCCGGCGCGCCTTTCCGGGTCGGCGCTGCGCATCTTGCACAGTTCATGCTCTCTTTCGCTCGAGGACAGCGTACGCGCTTCATTGTCACGGGAGTACGACGCCAGTTCCGCCCGCTGCCGCTGAAGATCCAGCTCCAGGGCCTTGATCCGGGCGCGGGTATCGGCTTCGACGAATTGAAGTTCGCGTTGCTTATGGTCGACGTCGGCGCGGCGCTGTGTCTTTCTGGCGCTCTCCTCGACCTCCTTTTCCCAGCGCAAGGTGCCCATCAGCACTTCGCCTCCGGCGGTATAGACATCCGCCAGCATCGGGCCGGCTTCGCTCAGGACCAGTTCGCGCACCTGGTTCGAGTGCCAGGTTCCGCGCGATTTGATAATGGTCAGCGCGCGGTTGCGTTCGCCGCTGCGCACGATGTAGGAAAGATGGATCCAGGTATCGGCCACCGTTGAAATCTGCAGCTCGGTCGCTTCCGTCTGCGGATCGTCACCCTCGCTGATGGCGGTGATCATCACGGTGACTTTCTCGTCCTTCGCCATATAGATGATCCGATTGGCGACGGCGCGCGCCGCGACCAGTCCTCCGGCCTTGGCGATCGCCGAAAGCGGATCGATCACCAGGCAGCGTGGTCGATGCTCGCGGATCAAGGCCTTGAGTTTTATCAGATGGTCTTCCGCGCCGATGGATTCGGTGCGCGCCGAATACATGCGCAACAGCCCGGACTTGACGTGCGGTTTGAACTGAATGCCGACCGAGGCCAGATTGCGCATGATGGGTTCGGCGCCTTCGTCAAAGCTCACGAACAGCGTGCGCTCGCCGCGCCGGCAAGCGGCCTCGGCGAACTTGCCCGCCAGCGTCGTCTTAGAGGTGCCGGGCACGCCCGTGATCAGGGTGCTGCTGCCGCGGAACAAACCACCACCCAGCATCGTATCCAGGCGCTCGAATCCGGCGGAAATCCGCTCGGTCGAAGCCGTGTGCTTGATTTCGGACGGTTCGGGAGCGCCCACTTCCATCCCGGAAGACCCGAAGCTCACCGGATATTCCCCGGCCACGAAATCCGAGCCGCGGTATTTTGTGATCTGGATCCGGTGCAATGAAACGCCGTGCTCCAGGCGCCGGCTCAAGCGGATCACGCAATCCATCATGAACTGCATGAAGCCGTAGTTTACTGTCTCGGAAATTCCATCCTCGATTTTAGCGGTGACGATGGCGTTCATCTCGTTGTCCGCCAGCCAGTCGCGGATGCGATAAATTTCCCGCATTTCCGCGATCGGGTTCTGCAGCAAGGTCAACAGTACATCGATGCCGTCAAACACGATCCAGCGCGCGCCCATCTCCTGCTTCTTGGCTTTGAGCATGGCCAGCATGCCGCTTAAGTCGAACGCGCCGGACTGGACCACCTCGGGCGACAAGTGCGCCTCCAGAAAAAACAGCTTGTTCCTGGCCAGCGCCGGCAGGCCCCAATTGAAACAGGCGGCGTTGGCAATGATCTGGCGGGTGGTTTCCTCGAAGGCGACGAAAATCCCGGGCTCGTCGCGCCGGCGCGCGGCGTTGATGAGCGTTTGCAGCGCGAACACGGTTTTGCCCGAACCCGGACCGCCCAAGAGCAGACTGGTACGGTTGAGTGTCAGCCCGCCGTGGCTCAGCTCATCGAATCCCTGGATGCCCGTGGCCATCTTGGATGGAAGTTGTTGAAGAGCCGCTGTTTTCGTCACTTTCACGGTTACTCCTTTATTTAATTGCTGATCACCGCGGGTGCTGAACCTACCATTTTAGTGGGGAGCAAACGATTATATTCCTTCTTGACCACCGCATAGCATTCGCATACCTGCGCCTCCAATCCCGGCCGATCGAGGACCGTAATACGGCCGCGGCTATAGCTAATCAAACCCCGGGCTTGCAGTTTTCCCGCCGCCTCGGTGACACCCTCGCGGCGCACCCCCAGCATGTTGGCGATTAATTCCTGGGTCATGGTGAGTTCGTTGGTCGACAGGCGATCCAGGCTTAACAGCAACCAGCGGCAGAGTTGCTGTTCCACCGAATGATGCCGGTTGCACACGGCGGTCTGCGACATCTGCGTGATCAGCGCCTGGGTGTAACGCAACAGCAAATGTTGCAGCCCGCTGTGGCGTTCGAATTCTTTTTTCAGTTCACTCCCCTTCAGCTGAAACGCCTGACCGGCACTTTGCACCAGCGCCCGGCTCGGCGTGCTGTCGCCGCCCATGAACAAGGCGATACCCACCATGCCTTCATCGCCGACCACGGCGATTTCCGCCGAGGCGCCATCCACCATGACGTAGAGCATCGAAATAATGCAGCCTGGGGTGGGAAAATAAACATGCTCCAATTCAACGCCGGGTTCGTAAATCACCTTGCCCAGAGGCATGGCGACCGGCTTCAGGTTGGTCAGCAGACGATCGAACACTTCCGCCGGCAAGGCGGCTAGTAGGGAGTTATTTTGTGGTGTTATTCTTGTTTTTGGTTCAAGACCGGCTGGCATAGTTGCAGTCCTTTACTGTAACCCATGGTGCTGTCGCAAATGGGACAATCGGATTCTACCCGGAACTCAGCGTGCGCTTATGTTCGTTAACGCACATAGTCTATTACAAACATTATGTGGCCGTAAAAGGTTACTGACCGTCCACAAGCCCGATGCGTACCTCACACGCCGAATATCCTGCCCCGTGATACACGGCCTGTCGTTTGCGTAGGAGCCTGGAGTACACCACACCCTCACTGGTGAATTTTCTTTAAAAGACTGCGGTTTTCTTAAGAAACTCATGGCGTAGCGCGGAGTCTCATCGCGTCTGACTCGGTAAAAAACCAGGAATTGTGTGGGCGCAGGGTCGGTCATTCGCGCTTATGTGCGCTAACGTACGGAATCCACAGGTTTTTCTGTGTATTTAAGGAACAGGTAACGGGAGACCGCGTTTCGAGGTGTACTGCGGCTCAGGTGTTGTTAACCAATTCAGGGAGAGAACGGCCATGGCGCGTAACTCACATACCAGTGAGACTGTGTACCTTAAAGCAGTCAAGAGTACAAAACTTCACGGTGAACGGCCCAGTCTTGGCGCCGCCCAAAAAATCGCTCCCGGCCCCGCCGCCGTGCGCGCGGTACCGGCGGACCTGAAAACATTCACGAAAGTATTAGGCGAATGTAAACAGCTGGTCAAAAGGGCGCAAAATCAAATTGAAATTCTTGCCGAGCGGAATGCCTGTTTACAGCATGAACTTATTGAGCTTGCGCACAAGGAGGCGCACGCCCGCCACTTGGCCTACCACGATGAGTTGACGGGCCTCCCCAATCGTAGCTTGCTACAGGACCGGTTCCATCAGGCCATGTCCCAGGCGGGACGGCATCACAAACCGCTGGCGCTGCTACTGCTTGATCTGGACGACTTCAAGTGCGTCAACGACAAACTGGGCCATGCCAGCGGCGATAAACTTCTGCGGGCGGTGGCGGCACGCTTAACCAAGGGCATCCGCAGCGCCGACACTGCCTGCCGTTACGGCGGAGATGAGTTCGTCATCATGCTGCCGGAAATTGATAGCCCGAATATCGCCGCTGTACTCGCCGTGGAAATCGGCGAGCGCCTCAGCGAACCCTATATTATTGACGGTCACAAAATTCATACGGCCGTCAGCATGGGCGTTGCCGTCTACCCGGGTGACGGACGAACTTTCGACGATTTAATGAAGCAGGCGGATATCGCCATGTATCGCGCCAAGGGCACGGGTCACAGTACCTCCATCACCGAACAGCCTAAGGAAGATGTTGGTCAGGCTGTATTGTACAAACCAGCCGCCCCCAAGAACGCTGACCGCATGCGCGAACGTGATTTATTTATTCAGGATGAGTTTGTGCGCGCACAGGGACAACAAAAGAAGCATCAACAAATGTAACGTTTTTGCTGCGCGATGTACGTTAATCGCCGGGAATCCCTTAGCCAGTCACGGCTAATCCTTCGACCTGCTTCACACTTTGCA